>Ga0194131_10005184_pt1 | contig 19018 bp, 15 predicted proteins | sample TA2KigO120mmetaG_FD_148631 | JGI IMG/M metagenome (GOLD analysis project Ga0194131, IMG submission 148631) | Freshwater microbial communities from Lake Tanganyika, Tanzania - TA2015053 Kigoma Offshore 120m | ecosystem: Environmental > Aquatic > Freshwater > Lake | place: Tanzania: Lake... | reverse complement strand
TGTTCCCTGTGCGGTACACGGAGCGTCGATGAGTACACGGTCGAATCGCTCGGTCATCTGCTTCGCGAACCACTGCCCGATCTTCTTGGTCACAGCAACGTTGATCACTCCGAGACGATTCAGTGCTGTCATGAGGGTCCACAGACGTCGCTCCTGCATGTCGTTACACACGAGAACTCCCCTCCCCTGCATCATCGCGGCGATCTGCGTCGACTTGCTGCCGGGCGCCGCCGCCATGTCGAGAACGGTTTCGCCGGGCCTGGGGTCCAAGAGTGCCGGAGGGAGCATGCTGGCGGCCTCCTGCATGTAGATTGCACCCGTGAGGTGCAGGAGATCTTTGCCAAGCGCAACAGACCGGTCTTCCCGATCGATGAAAAATCCCTCCGAACACCATGGCACCGGATCCAGCTTCCATCCCAAATCCAACGCCCTACGCGCTACCGCCTCCACCGTCGTCTTGAGCGTATTCACCCGAATGCACTTCCGGAGCGGCTTTGCGCTGAAAGCACAGAGTGCGCCGATGTCTGTCATGGCTTTGTAGCGGTCAAAAGCCGAAAAGTCCTTCTGCATCCTCAAGAGTCTAGCAGGTGAAAAGAATTGTTGACATTACGGTCGGAGGGAAACTAGACTCCATGTCCATGAGCAGTGAAACACTACCATCAGGGGGCGAAAATCCCACAAGCGATAAGAAGAAGGATTATAAGGTTAAAACACTTCAGGATTCTGCTGAGCTAGGTGTTTTTACAACCGGGCAGGCTGGAAAAATTTGTAAAGGGTACTGTTCTCAGCAGGGGATCATTCGCTGCTACGACGCTGATCCAAGCAGCCCAGAGTACCTTAAATCATTCAGGGTTCCCGGTTCACGGTTCCGCAGAATCCCGAAAGTAGAGCTCTATAAATTTATGATGAATCACGGACTTCCAATGGACAGGTTTCCCGGCTTATCGGAAAACGGAGAAGTAGAAATTATCATCGACGAAAAGACTGCAGAGAGTATTGCACGTGGAGAAATTCCGACAGAAGTCGCGCAACAAATCGCAGATTGGACAAGCGTGAACAGGAATGCGTCGTACCGACTCCTACAAAAATCAGCTGACCCAATCGTACAAGGTAGTTCTGACTCTGATCCAGAAACCCCGATCCAAGAATCGGATGCGGCACTTGTGGAGTAGAATCACCAGTCGACTCTGCCGTTTTGCAGTGAGCTATCTGCCGTAAAGCAAGCGTGACTCATGAGTGAGTAGAGCCGCTCAGGGACGTCCTCCATACTCAGCGGAAGACTGGAACGCACGAACAGTGGTCTGAAATATTGCGTTCCGATGATTCTTCTGAGACCAAACGTGCCCCGCAACCACCGAAGCAACTGCTCGTCGCTGTTTCTCGACTCGTTCAAAACGAAACTGTAATCCGCTATTTTCCAGGGCTCTCCGGAATGCGCAACATAGATCGTTCTCTGAACATCATCGCTTCTCGATGCCGGATAACGATGTCCGATGGGCCATCGGCAGGCCGTCAGAATATCTGTTTTTCCGAGCGTTCCTCCTCCGGGCATAAAGCGCATCCATTCGGTCTGGGAAGTATCCAAATATTTATAGGAATCGTCGACAGGAATAGTGAAATCCGGTCCCGAAACAGGACCATCGTCGAAGTCTTCCTCGGAGTAACACACTGTCCTCCAGCGTGCGCCGATTGCGCTAACGGCGCTCTTTTCCATTTCTCCAAAAAGCATCTTGAGACCGTTCACATCGGTGCTGAGACCATCGTAAAATCGTGAGTCATCGTCGATTTCCAAGGTGTGCGCGGGAACATGTGTCCAGCGGCCACTAAGGATGCTCTCCATCGCAAAATCATTGACGACTTTGAGCATTCTATTCTTTCCACGGGCGTTCGGATGCGGATACTGCCGAAGACAGAAGACCCTGTGCGCATCGTTTCGGACATCGTCAATCAGGAGTTGGCGGGGCGAGAAGATATCTTCAAACACCCGATGATGCCCGGTATCGTCAACCGCATTTTCCGCAGTGAATCCACTCTGCAATTCAGCGCCGAGCTTTTCGATCTCACGTTCGGTGTGCGGCAGCTGCATTCCGCAGTTTATTCCCATGAGCACATCGCAACGCAAACCGAAGCCCTCCGCCTGTCGCAAAATTCTCGGGAGTGTCTCGCGCATTTTCGAATCACCTTTCTCACAAACGGAAGCGGTTACCATGATTCTGTTCGGATCGAATGCGGCAACTTTCGAACAGAGACCCTCACGAATTTCCCTGATCAATGCCATGTCATGCGAAACTTCATTTAAGTGAATGGATCTTTGTGTCTGCAAATAACGCATCAAGCTGCCTCCTGTGTACTCTTCTCTCATAAGCAACATAATAAACCATGGACTGTTTTTGTCAATATTTCCCTATCACGGAATGTTCAATTCAGATCACCAAACTGACCAATTTTCCTTGTACGTAGATTTCTTTTTTAACCGCTACACCTTCAATGAATTTCCGCACATTGGGTTCAGCCTTGGCTGCGGTGATGATGTCTTGTTCCGACGCATCGGACGCAACTGCAACAGTGCCTCTCAGCTTCCCGTTCACCTGAACCGCAATGACGACGGTCGTTGCAACAAGCAATTTCGGATCGTACTCCGGCCATTGCTGATCGATGATGAATCCCTTTCCTCCTGTCTTTTCCCAGATCTCTTCTGCCAGGTGCGGAGCCATAGGAGCGATGATCTTCGCAAAGGCCTGCATGGTACTTGCAGCAACCGCTGTCTGCTTCTCCAGAAGGTTCAGCAGTTCCATCAGTGCGGCAATCGCCGTATTGAAATGCAGTCTTTCAATATCCTCACCGACTTTTTTGATGGCACGATGCAGAGCAGCAATCACCTCTTTTGAATCCTTTGTGTCCTTTGCAGCTTTTGTATCCTCACACAATTTCCAAATCCTCTGCACAAACCGGTCCACTCCTTTAATTCCGGTATCGCTCCAGTCCCCTCCTTCGGTGAACGGACCCATGAACATGAGGTACATGCGAAACACATCGCTTCCGTGTCGATCGACGAACGCATCCGGAGAAACGACGTTGCCTTTGCTCTTGCTCATCTTGGCTCCCTGATTGGTAATGACGCCCTGATGTACAAGCTTCTGATACTGCTCTGCATGGGTGATACAACCGAAATCGGTCAGAGCCATACTCACGAAACGTGCATAGATGAGATGCATGCACGCATGCTCCGCACCGCCGATGTACATGCTGACCGGCATCCACTTCTTCTCGATCTTCGGATCCACCGGAATATTTTTTGCGACAGGAAGTTGCTCGTACTCTCCTCCTTCATGCGACGAACCGAGGTACATGAACGAGTAGAAACTGGAGCACACGAAGGTATCCATCGTGTCGACTTCAGGCGTCCAGCCTTTTCCGAAAATCTTCTCTGTGCGCTCAAACAATTCTCTGCTCTGCGCGAGCGGAGCGGTACCTTTTGGCTTGAATTCAACGTCCTGCGGCAGAATCCACGGAAGATGTTTTAACGGAATAGGGTGCGGCTTCCCTTCCGGATCGTAGACGACGGGGATCGGCGCGCCCCAGTAGCGCTGCCTGCCGATGGACCAGTCACGGAGACGGTAGGTGACAACACGCTTCCCCCAACCATTCGCTTCCATATGATCTTTGATTTTTTCCTTCGCCTGGTGAATCTCCATGCCATCGAGAAATGCGGAATTCACCATGATGCCCGCTTCTTCCTGTACCTGTTCACTCTTCGTGATTTCCGACGTATCACCGTCGGGACCGACAACGACGCGAACAACGGGGATGCCAAATTTTATCGCAAACTGAAAGTCACGGAGATCATGCCCAGGCACGCCCACGACCGCCCCCGTTCCGAATCCGGCCAGAACGAAATCGGAAACCCAGACAGGTAATTTCTTTCCGTTGAGTGTATTCAAAACATAATGACCGGTGAAGGCTCCTGTCTTCGTCATTCCTTCTTCCTGGCGCTCGAGCTCCGTCTTGGTAAGCGAAGCTTGTACGTATGCTGAAACTTCCGATTTCTTGTCAGATGCGATTTCGCCTTTCACAATTTTGGTGACGAAGGGATGCTCGGGCGCAAGCACAATGAATGTTGCACCGAAATTGGTGTCTGGACGGGTGGTAAAACAGGTGATCGTTATAGGCAATTTTGAAAGTATGCGGTCATTTTCAGGCAATCCATCCTCGGAGGGATTTTTCTGAATGTACTGTATCGAAGCGGCAAATTGCTTTGAAGAGGCAACATCCTCAAAATGATTGCCTTCACCCCATAGGTGACCCGCGTCTGACGAAATCTCCTTCAGATACTCCCGGGCACTTGCACCCTTGAGTCTTTTCACCACGTCATTTTCAAGATGAAGCTTGGAATCGAAACTCACAAGAACATGAACATGATCTGGCATCGCACAAGCCTCATGAAGGACAATTGAATGACGAGAAGCGATACTATCAAGAATGGAAAGAATCCGACGAGCATTGAGAGGATCTTCAAAGGTCTGACGGCGTCCTTTAGGAGTGAATACCAAATGTACTGTGCGCATCGGGTTAGCCGGGGAATTAATTCCCCAGCTAACGGGCATCTCTATGTTAGCCCCCGAATTAATTCGGGGGCTAACCTTAACGGGCATCCCAACCTCAGCCCCAACGGGCATCCCAACCTCAGCCCCAACGGGCATCCCAACCTCAGCCCCAACGGGCATCTCTATAATTCCTCGTGAAACATCCTCGACAACGTAGGTAACATCAATCCCCTCTTTCTTCCCAATCCAGTTTCTCTGCATGATTTTGGTCTTTTCCGGCCAGTCCAGGCCGTCGAGTCCGGCAAGTAAACGTTCCGCGTACTGGGTTGTCTTCAGAAACCACTGCTCCATAGCCTTCTGAATGACGTCAGAATCGCACCGTTCGCATTTGCCCTCCCACACCTGCTCATTTGCAAGAACCGTCTGGCACTTGGGACAGAAATTCACATTTGCCTTCTTTTTGTACGCAAGACCGTTTGAAAACATCTGGAGAAAAATCCACTGCGTCCACTGGTAGTAGGAAGAATGCGATGTATTCACCATACGGTTCCAGTCGTACATGCATCCGATGCGCTTGAGCTGACGAATCATGGTTTCGATATTCGCCGGAATCGATTCCTGAGGAGGAACGCCGGTCTTGATCGCATAGTTTTCAGCGGGCAAACCGAACGCATCGAATCCCATCGGCGAGAATACATCGTAGCCCTGCATTCTCTTGTACCGTGCATAGCTGTCTGCGGGTCCGAAGTTGTACCAGTGCCCCACGTGCAGTTTGTCGCCGCTGGGATAGGGAAACATGACGTGTGTGAAGAAGGGCTTCTTCGCGCTTTTGAGATTCACCTCATAGACTTTTTCCTCTGCCCATTTCGCCTGCCATTTGGCCTCGACGGACGACGGATCGTACATGCCGGAAATCCTAGTGAAATCGCCAAGGAATGACAATTCTTTATGGAAAGAAGTGGTCTGCGATGCTAAAATCCTGCGTCATGGCACGCCTCGCAACAGTCGCCATTATCGGGAGACCCAATACGGGGAAATCGACCCTCTTCAACCGCCTCATCGGCCGGAGGAAGGCCATTGTCAGCGACACTCCTGGCACCACGAGAGACCAGATCGCTGCCAGAAAGACCGGGGTAGAGCTCGATTACATCGTCATCGATACCGGAGGTATCGGCGGCGGTTCGGAGGACACGGATTTCGAGGATGATGTGGAACGCCAGTCTGTACTCGCAGTGGAGAATGCCGATGTGATCGTCTTCACAGTGAATAGCCGGGACCCGCTCACGAAGAGTGATTTCACAGTCGCCGACATTCTGCGGAAACGCGGACGCGGACATGTTCCGGTACTGCTCGTGCTGACAAAGTGCGACGACCCGGAAGCCACCGAGGAAGTTCTGCCGACCTTCTACGAACTGGGTATGGCGGAGAACATCATTCCGGTCAGTGCGGATCATAATTCGGGAATTGCCGAGCTGGAGTCCGCCATTGAGGAACATCTCAGGAAACTCCACTTCGTCCGGACTCCGGAGTCCGAGACAAAGGCACCGCGCATTGCCATCGTCGGCAAACCGAACGTCGGCAAAAGCTCTCTGGTCAACGCATTCATGTCCGACAGTGAACGGCAGAAGGGCGCGATCATCGTTTCCGACGTTCCGGGGACGACGCGCGATGCTGTGGATACGGAAATCCGGTACCACGATCGGGACTACGTCTTCACGGATACCGCAGGCATTCGCCGCCGGAAGGACACGGAAAGAGAAATCGAAGCCTACGCAACATTCAGAACGATCCGCGAGATCGAGGAATGTGATCTGGTCGTACTCGTGATGGATGCAACCGAAACACTCTCACGGCAGGACAAAAGGATAGCAGGTCTGGCCGTTGACGCGGGGAAAGCCCTCATCATACTCCTCAATAAAGTCGACCTGACGAACGCAGACACCCGTGAGCTGCGATTGAAGGAGATCGAAGGGTACTTCCAGTTCTGCAAATTCGCTCCGGTCATCCCCGTCTCTGCCAAGACCCGCGAAGGACTCCTCAAGATCTTCGACCACATTGAAACAGCTGTTCGAAACCGCGAGCGTCGCATCGCAACTAAGGACCTGAACGAATGGTACCGCCGAACCGTCTACGGTCAGCCAATGGGGGAAATCGGAAAGAGCAAGCACATCACACAGAGTGACGATATCCCGCCAACCTTCGTCGTGTTCGTCCGTGATCCGAAGAAAGTACAGGTCTCGCAGCTGCGCTATCTGGATAACAGCATTCGGAAAACCTTCGCATTCGAAGGGACACCCATACGGTGGATATCGAAAGCAGGCTGATCAACCAGCGGAGCCGGCTTCACCGAGATCGACAGCTTCACAGACACCGTTGATGAACTTTCTGCGGGCCTCGGGTTTATCGATAACACGACCGTCTTCATGGATGGGAAGAGGATACCGCTTAATTGCATCCTCAAGCTTATCGAGAAGAGCGGCTGGCTCGTCGTGAAAGACAATGTTCGGCGGTATCTGTCTCATGCAGAGTTTCTCAATGATGAAAGGAATGGAATCGCTGATACCGCCGGAGTTCGTCAGTACGCCGATCGGCCGTCCTTCCTCGTAGGCAATCGTCAATTCATTGAGCGTACCGATGCCGCCGCCGACGATGACGATTCCGTCGCTGCTGCGGATATTGATGATATCCCGCTCCATGAATCCCATGCCGGTGTAGATAATGACATTATTCTCGTGAGGAGATTTATATTCGTACGCATGCTCATGCAACGAAAACGCCGGCGAAATGCCGATGGAGAACCCATCCTCCTGCACGTTACCGAGGAGCGCATCATGCGGAAGACCCGGACATGCGCCATTGATGAACACGTGGCCTCTCCGTGCAATTTCTTTACCAAGCTCACGGGCCTTTCTGCGTGCTTCAGCAACCTGCGTCTGTGGACCGCTGGCGGAACCCATGACGCCGATCTTCAGTTGGTGCTCGGAATGAATGTGGGGTTCCATGGGGGTCAGGATTCCGGTTGGGCCGGAGTGGAAGGTTCGTCGCCGGACAGAGAGGCGTTCACGCTCATGAACGGGGAATCGATGTTCAGATTGACCTGCTTGATAGGCATTTTGGAAACGCCGTCCGGCGGAACGAACGCCGCATAACTGAAAGCGATCAGTGCCCCCACAACAATGAGTGTTTTTTTCATTTGATATAATTATACAATATTTAATGATTACTTGCAATAACACAAATAGCCCCAAATTAAGCCAAAATAGGTAAATACCTGCTATTCCTGTCGCCCGCTGCCCAAGTACTTGTACCGGTTGATATTGTGCTCTTCATTGGTCAACGCATAGTGAATGACGCCTTCGGGATCGTGAAGATAATACCAGTATGCGCTCTTCTCGGGCTTCAGAGTTGCACGAATGCTCTTGAGTCCCGCATTCGCAATGGGACCGGGGGGAAGCCCCTTAAACTTGCGCGTATTGTAGGGAGAGTTTGTATTGAGATCGGCATGCGTGATGTCCTGGGTCGGCTTGCCCAGAATGTAGCGGACGGTCGCATCCACGCCGAGTCCCCTTCCATCATCGAAGCGCTTCCAGAGAATTCCCGCGACAATCGCGCGCTCCTCATCCGTGCGCGTTTCCTCTTCGATCAAGGAGGCCATGGTCACGATCTGATGGAGCGACCTGCCGGATGACTTCAACTCATCACTCATCCCTTCGATGACGTTCTTCCGAAAAGCACCGAGCAACCGTTCGAGAAAAAATTTCGGAACAAACCCCGTCGTGCTCACAAAGTACGTATCGGGAAACAGATAACCCTCCAGCCGGCCTCCGCGCTCCGTGAGTCCTTTTTCTTTCGGCAAAAAATCGAACGTGGCAAAGTCGCATGTCAGCACACAGTCCAGAAGAGCACCCGTTGCAATGAGCCCTTTACTGGCGAGAAGGCGATCGATGTCCTTCACCGTAAACCCCTCCGGTATGGTCAGGGCCAACTCCTGGGCCTTCCCCTCGCGGAGAATGCTCACGATTTCCGCTACAGACTGAGCTTTCGACAGCACGAATTTTCCCGCCTGCAATGAAGAGTCTAAGCCGTTCAGTCGCAGATAGATGCGGAAAGCCAATGATGAGCGAATCAAATCGTTTGTGCCGAGCTCAACCGCAATTCTCGACGAAGACCATCCCGACTCGATGATGACAATCGTGCTCTCCCGTGAGGAAGAATCCGGCGCGGTGAGGGCATACCAATACCAGCCGCATATCGCTGCGATGAGAATCAGGCCGATCATCAGAAGTTTTTTCATAAGAAGTACCATAACCGTGATTCGCAATCGAATCACGAGCAACGAATCACGCATTTCCTCCGAGTCCCATCTCCCCCATCACGCCCTGCATTTTCTCCGCAGCAACCACCTGAGCCTTCTTCATTGCTCGATTCAATGCGTCCTTCAGAAGAGCGGGAATTTTCGTTCGGTCCACGTTCTCATCGATCGCAATATCAACGATCTCCTGCTCTGCGCTGACGACGACACGGACACCCTGCGCTTCAGCCTCTACATGTATATTGCGCAGCTCTTTCTTCACGCGTTTTGCTTCACGCTGAATACGGAACATATCGCGGGCTTGTTTGAATGAAGGCACGTGAGACGGGGGAAAATCTACGGGAACAGGCTAGGGACGCGCGGTGTTCTTGGCAAGAAAACAGGTGAGAACAGACGAACGGCAGAGCTCTGCATTGCCGAAATACAGGAAAAATGCTATTATATCCTTCGAACACCAATATCCATGGAACCTCCGATCATCTCCGACATTCTCACGGCTCTGCCTGTTAGCCACACCGAGGCACATCTGCATCCTTTGGTTGAGCTGCTCAGTCAGATCAGCATCGTCAGCTCCACATTCATCGGATACATCGGTGTCGCCATCATGTTGTACGGCACGGTGATTGCGTTCATTCATTTCGTTCACGGTTGTATCTTCGGTGGTCTACGGGTGTCGCGCGTACGCATCGAACTCGGAAAGCACCTCGCACTCGGCCTCGAATTCCTCGTCGGCAAAGACATCATTGAATCCATCGTTTATCCGACGTGGGATGATCTCGGAAAACTCGGCGCCATCATCGTTCTCCGCACGGTAGTCACCATCTTCCTCTCGCGGGAACTGAAGGATGTCGAGGAGGAAATTAAAGTGGAAAAAGGCGAGGTGGAATTGGAGCGGTTGAAGCAGGCGAAGTAGATGTCTTCCCTCATTTCCCCCCAATCCCGATCCTATCTTCTATCTCCTGGTCGACGAAGACCTTCTTTCGACCGTATTTCATGCGGCAGTATTCCTTGATGAGCGCACCGAGCTTTTCGTTCCTGCCGCCCTCGTCGTACATCGTCCTCATGCTGAACGGCCGTGAAGTCACATTGTTGATGTTCAGCTTCATGTAGCACTCGAAGTTCGGAATATTGATTACGTCCTGCTCCGAGAGCACCGGTGCAAATTCCTTCGCCATGTACTCGGCATCCTCGGCACCGATCTTGAAGCTGGAAATGCTACCCACGTTACCGAAAACCGCATCACGGAGCTTCGAGTTCGCCTGGCCGTAGGATTCGGTTTTACCGACAAGCTGGCCGATGTACTGGTGAGCCATGATGAGTGCCAGTTCATATTTTCTCGCTTCGGAGAGAATCGTCGCGAAAGCCTCCGTCACGAAGTTCTGGAACTCGTCGACGTAGAGGTAGAAGCGTCTGCGCTGCGGGCGGGGAACGTCTGCGCGGGACATGGCAGCCATGTTCACCTTATTCACGAAGATGAGTCCGAGGAGCTGCGCATTGATGTCGCCGATTTTTCCTTTGGAAAGGTTTACGAGGAGAATCTTTCCCGTGTCCATCACTTCGCGAATGTTGAACGCGCTCTTCGGCTGACCGATGATATTGCGCATCGTCGTATTGGTGATGAACGGGCCGAACTTCGCGCTGAAGTACGGAATCATTTCCTCTTTTTCGCGCGCTCCGGTCTTCGCGATTTCGTTCTCCCAGAAACTGCGGACGACGATGTTCCTGCATTTGCTCACCTTGTAGCGCTGGAAGTCGTCATCTACGAAGAGGCGGGGGACATCGATGAGCGTGGCACCTTCGTCTTCGTCATCCATGAGCGTGAGGCAGCCATTGCGGAAGTAGTGCTGAATGCGCGGACCGAAGATCTCGTTTCCGAACAGCTTGATGAAAATTTCCATGGCGTCGAGTGAGGCGCGGTCTTTCTGTTCGGGGGTTTTCGCTTCGAGCATGTTCAGTCCCATCGGGCGTTCAATGTCCGCGGGGTCAAAGAGAATGACATCTTTTGCCCGTTCCTTCGGCGTATGTGCCAATGCATCCTCGACGAGATCGCCGTGAGGATCGATGATGCAGATACCGTCGCCGTTGTGGATATCCTGACGGGACATCCAGCTGAGCAGGGAGGATTTACCCGTACCGGATTTACCGATGATGTAGTGATGACGTGTACGGTCTTGCGCCATGAAGCGTATGGGTGTCTCCGTAGCGCGATACTTGTTGACGCCGAGGACAATACCCTCTGTCGGCGCGTCGGGCGGAGGCGGAAGGACCTTGGAGGAAATCCAGTGGATGATCGGAATCTTGTTGTATCGGCTGTCCGGAAAGTGGAAGAGACCCGAAAGCTCCTTCTCGACGAGCAGACACTGCCTGTGGAACGCTCCGTTCAACCTGTACTTCCAGAGCGGATAAATGGTCTTGGCATTGAGCGACAGCGGAAAGAAATCGACGACCATTCTCCTGTTCACGAGGTAGTTACCGTAGAGGTCTTTGAATGCGTTGAACGCAACCTGCATGTTGTCGGTGATTTCGATGCTCCTCTGCCACGTTTTACTCGACGCAAATATGCGGATCGACGTGTGATACACACTCATGCCGCCTTTTTCACCCATGTGCTTGTAGAGCTCTTCCTCAGGCTGAATCATACGCACGAAGGAGTCACCGGATTTCGCACCCGGTGCCATGGTGGACGTGTCACCGGACGCGATGCCGCCGAGAACATTGCCGATGATACCGAGGAGCGGGATGTGGCTGAGCCAGTGATCTTTCTTTCCCTTGAACTGCTGCGATGCAAATTGACGGATGCGCTTATTGTACTTACCGGAGAACGAAGGTCGGAGGACGATCTGGATCGCTGCGGATTCATCCGTTCCCATCTTGCTGAGCACGTTCGCGATACCGTTGAGCGGATCATCCTGCATCTGCTCAGGATAGCGCAGCGGGTAGAAATACCTCTTCTGCTGCACCATGGCATACCCCACCATTTTCGAACCGGAAGGCCAGATGTCGGGCGTCGGCTGCACCAGCACTTCGGCATCCGGATAGAAAGCAGTGATCTGTTTTTCCACGATCGAGACGAGGCGCGGATTCGTGACGACGTACATCGTGAGAAGACCCTTCTCCACGTACATCTCGAAACTAATGGTCAGGTACCGGAAGAACCAGTAGTGAAGCATCTGCATGAAGTTCAGCGACTGGACTTCCCAGAGCGCGCGGTAGAGCTGCTCCATGATCGCTACCTTTTCCTTGAAATCCTTTTCGGTGCGCTTCTCCTGATCGATCTTGCTCTCCTGACGCGGCAACGTGACTTTCATGGAGACCAGATTCCGTCCCATGAAAAACGCGTACCACGTGCGGAAGGAAGACTTCGAAAACCTCCAGCCCCAGTAGAGGAGAACGACCGCGATCATGAAACCGAACGGCGCGTTCACGAATTCTTCACCGAGCCATGCCCAGAAGCCGTCGATGAACGCAGTCACGGCAATGATCGTCGTGATCCAGAGTATCGGCCAGGTAGCGTAGCGGAGGAAAAAAACCACGGTGCGTTTGAAGGGTTACGGACAGAATAGCGTAAATCTCTAGATTATAGCAGATTTTCGGTATCCCGAACAGGGGTTTTTGGCTTCAAGCCAAAGCGAAACGCCCCTAGCACGAGCTCACATGCATGCGCATTTCACGCTCCCTTCCGAATGCGTCGCCGAAGAGAAACGTATACGAGCCGTCGCTATCGGGCGTGAAGCGGTACTTTTCATCGGGATGAACAAAATCCTGGACGCGCAATTTCTGACCGTCCGGAAACACAATTGCGAGAACGACGAACGGACGATTGGCCTGGAGAACAAGCTGCTTGCCGTTCCGGAACGCATGTGGCACGCCGCGGAAAAACTGGACGCTTCGGGTGATACGCCGCTGGTACTCGGGTGCGCTTTCCTCGCAAGGATCGGACATTTCAAAGTCACCGAGACGCTCGAAAGTTGCACGGATAACGCCTTTACCGGGATGCGCTATATTCATGAACGCCGCTTCACTGAGGTCCATATCACGACCGTGGACGTAGGGACCTCGGTCATTGATGCGCACGACGACGCTCTGCTGCGTCTCGACGTTTGTCACGCGAACCAGCGTGTTGCTGGGGTAACTTCTGTGCGCTGCAGTGAGTGCATTCTTATCAAATTTTTCCCCGAACGCCGTGCCCTCTCCCTGGAAGTCATCGCCGTAGAAACTGACCTCATGCACTTCGGTGCGGAGTTTGCCGTCGAGGACGTTGATCATGGAAAGCAATTCCTCACGTGTGACGCGCGAATCCAATGTGCGGTTCATCTCCACGATCGGATATGCGCCGATCATCTCCGGAACATCGTCGGCTGTCATCTCCGGCAATTCCCGGACATTGCGTGTGCGGAAGAGCCACAGGAGCGCATCACCCAGAAGCAGCGGGTCTTCCGGCCGGAATTCCTCTTCGTCCTGCAGAATTCCCCTGTTTTTCGCATAGCGTATTTCCAGAGCTCCCGGCGTATCGTCCGCGATGTCCGAAAACGATGCCTTCGATTCGAAAGCAGGCCTGAGAATGCTCTCCCACATGAGCAAAAAACCCTCTCTCCGTGTGACGGAATCCCCTGCTGCGAAGACTATCGCAGGCACAAGGAAAACACCGATGAACAGTGCGATACGTCTGATGTTGGAATCATGCGTTGGGAATGGGAAAGAAGCAACGAAAATTTCGTGATTCGTGACTCGTGATCCGTTAGGTATTCGGATTCATCGAACACTCTTGTCAGCCCTCGAATCACAGATCACGGATCACGCAGTTCCTACAGCGCCTTCCACCCGCTGGCACGCACAACCCTCAATGCCGCTGAGCGCTGCTCCGTGCGCATCACGCGCAACGTCTCCGGTCCCACAATCCCGCTTCCCTTGTCACTCGTATTCTGAATGATGCCACGGGAAAGCTGGTAAGCCGCGACCGCGTCCCTGGTCAGAGGGCCGAATGTCCCATTGATTTTTTCGGAAGGAAACAGTGCGCGGTCAGCAAGAAACTGCTGCAGTGCACGCACCTGATTGCCGGTGTACCCCTCCTCTAGGAAGGCAGCAATGCGCTTGCCTCTCTCGGCAAGAAGCACGTCCACCTTGTGCGCATCCATCGCTCTTGCGGCGATTCTGTCCACGATGCGCTTGTTCCACGCGTCAGTGAGCACCGTCAACGTCAGCGGGCCTATGCGTCCTGCACCGGGGCTCTGCGCGTCCCCTGCAAGCGCATATTGCTGCTGAAACTGTAGAATAGCTGCCTTTAGGGCATCTCCGTAGACACCATCCGTACGACCTCTGTAATAACCCAGAAATCGGAGAATTCTCTGTGCCTCTGCGATAACCCCGGGGCTTGCCCTGTCATCGACGTGGGCAGACACCGGTGCATCGGCATCGATGCGCTTGATGGCACCGACGAGGTACGACGCTGATGTTTCGGTCAGAGCATCCGGAGAAGCGTTCACAGAAAAATCCTTCAGAAATTTTCCAAATGCAGCCTGCGTCTCTGCCCCGTAAAACCCCGTCGGACTTCGCTCGAGATATCCGAGATCCCGGAGCTTTTCCTGCAGCACCGAAACGGAGAGACCCTTGTCTCCGAGACGTGGTCTCAGTGCGAGGAGATTGTCCCGCTCGATGAAGTACGTCGTCAGCTCATCGACGGGCGCAGGAAGCGATTCGAGAGCGAACTGTTCCGCAGGGTGTTTGGTACCGAGGGGATAGACTGTTCCTGTGATGCGCTGAACACCGAAAGCAAGCGCTCTGGCCAGCCCTTCTTCGCCATAGCCTGCCCACACATCCAGACGGTGCGCAGACCCGAGTTCCACGATGGCTCCTCCGCGATCATGGACCGCGAGAGTACCGAGACCGGGAAGCGCGACAACGGTTCCGAACGCGTACGATGACGGTGCCGCGATCATGCCCGGATACACTGCTGTGCCATCTGCACCGCGAATGCCTTCACCGTTCAAAATTTTGTCAGCCTCGAGTCCTCCCTTCACGTAGCAGCACTGTCCCGGAAGCGGTGAGTAGTACGCCGTGAGGATGAATTCCTGCTGATAGGGTTCCGTGCGTTCGCTCGGATTCGTCAGTGCGTGATACGGTGCCGCAAGGATCAGCACAGCGAGGAGTGCGCGGAGATGCCGCGGCACGCGCAGGGTTTTTCTGTAGAGGGTGCGTCGATGGATGTGCATATTTCCTGAAATTATAGCAGATTTTGGCAGTCCTGTCGGTACAGCAGACTTGTCATGAGAAAACCGCTTGCCGTTGCCACTTTGGCTTGCCACCTTTCCACACTCGCACTCCTACAGGTTCTCATATCCTCCGCACACCTCGCAGACCTGCCTGCCGGCAGGCAGGCCTCGCACACCTCGCAGACCTCACGATCCTCCGACGACAATTTCTTTCTCCAGCCTCATGCCAAACCTGCCGGGCAGGTACACTCCCGGTTCAATCGTCACAATTTCATTGTTGAGTAACTTCGTCTCCGGAGCTTTCATGGAAAGGTTTGGACCCTCGTGAATATCCATTCCCACGCCGTGACCGAGACTATGGACGAAGAATTTCTCAAAGCCATGACGTGTGAGTACCGCACGTGCGATGCGGTCGAGATCACGGTTCGTCACTCCGGGTCTTACCGCAGCCCATGACGCGGAGAATGCCTCGGCAACAGCAGCGTGAACGCGTTTCTGGAGAGGCGTAGGCTTACCGGTGAAGTACACGGCACTCTGGTCACTGCAGTACCCGCCGCACTTCACACCCATATCGATCTGCACGATATGACCTCTCTGCAGCACTCTGTGCGTGGGGCGGTGATGCGGGCGGCTTGTATGCGTCCCAAACGCAACAATCGTCTCGAAAGACATATCATCCGCACCCAGCTCCATCGCCCATTCGCGGATCTTCCATGAAACCTGCACCTCCGAAATCGGACGCCTCAGGAGCATTGGAACGCGCTTCAGAATATCCTCGGTGATCCGCTGCGCCTTCCGAAAACACCGGAGTTCCTCTGCATCTTTCGACCGCCGGAATTCCTCGATGACGCCCGATGACTGAACAAATTTTGTATTCTTAAATTTGCTCTTCCACTTGGCCAAGCGTGAAACTGTCACCTCATCGGCTTCAAAGGCGCATGTGCGAACCCGTGCCAGTGACTTCTCCAGTTCTGCCAGTGCGCAGACTTCTATACCTCTGAAACAGGATTTCGCAGCCGCTTCGCTGTAGCGTCCATCTACAAACAGACGAAATCCGTTGGGAGTAATGAGGAGTGTCCCCGCTGTCATGTTCATACCCGTCAGATAGCGGATATTGACCGTATTTGTGACCAGAAAAGTGCGCACGGAAAGTGCTCTAAACAGGGGTGCTGGGCTTCGGGGACGCATAGCGACACAGTAGCGTACAAGAGCGTTTTGTGCTATCATATCGTGATGCGTTTGCTTCTCAAACCACTCATGTCACAGGCACGTTCACCCGTCATTCTCACTGCAGTCCTGCTCGGATTGCTTCTGGGTATCTGCACACCATTCGCGCTTCCGGCCGAAGCGCAGGTGTACACCGGTGGAGGAATTCAGGCAGGTGTGGATCAGGCAGCGAGCATCGCGGGAGTATCGCGCGACCAAGACCTGCGCGCAATGGTGTTGAATATCCTGTTCCTCGTCCTGAGGTTCCTTGCTCTCGTTGCCGTCATCGTCATCGTCATCGCTGGTATCCACCTCGTTGTCAGTCTCGGAGACGAACAGGCGAAGGAGAAGGCGAAGAAGATCATCCTCTACACCATCGTCGGTCTCATCATCATTCTCCTCGCAGAAGCCCTCGTGCGCATCGTGGTCGATGCAGGGCAATCATAAACACAAACCTATGAAGCGCCTCTCCGTTCTCGCCGCGTCTCTCGTCGCCATGCTGACCGTGGCAGGATCGGCACAGCTCGCCGGCGGTCCGGCACAGGAGGAAATCGATATTCCCGTCGGTGCGATTTTCGAAATTCAGGGCGTGGTCCGCGACGGGGCGGAATTCAGCTGGGTTCTCAGCCGTGGTCAGGACTTCCTCGAAGCATCGCGCTCCCACGTTTTCCAGGCACGAATCGCGCAGGCCGGAACCTACACACTCGAAGCACAGATCGGTGACGGAGCCGGCGGCATTATCGCCATCCGGACATTCATGTTGAACGTCCGCCAGAGGCGGCCGGAAGACGCCCGGATGGGGGAGATTGCCAACGTCAACGACATCGTCACGTTCACGCCACCGGCAGTGAACGGGGAAATCCGTCTCGCGGAAGGGAAGCAGACCATTCTTGCATCGCATGCACGTGAGGATATCACCGTGCTCGCCATCGATCTGGACACACAGTCGGATAGTAACGGCGACGGCAATACCATGAACGACGATGAAACGAAAGACACGCTCTTCCGCGCGGAGGGCAACCCTCTCCACCTCTGGTTTCCGGAAGAGAAGGAACGTTCGATGAAAGCGGGTGCGCTTCTGGAGGACGGAACGACGCGGTTCCAGGACATCCGTATGGTCACGGGTGCCAGTGCGTCGGTGAACCCTCAGGACAATCCTGAATCCCCGACGCAGGACACGGGCTCCGCGGAAGGAGAGATCGCCGTTCTCAAGAGTGACAATGGAAAACTGCAGTTCGCATTCCGACCGGCACAGGCCGACGACGGAAAACCAAAACTGTATCTCTGGAACTTCGGCGACGGAGGCCAAAGCCTCCTCGACCGCCCCGTGCATACCTACGCCGAAGGCGGTACGTTCACTGTGAGCGTCAGCGTACGGGACCTGCAGTCCGGAAAACCGCTGTTCACCGTCAAGGATGACATCGTAGTGAACAGGCTGCAGCAGGAGGACGCAGACGAGGAGGAAGTCTCCGACGAACCATCCGAAGAACCGGAGGAAGAGGAAGAAGAGGAAACATCTTCCGGAGGAGGACTGCTCTCAACGGTCGTAAAAATCCTCCTGGGCCTCGTCGTATCCGCAGGTATCGGGATTGGAGCAATATTCTTGATTGGAAAAGTTCGTAAGAAGGGATTCTCTCTGGAGAAGACTATGGAGCAAGCTGAGAAAAAGGTGGTAGGCACTCCTCCGGTCCCAGGCAAACCCCTCACCATGGAAGTCATCGACGAAGTGCCGGCTCCTCCGCAGGAACCTGCGACTCTGGTCGAAGAAGAACCTCCGGTGGAACCCCCCGCTGAGGAAAAGACCCCGGAATGGCTGAAGAGCGCCGAGGCTGTCCCGCAGCAACCTGTCGCAGAACCCGAAACTCCCGTAGCACCTCCCGCTCCCGCTGCACCGCACACGCCGATGGAACCATCGGCAGATCAGCTCAAAGCGGACGTGTCTAGCGCTCCGGCATGGCTGAAAGCAGGAATACAAACAGCAGAAGCCAAAGGCCAGACAGTGACCGCGCCACCGCCCGTCGCACTCGCAGCGGACACGCCGACCCCCGAACCGGAAACTGTCATCGCAGCAATCCCGACTCCTGAACCGTCAGTCGCTCCCGTAGCTCCAATCGTCGAAGAATCGGTGGTGACGACTCCCGTTGCTCCGGCACCAGCTCCGACTCCAGCGCCCGCTCCGGCACCTGCACCCGCAACCTCACCCGTCACACCACTGCAGAAACCGGCAGAGCAGAAAGCGATGCCTGCTGCGGCAATCTCACCGCAGGCTCCTGTGGCACCTGCACCGAGTGCTCCTACTGTGCAAACGGCCGAGCCGGCAACAGAGGCACCCGTCGACGCAGCAGCAGTAGCGGAACGAGAAGCACGCCTCCGTGAAAAAAAGCGCCAGAAGAGACAGCGCTACCGTGAAAATAAGAAGGCGCGGGAAGCAGAGGGAAAGTCCACCGATGCCGCTGCTCCGGATGAAGAGACAGTAGCAATCATCAAAGCTGAAGACGTCGCAAAGCCGAAGGCACCGCCTCCGCCCCCACCTGCTCCTCCGGCAGCCAAATCGAGAAAGGAAGATCATCCATAATAACCGGGTTCCGCGCTTTCACAGGGCGCAATTGCCTTGTAGTATGCGGAAGTCACAGGAACATTTACGGTACGTTGACTTCTCATCATAGCGAGCAAGTAGTACATGGCGAGATTAGCTCAGTTGGTTAGAGCGTCCGGTTGTGGTCCGGTAGGTCAAGGGTTCGAATCCC
>Ga0194131_10005172_pt1 | contig 19046 bp, 16 predicted proteins | sample TA2KigO120mmetaG_FD_148631 | JGI IMG/M metagenome (GOLD analysis project Ga0194131, IMG submission 148631) | Freshwater microbial communities from Lake Tanganyika, Tanzania - TA2015053 Kigoma Offshore 120m | ecosystem: Environmental > Aquatic > Freshwater > Lake | place: Tanzania: Lake... | reverse complement strand
ATTGTGACATTAAAAGATTCTTGGAGTAAAAAAAAGAAAGAAGTAGAGCTTGCATTCTAATATCCTGATCTGGAAGGATGGTCTTTTTTAGGTCTTTAAGGAGGTTATCGTGTTTCGTAAAATGCCCGTTGTACTACTTATATGCATCCTTGCAGCTGCGACTTTGTCTCCCTATCTTTCCGAATATTGTCAATCCTTACTCTACGGCCTTAGCCTCTCTTTGAAGTCTTTGATCGTCTTTTTGTTGCCTTTACTTGTTTTCAGCTTGCTGTGCAAAACAGCTTCAGAACTCGCACAAAGTGCATCTAAATGGGTGGTGCTTGTTCTTGGGGCTCTTTGTGCATCTAACTTTTTATCTACACTTCTAAGTTATACAGTGGGTTCATTTGCAGGAGCCTTGCCTCTTTCTATAGGATTACCGGATGTTAAAGATTCTTTGCACCCAGTAGGGGAACTTCTCTTACCGAAATGGATAGACAACAGCTATGCAATGTTTTCTGGTCTCGTGGCAGGAACCTTTTTAGGACTCGTTCGTCCTTCTTTAGCCAAACACGTATCTCGCTGGCTTGATGGTGGCGTTAAGGTTTGTTTGAAGATGTTCTTGTTCTTGATTCCTATGTTTATCATTGGTTTTGTTGTCAAGATGCGTCATGAGGGGATGATTGAACTTATCTTACGAGATTATTTCTTAGTATTTGCACTTGTTGCAGGGTCTGTTTTTGCTTACGTGTTTTTCTTGTATGCCTTAGCAGGGTGCTTTAGAAAAAAAACTTTTATGGCAAGCGTGAAAAATATGTTGCCAGCTGCTATGGCGGGGTTTGGAAGTATGTCAAGTGCAGCCTCTATGCCTCTTACCCTCCTTGGTGTAGAAAAAAGTGCAAAGAACCCAAGTCTTGCAAAGTCAACAATTCCTATCACTGTGAACATTCACCTTATAGGAGATTGTTTTGCGATTCCTATCTTTGCGCTAACGATCTTAAAAAGTTTTGGGATGCCGGATCCTTCTTTTATGCAGTATCTGGTCTTCGCCTTTTATTTTGTCCTAGCTAAATTCTCTGTGGCTGCTGTACCTGGTGGTGGAATTCTGGTGATGATTCCAATCTTAGAATCTTATCTTGGATTCTCGGGAGAGATGGCCTCTTTGATTACTGCCCTGTACATCCTATTTGATCCTGTGATTACAGTGGCAAATATTTTAGGGAACGGAGCCTTTGCCTTGAACTTGGGTAGAGTTTTTCGCAGGGAAAAGGTATCCAACAATAGCTCTACTGAGACAGCAAAAAGTCAAGAGCTGCTTGGATAGAAGGCGTTGTGGGACTTGAGGTCGACAGTTTACATGCGGCCTCTGGGTATAGATCTAAGTCAATAGAATCGCGCAAAGCTATGAAGATCGTGGTTTTTTGAAGAGCGCGTAGTTCGGTGATGAGCTTTTGTTGATTGGGGTCTTTCCACGCATTGTAAGAACAAAAGATAATAACATCAGCGCTCTTTGCTTGTCTTAAGATCGATGTCGCCTCTTCTTGTGAGGGTACAAGCGAAAAATAGCCCAAGGCAGTCTCTTTTTGATTGATAAGAGGGGAAGAGGTAGAGACAAAGCTCTCTTGTAATATTTGTGGGACACAAAAATAGAGACTTTGTTGCATAAGAGTGAGCGGAGCTCCTTCCCACCCCCCTTGTAGGGCCTTTTGCGCTATTTGTCTAGCGAGTTGTTCATGCTGTGAGGAAGAGAAATCCATTGGATTAGATAGTAGACTTTGTTGCTTTTTGAGCTGGAGTACTCTTTGCGCCGCTTCTTGTATGCGTTCATAGGGAATTCTTCCTTCCTCTACAGCCAGAACAATGGCTTGATGCACTTTACAAACATCTTGTACAGTAAGTTCGAGTCCTTGTTGATGTGTAAGAAGCTGTTTTCCTCCAAGAAGCACGATGTCACAGCCGGCAAGCAGGGCGCGTATAGCAGCTTCTTGCACATTTTGGCAATTATAGAGTAAGCCTTCCATGATAAGGGAATCTGAGATAATGGGTGTTATACAACGACCTCGTATGATATCTAGAATAGGTTTGGATAGGGTAGCACACGACGTTTTATCGATGCCTGGGACAAGAATATGACCTGTCATCACTGTATCCGCTTGAGAAGCTAGAGTAAGAAAGGGAATAAGGTCTTTCTCTTGGAGTTCTTGCGCAGAAAAGGGAAGTACAGGGAGTTCTTCATGCGAATCCACTTGAATACGCCCATGGCCCGGGAAGTGTTTGAGAGAAGTAAGGACACCAGCTTCTCGAAAACCCTCTAAGGCAGCTTGTACATGCGCAGTGACTCGTTCTACCGAAGATCCAAAAGAGCGTATGCCTATAGATGACGCAGTATCTGCTTGAAGATCAGCAACAGGTGCTAAGTTGAAGGTAATACCGACAGCTAGAAGTTCTTTTCCCATAGCTAGAGCACATTCTTTTGTTAGATGAAGGTCATCCACAATACCGAGGGCTGCGTTCCCGGGAAAAATGGTAAAACCTTTACGTAAACGTTGTACGAGGCCCCCCTCTTGATCGATGGCAAGAAGAGGGGGGATCGCCATCCGTGTTTTTGCAGCAAGAGCTCGCAGTCCCGCACTTAAACTACGCACCTGCTCTGGAGATGACAAGTCGTTGGCCCATTCATAGTAAAGAATACCTCCTACCTTGGCCTCTTCGATAAGAACTCTTGCTTCTTCATTCACTTCAGAACCATGAAAATGTGCAATGAGGAGCTGTCCCACCTGTTCTTCCAGTGAGAGCTCATTGACAGCAGGAAAGATGGTTAATAAAGAAGAGATAATCAAGATCGTAGAAGCCTCAGAGAATTTAATCCGACAAGTAAGGTGCCTCCTTCATGCAAAATGACGGCAAGCCAAAGGGGAACAAATCCAAGAAGCGCTGGCGTTGTCGCTAGAAGGATAACGCCAAGCGCAAGAGCCAGGTTCTGTTTGATGATGCGTAGGGTCTTATGTGCTTTTTTGACCAACCAATCTAGGGAAGAAAGATCATCGTGTAAGAATACGACATCAGAGACATCGATGGCTGTTGAACTGCCCACCTTCCCCATGGAGATGCCAACAGATGCTCTTGCAAGAGCTGGTGCATCGTTGACTCCATCACCTACCATGATGAGGTCGCCTTCTAAAGATAGAGTATCGATCTTTTGAAGCTTGTCCTCGGGTTTAAGTTTCCAAAAGACTTGGTCTATGCCAACTTCTTTGGCAACAAGATGTGCATTATGCTCTTCATCTCCCGTGAGCATCATGGTATTGATTCCTTCCAAGTGGAGTCTTTTCAAGAGAGATTTAGCCTCTTGACGAATCTCATCCTCAAAGAAGAAAACAAACAGAGCCTCACCAATAAGGAGGTAGGTTTGCGTAGATCCCACATCAAAAGAGGGAAGAGCAAAAGGAAGCTTTGGAGCTAGAAAAGAACGACTACCAACAAAACAGGGAGTAGAAGAGTAAAGAGCTTGTACACCGGATCCTGGGAAGGATTTGAGTTCTTCTAAAGGAACAAAAGAGACAGCTTCTTTTTGCATCTTGGCGAGGATGGCTGTAGCCATGGGGTGTTTGACATGTCGTTCTAAAGAGCCGGCTACAGAAAGAGCTGTTGACAAACCAAGTGCTTCGGCAGCTGGATTCAAAGGTTGCATAGCTGAACAAACTAAGTTGCCCGTTGTAAGAGTTCCTGTTTTATCAAAAGCGATTTTCTTGCAGCGAGCTAGGGCATCTAAGATAATTCCCCCTTTGAGAAGAATACCGCGCTTAGCACAACTACTAATAGCACTTAAGTAGGCAGTAGGCGTGGCGATAACAAGAGCACAAGGAGAAGCTGCAATCAAGAAGGTCAACGCGCGGTAAATAGCTCCTTCTTTTCCAAGGTAGGGGAGTTGAAAAAAGAGAGGGAGTAGTAAAGCAAAAAGAAGAGTTAAGCAGATAATGACACAAGCATAACCCTTATCTAGGCGATCAATCCAACGCTGGAGTTTAGGTTTTGCTTCTTGTGCGTGAGTGATCATCTCAATGATCTTATGGAGTGTAGAGTCCTGACTGCTATGAGATACTTCCACTGTGAGACTTCCATCAAGGTTACAAGCACCTGCGACTACAGGATCACCAACACCTCTAGAGAGGGGAATGCTCTCTCCAGTAAGGTGACTTAAAGTCACAGAAGAAGACCCTTCTACCACAATGCCATCAAGAGGGATGATCTCCCCTGCTTGCACGAAGATCTTCATCCCTACGGTCACTTCTTGCAGAGACTTTTCTAAAAGAAACCCTTCTTCAGACCATAGATATACTTTCGTAGGAGACAGTTTATTGAGATGAGAGACGGCCTCTTTTGTTTTACGGATGACGGCGAGCTCCATGGATGCAGAGAGCTCAAAGAGTACAAGGAGGAGGGCTCCTTCGAACCCACTGCCTATAAGGATAGAAAGGAGAGCTGCGAGAGTCATCAAAACGTCGATATTCACCTCGAAATTGCGAATATCTTTTAAGGCTTGGATGAGTGCAGGAGTACCAGATAGTACATAAACAAGGAGTAAGAAGATATGAGCGAGGTCGATCCAGAAAAACTGCAGACCTAAAGCAATAAGAAGAGATGCAGCAGAGACAAGAGAGGCTTTTAGAGATAAGTTCTTTCCATAGCTACGAGAAGAAGAGGTAAGAAAAGGACTGATGCTCTCTTCTTTGCCAGAAGCGAAGAATTCATCAAAGACATAGGGGGAAGAGCGTCTTGTGATCATGGTAAGAAAAAGGAGGAAAGGAAATAGACAGTGCCAAGACTTAACACGAAGATCGCACAGTTCCACACAAGGGCTTGAAGAACTTCTCCTCGCTCTAAGTGAGTGGTAAAGAGCGTAGCTCCTAAAAAGGGTAGGAAAAATAAAAGAGGTAAGCAATGCCACGGCACAAATTTTATGCAAAGCACCAAGAAAGCGAGTGAGCAAAAAGCGCCGAAGAGAGCACCACTTGCTTGACGTAAAGGATGCTCTAGAGCTTGAAGCGGGAGTGCTAGCTCTTCTTCAAGCATCACTTGCAATAGACGGTTATCGTCTGCCATAAGGACATCCACAACCTGAGAAAGTAGGGGGTCGGAAAAACCCTTAGCTTTATAGAGTTCGACGAGCTCTTCTTTTTCTTGTGCTCTATGGTGTTCAATTTCCCAACGCTCTTCCTCAATCAAGCGATGGAGTCGTTCCAATCGCGCCCAACCAAGACATGCACTACGTGCTGTCTTCCAAAGAGCCCAGCCAACAAGAAATAGGAGAAGAGGCAAGAAAGAGGTGAAAAGAAGACTGAGTAAGGCCCCTGCTAATGAACTATCGCGAAGAGCATCCGCAAAAGCGGCCTTTCTTCCGGAAATCTCGGTGCCGTGGAGTTCTGCACTAGCCAGTGCTCCGCGCTTTCGCGCCTCTAAGAGGTGAGAGGGAACTGACTTGCCCTGAAAATGTGTATAGTTTGCCATAGAGTGTCTCTCTTTTTAAGAAGAACGAAGGGCTTCTTGCAAGAATGTCACACAGTCGAGATAGTCACTTGTCGCCATCATCTCTCTTGCAGAGTGCATAGAAAGTTGTGCGCAGCCAAGATCAACCGTGGGGATGCCAAGAGAAGCCGTGATGTGGGGACCAACTGTACTCCCTGAAGGGATATCTGACCTTGATACGAAGTGTTGCAAGGGGACAAGAGCTCTTTCTCCAATTTGTATTGCTTTTGCTAAAGTATAGGCAGACGAGGCGTATTTTAACTCCGCGCTATGTTTAAGGACGAGTCCTTTGCCAAGCAGAGGTTTATGATTGGGATCATGTTTACCTGCATGCATAGGGTTCAGTCCATGGGCCATATCTAAAGAAAGACAAAGAGAATTTCTTTTCATGACTAAGAACTCTTCCTCTGTGAAAGAGTAAAAACCACGTAGACGGCAAAGGAGGTCGTGGATAAATGAGGAACATGCTCCTTCCCAGGACTTAGAACCAATTTCTTCATGGTCTAAGAAGACAATAATCGGAAGTGTGGGAGAGTCTTCATAGTGCATGATCGCTGTCATCGCCGCATGTACACTTGTGAGATTATCTAAGCGGTAAGAAGCAATCCATTCTTTTTGTAAGCCAAGGAATCTAGGAGACTCGAGGGGGGTAAGAAATAGATCAAAGGAAAGCAGAGTCTCAAAAGAAAAAGACTTGCGCAAAAGAGAATCTAGGGTAAGGGGCATCTGCATGGACAATAGAGGCATCAGGTGTTCTTGCTTGTTGATGAAAGGTCCCCGCGTATTTACATCTCTATCTAAGTGAATGGCAAGCTCTGGGATCATAAGAGGAAGGGTATCCAAAAAAACCAGTTCTTCATGGACTTCTCCACCAGGATGGCGTAGGAAACAACGCCCTGCGAGAGCAAGATCTCTATTGAGCCATGAATGCAGGATTGGAGAGCCGTAGACTTCTACTTCAAGGAGGTTCATGTCATGTTGCGTAATCACAGGATGGGGTTTGATTTTGAGTCCCGGACTATCTGTATGGGCAACAAGTAAGAGGATCTTATGAGGTCGGTTGCTTGGTAAGCAAAAAGCTGCCATAGAGCCTCCGCGAGAGACAAAGTACTTATGTCCTTCGCGAAGATGCCAAAGTTCTTGTTCTTCTAAAGCAGAAAACCCCTTTTTATTTAGGCGACTGATGACTTCCTGTACACAGTGCCAAGCCGTAGGGGAAGTTTGTAAAAATGTTGCAAAGTCCTTGAGTAAAGAAGAAGTGGTCATTTTCTTTCTTCCTTGGATAAGGGTCGTAAGATGTGAGGACACCCACCACGTAAGTACTTGTGGAGGACTTCTGGAAGAACAACACTCCCATCTTCTTGCTGATTATTTTCAAGTAAAGCCACCATAAGCCTCGAAGTGGCAAGACCAGATCCGTTGAGCGTATGAACAAATTCGGGCTTATCTTCGCCTTTGCGGAACCGAATGTTAGAGCGCCTAGCTTGGTAGTCCGTGCAGTTGGAGACAGACGAGACTTCATAGTAACGATTCTGTCCAGGTAGCCATACTTCAATATCCACCGTCTTAGCAGCTGAAAAAGACATGTCCCCGGTTACAAGAAGCATATTGCGGTAGTGTAGACCAAGTCCTTGCAAAATGCTTTCTGCGGAGACGACCATCTCTTGGAAGATCTGTTCGCTTTGCTCAGGCGTAGAGAAGCAAAACATTTCTACTTTATTGAACTGATGAACGCGGATTAATCCCCTTTCTGCAGAACCAGCAGCTCCAGCCTCTCGACGAAAGCAGGGAGAATAAGAGACATAGCGCTTGGGGAGCTCTTCATGACTTAGAATTTCATCATAATGAAGACCATTTAAAGCGACTTCTGCTGTCGGAATAAGGTGGAGCTTATATTCATCATCGTCAAGATGAAAGAGTTGCTTTGCAAATTTGGGAAGTTGACCTGAACCAAACATAATGTGGGGTCGCACGAGATGGGGGATCATCCACATAGTAAATCCAGAAGCCAGGTGCGTGTCGATCATGTATTGAATTAAAGCCCACTCGAGTTGAGCTCCAAACCCTTTGTAGCAGGGCCATCCACTGCCAGCAACCTTTGCACCCCGCACAAAATCGAATAACTGCAAGCTCTCATTGAGTTCTACATGGTTTTTAAAGGAGAAAGAAAATGTTCTTTTTTCTCCGACTGTTTTAATGCAAACGTTGTCTTTAGGATCTAAAGAAGATTTAATGCCTTCCATGGGTGCGTTAGGAATAAGAGAAAGGGCTTCTTCTAGGCACTTTTCCAATTGACGGAGTTCCTCATCAAGGACGACAATCTGTTCCCCTAAGGATTGAACTTGTTCCATGAGAGAAGAACTGTCTTTTTTAGCTTGTTTATACTCTCCGATTTGCTTGGACAAACTATTTCTTTGCGATTTTTTTTCTTCTACCGATGTCTTAACTTGGCGAACACGTTCGTCTAGGGAAAGAATGGGGTCCAGACGGATGTCGGGATCTTTACTTTGTAAAAGAGTTTCTAGAAGGTCTTTGTCTGTACGGATGCGTTTGATATCTAGCATAAAAAAACCATAGGTAGAATGAAAAAGGCTGATTGTAGAGTCCTCCTCCCTTAATGTCAACGCTATGCGTAGCAAAAAAATAGAGTAAAAAAAATTTTGTCATCTCTTTGGTTTTTGCTTTATTCTATAAGGTGTGGTAGGATATTTTTCATCAAGTGCTATAAGGAGAGGTTATGGAGAACTCATATCCGCAAGCGCAGTCTCCTATTTTGCTGCGTTTTCAACGATTAATGGATGCTTTTGCCAAGTCGGATGATGAAAAAGATTTTTACTTAGATCGTGTGGAAGGATTTATTGTATATGTGGATCTAGAAAAAAGTGAAAAAGAGCTGACTGATTTAGAACACGAGCTGCTCATTGAACATGCAGATCGCTACCATCTTATTCCCAAAATGACTTTCTATGAGACAAAAAAGTTCATGGAAGGATTTGTGAATGAAAAAGTCTATGATATTGATACAAAAGACAAGCTATTAGACATCATTCAAGCCAAAGAAGCTCGGGAGAATTTTTTAGAGTTTATTTACGATCACCCTACAGAGCTAGAGAAATGGCAACAATTCTACCAAGAACGCTCCCGTATTCGCATCATCGAATGGTTAAGAAGTAAGAAGATGCAATTCGTATTCGAAGAAGATTTAGATTTTAATAAGGGGCTATTTGAGAAGGTAAAAAGGCACCTTTTTGACGTGAAAGCGCCTAAAGATGTCCTTGCTGCAAGAGAGGTGCTTGTAGCCAAGTCGAAGGTGTATTACTCCAATGAAGCTTTGAATCCAAGACCAAAACGAGGAAGACCGCCTAAACAAGTTGCCAAAGCAGAAATAGAGCCTCAGGCTGTTGTGGATCTCTACACGACCATCCCCCTGCCCGTCAGACCTTTCCTTTACTTGATTTCCAGTGCCTCCGCGATTACATTCTCTCGCCGTTTTGATACGGAAGATCAGCTGATGGCGAATTTGCGTGGCAGTCAAGTACGGGGACAAGAGAGCTCCAAGCTACTACAACTCGCAGAAAAGCTGGACTCTTTGCAAAAACTTTCTAGGATTGTTGGCAGGCATGTGACAGAAACAGGAGAAGGCTCCTCTCTCTTGCATGCTAAAAAAATTGATAAAGAAAGTAATGCTTTTTTTGCTGAGGTGAAGGGATTATTTAAAGAAAGCGTTGTCAAAGAAGAAGGGGAGGAAGAGACTTCCTCTAAGAAAACCACTAAGAAAAAAACGAGGACGAAGTCGTGATAGTGAAAGAGCATCATCATACCTTACTTACCTATGTACAAAGTAAAGCTTTGCAGGTTTTAAAGACGCTTTGCTTGACACGTTATATGGATGACAAGATGTCAAAGCTCGTACGTCAAAATAAGGGGGGAACGTTTCATCTCTCTGTTTTAGGTCATGAGCTTGTAGGGGCTGTTTGTTCTGCTTGGATGACACCTGGGAAAGATTGGGCCCTGCCTTATTATAGGGATAGAGGGATGGCGGTAGGTCTTGGTTGTTCTCTTGTTGATCTTTTAGGGGCTTTTCTGGGAAGAGACGTAGCGCATCATTCCGGAGGTAGGATGATGCCTGAGCACTTCTCTCATAAGGAACTTTGTATTCCCGTGCAGTCTAGTTGTGTGGGTTCGCAGTTTTTACAAGCGGTTGGCGTTGCAAAAGGACTGCAACTACAAGGCAAGGTACAAGATATCGTCTACGTATCTGCCGGAGATGGGGCAACTTCGCAAGGGGACTTTCATGAAGCATTAAACTTTGCATGTATTCACCAGTTGAATGTTCTTTTCGTTATCCAAGACAATGGGCTTGCAATCTCGGTACCGATCAAAGAGCAGACGGCAGGAGGGGGAATTGGCCCGGTGGCAAGAGGGTATGCAGGATTATCCGTGCATGAAGTGGATGGTTGTGATTATGAAGCACTGGCTTGTGCAATGGAAGAGACTGTACAGCGCGCTCGAAGTTCTCAAGGACCAACGCTTCTCATTGCTAAGGTGCCAAGAATAGGGGCTCATAGTAGTAGTGATGATCCTTCTAAGTACCGTTCTAAAGAAGCTATAGATGCTGACAAGCATAAAGACCCCCTTCCCCGCTTGGAGCAGTGGATCCTTTCTCAAGGGCTGCTTAGCGAAGAGGAGCTCCTTTCTTTCAAGAAAGAGTGCTTCTCTACCGTAGAGGAGGCTGCATTAGAAGCGGATTCTATTCCGTTTCCAGATCCCTCAGAGGCGCATACGCGAGTATTTGCACAAGGAAAAGAGGAAGTGGAGTCCCTAGCAAAAGAGACAGATCAAGAAGCGATTGTCATGGTCGATGCTCTTCATAATGCGATTGAAGAGGAAATGGGAGCAGATCCCACAGTCGTAGTTTTTGGACAAGATGTGGCTCATGGAAAGGGGGGGGTATTTGGTGTGACCCATCACCTCACAGAGCGCTTCGGTGTGCATCGCTGTTTTAATACGCCTTTAGCGGAATCCACGATCATTGCACTGGCTACAGGCCTTGCTTTCACAGGAATCAAGCCCATAGCAGAAGTGCAGTTTGCAGACTACTTTTGGACTGGCGTTAACCAGCTCTTCAATGAAATGGCTAATATTCACTACAGATCCAATGGGGAATGGTCGTGTCCGGCTTTAATACGGATGCCTTATGGGGGATATATTCAGGGAGGACCTTATCACTCGCAAAGTATAGAGGCCTTCTTAGCGCACTGTCCCGGATTGAAAGTAGTAGTGCCAAGTCATGCTGCGGATGCTAAAAAATTACTCAAAGCTGCTCTAAGGGATCCCAATCCTGTAGTTTTTCTGGAACACAAAGCTCTGTATCGCCAGCGTGTCTTTTGTGCGCGGAAAGAACCCGCCTGCCATGAAGTTGCAACGCTTGGTAAAGCTCATATAGCAAGAGAAGGGAAAGATGTTACTGTTGTTGCTTGGGGGATGCTTGTATTCATGACAATGCAGGTAGCAGATAAACTCGCTGCGGAGGGGATCTCTGTTGAAGTGATTGACTTGAGAACCATTGTTCCTCTAGATATCGATACCGTTCTTGCTTCTGTAAAGAAGACAGGGAAATGTCTTATCGCCCATGAAGCGCCTTCGAATGCGGGGTTTGGAGCAGAGATTGCAGCGCGCCTTGTCGAGCATGCATTTGCTTATCTAGACGCGCCCATCATGAGAGTCACTGGTAAAAACTGTATGGTACCCTACTCTAAGGGGCTAGAAGATGCGGTGCTCCCGCAGCTGGCTGATGTAGAAGAGGGGATCCGCAAACTCGTGCAGTTTTAGAGAGATTCTTTTCTTGTATGTTTACGGTTGCGCCCGATACGTACGTGCGTTTTACCCATATGTTGAGGGGGGGATAAAGAGAGTTCCTGTAAATGCAAAAGTTTTTGCTTCAAGAGCTCTTCCCTTCTTCTTTTTTTGCTTTGCTTAAATACAAGAAGCTCCTGTGTATGGTAGAGCTTAGCCAAAAGACTCTCTTGTGTTTGCCTTAGGAGACACTCTTCTGCAGGGTGCAACACAGCCTTCTCTAAGAGTGAAGCATTATCGATCAGTTGACGGATCGTCTCTTCGAGTTCTTGCCAGATCTCTTCTTGTGACTGTAACATACACTCCCTCTGTGTTTGCTCTTATGATCTATAAAAACTATCCTCTTTTTTCTGTCAATTATTTTTTTGTAATAATATTTTATCAGCCGCCACCGTCATGTTCTATGGGGGGGCGTGTCCTGTATGATTTTTTCTAGGTTGCGCATTTTTTCTAGGCAGTCGTGGTCGATCCAATGACCAGACTTTGCCTGTAGTATTTCTCTAAATTCCTGGATACTAGGATTATTTATTTTAATTACTTACATGTGTTCTAATGTTGATGATTTAAATACTGTTTTACAAACATCACTGAAAATAGTATATTTTATTATTTGCGATAGTTATTACTCTTTAAGCATCAAATAGATCGGTGTGTAAAAAAAAGATTGCGCAAGAATGCACGTTTGCTATGCTCCGGTAATAGACGGAAGTAACACAAGGAAGTCGTATGTCGCGGAAGATGTTTGTGATTGATACGAATGTGCTCTTGCACGATCCTAATGCTCTTTTTGAGTTTAGGGGTAACGATGTCATCATCCCTATGGGAGTCTTAGAAGAACTAGATAGAATTAAAAGACAAGCAGATGAGCTTGGAAAAAACGCACGCTATGTCGTGCGCTATATCGACTCATTAAAAGAGAGTACAAAGGGATCCTTGCATACAGGAGTCCCCATTGAACATGGAATCATCGTGCGTATCCATATCGATACGCAAGGAGTAGGAAAGGGTTTTCCTCTATCTATGGATCGAAGCACACATAAAATTCTCCTTGCAGCTTATCAACTGAAAGAGAACGGGCAGCATGTAGTACTGGTCTCCAAAGATTTTGTTATGCGTGTAAAAGCAGAGGCTCTTGGGATTGAAGCAGAGGATTATGAAAACCTTAAGGTTTCTTATGAAGGGATGTACAGAGGCTATAGGAAAATTGAAGTAGAAAAACGGGAGATTGACCTCTTTTATAAAAATGGATTTTTAGAAAAGGCCCCCGAAGATCTAGCTCCCAATGAATATTGCTTACTCACATCAGCAGAGCATGCTTCTGCTATTGGTAAGTACAATCTACAAGAAAAAAGGATCGAACCTCTACTAAAAGTCACTAAGGATATTTGGGGGATTCAACCTTTGAATATAGAGCAACGTTGTGCTTTAGATTTGCTTCTACGCGATGATATCAAGCTCGTTTCTCTTGTAGGGCAAGCTGGGACAGGGAAGACAGTTCTTGCTCTAGCAGCTGCTCTCAGAAAAGTGTTTGATGAACCCGTCTACCATCGTATTTTAGTAAGCCGTCCGATCATGCCCCTTGGGAAGGACATTGGATATTTACCCGGGACCAAGGAAGAAAAACTCTTCCACTGGATGCAACCGATCTATGATAACTTGGAATTCTTATGTCAATCTGTTGGCAATGTAACAAGTGGCATAGAAACGCAAAAGTGGATCATGGAAAGTAAAAAAATCGAGATGGAAGCTGTGACCTATATCCGGGGAAGGACTCTTCCCAAGATGTTCATCATCATTGATGAAGCACAAAACCTCACACCTCACGAAGTAAAGACGGTGATTTCTCGTGCAGGCAAAGGAACTAAAGTAGTTCTGACGGGAGATCCCACACAGATCGACAACCCTTACTTGGATAAGGATTCTAACGCCATGACTTTCTTAGTGAGCAGATTTAAGCAGCAGTCGCTATTTGGTCATGTGCTTTTAGAAAAAACAGAACGATCAGAACTTGCAGCGCTGGCGGCTGATATCCTATAAAGAAATCAAGGGGGCTTTATAATATGCCCCCTCTTTAGAACTTACGTGCGATCAGGCGGTGGCAAGAGCGCTTTACGGCTTAGTCTGATTTGCCCTCGGTCATTGATCTCAAGGACCTTGACTTCGAGCATATCGCCTTCTTTCACGACATCTGTCACATTCTGGACTCTGTGATGCGCAAGCTCAGAAATATGGCACAGACCTTCTTTGCCGGCAAGAATTTCAACAAAAGCACCAAAGGCTGTGATGGAAACTACTTTGCCTTTATAGACTTTGCCAATCTCGGCTTCTGCGGTGAGACCAAGGATAATTTCTTTTGCCTTTTGCATGGACTCACTGCTTGTAGCAGAGATGCTGACAATCCCATTATCATTGATATCGATCTGCGCGCCCGTTGTTTCAATGATCGCACGAATCTGCTTGCCGGAAGGACCAATCACAATGCCAATCTTACTTGGCTTGATCTGCAGGGTTTCAATGCGAGGTGCATAGGGAGAGAGCTGGGACTTGGATGCTGGGCAAACTTCAAGCATCCTCTCTAAGATATGTGTGCGTCCTTGTTTTGCTTGTTGTAGAGCAAGCGACATAATCTGTGGGGTGATTCCCTCAATCTTGATATCAAGTTGGAAGGCTGTGATTCCTTGTGCATTGCCAGCGACTTTAAAATCCATATCCCCAAGGGCATCTTCTGCTCCTAAAATATCTGATAGGATAGCAAAATGTGATCCTTCAAGAATAAGACCCATAGCGATGCCTGCAATAGGATGTTTGATTGGAACTCCAGCATCCATCATGGCAAGGCATCCTCCGCATACGGACGCCATCGAAGAGGACCCGTTAGACTCTGTGATGTTAGATTCTACACGAACCACATAAGGGAATCCTTCTTGTGAGGGCATCGTCATAGCAAGAGCCCTTTCTGCAAGCTTTCCATGGCCAATTTCTCTGCGACCCGGAGATCCCATACGCCCTACTTCCCCCACAGAGAATGGAGGGAAGGAATATTGCAAGTAGAACCTACGCTGCCCTTCTCCATCGAGATCCTCGTAGCGAACAGCCATATTTTCCCCCCCAAGGGTAGCGACAGCTAGAGATTGAGTCTCTCCTCGTGTGAAGAGAGAGCTTCCATGGGTGCGGGGTAAAAGGGATTGTTCGATAGCAATCGGGCGAATCTGCGTGCACGTCCTTCCATCAAGACGCTTATTTTCTTCTAAGATGAGGGCTCGCATGATTTTGGCCTGCGCTTCTTTTATTGCCTTGCCGAGGTGATTGGCAGAGTGAAGAGGTTCTTCTCCCTGCTTTGGTGCGTAGAAAGATTGTATTTCCTCGCTCACAAGAGCTACAGAGGTCTCTCTTGTCTCTTTTTCGTAGATGCAGAGGGCTGTTTTGAGTTTTGCTCCAAAATTCATCAAGATTTCTTGTGTGAGTTCTCTTGAGTGAGGAAGAAGATCTTTGCGATTCTTTGTTTTGCCAATCGTCTTTTGCCATTCGGACAGCTGTTCGCAGATTGTTTTGATGGCTTCATGACCTTCTGTGATCGCTTGCAGGATTTGCTCTTCTGTAAGAAAATCGCAGTATCCTTCGATCATTAAGATGGCATCTTCAGAGCCCGCCAACATGAGATCCAAGCGGGAGATTTTTTGTTCTTCCGTTGTTGGATTAATGATAAAGCGATCTCCAATAAGACCAACGCGTACGCCGGCAACTGGCTTAATGAAGGGGATATCCGAGAGAACGAGCGCAGCAGAAGCCCCACAAATTGCAAGGGGATCGGGAGTGTGGATTCCATCATAGGAGAAAACATACGAAAGGACCTGTACTTCTGTATGATACCCCTCTTCGAAGAGAGGGCGAATGGGTCTGTCAATGAGGCGGCTCACGAGGACTTCGCGCTCGGTGGGTCTTCCCTCTCGTTTAATGAACCCACCCAGAGTCTTCCCTGAAGAAGAGAATTTTTCTTGATAGTCTACGCGCAAAGGAAGAAAGTCAATGCCTTCCGCAGGACTTGGCGCTGCACATACAGTGGTGAGGAGGATAGTGTCTCCGCATTGCAACGTGACAGCTGCGTTAGCTTGTCTTGCAATCTTGCCTGTTTCAAAGATGAGAGTTTTCCCCGCTACACAAACGTGTAGTTGATGAACTTCTTGTTGAAGAGTTTGTGTCATGAAATATTCCTGTTGTAATAAAGTAAAATAAAGGGGATGAACTGACCACTTAGAACAACAAAGAAAAGATTGGTCTAAGTGGACCTTTCATCCCAAAAGTTCTTGAAGAACATACTTCCTCAAGAGAGAAGAGAGTATAGCAGAACGCCAGAGAAATACCAAAAGAATAGTCGGGGTTTTAGAAAGTTTTTTTGTCCCCTCTCGTTGGAGAGAGGGGACAGGATACTACTTACGTAAGTTGAGACGAGCGATCAGATTTTGGTATCGCTTCGTATCGGTGGAGTTTAGGTAATCCAAAAGTTTGCGGCGTTGCCCTACAAGCTTCAGTAGTGCTAAACGAGAATTATGGTCTTTAGGAGAAGTTTTTAGGTGCTCCGTCAACTCTGCGATTCTCTCGGTCAAAATAGCGATTTGTACGTCAGCAGACCCTGTATCTTTTTCGTGTAGTTGGAACTTCTTAGTGATTTCTTCTTTGGTACCCTTGTCTAAAGACATCTGTATTCTCCAGTGAGAGGTTAAAGCGGATAAAAAATAGTAAAAACATAAGGGATATTATAGCTAAAAGTGGTTAAGCAATCAACTAAAATCTCACCTTTTGTCGTACGGGGGAAAGGGACTTCTTGTTTTTTGCAAGACCTCCTGTTACAGTGGCTCCCTCATACGTTCATTTATAGAGTAAGTGTACCATAAGACTTCTTTAAGGAGAATGGATACAGAAAATTGTTAGCATAAGGGGTTAGTTTTTTTTGGAGATAGAACAAGATATTCTTTACATGCAAGAAGCCCTGATGGAGGCAAAAAAAGCTTTTCAGCAGGGGGAAGTTCCTGTGGGGGCTGTAGCTGTTTTGCATGGTAAGATCATTGGAAGAGCACATAATCTCGTAGAAAAGTTGCAAGATGCTTCTGCTCATGCAGAACTTTTATGTTTACAAAGAGCAGCAGCAAGCCTTGGTAACTGGCGCTTACTCGGAGTTACGCTGTACACAACGCTTGAGCCTTGCTGTTTATGTACAGGGGCTCTCTATGCGTTTCGTATTCAAAGAATTGTTTGGGGAGCTGCAGATAAACGCCTTGGAGCGGATGGCAGCTTTGTTTCTCTTCTTTCTGTTCCTCATCCTCTTCATACAGTTGAAGTGACAAGAAATATTCTTGCCAAGGAATCGGGAGAGCTCATGACAACATTTTTTCAACAAAGGAGAAAACAGCATGCTCAAGATGTTGGATGAACTTGTGCTGGAACAAAAAAAAAGAATTTCACGCTTTGCAGAGGAGATTATCCCCAATATAACGGAAGACGATCTTCTGCAGCCTAATGATTTTCCTCTTTTAGAAATAAATCCCTTATTTCGCTATGAAGAAGGGGTATTAGAAGGACTTCTAACGGCTAGGATGGCTTTTTTAGCCTCTGAGTCAAAGTAAAAATATGTTAGACAGGTTGCTGCATACGATGTAAAACCACTTGGAATTGGTTTTCTTCCCGATCGTCCACAAAATCTATGTGAGGTCAGGCGTGTAATGCTCTTGGGATCCCACTACCAAGTCCTCGATAGGGAAGGATATGCGTTATTTTGCCAAGCTGATTGTTAGAAGAGTTTAGTATAGATAAAAGGTTGGCTTCTGCCCTGTGTTCACGAAGAGGTAGTTCTTAACAAACTCCTGGAGAAGTTTTTGCATAGCCTCAGACTGCTCTTCTTCAGAATAAGGAGTCTTGATAAACGCGTTGATCGACCAAACCCTTGGAGAGGACGTCTGATGACTGCTTTGCAATATTACACTTGTTTCCACACTCAATGTCATCCTCATAAGCGGAAGTTCTTTTCCGCTCCAGTCTCTCACGGAGCCTATTTGCAAATAGAGGCGATTCCCAAAACCAAAACCACTTACATCTCCAATTTTGGCTTGAATGACATGTCCTACAGAACCTAATTCTTTTGTGATCAAAGTTTGTATTTTTTTTGCTTCTAAGTCTCGCAGGGAAGCTGGGAGCAACACAGCAAAGCTCATTAGTCCTTCTAAGGGATTTCCTTGATAAAAAATAGGGACATCTTGACAGTTTAAGTAGAGGCCTGGGTTCTTTTGCAATGACTCTAAAGTTTCTTCTGCATGAAGGATATATGGTTGAATAAGAAATAAAATCAAAAAAATATAATTTTTCATATAACTAACTTTTTTTACTCGAACTTGTAAATGTTATCTTTATTTGGATAAATATTGTCATTTTTATTTTTATCCAAAATTTTCCATTTTCTTGTAATGGGTGCAACACAAGCTTTCCAGAATCCTCCTGCTTGACAACACTTTACTCCTCGTGTAATCAAAGCTTCGATAATCCCGATTAAGACAATTTTCACTGAGTAACTTGGTGCTAAGCACGCAATCGCATCCATAGCTCTTCCAACTCCCGTGACCACTTCTTCACACCAATCCGGGTAAGGGGAATCATTAGGTCCACCGATATCGCTATACTGATCGATTTGCTTTTGATGATTGCTAATACAATTACAGGAGGGGATCTGATTCAATAAATTCTTAAGCTCTTGCACGGCTTCTTCTACGTATTCTCTTGCTTCCAATCCGTCATAACCAATAGCCTGACCAAAAGTAGCTCTAAATGCGAGTGCCGAAGTGTTTCTTGGATCTGTGCAAAATATTAGTAATTCTTTTGCAGTAGTAAAGTCCTCACAAGCCTTTTCGAAGTTCTGAGAAAGGAGGTAACTTTCCCCTCGCGATACATAGAGATCGGCTAGTGTATCATAATTATAAGGATTCGTAAGAACTATCGCTTGACTTTCTTCTGCTATCATGTCTTCCAAGGATGGAAATAGTGCTCCTTCAACCATGACGCCATACAAATGAAACAAGAAGAAGATAAAAAAAAACGCTTGCTTACGTTGAATCACTTTCTTCTACTCCTCCAGTTTCTTCTTGAAGTTGATGCTACTAAGTCCCAGACTAGTTGTAAAGAATAGTCTTCAAGTAAAAATAAAATCTATAAAGCAGCGTAAAGCTATTCAAAATTCGCCTATTTTTGCGTAGGACTATCCCTAGAACGGTTTTTGCCTTGACTTGTGCAGAAAGTTCTTTCAAAAATCACATCACAATCTTCATTAACTGATCGGCAGCTAGGACTAAGACGCTAAACATAAGGTGACAAGCTACTTTGGTATATCCCCTAACTCTTACGTTACAGGCTCCAAACTCATCTTTCAATCGAGCGTTTGCTCTCTCTGTTGTCGTTCTTGCATTGTAACGAATCTTTTCATCTGGCGCCCAATTCAAAGTCCTTCTAGCTTTTGCTTCGTCCTCAAGATTTGTTTTTAGCTCTATATCCCGACGTGGATTTATATCAACTAGAGGAACATGGCCTAGAGCTTCACTATGACCGAGAATCGCTGGCACGTAATAAGCCGAATCCATGAAGTCATAAAGATTTGTGATCCTTTGAGCGGTTAGGGTCCCCAGAGGAATCGCCACCTGACTATC
>Ga0194131_10005171_pt1 | contig 19051 bp, 22 predicted proteins | sample TA2KigO120mmetaG_FD_148631 | JGI IMG/M metagenome (GOLD analysis project Ga0194131, IMG submission 148631) | Freshwater microbial communities from Lake Tanganyika, Tanzania - TA2015053 Kigoma Offshore 120m | ecosystem: Environmental > Aquatic > Freshwater > Lake | place: Tanzania: Lake... | reverse complement strand
GCGGCGGGCGCACCGGACGCGTCGCCGGGACCGGCTGGCGCCGCCCCACCGTCCTGCGGTGGCGGGCCCTGCGAGGGACCGGCCAGGCCAGGCGTGAACTCGCCGAGGTCGGGGCTGTCCGTCAACACCAGGTCGAGGCCAGCCACGGCCACCTCGTCGATGTCGACGAGCCCCGGGTAGCGGAAGGCGGGATCGCCGTCGCTGGGCCCGTCGCCCGCCATGTCGACGTAGCCCACCACGCCCACCTTCCCGAGCTTCTTCGGTGCCTCGATCTCCCAGGCGCCAGGTTCTTCAACGAGCAGGGAGTGGATGAGCTTCGGGAAGTGGCCCTGCTCGGGGGGGAGGAGGAAATCGATGTGGATCTTGCCCGCCTTGTCGCCGGCGTAGCTCACCGTCCCGGAGAGCTTCACGCCCTCGCCGGTCGTCACCTTGAAACCCGGCGACGTTTCCTCGGCCGATGGGGGGGGCGGCCTAGTTTCCGCCGTGGCATCGCCGGAGGGCGTGGTGGTCGCTTCGAGCGTGGCCGAGTCGGGGCACCCAAACGCGACCAACGCCACCAGTCCTGCCCTACGCATGCGACACTCCGTCGACTAGTGCGTTTACCGGAAGCGGTCGGAGTTTGTCAAGCGGCGGCAAACGGGCGCGCCGTTGCCCCGCAGAGCGGAACGCGGTAAGGCTGCGGCGCCACCGGTCCCGGAGTCCGCGTGTCCGTCACGCTGCGCAGTTACGTCTTCCTCGACAGCCTCCAGCCGCAACTCGCGGCCTTCACGGGCACCACCGCGCGCGGCTTCTTGCCCCTCGCCGGCCAGGCCAGCATCTGGATCGAGACTGCTCCCGGCATGATCATCAACCGCGTCACCGACGTCGCGTTGAAGGCCACGCGGGCAATCCCGGCGGTGCAGGTGGTCGAGCGCGCCTTCGGTTTGCTGGAACTCCACCACGACGACAAGGGCGAGGTCCGCAGCGCAGGCGACGCCGTGCTGCGCTTCCTCAACCTCCGGGAAGACCAGTACGTTGCCCCGAAGGTCACCTCCAACCAGATCATCCGCGCGGTGGAGCCCTACCAGGCCCAGCTCATCAACCGCAACCGCCAGGGCATGATGCTCATCCCCGGCGAGAGCCTCTTCATCCTCGAGACCGAGCCGGCCGCCTGGATCGTGCTGGCCGCCAACGAGGCCGAGAAGGCCGCCAAGGTCAACCTCGTCAACCTGCAGCCCTACGGCGCCTTCGGGCGCCTGTGGATGTGCGGCACCGAGTCGGAGATCGATAGCGCCGCCGCCGCGGCGGTCGCGGTCCTCGACTCGGTCCAGGCCAAGAAGTAGTTCTCTTTTCCCAAGCTAAGGAGTGTTCAAATGGCAGACGCGCTCGGTATGATCGAGACCAAGGGCTTCACCGCCATGGTCGAGGCGGCGGATGCGATGGTGAAGGCCGCCCGCGTCGAGCTGGTGGGCTACGAGAAGATCGGCGGCGGCTACGTCACCGCCATCGTCCGCGGCGACGTTGCCGCGGTGAAGGCGGCCACCGAGGCCGGCGCCCGCCAGGCCCAGCGCGTGGGCGAGCTCGTCTCGGTGCACGTCATCCCGCGCCCCCACGAGAACATCGACGCGGTGCTCCCGCTCGGCCGCACGCCCGCCAAGAAGTAGGCTGGAATGAAGCTCGGCAAGGTCGTCGGGACCGTCGTCAGCACCCGCAAAGACGAGAAGATCGAGGGTCTACGCCTCTATCTTGTGCAGGATCTCTCCCTCGACATGAAGGAGAAGGACAGCTTCGTCGTGGCGGCCGACGCGATGAACGCCGGCGTGGGCGAGATCGTGCTCTACGCCTCCGGCAGTAGTGCCCGGCAGACCAAGGCCACCGACGGGCGCCCCATCGACGCGGTGATCATGGCGATCGTCGACACCGTCGACAACCAGGGCGCCCTCGTCTACGACAAGTACACGGCGGGGTAAAGCTGATGGATCGCGCTGAGCTCGAGTCGGTCGTCGCACAGGTGCTGGCCCGGATCAACGACGGGTCGGCCAAGCCCGCGCGCCACGAGCCGCCGAAGAAGGGTCACGGGTGTTTCAAGACGGTGTCGGAGGCGGTAGAGGCGGCGCGACTGGCGCAGCTCACGCTCGTGGCGCTGCCCCTCGAGAAGCGTCGCGAGATCGTCGCCAACATCCGCCGCCGCTGCGCGGAAGACGTGCGCTCGCTGGCGAGCTTCGCCGTCGAGGAAACCGGCCTTGGTCGCGTCGAAGACAAGATCAAGAAGAACCTCCTCGTCATCTACCGCACGCCCGGGCCCGAGATCCTCGAGCCCGTTGCCTTCACCGGTGACGACGGCCTCACCCTGATCGAGCGCGCCCCCTACGGGGTGATCGCAGCGATCACCCCTTCCACCAACCCCACCGAGACAATCATCTGCAACGGGATCGGGATGGTGAGCGGCGGCAACACCGTCGTCTTCAACACCCACCCCGGCGCCAAGGGCGTCTCCGCCTTTGTCATCGACTTGATCAATCGCGCGTCGATGGAGGTCGGCGGCCCCGACAACATCATGACGGTGATCGAGTCGCCCACCATCGAGTCGGCCAACGAGCTGCTCCGCTACAAGGGCATCCGCCTCAACGTGGTGACGGGTGGCCCCGCCGTGGTGAAAGCCGCCTTTGCCGCCAACAAGAAGTGCATCTGCGGCGGGCCGGGCAACCCCCCGGTGGTGGTCGACGAGTTCGCCGACCTCGACCTCGCCGCCCGCAGCATCACGCTCGGCGCCAGCTTCGACAACAACGTCATCTGCTCGGATGAGAAAGAGGTCTTCGTCCACGAGAAGGTGGCCGATCGCCTGGTCGAGGGGATGGTGGCAAACAGTTGCGTGGTGCTGCGCAACCACCAGGTCACCCGGCTGGAGCGGCTCATCCTCACCGCCGAGCGCGACCATACCGTCACCAAGTGGGTCGGGAAGAACGCCTCGGAGCTGCTCAAGCAGATCGACGTGCCCTTCAAGGGCGACCCGCGCCTCGCCATCTGCGAGGTTCCCTTCGACCACCCCTTCGTGCAGCTCGAGCTGCTGATGCCGGTGTTGCCCATCGTGCGCGTGAAAGACGTTCACGAGGGGATCGACCTCGCCTACAAGGCCGAGCACGGCTTCGGGCACAGCGCCAGCATGTACAGCAAGAACATCGATCACCTGCATCGCATGGCGAAGGTGATGAACTGCTCGATCTACGTGAAGAACGCGCCCCACTACGCCGGGCTCGGCTTCGGCGGCGAGGGCTACACGAGCTTCACCATCGCCTCGCCCACCGGCGAGGGGCTCACCACCGCGCGGAACTTCACCCGCGAGCGCCGCTGCACGCTCGCTGGCTACTTCCGCATCGTGTAGGGCCCGGCGGATGGACGCCCTCGCGCTCGTGGAACTGTCCAGCGTGGCGCGCGGCTACCGCGTGCTCGACTGGATGGTGAAGGAGGCGCCCGTCACGGTGGTGGAGGCCAACCTCGTCGAACCCGGCAAGTTCCTCATTCTTCTCGGTGGCGGCGTGGCCGAGGTGCATGCGGCCTTCGACGAGGCGCTCGCCCACGCGGGCGACACACTGCTCGACCGGCTGCTACTGCCGGGCGTGCACGAGCGGGTGTGGCAAACGCTCGCGGGCGGGGAGCATCGCGGCCCGGGCTGGAGCCGGTCGGCGCCGGGCGTGTTCGCCGAGCCGCGCGTGGACTGCGTCGGCGTCGTCGAGGGCTCCACCGTGGCCAGCGTGGTGGAGGCTGCCGACCGCTCCGCGAAGGATGCCGGCGCCTACCTGGCCGCCCTGCGCCTGTCCCCGGCGCTCGGTGGCAAGGCGTACTACGTGGTGACCGGCATGCAGCACGAGGTCGAGGCCGCGGTGGACAGTGGACGAGCAGTGCTCGCGTCGCGAGGCCGCCTGGTCGACGCGCAGGTGATCCCCAACGCGCACGACGAGTTCCTGGAGCACCTGCTCCGACCCGCCCCCTTTTCCATCCGCAGAGGTGACTGATGCAACTGGCGAAGGTGCTCGGATCCGTCGTCGCCACCCAGAAGCACGAGTCGCTGGCCGGGGTGCGCCTGCTGCTCATCCAGCCGCAAGACGAGAATGGGGAGCCCGACGGCGACGCGATCGTCGCCGCCGACCCGCTCCAGGCGGGCGCGGGGGAGATCGTCGAGTGGACCACCGGTCGCGAGGCGGCACTGGCGTTACCCGTCACCTTCTCGCCGGTCGACGCGAGCGTAGTCCGCATCGTCGATCACGCGTGGAGCGACAGGAAATACATGGATGGTGGTCGATGATTCTCTGTCGCGTCATCGGCAACAGCGTGGCCACCGTGAAGCACCCCTGCTTCGACGGCAAGTCGGTGATGGTGGTCCAGCCGGTGAGGGCCGACGGCAAGAGCGCCCTCGGCAAGAGCTTCCTCAGCGTCGACGCGGTGCAGGCCGGCGTGGGCGACCTGGTGCTGTGCGCGCGCGAGGGCAACACCGCCCGCCAGATCCTCGGGAAGGACACCGACCCCCTCCACAGCGTGATCCTGGCGGTCGTCGACGACATCGACCGGGCCTAGCGCTTGGCGGGTCGAGCCGAGCTGCGTCGCGACGGAACGGTGCGCCTGGTCGACCTCGCGAGATCGAGGAAGGCGTCCGGCACCCCGGTGGCGACGGCGTTAGACCCGGTGACGATGGAATCCGAGTCCCGCGACCTCGTCCAGCTCTGTCGCGACGTGCACGCGCGCGGCTGGGTGGCCAACCACGACGGCAACGCCAGCGTGCGCCTCGGTGACGGCCGGTTCCTCGCCTCGCCCACGGCCATCTCCAAGCGCCTGGTGGCTGCCGAGAACCTCGTCGTCGTCGATGCCGAGGGCAAGGTCGTGCACGGCACGCGGAAGGTGTTCAGCGAGATGGCGTTGCACCTCGCGGCGTACCGGGCCCGGCCCGAGGCACGCTGGGTGCTTCATGCCCACCCGCCCCACGCCACCGCCTGGGCCTGTGCCGGCGAGAGCTTCTGGGACAGCCCCTTCCTCGCCGAGGCGGTCGTGTCACTGGGCGAGCACATCCCGCTGGTGAGCTACACGGCGCCCGGGGGCTCCACGGCGGGGCTCGAGGCGGCGCTCGCGACGAGCGACGCGGTGCTGCTCGGCAGTCACGGCGTGCTGGTGATCGCCCCCGACGCCGAGACCGCCTTCCTGCGCCTCGAGCTGGTGGAGCACCTCGCCCGGGTCGCGGCGATCGCCCGTCCCCTCGGCGGCACCCGGGGGCTCCCCTCCGACGACGTGTCGCGACTGTTGGAGGCCCGGAAGAAAGCCGGCCTCGGTCCCAGGACCCCGGCTGAGGCCGCGCCCAGCGCCCCCTCGCCAAACACCCCCGCCGACATCGACAGCATCGTGCGCGAGGCGCTGCGAAGGCTGGCCTAGAACGCCGGGGGATGCAGGCCGACGCCAAGGCCACCCCCCTCCAGCCTCCAGCCTACCCCCTGCAGCCTCGCCGGGATAGGCCGGCGGCCCTCTCGGAGCCCCCATGCCCTTCGACCGCGACATCGTCATCCTCTCTGCCTGCCGCACCGCCTTCGGCACCCAGGGCGGCACGCTCAAAGACATCGGCGCCAATGACCTCGCGGTGCCGACGGCGAAGGCCGCCGTCGAGCGCGCTGGCCTCACGGTCGACGACATCGACCACGTCATCTACGGCAACGTGCTTCAAACCAGCAACGACGCCATCTACGGCGCCCGCCACGTGGCGCTCAAGGCGGGGATCCCGGTCCACGTGCCGGCGCTCACCGTGCAGCGCCTCTGCGGGTCGGGCTTCCAGGCCGTCGTGAGCGCGGCGATGGAGATCCTCACTGGCCAGGCCAACGCCGTGCTCTGCGGCGGCACCGAGGCGATGAGCATGGCGCCGCACGTGGTGCACGGGCTGCGCGAGGGCGCGAAGTTCGGCCGACCGCCGGTGATGAAGGACCTCTTGTGGGAGTGCCTGACCGACACCGTCACCGGGCTCGCGATGGCGCAGACCGCCGAGAAGCTGGGCGACCAGTACGGGCTCAAGCGCGAGGAGGTCGACGAGGTGGCCGTCGCCAGCCAGGCTCGCTGGCAGGCGGCGAACGCCGCCGGTCGTTTCGCCGACGAGATCGTCCCGTTCGTGATCAAGGGGCGCAAGGGCGACATCGACTTCAAGGTCGACGAGCACCCCCGCGCCACCGACATGGCCACCCTCGCCAAGCTGGCGCCCTACTTCAAGAAAGACGGCCTCATCACGGCAGGCAACGCGTCGGGCATCTGCGACGGCGCCGCCTCCCTGGTCGTCGCCGATGGCAAGTGGGCGGAGAAGAAGGGCCTGGCGCCCATCGGTCGCCTCGTGGGCTGGGGCGTGGCGGGCTGCGACCCGTCGATCATGGGCATCGGCCCGGCCCCGGCCGCGCGCGCCGCCTTCAAGCAGACCGGCCTCGACGTCGCCGACATGGCGCTGGTCGAGGTGAACGAGGCCTTCGCGCCGCAGTACCTCGCGGTGGAGCGCGAGCTGGGGCTCGACCGGAGCATCACCAACGTCAACGGCGGCGCCATCGCGCTCGGCCACCCGCTCGGCGCCTCGGGCGCGCGCATCACCGGCACCCTGTTGCACGAGCTGCGCCGTCGCAAGCAGCGCTACGGCCTCGGCAGCGCCTGCATCGGCGGCGGCCAGGGCATCGCGGTGATCGTCGAGGCGGTGTAGCCGAGCAGCGGGGCATGAGGAGCCCGCGCGCGGTGGATCGTGGGCGCGGGGAGCACAATCCCCCCCACCCGTCCGCGCAGTCGCGCGAGTGGGGGAAGCTTTACCCGGGCCTCATGCGGCTCCCATCCCCTGGCCTCAGCGTGTTCCTGGTCCTCGCGGTCGCCTGCACCCCGGCGTCGGTCCCCGTCTTGCCCAGCGCGGAGGCCAGTTCCTGCGGCTCCATCTCCAACAACGACCTGCGCTACCTCTGCGGAACCGGGAGGAAGTACCCGGGGTGTTTTTGAGCGCTGCTAGTCGAGCAGCCGCTGCAGCACGGCGTTCCTGAGCGTCCCGCGCGGGTCCATCACCCCGACGAGGTCGCGGAAGTCAGCGAAGCGAGGGTACAGGCGCTCGGCCTCGGCGCGAGACAGGGTGTTCTCCTTTCCCCAGTGCGCACGACCGCCGTAGTCGGCAAAGATCGCCTCCGCACCCGCGAAGAAGGCCGCCCGATCCGCCGGGTTGGTGATGTAGGTGCCGATTTGGATGGTGTCGCGACCGTAGGCGGGGCTCAGCCAGTTGTCGTCGCCGCGGACGACGCGGGCCTCGAGGATGAAGTTCACCCGCAAGCCCTCGGCCAGGTCGCGAACGCGGCGCAGGGCCTCGGCGCCGTGTGCCAACGGCACCGCCCACTCGGCCTCGAAGTGACGCGGCGGCATCGCGAGGCCGAGCACGCTCGCCGGCGGGCCCACCGTGCGCCGCCGCTGGAAGTACACCGCGCCCGTGACGCGGTTTAGCGGCGGGATGAGCGAGGGAAACTTGTTGCCCAGCCACAACACGGCCGGGAAGACCCAGGCGTTGACGATGTGCTCGTCGATCCAGCGCTGCACCGCCGAGATGTTGCTGGGCTCGGTCACCCGGTCGCCGCGGAAGAGCAGGGCGGCGTCGGTGTGGGGAAGCCACCACAGCTTGGCGTACTCGTGGTCGCGAATGAAGGCGGGGAAGGCCGCCAGCGCCGCCTCGAAGCCCATCGGCACGCTCTCCTCGGCCACGGCGAACATGGACTCGACCCGGAGCGTCACCTCGGTCACGATTCCCAGCGCGCCGAGGTTCACTCGGGCGCCGAGGAGCCGGGGATCGCCCTCGGGCAACTCGACGACCTCGCCGGTGCCCGACACTAGCCGCATCGCGACGATGAGGGTCGCGAGGTTGCCGTGCCGGAGGCTCGATCCGTGCGTGCCGGTGGCAACGAGGCCGCCGAGGGACTGCTCGGCGATCGATCCCACGATCGGCAAGCTGAGGCCATGCTCGGCCAACGCCCGGTTGAAGTCGCGCAGGCGCATCCCCGCCTGTACCCGGACCAGTCCCCGCTGCACATCCACGCTCACGACCCGGTCCATACGGTCGAGGGACACCAGGACGCCGTCGGTCATGGCGATGGCGCTGAAGGAGTGGCCCGCACCGACCACCTTGACGGTGCGCCCCGAGTCGTTCGCCGCCTTGACGAGCGCAACGATCTCGTCATCGGTGGAGGGATGGGCCCACGCTGCCGGCGCGCAGCAGTGGCGACGCGACCAGTTCCGGAATTCAGGCTGCACGCGGCCCGGTATCCCACGGGCCGCTACGCGACCTGCCCCCGCCGCCGCACCCGCCGCCACAGCCCCGCGACCACGTCGCTCAGCTCGCGGTTGCCGAGGAAACCCCTCGGCCGGAGCGCCATCATCGCCACGAGCAGCACGCTGTACACCATCATCCGGTAGCGGTCGGCGTTGGGGATGTCGCGGAGCAGTTCGGGCAGCACCGTGAGCACGACCGCGGCGAGCACCGGGCCCGAGAGCGATCCGGTGCCCCCGAGGACCACCATCGCCAGGAGCTCGATGCTCCGGTCGAACTGGAACTGCGAGGGAAAGATGCTGGAGAGGTTGAACCCGATGAGGGAACCGGCCACGCCCGCCCAGAAGGCGCCGATGACGAACGCGGTCACCTTCACGCCCGTGGTGTCGATGCCGAGCGAGCGGGTGGCGATCTCGTTGTCGCGCACCGCCTCGAAAGCGCGCCCCTGCGGGCTGTCGAGCAGGTTGCGCAGCGACACCGCCGCGAGGATCACCCATGTGAAGGTCCAGCCGAAGTTGGTGACCTGCGGCACGCCGGTAAGGCCCGCCGCCTGCCCCAGGATCGGCGTGTTCTGGATGATGACGATGATGATCTGGTTGAAGCCCAGCGTGACCACCGCGAGGTAGTCGCCCGACAGGCGCAGCGAGGGCACGCCCACCACCACCCCGGCGAGCCCGGCCACCACGCCCCCGAACACCATGGCCAGCGGCGCCGGCACGCCGGCATGCATGTTGAGAATCGCCGAGCCATAGGCGCCCGCCGCCATGAAACCCGCGTGCCCCAGGGAGAACTGCCCGGTGAAGCCGAGCACCAGCGACAGGCCCAGCACCGCCAGCACGTTGAAGCCGATGCGCAAGAGCACGTTGGTGATGTAGGGGTCGGTCCACGGGATGGCGTACACCTCGATGGCCCACACCGCCGCGATCGCAGCAGCGACAAGCGCATAGGCGATGGCGACGCGCCTCAAACCTTCTCCATCTGATGGCGCCCGAAGAGGCCCGAGGGCTTGTAGAGCAAGACCACGATCAGCAGCAAGAAGGCGATCGCGTCGCGCCAGGTAGAGGTGAAGTAGCCGCTCACCATGGTTTCCGCGAGACCGAGCACGATGGCGCCCACGACGGCGCCCGGGATGCTCCCGATGCCGCCCACCACGGCCGCCACGAAGGCCTTGAGGCCGATGTTGGCGCCCATGGCCGGGTCGACGCGGGGGTTCTCGATGCAGAAGAGGAAGGCCGCCGCCCCGGCGAGCAGGGAGCCCACGGCGAAGGTGGCGACGATGACGCGGTCGACGGGGATGCCCATCAGCGCCGCCGTGTCGCGACTGTGGGACACGGCGCGCATCGCCAGCCCGATCTTTGTGCGCTCGACGACGTAGGTGAGTGCCACCATCAGGGCCAGCGTGACGCCGAGGATCAGCACGTTGTTGAGGCTCACGCGCACGCCACCGAGTTCCCAGGCCGTGCGCGGGACGATCTCGGGGAACGGCAAGACCGTGCCGAAACTGACGAGCGCCACGTTCTGCAAGAAGATCGAGACCCCGATGGCGGTAATCAGCACGTTGAGTCGCGACGACTTGCGCATCGGGCGGTAGGCCACCCGCTCCACGACGATCGCCAGCACCATCGAGAACAACATGGCGGCAACCGCCACGAGGGCCACCCCGGCCCAGGTGGGATTCTCGGCCACCCCCGCGTGGACCGCCACCACCATGGCCGCGAAGGCCCCCGCCATGAACACCTCGCTATGCGCGAAGTTGATGAACTGCAGGGTGCCGTAGACCATGGTGTAGCCGAGCGCCACCAGCGCGTAGATCGCGCCGAGCGACAGCCCGTTCACCAGTTGCTGGACGAACTGGGTCACGACGCGGGCTTACTGCGGCGGGGCGGGCGCCGGGACGCCGCCCTCGACCGGAGGCGCGGCGACCGGCTCGCCCTCGGGTCCGGGAGCGGGCGCGGCGGGCGCGGCGCCGAGCGGCGCCTTGGTAGCCACGTACTTGGGCCCCTGGGCGGTCACCTCGACCACGACGGCCGGCTTCACCGCGTTGCGATCCTTGTCGATGGTGATCGAACCGGTGACACCGGCGAAGTTCTCGATCCGCGCCAGCCGGTCGCGAAGCGCGGTGCGCGCCGCCTTGCGCGAGCCCTCGGTCGCGGGGACGGTGCTGCGATCGGCGAAGGCCTCGGCCATCTTCGGGTCGGCCGCGACCTCTTCCATCGCGAGGTAAAGGATCTTCGCCGCGTCGTAGCCGAGAGCCGCGAGCCCGTCGGGCTTCTTCTTGTAGGCCGCCTCGTACTTCTGGATGAAGGCCTGGACGGCGGGGCTCGGATCGTCCACCGAGTAGTGGTTGGTGTAGTAGGCGCCGATGATCGCGTCCTTGCCCTGCTCCACGAGCTTCTCGGAATCCCAGCCGTCGCCGCCGAGGAAGATCCCCGTGAAGCCGAGTTCGCGCGCCTGCCGCGCGATGAGGCCCACCTCGGTGTAGTAGCCGGTGAGGATCAGCGCCTCGGGCTGTCCCGCGATGATCGAGGTGAGCTGGGCCTTGAAGTCGAAGTCGCCCTCGCCGTAGGCCTCCTCGCCGGTGATGGTGCCGCCGAACCCGGTGAAGTGCTTGGTGAACACCTGGGCGAGGCCCACCGAGTAGTCGTTCTTGACGTCCTTGAGAATGGCCGCCTTCCGGATCTGCTTGTCGTTGTAGGCGAAGTCGGCGATAACCTGGCCCTGGAAAGGGTCGATGAAGCACACGCGGAAGATGTGATCGCCCACCAGGGTGACCTTCTCGCTGGTGGACGAGGGCGAGATCATCGGTACCCCGGCCTTCTGCAACAGCGGTGCTGCCGCGAGGCTGCGCGAGGACGACACCTCACCCAGCACCGCCACCGGGTGGTCGGTGCTGAGGATCTTGCTCACCGCCGTAGCGGCCTCCTCGTGCTTGGACTGGTCGTCTTCCACCACCATGCGGATCTTCACGCCCGCGATGCCGCCCTTGGCGTTCTGCTCGGTGGTGGCGATCTCGATGCCTTCCTGCGTTGAGATGCCGAAGGTGGCAGCGGTGCCGGTGAGCGAGCCGTACTGGCCGACAACGATCTCCCTAGGCGCCTCGGCGCCACCGCCGGTGCAGGCGGCGAGGAAGGACAGCGCGAGGGCACGCAGCATCGACATGGGGAACTCCGGGGACTCGGGGGCGCGCGATTCTAGCGATCAGGCGCGTCCCGTCAAGGGTAACGGCGGCGAGAAAGGAAAAGCGCCCGCCCCCTCCCACCTCTGCAACCGGGGACGGGCGCTCGGGAAGCGGCTCTAGAAGGGGATCTGCTCGCCCTCGGGCGCCGGGGCCTCGAACACCTCGGGCTGCCCGGGGGGACGGCCGCTGCCGAACTCGGTGGAGCGCTGGGCCCTGGGCACCGTCCAGAGCACCCGATCGACGAGCAGCGAGGTCTCGTGGCGCTGCTGGCCGTCCTTGTCGGTCCACTTGCCCTGGCGGATGCTGCACTCCACCGCGAGGCTGTCGCCCTTCTTGACGTTCTTCGCCACCCGCTCGGCATTCGGCCCGAACACGGTGAGGCGGTGCCAGTCGGGGTTGTCGACCCAGGTCTCGCCTTCCTTCTTGTGGTTTGGCGTGGCGAGGGTGAGCTTGCAGTAGGGGGTGCCCTTACTAACGGAGGTCTTCATCTCCGGGTCCTGGCCTACGCGTCCGATGAGAAACGCCTTGTTCAATCCAACCATTGTGTACTCCTGGCCGCCCGACGGGGCGCGCCGCCCCCGGGCATGGCACGCGGCGTGCCAACGAGAAAGGCGCCTTGTCCCGTGCCACGGACGGGACGAATCGACGGACGTCCGTCGGCAGCACGCCGACGCCCGTCGGCGCCCGGGCGTCAAGGGGTCCTCCCAGAAAGTCGCGCCGGGGTAAGTGTGGCCGGTGAGAGGACTGGTGGTCATCGAGGGGCTCATCGGGGTCGGAAAGACCACGCTCTGCCGGATCATCGAGCGCGAGTGGGACGCGCGGCTGGTGCTGGAGCCAGCCGACGACAACCCCTTCCTCGCCCGCTTTTACGCCGACCCGGAACGATTCGCGTTCCCGGCGCAGATGTTCTACCTCGCCAACCGCTACGCCCAGCAACTCCAGGCTCGCCAGACCTCGCTCTTCCACCCGCTGACCGTCTGCGACTACCTGATGGCGAAGGACGGGCTCTTCGCCGAGATGACCCTCGATGGGCAGGAGCTCGCGCTCTACCGGCGTTTCGCCAGCCTGCTCGACGAGACGCCCCTGCGCCCCGACTTCGTGGTCTTCCTCGACGCCGACACCGAGATCATCCGGAGCCGCATCGCGCGGCGCGGCATTCCCGCCGAGCAAATCATCCCTGCCGCCTACCTGGACGACTTGCGAGCGCGGTACTACCGCCTCTGGGACCAGTGGACGCCCTGCCCGGTTCACGTGGTTCGCACCGACGTGATCGACTACGTCGACGACAACGACGCCCGCGCGCGCGTGCTCGCGATGATCGAGGGCTGGCTCGAGGGCCGTCCCACCGCCGACGCGCCGCCGCCCTACAATGGCGCACAGCAGGTCGGGCTCTTCAGTGGCGCCGCCACCTAGCCCCGCCGCGATAAGTGGCGCGGCCCGCGAGGAACTATGCCCCGGTTGACGGCGCCCGACATCCTCAAGATGAAGGCCAGCGGCGAGAAAATCGCCATGGTCACCGCCTACGATGTCGCGATGGCGCGCCTGCTCGACCGAGCCGGCGCCGACATGGTGCTCGTGGGCGACTCGCTCGGCATGGTGGTCCAGGGCGAAGAAAACACGCTGCGCGTCACCCTCGACGAGATGGCGTACCACGGCCGAGCGGTGAATAGAGGCCTCGAACGAGCTCATCTCACCATCGACCTGCCCTTCATGAGCTACCAGCTATCGCCCACCCAGGCGCTGCAGTCGGCCGGTAAGCTCGTGCAGGACGGGCGAGCGCAGTCGGTGAAGCTCGAGGGCGGCGTGCGCTCGGCCGGCGCCATCCGCGCCTGCGTGGAAGCGGGAATCCCCGTCGTCGGCCACGTGGGGCTCACGCCGCAGTCGGTCCACGCGATGGGCGGCTTCAAGGTGCAGGGCCGCGACGAGGCGGCGGCCCGCCGGATTCGCGACGACGCGCTCGCCGTCGAGGATGCTGGCGCCTTCTGCATCGTCTTCGAGATGATTCCCTCGGCGCTGGCCGCCGAGCTGAGCGCCACCCTCGCCATCCCCACCATCGGCATCGGCGCGGGCGCCGGTTGCGACGGCCAGGTACTGGTTTGCAACGACCTGCTCGGCATGGACGAGCGCTTCATGCCTCGCTTCGTGAAGCGTTTCGCCGAGCTCGCCGCGACCATCGAGGACGCAGGGCGGGCCTACGTGGCCGAGGTGAAGGGCGGCAGTTTCCCCGGCCCCGAGCACACCTTCGACTCCTCCGGGAGAGTCTACGGCGGCGGCAAGTAGGATAAGCGGCGCCGCGCCATGGACGTCATCCGATCGGTGGACACGATGCACGCGCTCGCCCTGGGCTGGCGCGCTCGCGGGAAGAAGGTCGGTTTCGTGCCGACGATGGGCTACCTCCACCGGGGACACACCACCCTCATCGAGCTGATGCGCCAGCGCTGCGAGATCCTGGTGGTCAGCATCTACGTCAACCCGCTGCAGTTCGCGCCCAACGAAGACCTCGGGCGCTACCCCCGCGACCCCGAGGGCGACGCGAGGAAGTGCGAGGCCGCCAAGTGCGACATCCTCTTCATGCCGGACAACCTCTACCCGCCCGACTTCCGCACCACGGTCAACGTGGGGCAGATCACGACGCGATGGGAGGGTGCCGCGAGGCCGACCCACTTTCAGGGCGTCGCGACAGTCGTCTGTCGCCTGTTCGGCCTAGTGCAGCCCACCGCCGCGATGTTCGGCGAGAAGGACTACCAGCAGTTCGCCGTGCTCAAGTCGATGGCGCACGACCTCGCGATGGGCATCGAGATCGTCCCCGGCCCGCTGGTGCGCGACCACGACGGCCTGGCGCTCTCCTCGCGCAACGTCTACCTGTCCGCCGAGGATCGCCGGCGCGCCCTGAGCTTGCACCGCGCGCTCTACGCGATGCGTGACAGCCGCGCGCCCACCGCCACCGAGCGCGTAGCCGAGGGGCGCGCCATCCTCGACTGCGACAGCCTCGACTACCTCGCGGTGGTCGATCCCGACACGCTGGAGCCCGTGGAGCGCATCGACCGGCCGCTGCGAGCCATCGCCACCGCCCGCTACGGCAAGACCCGCCTCCTCGACAACGTGGCGATCGAGCCCTGATGAGCGCGGAGAACTTCCCCTACGACATCGTGGGCCTGGCCATGCTGCTGTTGCTCAACCGCACGCTCGTGCCCTCGCTTCGCGCCGAGTGGATCTTCTGGGCTTTCCAGGGCGTGAACATCGCGGCCGCCGCCTACTTCGCCTGGTTCGGCATCAAGGGCATCGAGCACGTGCCGGTCACGAGCTACGTGGTCGCGGCGCTCTGCCTCTTCCACGTCGTGCAGAACGTGATCATTCGCCAGCGCCCGACGCGCTCGTAGCCAAGCCCAGGGCGCGTGCCAGAGCCGACGCCATCGCGCTCGACCCGGCCTTCTCGAGGTGCATGTAGTCGCGACCGATGAGCGGCGGCGAGGCCCGGCGCCACGCCACGGCACCACCCGGGCCGCCCATCGCCGCCTGGAAGCTCCACGTGGCACAGCCGGCCTCGTGGCCGAGAGCGGCTTGTTCCTCGATGACCCACCCCGTGCCCTGGAAGATGCCGAACCGGTCGGTATCGCGCGCCCACGCGCGGTCGGGTGGCCCCACGAGGAGGCAGGGGCTGCTGGGCATCGCGGCCCGGAAGGCGGCGAGCGAGGCGGAGAGCTGGGCGCGGTAGGCGACGCGGTCGAAACGGAAGCCTCCCACCTCGTTGGCGCCGTACTCGAGGATGGCCAGGTCATGGTCGAGCCACGCGCTCCACGCGGCGATCGAGCTGGCGGTGGCTCGCTGCCAGGCGGCGAACATCGACCCCGACACCGCGAGGTTGTCGACCACCGCGCCGGTTCCCGCGCGCTCCAGTGCCACCCCGCCGATTCGAACCGCGCCGTCGCCCACGGGCGCGTAGCGGAGGAGGTGCTTGCCCAGGCCGACATCGAAGGCGAGCCCACCCGGCCCCTCCCCCGCCGTGGACACCTCGATGGGCGGGAGCGCGTCGATGCTGACCGAGAGGCGGCCGCCCCCGGCGTGCCGCTCGAACAACAGGACCATCCTCGTCACCGGCTCGCTGGCGAACACCCAGCCGTAGGCCCCGGGCTCCCTCGCCTCCACGAGATCGAGGCGCGGACCGAGTCCCTGCGGCTCTTCCGCCGCCTGTCCCACCGGCGCGCGACGCGACCAGATGCCCACCCCGCAGGCCAGGGCCCCGGGGACATCGACCCACTGCCCGGGGCGCACGGCGGGGACGAAGCCCACGCCGCCGTTACCCAGGCTGCCCTGCACCAGCACGCGAAGTGCGTTGACGAACGGTCCCCTCGCGCTGTGGCTATCGCCCCAGACGCCGATGCGCGTCCCCGGTCGCGACAGGGCAGCGCGCACGCGGGCCAGATCCTCTGGCTTGCCGCCGAGCGCCACCTCCGCCACCCGGGCCGGCGCCTGGGCCACGGCGAGGACCTCGGCCGGGCCCGTCCCCGTGGCAAGGTCGATCTCCCACAGGGCCCAGTCGCGCGCCGTGGGCTCCGGGTGATCCTTGCTCTCGCCCTCGCGGGGAGGACAGGTGGGACGGGTCGCGCCGCTCGCGGAGGTCGCATCGTGTCGTGACAACCAGGGCGCATCGACGCGGGGCTCCGCCGCGAGAGACTGCGACAGGAGCCACGCCATCCACGCCATCGGCCCAGGCCTCGCCCCGCAAGCTAGCTGGCCGGCAGCTTGGTCCGCCATCGACGGCTGCGCTAGGGGGGACCACGACGGCCACCACGATGTTCCTCCTGCTCGCGATGTCGCTGGCGCGCGCCGCGCCGATCTGCGAGGCCGCTGCCAAGCTCGGTTGGCGCGAGGTCGATGGGTACCTGATGGCGCCGGAGAACGGCCCGCTCGATCTCCGGCCGGAGCCCGCCGCGCTGGTCGAGATGTCGCGCATGATCCGCGGCATCGAGGCGCTCGGCACCGAGGTGGTCGTGGTGGTGACGCCCCCCCGGGCTCGAGTGGTGCAGGCGCCCGGGCGAGGCTCCGCCGCGCCGCGGTACTGGCTCGATGACCGCGCCGCCTTCGCCGGCATCCTTCACTGGTTCCGCGCGCAGGGGGCCGATGCCCCCGATCTCATGGAACTCGGCCTGGAGATGGCCACGGGGGGCGAGCGCATGTTCCGTCCCGAAGACGGCCACCTCACGGCGGCGGGCTCGATCGCCGCCGCGGGCGCGATCGCCGACGCCATCCGCGCCCACGGGAAATACGCCTGGCTCGGGCAGTCGCCCGCGTCGCTCCGGGTCGATGGCGTGGACCGGCCCCGGCCCGGCGCCCTCGCCGCCGAGTTGGCCGCAGTGTGCAAGACGGCCTCGGCGCCGAGCTTCGAGCAGCCTCGCTACCGCCTCGATCGTGGCCCGGTCGACGGCAGCCTCCTGCTCGCCGACGTGCCGGAGCCCGAGGTGGTGATGGTGTCGTCGAGCTTCGGGAATCCGATGTTCTTCCTCCCCCAGGCGCTCGAGGCGGAGATCGACGCGCCGATCCTGAACATCACCTACGCCGGCGGCCGGGTGGGGAGCGCCGCGCGCTCCTGGCTCGAAAGCGAGAACTTCAGGCTCGACAAGCCGGACGTTCTCGTGTGGGTGTTCGGGGTTCACCACCTCTACGGGCAGGCGGCAGCCCACGGGGCCACGCTGGGGAACGCGGAGGGCTTCCGGCAGCTCTGGCCGCTCATCGACGGGGGCTGCACCGACGCCAACGCCGCGCGCGTGCTCAGCCTTCGAGAAGACGGCACGCTGCTGCCAGCCACCGACGACGCCGTGCCCACGCGCGGGCACTACGTGGTGTTGGAGTCGGAGACGCTGCGCGCCGTCGATTTCTCCCTCCGCATCTCCTACGACGGCGGCGCCTCCGAGACGGTACGACTGCCACCCGATGAGCGGGCGCCGTTGCGCCCCTCGGCGATGCTCGCCCTCAACGACGCGATGCGCGAGGCCCGCATCATCCGGATCGTCGCCCCCGAGGGCACCAAGCTCGATGATGTACAGGCGCGCGTGTGTCGCGCCACCAACCCTGCGCTCGCGCCCTAGGCCTGTTCCAGGGCGCTGAGGATCTCGCTCTCCTCGAGCACGCGGCTGGTGGCCTTGGCCCGGGCGCGGATGGCGCTCACCCGCGCCGGCGTGGGCTCGTAGCCGCGCTGGCGGAGCCAGAACACGATGTTGGAGTCGCCCGCCATGTGCCCGATCTCGATCTCCTGGCGTCGACCGAACCAGCCCGCCGGCACCCCGCTGTACACGCGATCGGCGAGCCAGTCGGCGCCCTTGTTGATGGCCTTGATGATGGCGGCGGCGTGTACACCGGTGCCGGTGCGGAAGGCATCCTTCCCGAACACCGGGTAGCTCACCGGGATCGGCACGTTGCAGGCGCGCGACCCCAGGTCAACCAGCTCGCCGAGGCGCGTGAGGTCGCCGTCGTGCCAGCCCATCAGTTTGAGGTTGACCAGCAGCAGGTCGAGCGAGGTGTTGCCCACGCGCTCGCCCACGCCCAGCACGCACCCGTGAACGCGGTCGACACCCACCTCGCAGGCGGTGATGGCGTTGGAGAGGCCGTAGCCGCGATCGTTGTGCCCGTGCCAGTCCACCCGCACCGCGCGACCCGACTCGGCGATGACCGAGCGGGTGAAGGCCACGAGGTTGCGCACGCCGGTGTCGGAGGCGTGGCCGCAGGTGTCGCACACGCAGAGACCGTCGGCGCCTTCCTCGATGGCCGCGAGAAACAGGCGACGCAGGGTTTCCGGGTCGGCGCGGGTGGTGTCCTCGGTGACGAAGGTGGCGGGGAGACCGTTCTGTTTCGCGAGCCGGATCGAGTCGCGCGTGCGTTTCTCGAGCAGGTCGACGTCCCAGCCCTCGGCGTAGAGGCGAATCGGCGAGGCGCCGAGGAAGGCCATCACCTCGATGGGCACGCCGGTCTTCTGCGAGATCTCCACGATCGGCGTGATGTCGTTGGCGTGAGTGCGCGCGGCGCAGTTGGCGAGGATGGGGAGCTTCTCGTCGCGGATCAGCTCGGCCAGCCGCGTGACGTCGGCCACGGCGCGGGGACCGGCCCCGGGGAGGCCGATGTCCACCACGTCGACCCCGACCTTCGACATCAGCCGCACCATCTCCAGCTTCGCGTCGATCGGCGGGTCGGTGACGGAGGGGCACTGGACGCCGTCGCGCAGCGTCTCGTCGACGATGAGCACGCGCCTCGGCGGGGCGGGCTGCGCCGCTCCACGCAGGTTCCAGTCGTAGATGACCTTGCTCTCGTCGACGGTGTCCAAGGGGGCTCCCGGGCAGGGGGCGCGACTATCCGCCGCCGCGCCGCCGCGAAAGGCCCCAGCCGAACGCCGCCACCACGCTCGCGAGCGAGAGGCCGCCATCCCAGCCGCAGCCACAGCCTGCCGCTTCCACGGTGTAGCCCTGCGCGAGGAGGGCAGTGCTGCCATCCGGCGCTGCCACGGTCACGTCGTGTACGCCCTCGGGCAGGGCCGTGGGGATGCGGCCGGTGATGGTCTGCTCGTTGGCCACGATGGCACCGGAGAGCTCGAGACCGCCCACCAG
>Ga0194131_10005166_pt1 | contig 19068 bp, 21 predicted proteins | sample TA2KigO120mmetaG_FD_148631 | JGI IMG/M metagenome (GOLD analysis project Ga0194131, IMG submission 148631) | Freshwater microbial communities from Lake Tanganyika, Tanzania - TA2015053 Kigoma Offshore 120m | ecosystem: Environmental > Aquatic > Freshwater > Lake | place: Tanzania: Lake... | reverse complement strand
GCGGATGCCTCCCGTTGTGGTCATCCGTTGGCCCAGCTCATTCGGTCAGCCGGGAGGTTGCGTTCCGACGATTCTCGTCTTGACGAGTCTTCGAGCCGAGATCCCTCGGCGAGTTGCTCTCCAGCAGAGCTCGCTTCCGTCTCTTCGACTACTGCGATTCTGCTAAAACTAAAACTAGCTGTCCACTGCTTTTTTGCAGGGGCCGCCAACTGTCTCTAAACTTTTGTCTCACCGTAGGGGACAACCTCACCCACCGCGTATGACACTCCGGACCTGGCCGCGCCCCGGTCGATGCTCGTCGACTTTCGAGATCCTAGAAATTATCCCGAGATCGCTTGGCTTGCCGAGAACTATGAACGGATTCGTATTTTTCGCGACTGGGCATTCGGCGGAAAGAACCCGGTTCGCGAGCCGCAGAAGGCCGATGAGAGGAGTGACAGGCTTTCGGAAGACTTTTCGAATCTAGGGACTTTCCTCAGTCGGCTGCGAACGCAGTTCCCAGCGGCGAAGCGGGATATCCTGAACAAGTTGAAAGACCTTTATGACGGCGTTTCCGATTGGGATCTTTCAATCGTTGGTGGGACCGTTCAGATCGTCGTTACGGAGGGCCTATTCAATATTCCGGCATCGAGGCTGTCGGATGGCACGCTTCGCTATTTGTGTCTCCTGGCGATTTTGTGCGATCCCGAGCCGCCGCCCTTGATTTGTATCGAGGAACCGGAGTTGGGGCTGCACCCTGACATGATTCCGAAAGTCGCCGATCTCTTGCGCGACGCGGCCACTCGCACGCAGTTGATCGTGACCACTCACTCCGACATCTTGGTGGACGAATTCACCGACATGCCGGAGGCTATCATCGTTTGTTCGAAAGAAGAAGGGCAGGCGAAGATGGAGCGGCTGGATCCGAAAGAGATGGCGGTTTGGCTGGAGAAGTACAGGCTGGGGGATCTGTGGACGAGCGGCCACATCGGGGGCAATCGTTGGTAGGCGCTTATCTGTTCATCGAAGGCGCTGAAGCCGCGAAAGGCGCTAGGAGCCGCTGCCGCGAGGCGTTTCAGACGCTATTCAGAAATGCTGGGGTGACCAGGACCCCGCGCTTCGTGCCTTGTGGTGGCCGTGGGCGTACGTTTGACAAATTCAAGACCGCGCACAAGTCGTGCAGCGGATTTGTCGCGATGCTGATCGACAGCGAGGATCCGGTTGTCGACGCTGAGAAGACTTGGGCGCATCTGAAGAGTCGCGATGGTTGGGATCACCCGGTGGGTGCGACGGATGAGCAGGTGTTGTTGATGACGACAAGCATGGAGACTCGGATTGCGTTTGACCGCGCGGCGTTGAAGCAATTCTTCGGTTCCGGTTTGCAGGAGAACGCCCTGCCGCCGCTATTTGAAATTGAGAAGCGGGATCGGCACGACGTATTGAAAAAGTTGGAGCAGGCCACAAGGGACTGCAAGCCTCCGTATCGGAAAGGCGACGTATCGTTTCGTATCCTGGCTACACTCGATCCGGTGGTGTTGAACCAACTGCCTTCTTTCGCTCGAACGATTCGAATTCTGAAAGCCAAGCTGTAAGCGATATACTGGCTAGCCGTATGAGCAACTTTTCCCGACGCGCCTGGGTTACCGGCGCCGCTGCCGCTGGCACTGGATTGTTTCAAGTCGAAGAAGCGCGCGCGGCGCAGATCGCCAAGAACGCGCCGATCGCGCCGAAAGACAAGATCAAGATCACCAGGCTGGAGACGATCCTCGTCAAACCGCGCTGGCTGTTCTTGAAGATCCACACCGATGCCGGCATCGTCGGACTGGGCGAACCCGTCACCGAAGGTCGCGCGCTGACGTGCGCCGAAGCCGTGAAAGAAGTCGCGCCGTATTTGATTGGCAAAGACCCGCGCGCTGTCGTGCATCACTGGCAGGCGATTTACCGGCATGCGTTTTATCGTGGCGGCCCGATTCTGACTTCGGTGCTGAGCGGCATCGATCAGGCGCTGTGGGACATTAAGGGCAAAGCGTTCGGCGTGCCAGTGTATGAGCTGCTGGGCGGGCCGACTCGCAACAAGGTTCGTGTGTATGCGCACGTGCAGCGGGCGGGTTCGCTGGAGCAGTCGTTGAAAGCGGCGATGGCGCAGGGGTTCACGGCATTTAAGACGGGGCCGTCGAAGCGGCGTCCGGCGCGGTATGTGGAGTCGCCGGCGGAGGTGAAGTACGCGGCGGAGAAGTTTGCCGAGATGCGGAAGATTGTCGGCGACGGCGTCGATATCGGCATCGACTTTCATGGCGCTATCAGCCCGGCGCACGCGAAGATGTTGATCAAGGTGCTGGAGCCGTACAACCCGATGTTCATTGAAGAACCGTGCCAGGCGCAGAATCACGACATCATGGCGGAGATCGCGCGCGGCACGCATTTGCCGATCGCGACAGGTGAGCGCGTGTTCACGAAATGGGGCTTCCGCGAGGTGTTGGAGAAGAAGGCCGCGACGATCCTGCAGCCGGACCTTTGTCATGCCGGCGGGATCACCGAAGTGCGGCTGATCGCGGGCATGGCCGAGGCTTATTATGCGTCGATCGCGCCGCATAATCCGCTCGGGCCGATTTCTCTGGCGGCGGGCGTGCAGATCGCGGCGTCGATTCCGAACTTCCTGATTCAGGAGCAGGTGTCGCTCGGCGAGGGCTACATCAAGAATCCGTTTAAGGTTTCAAACGGCTATCTCGAACTGCCGGTTGGGCCAGGGCTGGGCGTCGAACTCGACGAGAATGCGATGGCGGATAAGATCGGGCACGACTGGCGGAATCCGGAGTCCTATGACGAGGACGATGGGAGTGTGGTGGACTGGTAGGTGATGGCCGAGCCGCATCTTCCCAGTTTGGTGATTGAGGGCTTCCGCGGGTTCAAGAAGTTGGAGCTGCGGAAGCTGGGGCATGTCAATTTGCTGGTTGGGAAGAATGGGGTGGGGAAGAGTTCGGTGCTGGACGCGGTGCGGTTGTATGCGTCGCAGTTTTCGGTAAAGGTTCTCAACGAACTGTTGGACGAAAGAGGCGATGACTGGCTTGGAGGTGACAGAAACGCACTTCAGCCGCTTTTGTATGGCCGGCCGGCGGAAGTGCCGGAGAAGGCGTCCCTCCGAATCGGTAATCAAACTGTAAGGTTCGTTTGGTTAATCCCAACGGTTGGCGCTGACGGTCGATTTGCATATACGGAAGACGCCGATGGCAACGGAAATCAGGCCTTGCCGGGAATTTCCATCGAAGAAAATAGCCGGGTCCTCAGGCAGCATGCGTTTCGAGAGAATGGGATCCTGACGACTTTCTTTGATCGCGACGCCGACCACAGGGCAGCGCCCGCGATCACCATCGGCGCTAACGGGCTAGCTGACGGCGAGATCTGTAAACGCTGGGATGAGACGCTACAGCAGGGGCTTGAAGACACGCTGACGCATCAATTCCGATCGATTCGAAATGACGCTACGAAGCTTCACATGATCCAAGCTGGCGGCGGGGAGAGGCACCCGTACGTTGTACTAAATGGACTTGTACGGCCAGTGCCACTTCGCGCCCTTGGAGATGGGCTTGCTCGATTCCTTGGGATTACGATTTCTGTGGCGCTTGCATCACGGGGATTTCTGTTGATCGACGAATTCGAGAACGGTTTGCACCACTCTGTTCAGGAGAAGCTGTGGTCGTTTGTTTTCAAAGTTGCGAGAGAGATGAACGTCCAGGTGTTTGCGACGACGCACAGCGAAGATTGCGTGCGCGCCTTTGCGATCGCCGCAAACAAAGACACGGCATCGCTCGGCGTCATGCCGAAGCTCGTCGAACATAACGGCCAGATTGTCGCAAAGCAGTTGATGGAAGAGGACGTTCTTGCCGGCGCGCAAGGCCTAGTGGAGATGCGCTAGTGGCGGTATTGATTATCGTGGAAGGTTCTCAAGACGCGCACGCGATTGAAAAATTGTTGAACGATCGACTGCCAGAGCCGGACCGCGTTTGTGGCTGGTATCGCGAAATCGACAACCAGGTTAAGCCGTTCACAGCCAGGGCCGCCGGCGGGTATGGAACGCTTCTCAAAGAAATGCCGTCGATTCTTGCCGCCCATGAAGGGTCAATCGCATTTGTCGTTGATGCGGACTCGGATGTCGACCGTAGATGGACGAGCTTGACCGATCGGATCAGTTCCCTCGAGGATATCGAACGAATCCCGCAAGCCCCCGATGCTAACGGGACTGTGCTGGAGCCAGTGAATCCTCGGCGGATCGGAGTGTGGATTTGGCCCAACAACCGGGATATCGGCGACCTAGAGACATTCGCGGCTACGATGGTCCCGCCGGCCGACGAATTGTGGCGCCACGCAAGCTCAACCGTAGATGCGCTCGGTGAGCGAAAACGCTTCATTGAGACTCACGAGAACAAGGCAAAACTGTATACGTGGCTCGCATGGCAAAATCCGCCGGGCCAGCAAATCGGCGCCGCGATCCGCGGACACGCGCTAAATTCCGACAGCCCACTTGCGCAATCCCTGAAAGCGTGGCTTCACCAACTGAAAGACCTCGACACATGACCAAAACCCAAATCCGTTCCTCCATCGTCGACATCGGCATCGTTCCGATCGTCCGCACCAACTCCGCTGAATCGGCCGTAAGGTCGATCGAAGCCGTCTACGCCGGCGGCATCCGCTCGGCCGAAATTACAATGACCGTTCCCGGCGCCGTGAAGGCCCTCGAAAAACTCGCCGACGCGCTGGGCGACAAGATGGTCCTTGGCGCGGGCACGGTGCTCGATCCGGAGACCGCGCGCATCTGCATTCTTGCGGGCGCGCAGTTTCTCGTCACGCCGGCGTTGCGCGTGTCGACCATCGAAGTTGCGCACCGCTACAGCAAAGTCATCTGCCCCGGCGCGTTGACGCCGACCGAAGTGCTCACCGCGTGGGAAGCCGGCGCGGACTTCGTCAAAGTCTTCCCCTGCTCGAACATGGGCGGGGCGAAGTACATCAAAGCGCTAAAAGGCCCGTTCCCGCAGATCGAAATGATCCCCACCGGCGGCGTCAATCTCGACACGACCGCCGACTTCTTGAAAGCCGGTTCTGCCGCGGTCGCCGTCGGCAGCGAGTTGATCGACGCGCAGACGATTAAGGACGGCAAGTACGAGGTCTTCACCGAACGGGCAAAGCAATACCTCGAAGTCGTCAAGAATGCGCGCTAAACTGGAAGTCTCTCCATGGCCATCAGTCAGGACCTGCTCGAAATCCTCGTTTGCCCGCTCTGCAAGACCGCGCTCGGATTGAAGCCGGACAACAGCGGGTTGAAATGCGTGCAGTGCAAGCGCGTCTATCCCGTGCGCGACGACATCCCCGTCATGCTCGTCGACGAAGCGCGCATCGAGGAGTAGTCGTTGCTCGACCGCCTGCCGCCGGGCGCGAAGGTTCTAATCATTCGCCTTCGTTCGCTCGGCGACTGCGTGCTGACAACGCCCGCGATTCACATTCTGAAACAAACACGGCCTGACCTGCGTTTGGCTGTAATGGTTGAAGACCGGTTTGCCGATGTGTTTCGCGGGAATCCCGATGTGAATGCCGTGTTGACGCCGCATCCGGCGGCGGCGGCGATCTGGAGCCCGAAGCTGACGATCAACCTTCATGGCGGCACGCGCAGCGTCTGGTTGACGCTCGCCTCGCTTGCCGGCAAGCGCGCGGGCTTCGGCCATTTCACCGCGCAGGCCGCTTACAACATCCGCATTCCCCGCGCGCAGGAGATTTTGGGTGAGGAACGCAAGGTGCACACAGCGGAACATTTGGCGTCGGCGATGTTTTACCTCGGCGCACCGCGAATGGAGATTCCGCGGGCGCGTTTGTTCGCGCCGAAGACGCCGGGCGACCGGCCGTACGCGGTGATTCACGCGCTGGCATCGGCGCCAGAGAAGGCCTGGCCAGCGGAGCGGTTCTTAGAGATCGCGCGATCATTGAAACATCTCGAACCGGTGTTCGTCGGCGGGCCGGGCGACGATCTCTCGCCGTTCGCCGAGTTCCGGACCGTGCGCAACACGTCGGTGCTCGATAGTATGGTCCTCATCCAATCGGCGAATCTATTCATCGGCAACGACAGCGGCCCGGCGCACATGGCGGCGGCGTTCGGCGTGCCGCTGGTCGTGTTGTTCGGAGAATCGGACCCGGTGATTTGGGCGCCGTGGCGGGCGACGGCGCAGTCCTTGGTCGCCAACGGCCCGATGGGCGGTATCGCGGTACCGCAGGTGGAACGCGCGATTGAAGCGCTGGGGGTGGCGGCTTGAAAGAACTCGCGCGCCTGCTTGGATATGTGCGGCCGTACACGCCGTCGCTGTCGGCGTCCGTGCTGCTGATGGCGTTTGCGGGCGCGGCGCACGGTTTGATCGCCACGCTGATCCAGCCGATCTTCGATCGCGTCTTGAACCCGGCGTCGCCGGATCAAAACGTCCCGCTGTTTGAGATTCCCCTGTTCAAGCACACCGTATTCCTGCACGACATCGTGCCGTCGTCGTTTCACAACGTCTGGTCGATGACGGCGTTTGCGATTCTCGCGGCATTCTTCGTGCGCGGGCTTGCGGACTACTTCGGCAACTACCTTATCAACCGCGTGGGGCTAAGCGCCGTCACCGATTTGCGGCAGCAGGTGTTCGACCGCGTGTTGCGGCAGGACGCCCAATTTTTCGATCAAAATTCGACGGGGCAGTTGATGTCGTCGATCATGAACGACATCGATAAAATTCAAGTGGCGACGTCGCACATTGTTGCCGACTGGCTGCGGCAGACCTTCGTTGCGGTGGCGCTGCTCGCGGTGATCGTGCAGCGCGATTGGAAGCTGGCGTTGTTCTCGTTGACTGTCCTGCCGATCGTGATGTTGCCGACGGCGAAGCTCGGGCGGCGCATCCGGCGATCGACGCGAAAGGCGCAGGACGACACCGCCGTGCTCAATCAAATCTTGCAGGAGACGATCAGCGGGCATCAAGTGGTGAAGTCGTTCGGCGCGGAGCACTACGAATCGAGCCGCTTCTTCGAAGCCGCGCGGCGATTGAAGCGCAGCAATTTGAAGTACGTCGCGCAACAGGCGATCTCCTCTCCTTTGATCGAATTCCTGGGCGCGCTGACGATCGTCGCGTTGCTGACCTACGCGCGCACGCAGATCGTGAAGGGCCAGATGTCGACGGGCGAGTTCACCAGCTTCGTCATCGCTCTGCTTATGCTCTACGAACCGGTCAAGCGTCTGGTCGGCATCCACAACATCTTTCAGCAGGCGTTAGGCGCTTCGCAAAAAGTATTCGAGTATCTTGACCGAGAAATTTCGATCTCCGAGAAACCGCACGCCAAGGAGTTAAAGAAGTTCCAGCAGGCGATTCGTTTCGAGGATGTCGTGTTCCGTTATCCAAGCGCGCCGGACGCGAACGTGCTCGACGGCATCGCGCTGGAGGTAAAGGCGGGCGAAGTGGTGGCGTTGGTCGGATCGAGCGGAGCGGGGAAGTCGACGCTGGCTTCGTTGATCCCGCGGTTTTACGATCCGTCGAGCGGGCGCGTGACGATCGACGGCGTCGATGTGCGCGATCTGCAACTGGCGTCGCTGCGTTCGCGAATTAGCATCGTCGCGCAGGAGACGTTCCTGTTCAACACGACGGCGGCGGAGAATATCGGCTACGGTAAACCAGGTGCGGCCGAGGAGGAGATCCGCGCGGCGGCGGCGAATGCCCTGGCGCTGGAGTTTATCGATCAGCTTCCGGACGGCTTGCAGACGGTGATCGGCGAGCGCGGCGCGCGGTTGTCGGGCGGACAGCGCCAGCGGATTGCCATCGCGAGGGCGCTGCTCGAGAACGCGCCGATTCTCATACTCGACGAGGCGACGTCGCATCTCGATACCGAAAGCGAAGTGTTGGTGCAGAAAGCGCTGGCGAATTTGATTCAGAACCGCACCGTCGTCGTGGTCGCGCACCGTCTATCGACGATTCGCCGCGCCGACAAAATCGTAGTGCTCGACAAGGGCCGCATTGTGGAAACGGGCCGTCATGAGGAGTTGGTGAGCGCGGGCGGCGTCTATCAACGCCTGCACGAATTGCAGTTTCACGAGGCCGGTAATTCATAATGGAAGTTCCCCCATGCCAATCCGAAGCATGACCGGCTACGCGCGCATACGCCGTAGCGCACCAGACGCAGAAGTCGTTCTCAGCATTAAGAGCGTGAACCATCGCGGCCTCGATCTGCATTTTCATTTGCCGCCGGATTTCGATCCCTACGAACATGCGATTCGAAACGTTATCCGCAAGTTGATTTCGCGCGGACACTTGGAGATCCGCGCGTCGATCAAGCGAAACGCGGCCGACGCCGATGCATCGGTCAACCACGCGATGCTCGATTCGTTTATCGCGGCGTGGCGCGCGGCGTCGGAGCGGCACGGCATTACGGCGGAGCCGGATCTGGGCGCGGCGCTGCGGCTGCCGGGGATGCTCGGGTCGAACGGCGACCGCGATCCCGATGCGAATCTTGAACAGTTCCTGTGCAAGCTGACCGAGGACACCGTCGCCGAGTTGAACCAGTTCCGGGAGCGGGAAGGCGTTGATACGCTGTCCGTGTTGTTGGAGCGCGGCAAGAGCATTCGCGGAGCCGTAGTGAAAGTCCGCGACATCCGTTCGCGCGCGCTGCCGGCGTTTCAGGCGCGGCTACAGCAGCGGCTGAGCGAACTGCTGAACGGCGCGACGATCGAACCGCAGCGGCTGGTGCAGGAGGCGGCGATGATCGCGGACCGCAGCGACATCGGCGAAGAGATCGCACGGTTGGATATTCACGCCGAGCAGTTGGAAAAGCTGCTGCTGGCGGGCGGCGAGGTCGGCAAAAAGCTCGATTTTCTGCTGCAGGAGATGAATCGGGAAACGAACACGATGCTGTCGAAGACCAACGGCGTCGGAGAGCAGGGGCTGTCGCTGACCGAGACGGCGCTTGGGATCAAAGCCGATATTGAAAAAATCCGGGAGCAGTCGCTGAATCTGGAATGACGACACTTTTTGTTATTTCCGGACCGTCGGGCGCTGGGAAATCCGTGCTGATCGAACGGTTGCTGGCAAGAGACCAGGGCATGCGGTTCTCGGTGAGTTGCACCACGCGCCAGCCAAGAGAGGGCGAAGAGGACGGCGTCGACTATCACTTCATCTCTCGCGACCGTTTCGAGGCGGATCTGCGCGCTGGCCGGTTCTTCGAACACGCCGAGTTTTCCGGCAATCTGTACGGCACCCATTTCCAGGAATTGGAGGAGGCGGCGCTCCAGCGCCGGGACCTGCTGCTCGACATCGAAGTCCAGGGTGCGCGACAATTACAGGAGAAGTGTATCGACGCGGTTTACATCTTCGTCGTGCCGCCCAGTTTCAAGGGTTTGGAACGGCGCCTCCGGAATCGGAACACCGAAAACGAGGCGGCGATCGAACGTAGACTGAAACAAGCGGTGCACGATATGGCGGAGATTGGCCGTTATCAGTACATCATCATCAACGACGAACTCGAGGAAGCGTTCACGCAACTGCAATCGATTGTCATCGCCGAGCGGATTCGCTGGCACAGGATGGAATCGAAACTCGGGCCGGCCCTAGACTCATTCCGAAAGCAAAACACCAATGTCTGAATTCCCCACACGCAACGCGCACCACGCCATCCCGGACGACACCGAATCCTCGACCTACCGCTACATCATCGTCGCCGCCAAGCGCGCGCGGCAGATTCAGAGCGGCGCGCGTTCGTTCCTGCCGACCACGTCGAAGAAGGCGACCGTCACCGCGCTGGAAGAAGTTCGCCGCGGACTGGTGCAGTACGAGGATCCGATTCGCGACGCCGCGCTGGCGGCTCGCGGCAGCAAGGGCTAGGTTTCCGGCATGAACGTCGCGCTTGGCGTCGGCGGGGGCATCGCCGCGTATAAGGCGGCGGAGTTGGCCCGCGCGCTGATGCGGCATGGTTTTACCGTTTCGACGGTTATGACCAAATCGGCGTGCGAGTTTGTCACGCCGCTTACCTTCGCCGCTCTCACCGGACGCAAGGTGATCACCGATCTCTTCGGGAACCGTTCGGCGGATGAAATTCTGTCCAGTTCGGTGGAGCACATCGAAGTCGCGCAGCAGAACGAAATCCTGCTGGTCGCGCCGGCGACCGCGGATTTGCTGGCGAAGTTCGCAAACGGACTCGCGGACGATTTCCTGTCGACGCTGTACCTGGCGTTTCGGGGCCAAGTGATTCTGGCGCCGGCGATGAATACGAACATGTGGGAGCATCCGGCGACGGTGGCCAACGTCGCGACACTGAAGGCGCGCGGTCACCGGTTTATCGGGCCGGACGCAGGCGATCTGGCGTGCGGCACGGTGGGCGCGGGGCGGCTTGTGGAGCCGGAGTTGATCGCCGATGCGGTGGCCGCGTGCGCGGGCCGCAAGATGGACCTCGACGGCGAGACGTTCGTGATCACCGCGGGGCCGACGCAGGAACCGATCGACCCGGTGCGCTACATCACGAACCGTTCGAGCGGGAAGATGGGCTACGCAATCGCGGAAGCGGCCGTGGCGCGGGGCGCGCGTGTGATCCTTGTGTCGGGGCCCGTGCAGATTGCCGCGCCGCTGGGCGTCGAAGTGGTCCGCGTGCGAACGGCGGCCGAGATGCGCGATGCGGTGATGGCGAATTTGGAAGCGGCCACGATCGTGGTGAAATCGGCCGCGGTGGCCGATTATCATATCGCCAATGTGCCGGACAAAAAGATCAAGAAGACCGCTGCGCGTGTGACGCTCGATCTGGATTCGACCGTGGACATCCTCGCCGAAGTGGGCGCGAGGAAGGGCGACCGCTTGCTGATCGGCTTTGCCGCCGAGACCAACGACATGGTGGCCGAAGCGCGGCGGAAGATGCAGGTGAAGAAGGCCGACATGATTGTGGGCAACTTCGTCAATGTCGCGGGCACCGGGTTTGGATCGGATCTGAACGAAGTGACGCTGGTGATGTCGACCGGCGAGACGGTTCCGGTGGAACGCGCAACGAAGAAAGACATCGCGCACAAGATTCTCGATCACGCCTTGCGATTGCGGCTTGCGCTGCACAGCGCGCGGTAGGCTCCCATGCACAACGACGAACTGCGGCGTTATTTGGAGTTTTATCAGGATTTGGGCGTGAAGACTCTCTACAAGCGCGCGGCTCCGGCAAAGCCGGTTACCATAGTCTCTCCGGAACCGGAACCTCCCACCATGATCGAACTTCCTCCGCTCGCTCCCGCCGGCGATTCCATGGCCGCGATTCGCGCCGACATTGGCGATTGCAAGCGCTGCCGGTTGTGCCAGCAGCGCAACAAGATTGTATTTGGATCGGGCAATGAATCGGCGCGTCTTGTATTTGTCGGCGAAGGTCCAGGCGCCGACGAAGACGCCAGCGGCTTGCCGTTCGTCGGCCGCGCGGGGCAGTTGTTGACACAGATGATCGAAGGCACCGCGGCCAAGGAAGGCATCGCCATCAAGCGGCCCGATGTCTACATCTGCAACGTCGTGAAGTGCCGCCCGCCGGAGAATCGCGCGCCCGAAGCCGATGAGATGGAGATCTGCGGGCAGTTCCTTTCGCGTCAACTCCTGACGATTAGTCCGAAGGCGATCTGCGTGCTCGGTGCGACGGCGGCAAAGGCTCTGCTCAACACCAAGATCGGGGTGACGAAGATGCGCGGCGAGTGGCAGAAGTGGCGCGACATTCCCGTGATGGTGACGTATCATCCGTCCTATCTGCTGCGCCAGTACAACCAGAATGCCAAGCGCGAAGCGTGGGAAGACTTGAAGAAGGTTTTGCATTTCGTCTATGACTGACGCGCGGCGGCCAGGGCTGTTTCTGTCGTTCGAGGGAATGGACGGCAGCGGGAAGACGACGCAGATGCGGCTGTTGATCGACCGGCTGCGCGCCGAGGGCTACGATCTGCTCGAAACGGCCGAGCCGGGCGGCACGCCGATCGGCTTGCAGATCCGGAAGATTCTGCTCGATTCGGCGAATCAGGAGTTGTCGAGCCGCGCGGAGTTGCTGCTGTATTTTGCCTGCCGCGCGCAGAACGTCGACCAGTGGATTCGCCAGGCGCTGGCCGAGGGGCGCGTCGTGGTGTCCGATCGATTCACCGATTCGACGCTGGCCTATCAAGCCGTGGGCCGCGAGCTTGGCGAGGGGATCGTGCGCGAGATCCACCGCTTCGCTTGCCGCGAGGTGCAGCCGGATTTGACGGTGTATCTCGATGTCGACCGTGAAGTCGGTTTGGCGCGCGCGCGGGCGCGGAATCAGGAGCGCGCGGCCGTCGCGGCGCCGGATGAAACGCGCATCGACGACGAAGCCGCCGAGTTTCACGATCGCGTGCGTGCGGCGTATGCGCGGCTGTGCGAGCAGGAGCCGGCGCGAATCCGGCGCGTCGATGCGGGGCAATCGATCGACGAGGTCGCGGCGGCTATTTGGAGCGCGGTGGAGGAGCATATCGCGGCGCACTCGTTGCGAAAGGCGATCACCGATGTTTGAAAACTTCCACGGCAACGCGGCGGCGGCCGAGACGCTGGAGACAATGATCTCCGGATCGCGGATTCCGCAGACGATCCTGCTGGCGGGGCCCGAGGGCATCGGCAAGGCCACGCTCGCTCGGCGATTCGGCGCGAGGCTGCTCGGCCAAGGCGACTTGATCGAGCGAGACGACTTGAGCCTGCCCGGCAATGTGGAGACGATCAACGAGCGCGACAAACTGCCCGCCGACAAACGCGCCGACGACCCGCTGCTCTTTCAGACCCATCCGGACTTCGTGACCTTCTGCCCCGAAGGCCCGCTGCGGCAGATCTCGATTCAGCAGATGCGCCACCTGAAAGAACGCGCGCAGTTTGCTCCGTTGAAGGGCAAGCACCGCGTGTTTCTGATCGATCAGATCGACCGCGCCAACGAGCAGGCGGCGAACTCGCTGCTGAAAATTCTCGAAGAGCCGCCGCCGTATCTCATCTTGATCTGCACGGCGGCGAACGCCTACGATTTGCTGCCGACGATTCGATCGCGATCGGTGCCGCTCTATCTCACGCCACTATCGGCGGCGGAGATGGAAGCGTTCGCGAAATCGCGCGGGCTCGATCACACGCAGCGGCGCTTGGCGCTGGCGTCCGGGAGTCCGGGCATCGCGGCTTCGATCGACCTGGCGGCCTACGACAAACGGCGCACGCAGATGATGGCGATGATTGGCGCGGCGGCGGGTGTGCTGCCCTGGAGCGACTGGGCGAAGGTGTGCGAATCGCTCAACGCGGCGCGCCGCGAAAAACTGGAGAATCATCTGAAGGTGCTGCTGGTCCTGCTCGAAGACATGCTGTGGCTGCGCTACAACCCAAGTGCCGCGATACGGAATCAGGACGTGCGGCGCGAACTGGAAGGCTTGGCCGGCGCCGTGGAATTTACATGGATTCGCGGTGCGGTGAGAAAGACCGACGAACTGATCGACCTGCTCCGGCGTAATATCCAAAAGGGCATCGCTCTCGACGCCTGGGTTGTCGAGATGCGGGAGCGTGTGCTTCAATAGCGGTAGACCTTCACTCCAGCCGGCACGCAAGTATTCTGCTCCTACTTGTAAATAGAGCCGATGGAGCGGGTTCACCGGAAGGAGTCGGTCCGTGGAACCAACCAACACTCGAAAACTCATTCGTCCGCATCTCGTGTCCCCCAGAGAAAACATGCCAGCCTCACGTCCCCCGTCGGCCTCGGCTAAAAAGCCGGTACCGCCCGAACAAACCAACGCCGAGAATTTCTACTACATGAAACAGATGCAGTCGAAGACTCCGATGGTGATCCTGCTCACCGACGGCGAGGTGATCCAGGGTGTCATCGAGTGGTACGACAAGAACTGCTTGAAGGTTAATCGCGAAGGTGCGCCGAACTTGCTGCTGTACAAGGCGAACATCAAGTACATGTATAAGGTCGGCGACTAAGCAGGCTCTCATAGAGAGCCAGTTCTTCGGCCTTGAAGCAGCAGAAGATGACTTCTTCGATTCCTCGCGCGTGCTCGATCGCGATGGCCGCGGCTTGTTCCTTCGGATAGCCGTAGACGCCGGTGCTGATGCCGGGAAACGCGATCGAACGCGCGCCAACTTGCAGCGCGAGTTCGATCGAGCGCTTGTAGCACGATGCGAGCATTTCGGCTTCGCCGCGCGCGCCCCCGTACCAGAACGGGCCAACGGTATGGACAATGTGCCGCGCGGGTAGCAGATAGCCGCGCGTGATCTTCGCATCGCCCGTTTTGCAGCCGTCGAGCAGACGGCATTCGGCCAGTAACTCCGGCCCCGCCGCGCGATGAATGGCGCCGTCGACGCCGCCTCCGCCCAGCAGCGACGAGTTCGCGGCGTTGACGATGACGTCGACATGAAGAGTTGTAATATCGCCGCGAATGGCTTTCTGGTATTCTTTCGGCATGAAACAGCTGCTCATTGTAGCGGAGGCCGATATCCACACACGGAACCGAAAGGCGAGCCGGCCATTGAGTGCTGCAAAATCGGCTGGTACGAAAAGAGGAAACAAGTCATGAAACAACTCGCACTGCTATTGTTTGCGCTCGGATGCTACGCGGCCGATATCACGGGAGAATGGAAGGCGACGGCCGAGACGGCGAATGGCCAGATTACGCGCACGCTTTCGCTGAAGGCCGAAGGCGCGAAGCTGACCGGCGAAACGGTGAGTTCCTTCGCGGGGAAGTCGGTGATTGAGAACGGCAAGATCGACGGCGACAATTTCAGCTTCACGCTAAGGCTGAATATTCAGGGCAATGAGATGACGGTCGACTACAAAGGAAAGGTGACGTCGAAGGACGATATGAAGTTCTCGGCCGAGATCGGCGGCCAGTCGATGGAGTTCGTGGCGAAACGCGTGAAGTGATGCTGGGTATTACTCCCTACATTTCGTTCAAGGGCGATTGCGCCGCCGCCATTGAGTTTTACAAGACCGCGCTCGACGCCGAAGTCCGGTTTTCGCAGACCTACGACGGATCGCCCATGGTCGGCATGGGTGAGGCCTCGCACATCATGCACTGCACGATCAGGGTTGGCGGTTCCGAGATCATGATGTGCGACGATCCGAATCCGGCGGGCGTGGCGGCGGCGAGCAATATCAGCCTTTCGGTGGGAGTGGGCGACGTGGCCCAGGCGAACCGTTATTTCGGCAATCTGTCGGACGGCGGCAACGTGATCATGCCGCTGCAAAAGACGTTTTGGGCCGAGGCGTTCGGCATGGTGACGGACAAGTTTGGCGTTAAGTGGATGGTCAACTGCGACGGAGCGGAGGCCCGCTGAACTAAACGCGGCGCGGGGCCTTTCCGCTGTGATACGCTTCCGTAAGCCTCGCCATGAAGAAACTCCACGCGATCGTATTCCTGCTTGCGTCTACACTCCTGTCGCAAACGTTTACCGGCACCATCACCGGCGTTGTGACTGACCCGAATGCAGCCACCGTTCCCGGCGCCTCCGTGCGCGCGCGCAACGAAGCCACCGGCGATACCCGCGTCGCCCAGACCGGCGCCGACGGCCTCTACGTTTTCTCGCAACTCCCACCCGGCGCCTACGAAGTGAGCGTCGAAGTAAAGGGCTTCCGCAAGAGCGTCCAAACCAACGCCGCCCTGCGCGTGAATCAGACGCTCGAATTGAACTTTGCGCTGCAACTCGGCGAAGTGACTCAGGTCGTTGAAGTCTCGGCCGGCGTTACGCTGCTCGACACGCAGACGGCCAATCGCGCCGTGACGCTCGATCAACAGGCCGTGCTCGATCTGCCCGTCAACGCGCGCAACCCGTTCGCGCTCGTTCACGTGAACGCCGGCGTCATCGCCGTGCGCACCGGCATTTCGCAGGCGACGCAGGATCAGAATCACAACCGCTTCTCGATGAACGGCGGCCGCGGCCAGGCGGGCCTGACGCTGATCGACGGCGTCCCCGGATCGGCGGTCGATTGGGGCGGACTGATCGCTTCGCCCTCGGTCGACTCGGTGCAGGAGATGAACATCCAGCGCAACCAGTTCGACGCGCAGTTCGGAAAGTCCGACGGCAGCGCGGTGAATATGATCACCCGCGGCGGATCGAACGCGTTTCACTTCTCGGCGTTCGAATTCTTGCGCAACAACGTGCTCGATGCGAATAGCTGGGCCAACAACCGGTCGGGCCTTCGACGGCCGAGTTTCCAACGGAATCAATTTGGCGGAACGGCCAGCGGTCCGATCTGGCGCGAGAAGAAGCTGTTCTTCTTCTCGACGTATGAGGGCACGCGACTGCAAAATCCGGGAACCAACATTTCGAACGTGCCGACGGCGCTGCAGCGCTCCGGCGATTTCTCCCAGACCCGTGCCGCCAACAACAATCTCTTCATGATCTACAACCCGTTCACCAACGCGCCGAATCCGAACGGCGCCGGCGTCGTTCGCCAGCCCTTCCCCGGCAATCGCGTCCCGCAGTCGATGTTCGATCCGGTGGCGGTCAAGGTCATGGAGTTGTTCCCCCAATCCAATACGGCGGGCGACGCCTTGACAAACGCCCGCAACTTCGCCAAAGCGGGCAACACCAAAACTGTTAACGACCGTATCGACGCCCGCATCGATTGGGCGCGCAACGAGAAGATGTCGATGTTTGGCCGCTTCACCAAGGCTTGGCAGGAAAACGTCGCGCCCCAGTTCTTCGGCAACGGCGCCGACACGAACTTCAGCGACGTCAACCCGCGGCATCAGGCGGTGATCGGTGTGACGCTAACGCCGTCGCCGACATGGGTGTTCAATATTCTGCTGGGTTCGGGCCGCTGGAGGGAGAACCAAAATTCGCCTTCGAAAGGGTTGAACGCCACTAATCTCGGCCTGCCCGCGACACTGGTAAGCCAGTATCAAGCCGCAACCTATCCCGCCTTCGGCTTCGAGAACTACACCTCGCTGAGCAACCGCCGCTTTTTGAACGTTCCTCGTGAAACCCACAACCTCCAGGCCAACATTACCAAGGAAATGGGTTCGCACAGCTTGAAGTTCGGTTGGATCTCCGAACTCGCGCGCCTGAACAACACCGACTTCAACACGTCGACGTTCTCGTTCACCCGCGGGCTGACTTCAGGCCCGGTGGCTGCGCAGGCTTCGACGACCTCGGGCGATGCGCTCGCGTCGTTCCTGCTCGGCGTCGGCGCCAGCGGCAGCACGCCCTTTGGCGCCGCCATCGCCGTTACCGCGATGTACCACGGCCTCTACATCCAGGATTCCTGGCGCGTGAACCGCCGGCTGACGTTACACCTCGGCATGCGATATGAGTTGCAGCAAGCACGCACCGAGCGATACAACCGCCAAAACAACTTCGACTTCAATGTCGCCAATCCGTTGTCGCAGCGTACCGGCCCCAATCTTCGCGGTGGACTGGTATTCAACAATCAGAACAACCGCGGCGCATGGGCGACCGACAAGCTGAACCTGGCGCCGCGCTTCGGCCTCGCCTACAAGCTCACCGACAAGCTCGTCATGCGCGGCGGCTACGGCATCTTCTATCCGCAGACCGGCGGCGGGACACGCGACGGATTCGCGACAACGACGACGTGGGTTTCGACGATCGGCGGCGACGGAATCAATCCGAACTCCGGAGCGCTCTTGCGCAATCCGTTCCCGCAAGGGCTCGCGCAGCCCATCGGCGCGTCGCAAGGGCTGTTGACGCAGACCGGCGATGTGGTGAACGCGCTCTCGGCGCATCACCCGCTCGGTTACGTGCAGAACTTCTCAATGGATTTCCAATACGAGATTTCGCGCGGTATGGTTTTCGAATTCGGCTACACCGGCTCGCAGAGCCGCAAGCTTCTCTTCGGAACCGGCCAGCAGGCGAACCAGCTTCACCCGGATCTGTTGAGCCGCGGCGCCGCGCTGGACGCCCAGGTGACGAATCCGTTCTTCGGCGTGATTCCAACCGGAGTGCTTGCGGGCCGTACGGTGCCGCAACATCGCCTGCTCCGGCCGCATCCGCAGTTCGTGGCGGTCAACCTGTCGGGTGATACGCCGGGCGCGAGCGCTTCGTTCAACGCTTTGGTGCTTCGCTATAACTGGCAGATCAGCGGCGGCTTGAATCTGTTGACGACGTATCAGTGGTCCAAGGCCATCGACAACGCCAGCGAGTGGCAGGGCTGGGAAGTCGCCGATACCCTGCGCGACTACTACAACCTCGGCGTCGATCGCTCCATCTCGGCGCACGACTTGCCGCAGAGCTTCGTGAACGCGTTGGTCTACGAACTGCCGGTCGGCAAGGGCCGCAAGTATGCCAATTCCATTCCCGCCATCGCCAACGCGGTGATCGGCGGCTGGCAGGTTTCGTCGATGGTCCGCTTCTCGAGCGGCCTGCCGCTCGGCTTCACCGCGGCGAATAACCTCGGCCCCTACGGCTTCCAGGTGCAACGGCCCAACATCACCAGCCTCGCTGCCGCGGCCGTGGACAACCCGACACCTGACCGCTGGTTCAACATCGGCGCGTTCTCGCAGCCGGCGGCGTTCACCATGGGCAACGGCACACGCTGGATGCCCAACATTCGCTTCGGCCCGACCAACCACGCCGATATCGCGATCCTGAAGAATTTCAAGTACGGCGAGAAATTCAGGGCGCAGTTCCGTGCGGAGATGTTTAACGCGACAAACACCCCGCAGTTTGGGCGCGCCAATACTACGTTCGGAACCGCGGCGTTCGGCACCGTCACCGGCACAACCAACGTCGGCCCGCGCAACATACAACTCGGGCTGCGTCTGAACTACTGACGCGGCTTCCCATAGCAAAAACAAAACAGGCCCAGGATGTTTCGGGGCCTGTTTCTTTTACAATTGAACTGAATGGCCGGTTTGCCGATCAATCTCGAGGATCTTCTTTACGCCCGCGGCGTCGAGGATGCGCGTCGTGAGTTGAAGGCGGGGTGGGATGATTTCACGGCCGAGTCCGCGGTGCGGACGATTTGCGCGTTTGCGAACGACATCCTGAACCTAAACGGCGGCTATCTGATAATTGGGGTCGAAGAGGATGAGCAGGGCCGGCTGAAACTTCCCCCCCCCCCCCCCCCCCCCGCCGCACCGCGCCCCCCACG
>Ga0194131_10005163_pt1 | contig 19079 bp, 24 predicted proteins | sample TA2KigO120mmetaG_FD_148631 | JGI IMG/M metagenome (GOLD analysis project Ga0194131, IMG submission 148631) | Freshwater microbial communities from Lake Tanganyika, Tanzania - TA2015053 Kigoma Offshore 120m | ecosystem: Environmental > Aquatic > Freshwater > Lake | place: Tanzania: Lake... | reverse complement strand
GTTCGAGCGTGGTTGTATAAATACACCAAGACAAAACTTTTCGGCTTTTTGAGAGCCAGATCGTGGGCGGCGCACAGCGCCGCCCACAATTCCGTCTCCGAAAAACCGCTAAGTTCTATTCTGGTGCTGACATACTAACCTTTGCGCGAATCTTTTTCGAGAAATCCTGATGCGCCCCGCCACAATTTTTCTGGGGAAAAGAAGGCGGGGCGATGGTCTCGCCCGCGCGCAGGAGGGGTCTGGGGAGGAATGCGCGCGGGCTTCGGCTTTCTTTTTTAAAAAAATCGGCGGCTATTAAATCTTAGCAAATTTTCTTTCAACTTGTTCTTCCATCCAAACTCCGAAGTCGTCAAGAAAATTTGCTATCTCATTTGCGTTGTCTGTCGGGTTGATAGCCAAATCAAGAGCCATTTTCATTTTCGGTTCCTGTTCTGGAAAATGCTTTGTGAAAAGTTCATAAGACGGATACAGGTCGCGCGTAAACGCCTGTTCTTTGTCCATTACCAAAATAAATCCGGCGCGGATAATCCTTTTCATAACCCAACGACACCACTCTTTGACATCCTCTTTATCAGGATTATCCGCGATACCTTTTCGCGCATTTTCCAGAACCTTTTTCAAGTTTCGATGAAAATGGCTCGCCGTTTGTACGTCCACAAGAAAGGGCGGAATTTTTTGCGCTAAATCGTCGCCGTATACGCACGCACTCTGCGTTTTGATAGTGAAGCGGTCATTGAACAAAGTATCACCGTCAAAGAGTTCATCGTAGACGACGAGGCCAAACTCAACGCCAGTTAAAAAACTGAATTTTTGTTCGAGGGCTTTTCTCGTTTCCTTGACCCACGAGCGGTCTACTTCCTCCAGTTTTTTGGTAATAACTGCAAAAGTATCAATATCTGAAATGCCCTCAATCGCCTCGCCGCGGGAAACCGTGCCGCGAACATAAATGCTATGTATTACATCGCCCAAATGCGAGAGATACGCATTCCTGATTTCCTCAACGGCTTCTTTCCACGGAGAGGCGATTTTTTCCGCGCTGGATTCGCTGACGATGTAGCCGTCTTTATCTGTTTTGAGTAGTCGTCCGATTTTTAGGATTTCGGTCATAAATTTTCTAGCGGGTAAATGTCCAAAACTACTTCCTCGTATGGATGGACACTTTTCACTTTCTCAATAACTTCTTTCAAAATTTCTCGCGGCACAATCGCTTCAATTCGCTCCTCCTCTACAGCTTCATATTTTCCAACTTCACCAATAGCGGGATTTGTTTTTTCATTTCCACGAAAACGACCTATGCCGCGAGAAGAAAAGGAGCAGAAATCATAGTTTCCGATTTTTCCTGCTCCGGCTTCGCCGAGAGTTTGGCGCACAACGTCAGCGTGAGAAAGTGGAACAAAGACAACAAATTTTACATTTTTAGTTTCCATATTTTTATAGTCCCCACGCTTTCCAGCTTTCTGGAAATTTTAAATCCATCGTTCGTATGTAAACTATAATTTGCCCGTTGTGCAAATTCTCATGGTCAATGAGTGCCTGCAAGTGGCTATAAATATCCATTGAATCGACACCCCAGTGCTTCCAATCAATTTTTAGATTCTTTATTTCTTTGGCACTCTTTTTTTCGAGAATTTGCGGAATTTTTTGATTGGTATTTTGCCAAAGCTCGATCAATCGCTCCTTTGATTTGGCGATGGATGGATCAATAGTTTTTTCAGTTGGAGAAACTTTTCTCGTTTCTATTGCTTCGGAATATTGCAACCTAACTCTTGCCATATGACGAAACTGTTCACCAAGCGTTCCCATATTTTTACCGACGGTAAAATCAAGTTGTTCGTCAGTGAGCATTCTCAAAATATCCATCGCCAAATCTTGGCAAAATTTCAAATTTTCAAGTTGTCGTGAGACTTCTTTGTTCATACTTTTATTTCTTCTAAGGTAAAATTATCCCGATAATTTTGTCCTACTTCCTTATAGAATTTTTGTAAAATTTCTTTCTTCATTTTCTGGTAGAAAGCCGACATCCCACTTTGCACTTCCACCAAATTTACTTCCCATTCAGCAGAGTAATTTTTCCAATCACCGACATTTTCTATCTGTTTGGCGGCAAGAAATTTTACATTCTCCTTGCCAAGCAAGGAGGCGAGCAAGAAATTGAAGGCGACAACTTCGTGCGGAAACCAAAACTCGCAAATTAGTTTTCCTTTCAAGCATTCACCTAAAGCCGCGATAGCTTGGAGCCAATTTCTTGGCTCGCCCCACGGATCAGGGTGACGGATAAAGCACGAATTGTATGGCTGTTCGGGCTTTTGAAAATTCTTTATCTCGAAAAACTGATTGTAGATTTTTAGCTTTACTTTAGAATTGCCGACAAATTTTCTTATATTCTCATCTATCAGCTTACTTGCTCCGTAAGCGTCAATAATACCAAAATCCCGCCAGTTTTTCGGCAAGTCATCAAAATTTTCAAAAGCTAAGATTAAACAGCGCATAAGTTATTTTATTAAGTCCTCGATTGCAACATTAAGAGCTTTCGCGATTTTGCTCACCACAAAAACGGATGGCTTCTTAATAACACCTGTCTCAATCTTGGTTAAGGTCGTGTAAGGCACATCCGCTTTACGAGCAAAATCATCTTGCGAAAGCTCTAATTTCTGTCGCAATTTCCTTATTTTTTGACCTAGTTGATTACTTTCCATATCTTGATAACATAAAACTGTTGCTATATTTCGATTTCAGTTTTATACTAACAGATATGAGGACTTTTCTCAATGTAGCCGCCGATTTTTTTAAAAAAGAAAGCCGAAGCCCGCGCGCATTCCTCCCCAGACCCCTCCTGCGCGCGGGCGAGACCATCGCCCCGCCTTCTTTTCCCCAGAAAAATTGTGGCGGGGCGCATCAGGATTTCTCGAAAAAGATTCGCGCAAAGGTTAGTATGTCAGCACAGATAGAAACTTCGTCAGAATTGAGAACGGAAGACCGCCGCGCCGTCGGCGCGGCGGAGAGCAAATGGGCGCGTCGCTCCGCGACGAATTGGAACGGGGCGGGCACGGAAAAGCGGGCGGATTTGTCCTTGTTTCGTATCCCATAATTTTTTCAAAATTATGACCAAACCAAAATATTTTCTTTACGCTCGCAAGAGTACCGAAGATGACGACAAACAAGTGATGAGTATTGAAGCGCAATTGTTTGAATTGCGAGAATTTGCGCGTAAAGAAAATCTTGAAATTTTAGAAGAATTTCAAGAGTCGAAAAGCGCAAAGACACCGGGGCGAGCCGTCTTTGGCGAGATGATGGCTAAAATAGAGGAATTGGGGAATGTCGGAATTTTAGCGTGGCATCCTGATCGGCTCGCCCGAAATAGTATTGATGGCGGACGTGTTATCTATGCGGTTGATACCCAAAAGATCGTGTCTTTGCGCTTTCCGACATTTTGGTTTGAACCCACTCCGCAGGGGCTTTTTATGTTGCAAGTGGCGTTTGGTCAATCAAAATATTACAGTGACAACTTAGTACAAAATGTGAATCGCGGCATCCGCCAAAAATTGCGCCGCGGAGAATGGCTCAATCTTGCGCCCTTTGGGTATGTGAATAATCCGCGCACGAGAAATATCGAGCCGCACTCGACAAAATCGCGTGTGGTGGTGAAAGCGTTCGAGGAGTACGCCAAAGGAACCCATACCTATATTTCACTGGCGCAATTTTTGGCGGATTTGGGTGTGGTGACGCGGAACCAAACGCCACTTGCCAAAGTTTCCATCAAAAAGATGTTGACGAATCGGGCGTATCTAGGCTTCGTCAAACATCATGGAGAATGGTTTGATGGAAACTTTGAGCCACTTGTTTCCCCGCAATTATTTGAAGCCGCACAAAAAGTTTTGAAAGCACGAGAATGTCCCCGCAAGACGCGCAAGAATCACGATTTCCCGTTTCGCTCTCTTTTTCGTTGTGGCGAGTGCCAAAGCATGTTCACTGCGCAATACGCCCACGGCAACGGCGGGACATATCGGTATTATCGGTGTACGAAAAAGAGGGGCGTGTGCTCGCAGGGATATTTGCGCGAGGACATTCTCGTCTTTCAGTTGAAGGAGCGGCTTCAGACAATATCACTTTGCGAAAGGTACACCGATTGGATGTTAGCGAAAATTGACGAGTGGAAACGCGAGGAAACTGCCGTGTCGCAGAGTGATGTTCAAAATCTTTCTACTAAAATCAAAGCGGGCGAGGAGCGCATGGAAAAATTGGTCTCCGCGTATCTCGACGGCGACATTCCGAAAGCAAGCTATCTTACTCGCAAAGACGAAATCATGCGCTCTCTCGCCGCTTTGAAAGCCAAGATGAAAGATTTTGAAAGCGGGAAGGACAAGTGGGTCGAACCACTGCGGGAGTGGGTTTTGGATACGAAACAAGCCGATTTTTTGTCCTCATCCGACAATTTCTCCGAAATTGCCTCCTTCGTCAAAAAAATCGGAACGAACCATGCGGTTCGTGACAAATCCGCCCGCTTTTCCGTGCCCGCCCCGTTCCAATTCGTCGCGGAGCGACGCGCCCATTTGCTCTCCGCCGCGCCGACGGCGCGGCGGTCTTCCGTTCTCAATTCTGACGAAGTTTCTATCTGTGGAATTATACAACTCTGCTCGAACGCATTTTGAACGGAACTGACCGCCTCCGCTTCGCTCCGGCGGAACGCTCGGGCGCGGCGGAATTCCCCCCTTGAACCCCCCTTCCGCCGCGCCCTCGCGGGAGGCCAAAAATTTTTTCGCCGCCAACTATAATGACTGCCGCAATTCCGATACTTTTATTTTAGCTTCTTTCGGCACATTCTCAAAATTCGTTTTCGTGTCCTCAATAAACCAGTCGCGGATTTCTAGTGGATATAAAAGTAATTGCGGCAGACCTTTTATTTCGTGCCATACTGGATTATAAAAATTATCATTGCCTTCTTTCATATCTCGCGCCTCATTGCCGTCGCCAAGTTTTGGCTCACCAGAAATATAACGGCAAAGATAGAAAAATTGTTCGGTGTTGTCGTCGTAAATGTGATGATAAAGCAATTTTTCTATCTTTACTTCAAGCGATGTTTCTTCTTGAACTTCGCGCAGAACTGCTTGCTCAACCGTCTCGCCATTTTCTACGCCGCCGCCAGGAAAAACGTGGTATTCCTTGCCGTGGCTTATACGATGAATGAGTAAAATTTTATCATCGTTGACGATTATGGCGACGGCACGGATTCTTTTCATAGCTTTTTCAATTCGAAAATCATAAAGAGTGGAATTTTTGAGTGTATGTCAAAAAAGTTTTGCCTCTCTTTTGCGACAGCCTTTAATGGTTTGGGTTCAATGAAGTCCAAAATTATAAAACCGCTTTTTACAATGTCGCCAATAATTTCGGAAAGTGGACGGTGATAATAAGTGACCTTAAATTCATTGAACCAAATATCATCAATTTTCCTTGTGTTGAGGTAATCGCCAAAAACTTTGCTTTCGCCAGATTCATATTTTTCGTATCCCAACAAGAAGGAATCTTTTTCTTTCGAGCGAGATACTGACGCGCTCCATTTTACGGGGTGGTGCGTGGAAAAAATGAATACCCCGTCCTTTTTTAAAATCTTATAAACACCTCGCAAAGTTTTTGTCCAATCTTTAACATAGTGCATTGTTAAACTGGAATAGATGAAATCAAAAGAGTCGTCGGGAAAATTTAATTTCTCCATATCCATAGTGTGGAATTCCAAATCAGGGTAACTCTTTTTTGCAAAATCAATTAGTCCTTTTGAAATATCTATACCGACGACTCTTTTGGCTCCTAGAGATTTTAGATGTTCGCATTCTTCACCAGTTCCACAACCAATACATAAAACGGATTTTTCTTTTAGATCTGGAAGTTTTTTATACATCGCGGGCTTCTCCAAAAATTTATGCGCAATATTTTTCCCGCTACGCATTCGCTCCGCCCATTTGAGAGCGTACTCGTCATAAGATTTGATTGTCTTTTTGTCGGTAGCCATAAATTTATTTGATTAATTCATCGGCCGACACACCAAGCGCGTCAGCTAATCTCTGAATTGTCGCAAGGGTTGGATTCTTTTTGCCGTTCTCAATGTTGCTAATATAGCCTTTATCTACCTCTAAAAGCCGCGCTAGCGCACCTTGCGACAATTTTTTCTTAGCGCGAACCTTTTTCAGGTTTGCGCCTAATTTCTTTGATATTTCTTCCATATTCCTTATCCACATTTTACTACTTGTTGGCTTTTCGGACAACGATGTACTATAATATAACCATGCTCAATTATTTCTTAATTGTATCGGCGGCGAAAAAATTTTTGGCCTCCCGCGAGGGCGCGGCGGAAGGGGGGTTCAAGGGGGGAATTCCGCCGCGCCCTCGCTCCTGATGGAAAATTTTTTGGCGGCGCTAAACAAAAAACGAATTAATCTTGAATTATCATTTTGCCTTCGGCAACTTGGTATAATTCAAGTTCTATATCAAAAAGTCGTTTTTGTTTAGCTTTCAATTTTTGTATTTCCTCTGGACTGAAAAATCTTTCTGCCACTTTGTAAATCTCGTCTTCCAGTGGATAAATTCTTCCTTGCATATCTCTGAATTGAGCAAGTTTTTCTGGAGTGTGTGCCGATGGATTATTCAGAAAATCTTGGAAGAAATTATCATATTCAGTGTCCAAAGCAGTCCACCCTTTCGCTAATTCCTGAAATTTTTCCTTCGTTATAGAACCAAGATTTTCTGAAGTTGTAGTTTCCGGATTATCCAAGAATGCTTGAAATTCCCCATCATATTCGGAATCTAGCGCAGTCCATTCTTCGCCTAGTTTCTTAAACTCTGATTTGGTTATTGTTTTCATATTTTTACAGTTTGTTTAACTTGTTCGGCAGAACGAATAATCCCGCGAGAATACAGTAATGCTTTGAGCGTGATAAACCACTCTCCACCTAAATTATACTCCCAAAACTTCGCTAAAACTTTCTGATTATTTTCTTCTGTCGGATTTTCAAACATAGTTTTACAAAGTTGCGGCTCGACATTTCCAAGTGAAATTAAATATCCATCACAACCTTTGGACTGCAAAAGCTGATTTTCCATTCCCTGCAAAACCGACATTTTCAATTTATCGTTTTGAGATATAGCTTCCGAGAAAAACTTTTGATCGCCAGAACTATCTTTAATTGCGATAATATTTTTCGAATTGTCGAGCCGCACTAAATTTTCAATCGAATGAATAGATGATTTTTCAGTATTATAAACAATAATCGGTAGCGAAGTTTTGGAATCAAGATCGCTAAAAAACTTAACAATTTCTTCTTCACTTTTTCCTGCCGCTGGAATTACTACTGCAATACAACCTAATTTTTTAGCGGTTTCGGACAAAGAAATAATTTGCTCAATACTCTTGCCTAAAATTCCAGCGGCAACGGGTTTATTTGTTGAAGAAATGGCGCAAGAGATTGCTTCTTGCCACATTTCACCCGATAGCTCATCGCCCTCACCACTACTCAAACCAACGACATAGCCGTCGGTAAACTCTTGCGTTGTTTCTATCAGTTTTTTAGCGGATTGCTCATCAAACTTTCCGTGATAGAGAGGCGTAATGAGCGGTATCCATAATCCGGTAATTTTCATAAATTTTTTTCGTATTTATCAAGCGCGGAACGCACCAATTTTATGGCTGGCTCAAACATTTTGGTATTGCGCGCAAGCGCAATTCTGATGTATTGCTCGCCCCGCTTGTGGTCGCTCCAGAAAAAATAAGTGCCAGGGAGAACGTAAACCCCTTCGGCAAGAATTGCTTTTTGTAATTCTGTTGCTTTAACTTTAGGATTTTTGATTTTGAACCAAGCAACGCTTACTTTTGATTTTGGCTCTTGAAACTCAAGTAATGATCCGTCTAATTCTTTCTTTGCAATTTGTCGGTTTCGTTCGAGTAAATCATAGACCGAAGCAAAATTGTCCTTTTCAGAATCTAAAATATACTCCGTTAGCAAATTGAGAATAAACGGCGACACATTGAGCAGATAGGCAGTATGGATATTGTAAATTTCGGGGTAAATATCCTTACTACATTTGATAAGAGCCGTTTTTGCGTCCTGTACTGGCCATGTTTTGCCCGTATCTTCAATGGCTACATAACTTACACCGCTTTCTTCCAAAAGTTCGTACAAATCAAAAACGTCTAAATTTACATCAGGCAACATGAAAGAGGCAAAGCAAAAATCAAAAAGCAAAAGTTTATTTTTCTCTTTGGCAAAACGTAAAAGCTCTTGATAGGATTTCTTGCTTTTGGCGAACAGAGTAAACCCAGTTGGATTATTAGGGTCAATTATGAAAAGAGAATCAGCTTTTACGTTTTTCTCAAGGTTTTCGTAAATTTTATCCTCATCATCGAGCCATTCTTCCTTGAGTGGCTCCATTTTGATCTGCATGTGCTTCAAAATGTCATGGATATTATCGAAACATGGCTCCATGAGGGCAACCGACATTTTCTTTTTTAACAGATAGTTAGCCGTTATTACCATTGCTATTGAGGCGGCATAAACTAGCAAGGCATTATTTGGCTCCAGAGCTTTGTGTTGTCCTTGGACACGGAAAAAGGTTTTAATAAACTTTTGCTCCATGTCATATTGTTTGGTTTTTTCCGCTTCAAACCAAAGCTTTGGCAATCTTTCAACTATTTTCTTTTGTGAGGGTGATTGAGATTGGTGAGTGTGTGCATCAGCAAGATTGTATTCAAATTTTAACGCCTCAATTTCGTGTTGCGTGATGTCTTGATACTCGCGACCAGAAATTTCTTCGATTTTCTTTTTGAGATAGTCAAGCATAAAATTTAACTGATTAAATCATCTACCGAAACATCCAATGCCTTTGCTATTTTTTGCAAAGTTTCTATGGTCGGATTTTGAATGCCGCCTGTTTCGATTTTGATTATTGAATTATACGAAACATCGGCAAGTTTCGACAGCTTATCTTGAGACAATTCTTTGGCTTGTCTCAACTTCTTTATGTTCTTGCCGATTTTATTATCATTTGCCATACTTGTATTATGATACTATTCTGGAAGTGTGGTATACTTACACTATTGGAATGACAGTATTATAATACCATGATTTTCAACTTGTTTTCAAGTTCAAGGGAGTTCCTTAACCTTTTCCGCGCAGGGAGGGAGGGGCAAGGAAAAGAAAATAGCGCCGCCAAAAAATTTTCCGTCAGGAGCGAGGGCGCGGCGGAATTCCCCCCACACCCCCCTTCCGCCGCGCCCGAGCGTTGGAAGCCCCGCCACCTGCCTGAATACTTGGAAGGCAGAACACCAAAGAAAAATGTCCTTTCCTTTTTCAGAAAAAATCGGCGCGCGCAAAATTCAAAATTGTAGAAGAAAATTTTGTTGAGGCGTAGCCCCGCCTTCGGCTGGGCGCGGAGGCGTTCGTGGCTGCTCGGGTTCATAGATTCTTGCTAAAATAGGTTCGAGCGTGGTTGTATAAATACACCAAGACAAAACTTTTCGGCTTTTTGAGAGCCAGATCGTGGGCGGCGCACAGCGCCGCCCACAATTCCGTCTCCGAAAAACCGCTAAGTTCTATTCTGGTGCCCGGGGTGGGAGTCGAACCCACACGAGGATTTTCAGTGCCTCCCAGGATTTTAAGTCCTGTGCGTCTCGCCAATTCCGCCACCCGGGCATGCTAGAAAAACAAAAAGAATTTTTGTTTTTCTAGCGTAAGGCCTGGGCGGGAATTGCACCCGCGTATGGCGGTTTTGCAGACCGCAGTGTTGCTACTTCACCACCAGGCCAGACCTTAATTTTATCGCATTTTAGACAGCTCTTCAATGCGCTGTCGGTTTTTTTCTCCTTCGTCAAGCGCGAAAGAAATCTCTGGCAGACGGCGCATACGCGCCACCTGCCCCAAAAAATTCCGGAACTCTCCCGCTTTTCTGTTAGCAAACTCAACAGCTTTTTCTTCTTCGCTCTGCGGCATTACTGAAATCAAAATTGTCGCTCGGCGATTTTTAGAATTCAATTCAACTCCTGTCACGGTTATAAGAGCCGTCCGATTTGATTCTTGTTCCAGAAATCGCGCCGCTTCTCGCGCGATTTCTGCTGACAATTTTGCGGATTTCTTTTCAATAAACATAGCGCTTTAATTTATAATGATACTACCTTTTCGCTAAAATGCTTTTTTTATAAGCATCAAGATGAGTTAGCGCGATTCCCGTTCCTTTCGCGACGCACAAAAGAGGATCCTTCGCCAGAGCGGCTTTTACGCCAGTCCTTCTTAAAACAAGTTCCGGAAAATTACGCAGGTGCGAAGAACCTCCAGTCATAATTATTCCGTGATCTATGATGTCGGCCGCGAGTTCCGGTGGCGTCTCCTGCAATACATCGCGCATAGCGCGGACTATTTCCCGCAATTCTTTGCTTATGGCTTTCACGACATCGTTAGTTCGTACTTCCGCGATCCGCGGCAATCCTGTGACGAAATCCCGCCCTTTTACTTGCATCGTAAGTTCTTCATGTTCCTCTACAGGAATCGCAGAACCAATCGCAATTTTAATATCTTCCGACATCTTTTCTCCCACGACAAGATTGAATGTCTTCTTTGAATAATCAGAAATAGCGGCATCAAGCCGATTTCCTGCGCACTTCACTGAGTTTGAGGAAACAATTCCACCGAGAGAAATCACGGCTACATCAGTGGTGCCTCCGCCTATATCAACAACCATATGACCCAACGGCTCATGAATCGGAATGCCCGCCCCAATTGCGGCAAGCACCGGCTCTTTCACTACAAATGCCGCTTTCGCGCCGGCGCGCATCGCCGCTTCAACCACGGCGCGCCGCTCCGTTCCAGTAACTCCGGCTGGAACTGAAACCATAACTTCCGGCTTCCATATATTCCACGCTCCCAACGATTTGGAAATAAAATAACGCAACATTGCTTCAGTGACGCGGTAATCCGCAATAACACCGTCCTTCATCGGACGATATGCGATTATTGAATCAGGTGTCTTTCCAATCATTCGTTTTGCTTCAACACCTACAGCAAGAACTTTGTTTTCATTTTTTGAGACAGCAACAACCGACGGTTCGTTCAAAACAATCCCGCGACCAGGCATAAAAACAAGGGTGTTTGTAGTTCCCAAATCAATTCCCAACTTACGAGTAAAAATACTCATAGATTTTCACGCTTTATGTTAACACCTATTTTGCTTAAACGCTCTTCCAGCCGTTCATGTCCACGATCTATGAAAGAGACATTGTGTATAACAGAATCGCCACGGGCGATTATTGCGGCAATCAAATACGCGAGTCCTGCTCGCAAATCAGGCCCGTAAAGCTCTTTTCCTTTTAACGGCGTCGGTCCTTTAACTGTTGCGCGATGCGCGTCCCATTGGGTTATGTCGGCACCCATTGAAGAAATATCCTTCGCGTAAGCCATCCGCCCTTCAAAAATCGTTTCGTGAATAAGCGATTCCCCTTCTGCTTGCGTTAAAAACACCGCGAGAGGCGCTTGCAAGTCAGTAGGAAATCCAGGATACTCGTGCGTCTTTATAGAAAAACTTTTATATAAAGAATGCTGCGCGCCCAACTTTGTAATTGGCGCACGCACGCGAAGCGTGCGCGCGCCTTCTTCTATTTCAACTCCGGCTGAGCGCAGAAGTTCAATCACGATGCGAATGTGTTCCGGTTCGCAATCCGTGATAGAAATATCTTTTCCAGCAAGAGCGGCGAGAATCAAAAAACTTCCCGCCTCAATCCTGTCAGGAATTATTTTTATCGCGGTCTTTGGAGCACGCAAAAGTTTTTTGCTACCAACAATTTCAATAGTAGGAGTTCCCTCTCCAGAAATATCAGCGCCACCTTTTTTTAAAGTGTTCGCCAAAAATACGACTTCCGGTTCCATCGCCGCGTTACGCAAAATTGTTTTTCCGCTTGCGCGAATTGCTGCGAGCATAAAAGTCTCAGTGCCGGTAACAGAAGGATTCGGGAAAAAAATATCCGCTCCGCGCAATCCGTCTTTCGGCGCGCGCAAGAAATAATCGCCTCCATCTTCGGAATATGACGCGCCCATTTTTTTAAAACCTTCAACGAAAAAATCTATCGGGCGCGCGCCGATTACGCATCCGCCTGGATGCGGGAAGCGCGCCGAGCCATGTAGCGCGAGAAGTGGCCCAATTAGAATAACCGAGGCGCGCATTCTTTTGGCGCAATCGCGCGACAACTCCCCTTTTTTAAATTCAGAAGACGCGAGAATTTCACGCATCACTTCAATATCTTTTATCTCCGGAACATTTTCAAAAACCGGCGGCTTATCAAATAAAACAGAAGCGGCAAGCGCTGGCAACGCGGCATTTTTTGAGCCACGCACAGAAATCTCACCTTTTAAAACACGTCTTCCGTCAAGTCCTTTAACGACAAATATATCTTCCGCCATAAGACCCGTATTTTACGCCAATGGTATACTTTATTCAAATGGAGATATCGAAAACATATCTGGAGCAGATAAAAAAGCGCTCGGATAAGACGGGTGCCAACAGCGAGCGAAGTGAGCTGATTGGCCGTTTTGTTGACAATATAAATAATGAGCGAGAAGGCACAAAATTCCCGCAAGTTACGGCGGCTCGCGTAAACTTTATGCTTTCCCATCTCTCTGTAAGAGATCTCTACTGGCTTTTAAGCGAATGTGAAAAATCCGAGAGCTTTGGCAAAAAATTCTTCGGCATGCTCAAAAATAAAAAAGTGTGATATTATTATGTGATGACATCACAAACAATCAATATCGTCAAAGATGAAAACGCTTTGCGTAAAGTCGCGCGCGAAGTGCATATCTCTGATATATGTTCGGAAAAGATTAGTGAGATTATTTCCGCGATGAGCGCGGCGCTCGCTAAAGAAGAAGACGGCGTCGCAATCGCGGCGACGCAAATTGGAGAACCCATTCGCTTGTTTGTTGTGTCTGGAAAAGTGCTTGCTCGCCTCGCCATAAAGAACAAAAAAGAAAAGAGCGTGGAGAGCTTTTCTGACGCGGTTTTTATAAACCCAGTTCTTATCAAATCATCAAAGAAAAAACAAACGGTTGAGGAAGGGTGTCTATCATTGCGCTACTGGTATGGAAAAGTGCGTCGTTCGCACCGCGTGACAATTGAAGCGCATAACGAAAAAGGAGAGAAAATAACTAAAAACGCTAGTGGGCTTCTGGCGCAAATCTTCCAGCATGAAATTGACCACTTGAACGGAGTTCTCTTCATTGACAAAGCGACCGACTTAATAGATATGCCCCCAAAATCAACATGAAATCTGTTTTTTTCGGAACAGACGATTTCTCTATCGCTATGCTTGACGCATTAAAAAGCGCAAATCTTCTTCCGTCACTTATAATAACAGCACCAGATAAACCAAAAGGACGTGGATTAAAATTAACTCCTTCTCTTGTAAAACTCTGGGCGCAAAAAAATAATATACCCGTTTCCTATGACTTCTCACTACTAACTACAAACTACCAACTATTTATAGTTGCAAGTTATGGAAAAATAATCCCGAAATCGGTTTTGGATATTCCAAAATACGGCGCACTGAATGTTCACCCTTCGCTTCTTCCGAAATACAGAGGCCCTTCCCCTATTGAGAGTCAGATTCTCGCGGACGAAAAAGAAATCGGTGTAACGATTATGCAGATGGATGAGAAAATGGACCATGGACCAGTGCTTGCGCAACAGCAATTTCCAATTTCCAATTTTCAATTTTCAAACACGGAATTAAGAAAAAGACTTGCGGAAGAAGGAGGAAAATTGCTCGCGGAAGTTATTCCGAAATGGATTAATGGAAAAATAAAGCCGGTTCCGCAAGATGATGATAAAGCCACTTACACAAAAAAATTTAAAAAAGAAGACGGCGAAATTGATTTAGACGGCGACCAATATCAAAACTTTCTAAAAATTCGCGCGTTTGAAGGAGGAATTGGGACATATTTTTTTGCAGGAGACATGCGAATAAAAATCACCGATGCGGATTTCAGGGATGAAAAACTGGAAATCCTGCGCGTCATTCCCGAAGGAAAAAAAGAAATGGATTATTCCGACTTTCTTCGTGGAGTTAAAAATTAAATAGTTGGGTTTTCCGTCATGTCCGGCGAAACAAGCTTCTCGCCCGCCGGAGAGGATGGTAAGCGCCAGATTTTGCGATGAAGAGTCGCCCATACCGCGGCAAGTTCACGGCTCTTTAGTAAATACAGCACAAACACCCACGCCGCAACACCAATAAGTCCGGCGAGAAATCCTTGAAAGAATATGCCTGTTGTCTTTTGTAAATTGAAAAAATCATCAAAAAGATTTAACCCGACGTAAGACACAGCACCGGCAATAATTGAAGACGACGCGCTTTCCAACAAAGGTCTCCGCACAATTTTCCACAAACCAAAACCATTTGATGAAAACAAAAACCATAAAACAAAAAGATTTAAAAATGCGCCAATAGAATACGCTAGCGGAAGCGCCAACACCGCTGTTCCGCTAACATCGGATACTCTAAGAAGTGACTCAATAAAAAATCTGAACGGAGCGGATTCCGTGAAAAGTGCAGCAAATCCGTAACCAAACCCGACTGTCGCGACACCGGTTGAGACATTCGCCAAGAGAGGTCGCGCTGTGCTACCAGCCGAGTAAAACGCTCTGGTAAAAAGCAAAATAAGTCCTTGCGCGACGGCAGACACAGCAAACAAAGCCAACGCGGCAGCTGCAAGCCGTGTGTCGGTCCAATTAAACTCGCCCGCCCCTAAAACAACACGAACAATTTGCGCGCGCAATACAATAAAAAGCGCGGATGCTGGAAGCGACCAAAAAACTATTGAAATAAAAGTCGTGCTTATCGCGTTTAAAAATTCGCCTCTGCAGTTTTGCTTATTCTTTTCAAAAAGACGCGCCAATGTCGGAAACGCGGCAAGAGAATACGATATACCTATTATTGAAAGCGGAACAGACTGCAAATTCCACGCAAGCATAAAAATCGCCACGGAGCCGGCTCCAACCGAAGAAGCAACAGCGAGAAGAAAAAGAGTGATAAGCTGGCTAGTGCCAAGCGCCATTGCGCGCGTAACAGAAATAAAGACAACGCGTTTCATTTCCATTAAGTTCCATTTAAAAGTCCAGCTCGGAAACAAACCTGCGGAACGCACAGTAGGCACTTGAATCAATAAATGCAAAAACGCCCCGACAACAACTCCCCACGCGAGTCCAGATATGCCGAATGTGGGAAACAAAAACAACACGCCGAAAATTATTCCAATGTTGTAAAGAAGCGGGCTTATTGCGTAAACAAAAAATCGGCGCCTTGCCTGGACAATACTGCCGAACAAATTGGAAACGCCAAGAAGAATCGGCTGAAGCAATATTATTCGAGTTAAAATAACAGTATCTGAAATCGTTTCTTCAGAAAATCCGTGAAATAAAATTGGAATTAAAACCGGAGCTATAAAAAACGCTACCGCGGAAAGCCCTATAATCAAAACAAAAAACGCGGAAAACATCTCGTTAATAAATTTTTTCTCGCCGTCGGGACCTGCTTTTTCTTTCTCAAAAAGAATCGGAATAAGTATAGACGCTGAAACAAGTGAAGCGGCGCAAATTAAAATAAAATCAGGAATACGGAACGCTGAAAAATAAGCGTCAAGAATTTCTCCAGCGCCAAACGCGCTCGCAAAAAGCCGATCGCGAAAAAGCGCAAGAAGTTGAGATAATAGAGCAAACGCACCCAAGAGATACGCAGCTTCATGCAGACCTGAGATATCTGCGTGCAGGAATTTTAAGAGATTCTTAACCATCCTATTCTGATTCTTTTACGGGAAGCATCTGCCTTTTTTCCGGCTTTGAATCCACCGGCGGTTCTGCATTTACGAACGGTGACCTTCCCGATTTCAGATTTTTCAACACAAGAGCGACTTCTTCGTTTGATGGATTTGTTTTTACGAGTTCTTCAAATTGTGCGACTGCTTCTTTGTCGCGACCAAGTTTGTCATAAGCAAGCCCTAGGAAGTATCGCGCGTTTGAGTAATTCGCATTCAAAGAAACTGCCCGTTCAAACGCTCTCGCCGCGCCCGCCCAATCATTTTCATTGTATTTCAACAGACCAAGTTGGAATCTTATGGTTGGATCATTCGGAGAAAGAACTGTCGCGGCATCAACGGACTTTATCGCAGCTTTTATATTCCCCTCTTGAACTTCTATTTGAGAAAGAAGGAATACGGCTTCTGTGTAATTTGATTTCATTTGTAGTGATTTTACGATAAACTCACGCGCTTTCTCGCCATCGCCTTTTGCCGCTTCAAGTTGAGCGTAAGCCAACAAAATTGCCGGACTTTTTGGATTCAATTTCATTGCTTCGCCATACGCACTTTTTGCGGAATCATAAGCGCCCTCAATTTTTAAAGGAACAACGGACGCATACACGCGCCCAAGAGACATCCAGTTGGCGTAATTTCCAACACCTAATGCTACAGCGCTGCGTCCGTAACTAATCGCATTTCCAAGAATATTCTGAAAATCAGTCTGAATTTTCTCCGCGTTCGCGTCTTTTGAAGTTTTTGTTGATAGGAGATTATTAAGTCGCGCAAGTTCTATATCGGTAAGAGTTCTCGCGTACATATCAAGAGGTGAAAGTTCGGCAGCATGGAGAATTAACGCTCCCGCTTCATCTATATTTCCGCGTTCAGTGGCCGCGCGCAGACCTCGGTTAAACTCAACTGACGAAGCAAAACGAGAGCCAACACTCCACAAAACAGCTACAGAGCAGAGAAACACCAGAATTAAAGCGAGAACTGACGCAAAAGAAAGCGAGGGTTTATCGGAAAATTGCAATCTTTTTATTGAAAGCGCGCCAGCAACGGATAACGCGGCAACTGATAGTCCTGTTAGAGAAAACGCGAGCGCCAAAACAACGGGACCGGGAGAATAAAAAAGGAAAGCGGACCATAAAAACAAAGATGATAGGAATCCGGCACCAACGAGATAACGCGACACTTTTTCCGCTTTCACTGAAAGAATAAACTTAAATCCGCTCCAAAGATACGAAGCAAAAAAGAGAATCCAAAAAATTACGCCGACAATTCCTCCTGTTATTAATTGAGTCGGCAAGAAACCAACCCCGGACGTAAAATCACTGTTCCAAAAAATTGTCTGATTAGTTCCTTCTGGTTTGAATTGCAGCCATTTTCTAACAAACATATTTGGACCAGCTCCGAAAAACGCGTCTTCAGACAAGGTTTGCCTCGCTATTTCCATTGTCGCACCGAAAGACGGTCTTGCTTCAATAAAAGAAGAACCTAAAAATCCTGATATTATGTTCCCAATAGTTCCGGAAAAAATCACAAAAATTACTGAGCACAAAAATACCGAAAAAGAAACCGACGGTATTCCGTGAAGCCGACGTTTAGATGGAGTCTCTTTAATTTTTTCTTCAGGTTTATCTTCGGATGTTTTTTCGGAATCAACTGAAACTCCGGTAGGAAGAACATCTTCATAACGAGCGCGCTCCATATGCTTGAAAGAAATCAGATAAACAAGAAAAACAAGTGAGAAAATACCGACAAGCACCCAGACGAGTGGCGTGTTTACGGCAGCGAGAATCATTAGAGAAACGACAAGAGCCGCGTAAAATATTATTCTTAGCGCAGAGTGCAATTTCATAAACTCAATAGTTGAAAGAAGGAAAACGGCGACGGCGCCAAAAAAGACGGACAAGTCACTCCAACTTCCTAACGGAGTTGAAACAGAATTGCTGAAAAAATTAAAAGAGAAAATACCGGGTCCGCCGACAAAACGGATAATGTGGAATAATGCAAGTAAAGCTGCGGATGAAATAAAGATGATGTATGCGTAAAAGATATGATCTGTATTTTTAAAAAGCGCTGCGCACAAAAACAAAAAAACTGCGAGCGATAAAATAAAAGAAAAAGACGAGGCTTCAAACCAAACGCCACCCCAAGAAAGAGGAACGGCTCCCGACGCAAGCGTTGAAACCGCGGTCGCTAAAACAATCAACCCTAAAAGCGGAAGCGCCATTCCGCTGGGTAAAGAAATCTCGCCGTCGCGAAGGCGCGCTATTACGAACAATATGGCGGCAATTGCCGTTCCGCAAATAAATAACGCTGTTTTTGTAAATCCAAGCGGAATGAATGTCACGGGAATTGCAAAAATCGGCAAAAGAAAAATGGTCGCAAAAAGAACAAGCCGTGCGAACTTATCAAAAATAGAATAAACAGGAGCGTCGTCTTGAATTGTTTCGTCCATGGATAAAGTATAGCATACTTATTACATCTACAAGTTTACGTATAATAATATCTGTGATATACTTTATATAGTGCCGCGTCGGATAGCTACCTCATTTTTTTGATGTGGAGGAAAGTCCGAACACATACTCGCCGATTAGGCGAGAAGCGTAGCAGGTAACGCCTGCCTAGGGCAACCTTAGAGGTGCGAACAGAGACGAGTCCGCCGATTAGGCGGGGTGAAACGGCTAAATCCTTACGTGTGTGCAAGTCCGTGTCCTGCGAAAGCGGGAAGTGACGCTAATCCCTCGATTTCCTCGGGATACCCTGAGCGAAGTTGAAGGGTACAGGTGAATGGCGACATTCATCGTAGATAAATGGCTATCTCCGCCAATTGGCGGAACAGAATTCGGCTTATAGACGCGGCACAACGAATATGAAAAATCCCGACATAAAGTCGGGATTTTTCTTTGGTATGTTTATACAAACTTTTAATTGACAAATAGATTATATAGTGATAATGTCTGTGGCGGAAACAGAAAATCTAATTGCGGGAGATGCGCGCACTCTAACCGGCGCACAAAACAGACGCGCGAAATTGACTCAACCGCCACGATGCGAATCGTGGCGGTTTTTTTATTCCAAAATTCCTTTCACCCTTCTCACACCCGCACTAACAGCTTCTTCTTTAATTATTTTAAAAGTCCCAAGAACTCCGGTCCGTTCAACATGCGGACCACCGCAAAATTCTTTTGAGTAAGCATCTTTAATAGAACCGCCAATATAGTGAATTAAGACATCATTCGGATATTTCTGGTCAAAAAA
>Ga0194131_10005162_pt1 | contig 19081 bp, 22 predicted proteins | sample TA2KigO120mmetaG_FD_148631 | JGI IMG/M metagenome (GOLD analysis project Ga0194131, IMG submission 148631) | Freshwater microbial communities from Lake Tanganyika, Tanzania - TA2015053 Kigoma Offshore 120m | ecosystem: Environmental > Aquatic > Freshwater > Lake | place: Tanzania: Lake... | reverse complement strand
GGCGTACCGATCGCCGTCGCAGGAGCCGGAGGTGGCGCTGGCGACGCGACGGGTGGCGCAGGTGGCGGCGCCAGTCTGGCGGCCGGCGCCGGCGGTGGCGAAGCCGCGAGAGGCGGCGGTGGGGGCAGGGCCGCAACGCCCGGTCCGCTGGGCAGCGGGGCGGGACGAACAACCGGTGGCGGACTCGGCGGCGGTGGCAGGGCCGTTGGTGCGGATTCTGTTCGGCTTGTCGCCAAGGGCGAGGGAGCGCTGGTGGCTGGCGACTCTCGCAGCGGCGGAGACGGCGGGGTGCTCGCGATTCGGGGCGCCCGCACCTGGGGCGGCGCGACCGCGGCGGGGGCAGAGCGCTCGGTGGTCGCCGGCCGCTCTGCGATGCGCGGCACGGCCAAGGGCGCCAGCGGCGCTGCACTGGCTTGCGGCAGTCGCGGTGTCGTTGCCGTGCTCGGCGTGCGAGGTTGTGCGCTTCCCGGCGGTCGCAATCGAATGGTCGAGGGCGTTAGCACAGGGCCGGGGTTCAGGACATCGAGATTGACCTCGACCGATGGTCGCCCACCACCGCCGACAAAAATGGTTTCCTGGGCCGCGCTCGGCCCGGCACCCAGTGCCAGGCTCGCACCCGCGAGCGCCGCCGACAGCAGCCCCCTCATGACCGTGTTCCGCCCCAACGTTTCGAACCTTCTCATGGGTCCCTATCGCGGCACGTTAGCCTGTGGAGTGGGGGCCGACAACGCCCCGGCCCGCATCGGCATCGCGCAAAAGCTTCACGAACCGCTCGAAAAGGTGATCGTTGGCGGCCACCACGGTCTGAAATTCAGGGAACGCGTTGCCCTCGACGTCGCCCACCATGCCACCGGCCTCGCGCACCAACAGGGTGCCGGCGGCGAAATCCCAGAGGCCGAGCCCTTTTTCCCAATAGCCGTCGAAGCGGCCAGCGGCGACATAGGCCAGGTCAAGCCCGGCCGATCCCGTCCGTCGCACGCCCGCGACCGAGGCCATGACGTTGCGCAGACGGGCGATGAACAGGTCGTGGTCGGGTTTGCTCAAGTCGGGAATTCCGGTGACGACCAGCGCGTCCTGGAGCGCACGGCGGGCCGAGACCCGCAAGCGTCGATCCTGCAGGAACGCGCCGGCGCCGCGTTCGGCCATGAACGTCTCGTCGCGCAAGGGATCATGGATGAGCGCGGTGACGATCTCGCCCTTGCGTTCGTGGGCAATGCAAATCGCGAAGTGCGGTAGGCCGTGCAGGAAGTTGGTCGTGCCATCGAGCGGGTCGACGATCCAGCGGTTTTCGGAATCGCTGCCAGGGGTTGCACCCGACTCTTCGGTCAGGATGCTCCAACCCGGACGCGCCTTGAGCAACTCGTTGCGCAATTGCTCGTCGGCCTTGCGGTCGGCCGCGGATACGAAGTTGGCGGGCCCCTTGAGCGAAACCTGGAGTTGATCGACTTCGCCGTAGTCGCGCAGAAGACCGCGCGACGCCTTGCGGACCGCGGCGACCATCACGTTGATGACCGCCGAATGCAGGGCCACGGGTCTACTCGGCGCGCTTGAGGTACGAGCCGTCTTCGGTGCTGACGACGATCTTCGTTCCGGACTCGATGAAGGGCGGCACCATGACACGCATGCCGTTCTCGAGCTTCGCAGGCTTGTAGGACGAGGCGGCAGTCTGGCCCTTCATGGCCGGGTCTGCCTCGACGACCTCGAGCACCACGGTCGAGGGTAATTGGACTCCGATCGGGCGCCCCTCGACGCTGTTGATCAGAACCTCCATCGAGTCTTGCAGGTAGCCGGCCTCGTCGCCCAAGGTCTCGGCATCGAGCGTAATCTGCTCGAAGGACTCGGGGTCCATGAACGTGTACTTGTTGTCGGCGTCCTTGTAGAGGAACTGATACTTGCGCTCCTCGGTGGTCAGTTTTTCGACCGTGTCCTGGGTCCGCCAGCGGACATTGGTCTTGACCCCGGCCTTGAGGTCGCGCATCTCGACCTGAATGAACGCGCCGCCCTTGCCGGGCTGAATGAGCTGAATCTTGAGCACCGCCCACTGCTTGTTCTCGTATTCGAGAACCATCCCCGGACGAACGGTATTGGCGTTGATCTTCATGGCGGACCGCGTGGCTTCCTGGAATTTGCGGGCGCGGAAGCTAACAGCTTGCCCTAGCCGAGTCCAACGCGCCGAGGAGCCAGGGCTGGGCCGTTTCGGCGGCCATTTTTCTGGGCTTGGCCGTCCATGAGGCGACCGTGGTGGGATCCGGCGGCCCACGCCGAGCGGCGTCCGTTCCTGGCGGGGCGGGCGGCGATCGCCGAAGCGATCCGTCGGCACTTTCGCGGCCTCGGCTTCATCGAGGTCGACACTCCGGCGCTTCAGGTCTCGCCCGGGCTCGAACCCCACCTGGTGGCCTTTGCCACCGAATTGCGCGAGCCGTTCGATACGGGGGCGGCGCGACGTTATCTGCACACCTCGCCCGAATACGCCATGAAGAAATTGCTGGTCGCGGGCGAAACGCGGGTCTTTCAGCTCGGCCACGTATTCCGCAACGAGGCACGTTCGCCGACTCACCAACCCGAGTTCACGATGCTCGAGTGGTATCGCGCCGGGGCGACTTGGAGCGAGGTGGCGGAGGACTGCCTGACCCTTCTTCGGGTGGCGGGGGATGCCGTGAACGCGTCCGGGATGCGTTGGCAGGGGCGGACGTCTGATCCGCGATCCGCGGCCGAGTGGTTGAGCGTCGCCGATGCCGTGCAGCGCCACGCGGGCATCGATGTCCTCGCCACCCTCATCGCAGACGACCCGGTCGACCCCACCCGCCTCGCCCTCGCGGCCAATCGGATCGGTGTTCGCGCGCAGCCGCGTGATACCTGGGAAGATGTGTTCTTCCGCATCATGCTCGACTGCGTGGAGCATCGGCTCGGAACACCGACCCCCACGATCCTCCATTCCTACCCCGCGGCGCTCGCCGCGCTGGCCCGGATCGATGCCTCGGACGCGCGGGTGGCGGAGCGTTTCGAGTTGTACGTGTGCGGGCTCGAACTCGCCAACGGGTTCGGCGAACTGACGGACGCCGTCGAACAGCGCCGACGTTTTATGCGAGACCTCGAAGCCAAAGAGCGACTCGGGTTCGACCGCTATCCCGTGGATGAGGATTTTCTGGCGGCGCTCGATCGCGGCATGCCGGAGGCGGCCGGGGCCGCCATGGGCTTCGATCGCCTCGTGATGCTGGCGACCGGCGCGAAGACCATCGACGACGTCCTATGGGCGCCGGTCGCCTAGTCTTCGCTGTGGCGGGCCTTTCTGCCACGGCGATCGCGATCGGATAACAAAGTCCGCTAGATTTCGCCCTGGGGCTCCGGGTCAGCAGCGGCAAAGGTGATATCCTGTGGCGCTCTACGACGATATCGGGCGTGACTACGCGGCCCTGCGTCGGCCAGACCCGCGAATTGCGTCGGCCATCAGCTTGGCGCTGGGAGACGCCGCAACGGTGGTGAACGTCGGTGCCGGGACGGGCTCCTACGAACCGCCCGATCGGGCCGTGCTGGGAATCGAGCCGTCCGAGGTGATGATTGGGCAACGATCCGCCGGTGCGGCGCCCTGCCTGCGAGGATCGGCCGAGGCACTTCCTGTGGGAACGGCCTCGGTCGATGCGGCCATGGCGCTTCTCACCGTTCACCACTGGACAGACCTGGTGCGCGGCCTTGGCGAGATGGCGCGTGTGGCGCGAAAGCGCGTCGTCCTCTTGACGTGGGTCCCGGAGGGCGAGCCGTTCTGGCTGACGGAAGATTATTTCCCCGAAATGTTGGCGATCGATCGGAAGATTTTCCCGACCACACCGGATCTGACGGCGCTGTTGGAACGCGTCGTTGGGCCGGTTCATGTCGCCCCGGTTCCAATTCCCCATGACTGCACCGACGGCTTCCAGGGCGCCTATTGGCGGAGACCAGAAGCCTATCTGAACGCCAAGGTTCGAAACGCCATTTCAACCTTCACGAAGATCGACCCGGGACCCGGTCTGAGCAAATTGCGTGGCGATCTTGGAAGCGGACACTGGGCGGAACGCAACCGTGATCTTCTCGGTCTCGACGCGCTGGACCTCGGGTACCGGATTTTCCGGTGCGAAATCGGATCGCCCCACGCTTGAGGCTCGGCGCCGGCCGATCCGACGCAACCCTCGTTGCCGCACGTAAGGGGCGGGCCGCACCGGCCCGCGGGCATGGAATCTAGTCCTGCGCCCGGACGATCGCCTGATTGAGATCGCGGACGCCTGCCGCCGGGCCGTCCGGGTGATGCCATACGGCGCCGATCACGGCGAGAAAATCGGCCCCGGCGCGCACCAACTCGCCGCAATTCGCCGCCGTGATACCGCCGATGGCCACGCAGGGCACGATGAACAACTCGTGCCACCAGGCCAGGAGATCGACGCCGGCCCGGCTTTTCGGGGTCTTGGTGTCGGTCGGAAAGAATGCCCCGAAGGCCACGTAATCGGCACCCTGTTCGGCCGCCTGCATCGCGAGATGCCGCGAGTCGTGACAGGTGACGCCCACGGTCCGGTCGGGTCCGAGTAGCCCGCGCGCGGTCGTGTAGTCGTGGTCTTGCTGTCCGATGTGCACGCCGTCGGCGTCCAGTTCGGCGGCGAGATCGGCACGATCGTTGATCAGGAACGCCACGCCGCGGTCGCGGGCGATCGGCAGCAGGGCGCTCGTCGCGCGCCGAACCTCGTCGTCGGCAACGTCCTTGAGGCGCAACTGGACGCAGGCGACGTCCCCGCCGTCGAGCGCCCGCGCCAGATCACCGCGGAACGTTGCCAAGTCGATCTTCGGCGGCGTGATCAGGTAGACGCGGCTGCGAGCCGCCTGGGGCGCTTTCGCGGTGGGCGCGACCAAGACGCGTCAGGCGGCCTTTTCCTGGGCGGCACTGTAGCGGCCGGAACGGGCCAGGCCGTTCATTCGCGCGCGGTGCAGGTAGGCCTTTTGTGCCGCCTTGACGTTGGCGCTCTCGCCCTTCCAGGCCTGAAGCGCCGACTGCTGCAAGGCGCGGCCGTAGCTGAACGACAGCTCCCACGGCAGGGGTCCCTTCGCGTTCATGGCGTTGAGGTGCATGGTGGCTTCCTCCTCGCTCTGTCCGCCCGAGAGGAAGGCGATTCCCGGTACGGCGGCGGGGACATGGCGGCGTAGCACGCGCAACGTCCGCTCGGCGACGTCCTCGACCCCGGCCTGGGTTTTGCACTCCTTGCCCGCGACCACCATGTTGGGTTTGAGGACGATGCCCTCGAGCCGCACGCGCGCCAGGTACAACGCGTTGAACACGGTGTGGAGCGTGCGTTCGGTCACGTGCTCGCACACCTCGACCGTGTGATCGCCGTCCATCAGGACCTCGGGTTCGACGATCGGCACCAGGCCCGCGGCCTGGGCGATCGCGGCGTAACGCGCCAAGGCCTCGGCGTTGGCGTGGATCGCGGCGTCACTCGTGTGGTTCTTGATGATCTTGATGACGGCGCGCCACTTGGTGAAGCGCGCGCCGAGCTTGGCGTATTCGGCGCAGCGTTCGGCCAGGCCGTCGAGTCCTTCGGTGATGGGTTCCTCCGGCGAACTCGCCAGCGGCTTCACGCTCTTGTCGACCTTGATCCCCGGCAGAATGCCCTGGTCGCCGAGCAGCTTGGAGAACGGCACGCCGGACTTCGTGCTCTGGCGCAGGGTCTCGTCGTAGAGGATCACGCCGCTGATGTAGTCGGCGCTGCCGGCCGTGGTGAACAGCAGTTCACGGTAGGCGCGACGGTTCTCCTCGGTGTTTGCCACCTTGATGCTTTCGAGGCGCTTGGCGATCGTCCCCGTACTTTCATCGGCGGCGAGAATCCCTTTGCCCCTGGCCACCATCGCGCGCGCCGTTGCGTCGAGGGCATGGTTGGTCATGGTGAACTCCTTGGCTGCGTTCTAGGCGGTGAGGACGACCCGGATAGCCTCCAAATATCGCATGGTCGCGATCCATTGCAACGCATCGCGTCGCATCGCCCGGCTTAGGGACGAAGATGGCCACGACACGCGGCATCGGGCTTCGGTTCATCGAGCAGGTCGAGTGCCGCCGGGACGCGTGCGACGACGACACCGCCCGACTGTTCGGCGATCGACGCCAGTTTGGCGCGGGCGTCTCGCGCGCCGGTGAAGGCAATCGTCCGCCAGCCGCAGCGCAGGGCCGAAAGGGCGACGCCGGCATCCGGTCCGCAATCGATCATCGTCGCGGCGGCGGAATGCCCGGACTCGCGCTCCGCGAGCTTGACGACCTCCCAATAGAACAGCGGGCCCGCGTAGCGGGCGCCGTTGGGGGGCGTCAGCAGTCGAACGGGTTGCCCGCAATCGCGTGCCGCTTCGAGCGCGGCACGCGCATGCACCAACGAGTGAACGATGATCGTTTTCATCGCGGCCGCGAACGGCCGCCGCGAATCAGCCGAGGCGGCCCAGGGCGGCGGCCGTGTCGGCCATACGGTTCGAGAAGCCCCATTCGTTGTCGTACCAGGCGAGCACACGGCAGAGCTTGCCGCCCATCACCTGAGTCTGGGTCAGGTCGAAATTCGAACTGGCCGAGGTGTGGTTGAAATCGATCGACACCAGCGGCTCGTCGCTGGTCGCGAGGACGCCTTTCAGGCGGCCCTTGGCGGCTGCCGCAATGGCCTTGTGGATCTCTTCGACGGTGGTCTTGCGCTTGGCGGTGAAGTGGAAATCGATCATCGACACGTTCGAGGTCGGCACACGCACCGCAGTCCCATCGAGCCGGCCGTTCAGCTCGGGCAGGACCTCGCCCACCGCCTTGGCCGCTCCGGTCGAGGTCGGCACCATCGACATGGCGGCGCCGCGCGCGCGGCGAAGATCCTTGTGCAGGGTGTCGTGAACCGGCTGATCGCCGGTGTAGGCGTGAACCGTCGTCATGAAGCCCTGGTCGATGCCGATGGTGTCGTTCAGCACCTGGGCGACCGGCGCCAGGCAATTCGTCGTGCACGAGGCGTTGGAAACGACCTGCATGCCCTTCTTCAGGCGCTGATGGTTGACGCCATAGACGACGGTGAGATCGGCACCCGTCGCCGGGGCCGAAATCAGCACACGTTTCGCGCCGGCCTTGAGGTGTCCCTCGGCCTGCTCGCGCTTGGTGAAAATCCCGGTGCACTCCATCACCACGTCGATGCCGAGTTTGCCCCACGGCAATTTCGCCGGATCACGCTCGGCCGTCACGATGATCTTGCCATAGCCAATGTCGATCCCGTCTTTCAGCGCTTTCACCGTTCCGGGAAACGGGCCATGCACCGAGTCGTGACGCAGCAGGTGAGCGTTGGCATCCACCGTTCCGAGGTCGTTGATCGCAACCACTCGCACGTCCTTGCGCCCCGATTCATGGATGGCGCGCAGCACCAGGCGCCCGATCCGTCCGAACCCGTTGATGGCGACGCGAACCGTCATCGTTCTCCTCCTTCGAGAATTAGCCGGCCTTGAGCCGGGACTTGGCGGCGGTGATCACCGCGTCTGCGGTGATCCCGAAATGGCGATAGAGCTCTTGCTGCGGCGCCGAGGCTCCGAACCCCGCCATGCCGACGAAGGCTCCGTCCTCTCCGATATAGCGCTCCCAACCGAAACGGGAAGCGGCCTCGATCGCGATTCTCACCGTCCCGAGGCCAAGGGTCTGACGCCGGTAGTCGCGATCCTGAGCCTCGAACAGCTCCCAACAGGGCATCGACACGACGCGGGTGCCGATGGCGTCGGCTTGCAGACGCTCGCGCGCCTCGGCGGCGAGTGCCACCTCCGAACCGGAGGCGAGCAGCGTGACGCGCGCTGCCCCGGTCGCGGGCAACAGTTCGTAGGCCCCGGAGGCCGACCGGTTCGTGTCGTCCTGGCGACGGCGGAGCGCTGGTAGGGTCTGGCGGCTCAACGCGATCACCGACGGGCCATGGCGGTGGGCGAGAGCCGCCGCCCAGCACTCGGCGGTCTCGACCGCATCGGCCGGGCGAAAGACCTGGACGTGGGGAATCGCGCGCAACGCCGCCAGGTGCTCGACCGGCTGGTGGGTCGGTCCGTCCTCGCCCAACCCAATCGAATCGTGCGTCAGGACATAGATCACGCGCTGTTCCATCAGCGCGGAAAGCCGCAGCGCCGGACGCAAATAATCGGCGAAGACGAGGAACGTGCCACCATAGGGGATCAGCCCGCCGTGCAGCGCGATCCCGTTCATCGCCGCCGCCATCGCGTGTTCGCGAACGCCGTAGTGCACGTAGCGGGCCCCGGGGGCCTTGGCCGATAGGGGGGCCAATGTCTTGGTCTTCGTGTTGTTCGACCCGGTGAGGTCGGCCGATCCCCCGAGCATCTCGGGCAGGACGACGTTGATGACCTCAAGGGCGTTCTGCGAGGCCTGCCGGGTCGCGATCGTCGGCGGCTTGTCGACCAAACCCCGCTTGTACCTATTGAAGGTCTCGGCCCAAGCCGTGGGCATTTCGCCCGCGAGGCGGCGGTCCCATTCGCGGCGCTGCTCCCCGGGAAGTCTTTCGAGGCGGCCACGCCAAGCCTGGCTCGCGGCCTGCCCTCGCGCACCCGCGGCGCGCCAGGCCGCGGCGATGGGCCCGGGGATCTCGAACGGCGGCGCGGCCCAACCCAACGTCTTGCGTGCCGCGGCGATTTCATCCTTGCCCAGCGGCGACCCGTGCGTGGCCGCCGTGCCCTGCTTGTTGGGCGCCCCGAATCCGATCACGGTGCGGCAGGCGATCAGGGTCGGGCGGTCCGACCGCTGGGCCGCGCTGAGCGCGTTCGCGATCGATTCGGGATCGTGGCCGTCGGCGCGCACGGTATTCCAGCCACACGCCGTGAAGCGCGCGATCTGATCATCGCTGGTCGCCAGCGAAGTCGGTCCGTCGATCGAAATCTGGTTGTCGTCGAACAGGACGATCAGTCGAGAAAGTCTGAGATGACCAGCGAGCGAGATCGCCTCTTGGCTCACGCCTTCCATCAGGCAGCCGTCGCCCGCGATCACGTAGGTTCGGTGATCCACGAGGTCGGCGCCGAACGAGGCGGCGAGGTGGCGTTCGGCGATCGCCATGCCGACGGCGGTCGCCAAGCCCTGGCCGAGCGGGCCGGTGGTCGTTTCGACCCCCGGGGCGCAACCGAACTCCGGGTGGCCGGGGGTCTTGCTCCCGATCTGCCGGAAACGACGGAGCTCGTCCATCGACATGCCGGCGTAGCCGGTGAGGTGGAGCAGCCCGTAGAGCAGCATCGAGCCGTGGCCGGCGGAAAGCACGAAGCGATCGCGGTCCGGCCATTCCGGCCAGGCCGCGTCGAACTTTAGGAAACGCTGGAACAGGACGGTGGCGACATCGGCCATGCCCATCGGCATGCCCGGGTGACCGCTATTGGCCGCCTCGACGGCATCCATCGCCAACGCACGCAAAGCGTTGGCCATGTGGCGCGTGGTCGGTGCGGTGTCGGAATCGGCTTGGGCGGTCACGACGGAACGGCGGGCCGGGAACGAATGGCGCGCGCAACATGACCGCCATGCCCGTCATCGTCAACGTTCTTTGCGACGGTCGCGATCGAGCGCCGTGCTGTTCGCGGCGTCGCCTCCCGTGCTACATTGACCGCTGTCGGCAAGACGTTAGGAATCATCGAAAGTTCGTCTGCATTGCAGACGGGCGGAGCGGACGAGGGATGGCAGACATCGAGTCGGCGAAGAAAAGGCTCGAACAGGCGGTCGATCGTCTGGAGACCGCGGTCGAGACGGTAACGTCCGATGGCAATCCGAAGGAGCGCATATCGGCCCTCGAAGCCGATCGCGCTCGCCTGGGCAGCGAACTGTCCGCTTTGCGCAGCCAGAACGACGAGATGGCGAAACGATTGAACGGTCTGCAGCAGGACTACGGGGCCCTGGAGAAACTGTTGGACCGCGTTTCGGATCGTCTCGATTCGACGATCGGGCGCCTGCGTTCGGTGGTCGACGGCTAGCTCGATGGCGGTGGTCGAGGTCGCAATCAACGGCCGCAGCTACCAGGTAGCGTGCGACGATGGTCAGGAAGAGCACCTGAAGGCGCTCGGCCGCGAGCTCGACGACCGGGTCAAGGAATTGGCCCGGGGCATGGGCCAGGTCGGCGATGCCCGCCTGATTCTCATGGCCGGGCTGTTGATCGCCGATGAATTGGGCGAAACCCGCGAGCAGATGTCCGCGCTCAAACGCGGCGCCGAGGATGAGCGCGCGAAGGCCGAACGCCGGGCCGCCGACGACCTGGCCGGGTTGGCCAAACGGCTCGAAAGCGTTGCAGCGCGCCTGGACAGCCGCTAACTAACGGACGGGCGGGTACTGCCCGGTTCGACCAGGTCTCAATCCCCGGGGCCAATACCGAAGCTCTAGGGAGCTGCCTCTGCCGGGACCGTGGTCCTGGACATGCGGCGCCCACCTGCTGAGTGCAGGCCGCGGAGGATTCGGTGCCCTGGACGGCCATGGCGGTCCCGCCCGCCTCGTCTCTGCCGACCGATGAGCACCGTCGTCGATCAGGAAAAAGCTGCAATGCGCGCCACGGCGCGTGCGATCCGGCGTTCGGCTGCCGCACAGACACCGAACGCTGGCGCGCATCTCGCGGCGCGGGTCGACGCCCTGCCCTGGCCGCCGGGAGTCGTGGCGGGCTATTGGCCCATCGATCACGAGATCGATCCGCGACCGCTGATGAACGTGCTGGCGGGGCTCGGGCATGACTTGGCCTTGCCTGCGATCGAGGGCTCGGCCATCCGGTTTCGCCGTTGGAACCCGGATCTCGTCCTCGAGGTGGGCCCACTCGGCACACGCCAGCCGCCCGCCGCGGCGCCGGTGGTGATTCCGTCGGTGGTCCTCGTACCGTTGCTCGCCTTCGATCGGGCAGGGCGGCGGCTCGGTTTCGGCAAGGGCTACTACGACCGCGCGTTGGCCGGCGATCCCCCACGCCTCATCGTGGGCATCGCCTTCGCGGCCCAGGAAGTCCCGCGCGTCCCGAGCGAGGACCACGATGTTCGCCTCGACTGGATCATGACCGAGCGTCAGGCCATAAGGGTGTCATGAGAACCCTGTTTCTCGGGGACATCGTTGGCCGGGCCGGTCGCGATGCCGTCCTCGAATTCGTACCGCGCGCGCGCCAGGCGTTGGCCCTCGATTTCGTGATCGTCAACGGCGAGAACGCCGCCGGCGGCTTCGGTATCACCGACGACATCTGCCACCAGTTGTTTGCGGCCGGGGTCGACGTGATCACCGGTGGCAACCACAGCTGGGATCAATCCGCGATCATCCCATTCATCGAGCAAGAGCCGCGCCTGCTGCGCCCGCTCAACCATGTGCCGGGGACGCCGGGGCGCGGCTGCGGCATCTTCACCTCCCGCAGCGGCCAGAAGGTGCTCGTGATCAATGCGCTGGGCCAGGTGTTCATGGACCCGATCGACAACCCCTTCTTGGCGATCGACGGCGAACTGAAGAAGGTGCGACTCGGCGCCACCGTGCAGTGTGTGGTCGTCGATTTTCACGCCGAAGCGACGAGCGAGAAGATGGCCATGGGGCATTACCTCGATGGCCGGGTGACGGCCGTCGTCGGCTCCCACGCCCAGGTGCCGACCGCCGATGCCCAATTGCTGCCCAATGGAACCGCCTACCAGAGCGACGCCGGCATGTGTGGCGATTACAACTCGGTGATCGGTGTCGACAAGGAGGTGCCGATCGGGCGCTTTCTCGGGAAGGTCCAGCGCGCGCGCATGGTGCCGGCGAACGGGCCGGCCACCGTGTGCGGCGTTTTCGTTCAGTCGGACGACGTCACCGGCAAGGCGACGTTCGTCGCACCGCTCCGCGATGGTGGACGGCTCAGACCCGACTGGCCGGTACCGCCGTAGGCGCCGCAAATTCGCCATATTGGCTTGCTAGCGACCGCGGAAACCGTGGGAATTGCTGGCGGAAACCACAATATCTGGTATAAACCTAAAGTGATACATCAATAGACATGGCCGGCCATTCCCAGTTCAAGAACATCATGCACCGCAAGGGCGCGCAGGATGCCAAGCGCGCCAAGGTGTTCGGAAAAATCATTCGCGAGCTCACGGTGGCCGCGAAGATGGGGCAGCCCGACCCGAACGCCAATCCGCGGTTGCGCGCGGCAATACTCGCGGCCCGCGAGGCCAATCTGCCCAAGGACACGATGGAGCGAGCCATCCGACGCGGTTCCGGTCAGGACGGCGACGGCGCGGCCTACGAGGAGGTCCGCTACGAGGGTTATGGGCCGGGTGGGGTGGCGTTGATCGTCGAAGCCCTGACCGACAATCGCAACCGGACGGCCTCCGAGATTCGGACCCTGTTCCAAAAACACGGTGGCTCGCTCGGCGAGACGAACTCCGTTGCCTTCCAGTTCAAGCGCGTTGGATCGATCCGCTATCCGGTAGCGACCGGATCGGCCGATGCCATGCTCGAAGCGGCGATCGAGTGCGGAGCCGATGAATGCGAATCGAGCGCGGATGCGCATGAGCTGACCACCGCAACCGAATCGTTCAACGAAGTTCGCGAGGCGGTCGAAAAAAAGTTTGGCGCTCCACAGGCCGCCGAACTCACCTGGAAGCCCAACATCACGGTGCCGGTCGAGGATCACGAGACCGCCGGGTCGCTGTTCAAACTGATCGAGGCCCTCGACGACAACGACGACGTGCAGAGGGTCGCGGGCAATTTCGAGGTTCCCGACAGCCTCATGGCGCGCCTGGGCGCCTGAAGCACGGACGCCCGCCGCATGCGCCTCCTCGGATTGGACCCCGGCCTACAAGAAACCGGCTGGGGCGTCATCGAGGCGGAGGGCAACCGTCTGCGCCACGTGGCCAACGGCACCGTATCGACCACGGCGCAACGGCCGCTCGCCGAACGGCTCAACGCCATCTATGAGGGTCTGGTCGCGGTCATCGAGCGCCACAAGCCCGACGCGGCGGCCGTCGAAGAAGCCTTCCTCAACAAGAACCCCGCCACGACGCTCCGCCTCTATCAGGCGCGCGGCGTCGTGCTGCTGGCCCCCGCGCGTTGCGGTGTTCCTGTTTCCGAGTATGCGGCGCGCTATGTGAAGAAGGCCGTGGTTGGCACCGGCAGCGCCGAAAAAGCCCAGGTGCGCGCGATGGTGGCGCGCCTGTTGCCTGGCGCGGAGATCGTCCGCGATGACGCCGCCGACGCACTGGCCGTCGCCATCTGTCATGGACATTTCGCTACGACCGACGGCCGATGGCGCGAGGGCGACCGGACGGGCATCGGGGTGCGACCGTGATCGCCAAGCTCAAAGGACGGATCGAGGCGATCGGCGAGGCGTCGGTCGTCATCGATGTGGGTGGCGTCGGCTATCTCGTGTTTTGTTCGGGGCGAACCCTTCGCGACATGCCGCCGGTCGGGGCGGCGGCTTCGCTCCACATCGAGACGCACGTGCGCGAAGACCACATCCATTTGTACGGGTTCTTCGAATCGCTCGAGCGCGACTGGTTTCGCCTGTTGCAGACGGTGCAGGGCGTGGGTGCCAAGGTTGCGCTCGCCATTCTTTCGGCGGTCACCCCGGCGGAACTTGCGACGGCGATCGCCGCGCAGGACAAAGCGCCGTTGACCAACGCGCACGGTGTCGGGGCAAAGCTCGCCCAGCGCGTCGTGGCGGAACTGAAAGACAAGGTGCCTTCGCTCCTGACCGTGGCCGCCGCAGGGGCTGCGGCGCTGCCCGCAGCGACGGCGGCGGGCCTGCTCGGGCCAGCGGCGGCCGATGCGGTCTCGGCGCTCGTCAACCTCGGCTATCGGCGGGTGGACGCGTTCAGCGCCGTCGCGGCCGTGTCACGCGCCGCGGGCAACGACCAGTCGGTCGAGCAGTTGATCCGCGGCGGGCTCAAGGAGTTGGCGCAGGCCGGAGGCGGCGCGTGAACGCGACCTCGCCAAAACCACGCATCGTGACCGGCGATTTCGCCGGAGGTGATACGGCCGAGACCAGCCTGCGACCGGCGACCCTCGACGATTTCATCGGCCAGAAGCAGGTGCGCGAGAACCTGCGGACGTTCATCGCGGCGGCGCGAACGCGCGGCGAAGCACTCGACCATGTATTGTTCGTCGGGCCGCCGGGTCTCGGCAAAACCACCTTGGCGCAGATTGTCGCGCGCGAACTCGGCGTCAGTTTCCGCGCGACGTCCGGCCCGGTGGTGGCGCGCGCCGGCGATCTTGCGGCGCTGCTCACCAACTTGCAGTCGCACGATGTCCTGTTCATCGACGAGATCCACCGCCTCAACCCGGCGGTCGAAGAGATCCTCTATCCGGCGATGGAGGACTACCAGCTCGATCTGATCATCGGGGAGGGACCGTCGGCCCGCTCGGTTCGGATCGACCTGCCGCCCTTCACACTGGTCGGGGCGACCACCCGTTCCGGCCTGCTGACGACGCCGCTTCGGGAACGCTTCGGCATTCCGATGCGGCTGTCGTTTTATGCGCCGGGAGAACTCGAAGAAATCGTGCGGCGCAATGCCCGCCTGCTCCGCGTCGCCCTAACCGACGATGGCGCGGCGGAGATCGCGCGTCGCTCACGCGGCACGCCGCGCATCGCCGGACGGCTCCTGCGTCGGGTTCGCGATATCGCGGCCGTTTCGGGGGTCGAGCGCATCGACGCCGGGACGGCCAACAGCGCCCTGTCGCGGCTCGAAGTCGACCATCGCGGCCTCGATGCCATGGATCGGCGCTATCTGGCGTGCATCGCCGAAAATTACGGTGGCGGTCCGGTCGGCATCGAAACGTTGGCGGCGGCGATGTCCGAGCCCCGCGATGCGCTGGAAGAAATCGTCGAGCCGTTCCTCATCCAGGAGGGCTTGCTGCAGCGAACCCCGCGCGGCCGCTTGCTGACCAAGGGGTCGTTCGAGCACCTCGGCCTGCCGGTGCCGGGAGCCGTGGCCGCCCAACTGGCTTTGGCCATTCCCGAGGAGGACGAGTCGTGACCGAGGCACCGACCGCCGGCCGAATCGGGCACGATGGCGTCCATCACTTGCCGATCCGCGTCTATTACGAAGACACCGACGCGGCGGGAATTGTCTATTACGCGAACTATCTCAAGTTCATCGAACGGGCGCGCAGCGATCTCCTGCGTTTGATCGGAGTCACGCATCTGGCGCTGGCGGCCGAGGCGGGCCTTGCCTTCGTCGTTCGCCGCTGCGCGGTGACCTACCGGAAGCCCGCCCGCCTCGATGATGAGCTCGACGTGCAAACTCGGATCCAGCGGATTCGCGGCGCCGTGCTCGACGCCAAACAAAGCGTTCACCGCGGTGAGGAGCGGTTGGTCGACACCGACCTGCGAATCGCCTGCATCGGGGGGGATGGAAACGCGCGCCCGCTTCCGGAACGGGTTCACCGGGCCCTCGCCGCACTCGTGCCGCAATCGTAGGAAAGAATCGACGCTCCATGGAACAGTCTGCCGTTACCGCTACCGCCCTCGCCGGGTCCGTCTCCGGCGACCTTTCGATCTGGGCCCTGGTCATCCGCGCCGACATCATCGTCCAGATCGTGATGGCGATGCTGGTCGGGGCCTCGATCTGGTGTTGGGCGATCATCGTCGACAAGACGCGCAAGTTGCGCGTCGTGCAGAAGGCGGCCGCGGAATTCGAAGAGTCCTTCTGGGCGGGCGGCTCGCTCGAGGATCTCTATGACCGGGTCGGGCCCAAGGCGGATCACCCGATGGCGGTGTTGTTCGCCTCGGCGATGCGCGAATGGCGGCGTTCCGATGCCCGAGGCCTGACGCGCGGCAAGGAATTCACCGCCGGCTTGCGCGAACGCATCGGCCAGGTCATGCGCCTGACGATCGCGCGCGAAATGGACCGCCTCGAGCGTTATCTCGGGTTCCTGGCTACCGTCGGTTCGACCGCGCCCTTCATCGGCCTGTTCGGCACGGTCTGGGGCATCATGAACTCGTTCCAGTCGATCGCGGCCAGCCGCAACACCTCGCTCGCCGTCGTCGCGCCAGGGATCGCGGAGGCGCTGTTCGCGACGGCCCTCGGCCTCATCGCCGCGATCCCGGCTGTCGTCGCGTTCAACAAGTTCTCGAACGATCTGGCGCGCTTCGCCAATCGCATGGAAACGTTCGCCGGAGAATTCGCCGCGATCATGTCTCGCCAACTCGACGAGCGGGCGACCTGATGGCCGCCTTCCTCATGGAAAAGTCGGTCGATGCCGGCAGGGGCCGACGCGCCTATCGGCCGATGGCGGAGATCAACGTCACGCCCTTCGTCGACATCATGTTGGTGCTGCTGATCGTGTTCATGGTCACGGCCCCGCTGCTCACCGTCGGCGTGAGTGTCGACCTGCCGCAGACCTCGGCCGCGCCTATTCGCGGACAAGACGAGCCACTGGCCGTGACCGTACGCGCCGATGGCGCGGTGTACCTCCAGGACACCAAGATCGAGATCGAGGAGTTGCCGGAACGCTTGCGGGCGATTACGCGGAACAATGCCGAGGCCCGCATCTTCGTTCGTGGCGATCGCACGCTCGCTTATGGGCGGGTCATGGAGGTGATGACCCGTATCACCACCGCCGGATTCACCAAGGTCGCGCTGGTCACCGAGCAACCCCAACCGGCGGCACGGCGTCGCTAAACGATGCGCGGACCAGCCACCATATCGGCGATCGGACACCTCGTGGTGTTCAGCCTGGTCTGGGTCGGCATGCCGCACATCCAGGACCTGATCAAGGACGACGACAAGGAGGCGAAGGACCGACCGGTGTTGGTCGAACTCGTCACCGTCGACGACACGACCCGGGCGCCACCGCGGCGTCCGACACCGACCCCCGAGCCACCCAAGCCCGAGCCGCCGAAGGCCGAGACCCCGCCGCCTCCGGCACCGCCGCCCCCGCCCGCACCACCACCTCCGGCGCCGCCGCAGGCCGCTCCGCCCCCGCCGCAGGTGGCGGCGTTGCCGCAGCCGGCACCGCGGCCTGAGCCGCTGCCCAAGCCCGAGCCGCCCAAGCCCGAGGCGAAGCCGACGCCGCCGCCCGAGCAGCGCAAACCGGTGACCGCGACGCCCTTGGCCAAGCCCGCGCCGCCGACCAAGGCGCCGCAATTCGATCCGGACAAGATCACGCTCCTGCTCGACCGCACACGTCGGCCCCAGGCGGCGCCGCAACCCGAGGCGCCGAAGCCGGAGCAGCAGGCTCGGCCGCCCGAACCTCAGCGGCCGACCAATCAGGCGCGTGAAACCGGCGAGACCATGACGATCTCCGAGATGGACGCGATCCGCCTGCAGATCGAGCGCTGTTGGAACGTGCCGGCCGGTGCGCGCGATGCGCAGAACATGCGGGTGCGCATCCGCATCAACCTCAATGCCGACGGCTCGCTCAACCGGCCGCCGGAGATTCTCGACGAAGGGCGCATGAGCGATCCGTTTTTCCGCACCATGGCGGAGAGTGCCCGGCGCGCGGTCAACATCTGCAGCCCGCTCAAGAATCTTCCGCCCGGCAAGTATGAACGCTGGCGCGAAATCACGTTAACGTTTGATGCCAGAGAGTTGCTTGGTGGCTGACGAAGCAAGAGGGCAGGGGAGAACGATGCAGGGGCGGAATTGGTGGGCTTGGATGCCCGTGGCGTGGTTGCTCGCGGCGACCCTGGTGATGGCCGATCGTTCGGCGTTCGCCGCCATCGAGATCGACATCACGCGTGGTCAGGCGAACCCGCTGCCGATCGCGGTGACGCGGCTGGTCGGGGGCGACGAACGCCTCAACGCGGCGGGCAAGGACATCGCCGAGGTGGTGCGCGCCAACCTCGAACGGTCGGGTCTGTTCCGTCCGATCGAAGAACGCGCCTTCATCCAGGATCCCGGGGCGGTGTCCGGTCGTCCAAGGTTCGGTGACTGGCGCGTCATCAACGCCCAGGCGCTGGTCACGGGCCGGGTCACGGCCGAAGCCGACGGCCGGCTGCGTGCCGAATTCCGCCTGTGGGACGTGTTCGCCGAACAGCAGATGCAGGGCCTCGTCTACACCGCGTCGTTCGCGAACTGGCGGCGCGTCGCGCATCTGATCTCGGATGCGATCTACAAGCGGCTGACGGGCGAAGACGGCTATTTCGACACGCGGATCGTCTACATCGCCGAAACCGGACCGGGCGATCGGCGTGTCAAACGTCTGTCGATCATGGATCAGGACGGGGCCAATCATAAGTTCCTGACCGACGGTCGCGAACTCGTGCTGACGCCGCGGTTCTCGCCGACGCGCCAGGAGATCACCTACCTGAGCTATTTCAATCAGCGACCGCGCGTCTACATCTACAACATCGACACTGGCCAGCAGGAAGTGCTCGGCGACTTTCCCGGAATGACGTTCGCGCCGCGGTTCTCGCCCGACGGCAATCAGGTCGTGATGAGTCTTGCCCAGGACGGCAACTCGGATATCTTCGTGATGGACATCCGCACCCGTCGCGTCGAACGCCTGACGACCCATCCGGCGATCGACACCTCGCCGTCCTATTCGCCCGATGGCGGCCAGATCGTCTTCAACTCTGATCGTTCGGGGACGCAGCAGCTCTACGTCATGGACGCCAACGGCGAAAACCAGCGGCGCATTTCGACCGGACGCGGTCGCTATGCGACACCGGTGTGGTCGCCCCGCGGCGACCTCATCGCTTTCACGTATTTCATCGGCGGGCGCTTCTCGATCGGGGTGATGCGCCCTGACGGAACGGGGGAACGCTTGCTGACCGAAAGCTTCCTTGACGAAGCCCCGACGTGGTCGCCAAACGGCCGGGTGCTCATGTTCTTTCGCCAGGAACCCAGGGATGAGCGTGGCCAGGGCGGCAAGACGCGATTGGTGTCGGTCGACCTCACGGGCTACAACGAGCGTTTCATGGTGACCCCACTTGACGCCTCGGATCCGGCCTGGTCTCCCTTGGGCTCGGCCGGCCGATAGGCCAACCCCTGGAATCAGTGAGATTTGCCCGTTCGCCCTGGACAATTAGGGGTGGTATGACCTATGTTGCTATGCAGCATGGGTGGCATTTGGGTGCAAGTGTCGCAGCCGTGTACAGGTGTGTTGCGCCCCGGACCGGATAGGCTATTGTGCCGGTGCACTGAGAGGGACTTGCACCTTCCGAAA
>Ga0194131_10005159_pt1 | contig 19088 bp, 9 predicted proteins | sample TA2KigO120mmetaG_FD_148631 | JGI IMG/M metagenome (GOLD analysis project Ga0194131, IMG submission 148631) | Freshwater microbial communities from Lake Tanganyika, Tanzania - TA2015053 Kigoma Offshore 120m | ecosystem: Environmental > Aquatic > Freshwater > Lake | place: Tanzania: Lake... | reverse complement strand
CAGGGCGGCCAGCCGGGCGGCCAGGGCGGCCAGCCGGGCGGCCAGGGCGGCCAGGGCGGGCCGCCGCCGAACTAGACCTTGAAGTAGCGTGCTTGCGGGTGGTGGATGATGATCGCCGCCGTGGACTGCTCCGGGTGGAGCTGGTCGTCGGCGTCCATGCTGACACCGAGCCGCTCCGCACCGAGAAGGCGCAACAAGTGGCGTTGATCGGCCATGTCGGGACATGCCGGGTAACCGTAGGCGTAGCGGCAGCCGCGGTACTGCTTGTGGAAAAGGTCGTGGATGTCGCGCGCGTCGCTACCCGCGAGTCCAATCTCCGCCCGCATCTGGCGGTGCACGAACTCGGCGAGGGCCTCGGTGAGTTCCACGGAGAGCCCGTGCAGGTACAGGTAGTCGGTGTACTTGTTCGCCTCGAACCACTCGCGACACACCTCGGTGGCGCGCTCGCCTACCGTCACGAGCTGCAACCCGATCACGTCGTCGCCGCCCACGTAGTCGGCGATGCACCGTCCCCCGTCGCGCTGGCGAGGGAGAGCCAGGCGCGTGCCGTCTTCGAGCACGATCGCGTCGCCGTCGGCCCGCGCCTTGAACCAGCCGTACACCGCGCGCGGCTGCAGGATGCCCTCGCGCGCGCAGCGGTCGAGCAGGTCGACGAGGATGGGCCGCGCCACGGTGCGGAGCTGCTCGGCGTGCTCCGCCAGCGAAAGGTTCTTGCGCAGGAATCCCCACTGGAACTTGTAGAGGATGTCCTCGTTGATCCACGGTGCTAGCGCCTTGACCGGCACCTCGACGAGGCGGCTCCCGAGGAAAGGGGGCACGACCGGCGCGACGGCGCTGAGGGGCTCGGCGTCGCGCGGCTCGTAGGGCAAGGGGCGGTCGGCGCGCGCCGGGATCGGCTGAGGCGCGGTGGCCTCGGCCGCCGGGAGCGCGTCGTCGTAGGTGGAGAGCTTCTCCATGAAGTGCAGCCCCGAGAACGCGTCCTTCGCGTAGGCCACCTTGCGGCCGTAGGATTGTGAGCAGTCGTTCTCGACATAGGCCCGGGTGAGCGCGGCGCCGCCGAGGACCACCGGCTTCGTCCAGCCCTGGCGCCTCATCTCCTCCAGGTTCTCCTTCATGATCACCGTGCTCTTCACCAGGAGCCCCGACATGCCGATGGCGTCGGCTTTCTGCTCCACGGCGGCCTTCAGGATCTGGTCGATCGGCTGCTTGATGCCGATGTTCACCACCTTGTAGCCGTTGTTGGACAGGATGATGTCGACGAGGTTCTTGCCGATGTCGTGGACGTCGCCGCGCACCGTGGCCAGCACCATCGTGCCCTTCGCGGGCCCCTCCACCTTCTCCATGTGGGGCTGCAAGTGGGCGACCGCCGCCTTCATCGTCTCTGCCGACTGGAGTACGAAGGGGAGCTGCATCTGTCCCGAGCCGAACAGCTCGCCCACCACCCGCATGCCGTCGAGGAGGATGTCGTTGATGATGGCGAGTGCGCTGTGGACTTGCAGCGCCTCGTCGAGGTCGGCGTCGAGACCGGTGCGGTCGCCATCGACGATCCGGTCCTTCAGGCGTTGTTCCACGGCCTCGGCGCGCTTCTTCTCGGCCTTCTCGACCTTCCGGTCGGCGAAGATCGCGAGCAAGCGCTGGAGCGGGTCGTAGCCCTCCCGGCGGCGGTCGAAGATCAGGTCTTCGCACACCTCGCGCACCTCGGGCTCGATCTTGAAGAGCGGCGTGATCTTCTCGGCGTGGACGATGGCGGCGGTCATTCCCGCCTCGCGAGCGTGGTGGAGGAACACGCTGTTCAGCGCGTGCCGCGCGGCGGGATTGAGCCCGAAGCTGATGTTGGACAGGCCCAGCACCACGCCGCAGCGAGGGAAACGCTGGCTGATGAGCTGGATGCCCTGGAGCGTGTAGAGGCCGAGTTTGCGGTCGTCCTCGTTGCCCGTCGCGATGGTGAACGTGAGGGGGTCGAAGAGGATGTCGTCGGGGGCGAGGCCGTGGCGGTTCACGGCGAGGTCGTAGAGGCGCTCGGCCACCGCGAGCTTGCGCTCCGGCGACTTGGCCATGCCCTCCTCGTCGATGGTCAACGCGATGACGCCGGCGCCGTGGCGCTTGCACAGGGTGCAGATGGTGTCGAGCTTGGCCTCGCCGTCTTCCAGGTTGATGCTGTTGACCAGCGGCTTGCCGCCGATGCGCTTGAGCGCGGCCTCCAGCACGTTGGTTTCCGTGCTGTCGATGACCAGGGGGGCCTGCACCGACTGGACCATGCGCTTGACGAGCTCGTCCATGTCGCGCTCTTCCGGGCGCCCGACGAAGGCCACGCACACGTCGACGGCGTGGCTGCCGCCCTTCACCTGGTCGCGACCCATCCCCACCATGCCGTCCCAGTCCTGCGCGTCGAGCAGGCGCTTGAACTGCCGCGACCCATTGGCGTTGGTACGCTCGCCGATGGCGAAGATGTCGGCCTGCTGGCGGAGCGCCACCGGCGAGTAGAGCGACGAGGCCGACGGCACGAACTCCGGCACCCGATGGCGCGGCCTGTGACCCGCCACGCGCGCGGCCACGGCGCGGATGTGGTCGGGGGTGGTGCCACAGCAGCCGCCCACGGCGTTGACGCCGTCTTGCTCGATGAAGCGGAGGTGCCAGTCGGCGAGTTCTTCGGGCCGCAGCGGGTAGCAGGTCTTGCCGTCCACCAGCTGCGGCAGCCCGGCGTTGGGCAACACCGAGATGCGAGCGCGGGCGTGGCGGCCCAGGTAGGCCACGTGCGCCGCCATCTCCTGTGGGCCGGTGGCGCAGTTGAGGCCGATGAGGTCGATGGGGTATTGCTCGAGCACGGCGACGGCCGCCGCGATGTCGCTGCCGAGCAACATCGTGCCGGTGGTCTCCATCGTCACCTGCGCCATGATGGGAGTGTCGCGACCGAGTGCCGTCCGCTCGTCGACGATCGCCGCGAGCGCGCACTTGGTCTGCAAGAGGTCCTGGCAGGTTTCCACGAGGAGCACGTCGGCGCCGCCCTCGATGAGCCCGCGCACCTGGGCGCGGTAGCCCAGGTACATCTCGTCCCAGTGGATGTGGCCGAGGGTGGGCAGGCGCGTGCCGGGGCCGATGCTGCCGGCCACGAAGCGAGGCCGCGCCTCGGTGGAGAAGGCGAGCGCCGCCTCCCGCGCCAGCTCGGCCGCCACGCGGTTGATGCGCTCGGTGTCGGCCTGCAGGCCAAACTCGGCGAGCACCCAGGGGGCGCCGCCGAAGCTGTTGGTCTCGACGATGTCGGCCCCGGCCTCGAAGTAGCGGCGGTGGATGCTGCCCACCACGTCGGGCCGCGTGAGGTTTAGGATCTCCGAGCAGTTCTCGAGACCCTGATAATCGGACAGTGGCAGGTTGAAGCCCTGCAGTTGCGTGCCCATGCCCCCGTCGAAGACGAGGACGCGGTCGGACAGGGCCGAGGTGAAGGCGCTCATGTCATTCGGTATATCACGATGTGACGATTAGCGCGCGGTCCTTGACCAGCGAGAACCGGCACCGCGCCGTGAACGCGCGCCTGCCAGTCCCACCGCCCTAGCGCACCCCGATGGCAAGCACGGTGGTGAACGCGGGCGACCTGCGGTCGACGTGCACCACGCGACTCGTCACGTTGTGAAAGCCGGCCTCGGTCAACAGCGCACCCAGGTCGGCGAAGCCGAGGTGCGCGTGGCCGAGCCGGTGCTCCACCCAGGCATGCGTGTGCGGAGCGAGGTCGAGCACCGCGATCTTACCGCCGCCGACGAGCGCTTCTCGACACCGGCGCAGCGTGGCGACCGGGTCGGCGACGCAGTGCAGGGCCTGCGACAACAACACGAGATCGACCTCTCGTTCCCCCAGCGGCGGCTCCTCGAGCGTGCCGAGGCGCCGCTCGATGCCCGCGGGGAGGCGTTCGAGCGCGGCAGCGTCGCGATCGACGGCGATCACCTGACGAGCGTGCCCGGCGAGCAGCGCCGTGAGGCGACCGGTGCCGACGCCCAGGTCGGCGATGCGCATGGGCGGCACGAGCGACAGGAGCAGGTGGGCCAGCGCCTCCCACGATCGCCCGGGGAGGTAGTCGCTGCCGAGACCCTCGGGGGTCGGCGACTCGCGCTCGGCGAGCACCCGTTGCAGGGCGATCGCGTCGCCCTCGGGGAGCGGGGCATCGGCCACGAACCTCAGCACGTTGCCCTCGCCCTCGGGGGTGGCCGCCGCGTAGCGCGTGTGGGCGCCGTCGCGACGTGCCGTGACCAGGCCGACCCCCTTGAGCTGCGCGAGGTGCCCCGACACGGTGGACTGGCCCACGCCCGCCACTTCCTGGATCTCGGACACCGCCAGTTCCTCGCGGGTGAGCAGCGCCAGGATGCGCAGGCGCGTGGGGTCGCCAAGGACGCGGAACAGCTCGGCTCGGGACATTCCCAGCGGTATATCGCGAGGCGACGATGGTGCCTACGGGGCGGACGCCGCGATCATCTCGTCCCAGGTGGTGGCAGCGGTCCACGGGGCGCCCTCGTACAGCGGCGGGACGCTCCCGGTGGACGGGGAGAAGATTGTCAGCCCGTTCGCGTTCTTGACACGCCCGCCCTGGTTGTAGTTGCTTAGAATCAACGACTCTTTCAGCGCGAGAGCCGCGTCGATGGCGGCGTCGGTCGCGGCGTCGTTGCTGGCGCTCGCCATGCGCGTGAGCAGGTCAATGGCGTCGTGGTTCATCGAGCGCGGGCCGTCGAAGCCCTGGGCGTCCTCGGTGGCGATCGCGAGCACCTCGGCGGCGCTCCCGCTCGCGATCACGGCATCGGCCACGTCGCTGATGGCCTCTGTGAAGGCCGGGATCTGCCCCAGGTCGACGACGGACTGCGTGCTGTCGGGGATCTCGTAGAAGCGGAAGGCGATGCTCTCGCCGAGCTCGGCGGCGCTCATGCCGGGGCTCGCCACCAGGTCGCCCATCGCGCCGGTGTAATCCCAGCCCTGGACGGCCTCGTAGTCCTGCGAGGCCACCATCGCCTCGCCATGGGGGGCCACCGACCAGGCCACCTCCCAGGCCATCATGACGCAGGCGTCGAAGCCGACGAGATCCACCGGGCGACCAAGCGCGGCAGCGGCCGCCGCATACACCTCGGTCACGTCGCCCCCGGCCACGCTCAGCTCGCTGCCGGACTCGTAGTCGTCGGAAATACCCTTCTTCCCCTCCTCCGGCGCGAACGACCAGCCGGTGCCATGGTCCCAGATCACCAGGGCCACGCGCTCGGCGGGGAAGTTCTCGATGCCCCAGGTCGCGAAGTCGATGACCGTCTGGGGGGTGCCGCTGTCGACGCGGCCGAGGTCGGCGAGCACCGGCGAGGTGATCGAGCGGGCGTTCGCATCTTTCTCCACTCGGAAGCGGCGAGCGCCACTCCAGTCCCCGTCGCTGTCGTCGTGGCGGGCGGAACGGTCGACCTGCACCACGATGTTCACGTCGTCGGTGGAGCCGACGGCTTCCATCTCGTTGACGTCGACGAGGGCCCACTTCTCGAGGTCGTTGTCGCCGTTCATGAACACCAGGAAGGTCCACGCGTCGCCCTCGCGCCCGGGGATGGCGGTGTCGCTGTCGCTGTCGTCGTCGGCGGTGTCGGACTCGGCGGCGGCGCTGGCCGTGTCGTCGTCGCGACCGGCGGTGCCTCGATTCATCGAGACCATCGCCTGCGGGGTACAAGCCAGCAGCAGCATCAGCACGTCACAAGGTAGCGTGGAGGACCGTCACTCGTTGTGAAAGGTCTGTCCCGAGGGTCGCCGCCCAGCGGACGCGACGACGTCGGTGTACCCGTCCCCGTCGAAGGTGCAGCCCCGCCCCCGCCGCCGTCGTTGCCGTCGCTACCGCCGTAGCTCACGCAGCACCCGCCCCGGCACGGCGCGGATCCACTCCATCCACACGAAGGCCACCGGCACGACCAGCAGCGTGAGCAGCGTGCTCGAGATCACCCCGCCGATCACCGCCACCGCCATTGGCGAACGGAACTCGCTGCCGACGCCGGTGCCGAGGGCCGTGGGCAACATGCCCAGCACCATCGCCGCCGAGGTCATGAGAATAGGCCGCAGGCGACGAGGACCCGCCGCGCGCATCGCCTCGCCCGGGCTCATGCCGTCCCGCACGTGGACCAGCGCGCCGTCGACCAACAGGATCGCGTTCTTGGTGACGAGCCCCATCAGCAAGATGATGCCGATCTGGCTGCCCATCGAGATGCTCGACCCGGTGGCGGCGAGACCCAGGACCGCGCCCACCATCGCGAGCGGCACGCTGGCCATCAGCGTCACCGGGTGAATCAGGCTCTCGAACTGCGAGGCGAGCACCATGAAGATGAAGATGAAGGCCACGGCGATGGCGAGTCCCATGGCACCCGCCGTCTCCTCCATGTCCTTGGCCTGCCCGTCGATCCCCCAGGCGTAGCCCTCCGGCAAGGGCGTTTCCTCCATCTGGCGCTTCACCTCGTCGAGCACCCCACCAAGCGCGGCGCCGTCCGCGATCTGCGACCACACCGTCACCGCGCGCATGCGCTGGTGGTGCACGATCTCGCTGGCACCGGCCCCCATCGTCACCGTCGCCACGTCGCCAAGCCGGACGTCTCCCCGGGGCGAGGGCAGCACGAGGTTCCGTAGGTCCGCCTCGGTGCCGACGAAGCGCGGCGCGGCCCGCACGCGGATGGCGGCCTCCGGTCCCCCGTCTCGCAGGGCACCCACGATGTTCCCCTCGACGAGCGAGCGCGCCGACAAGCCGACGACGCCCGCAGGAAGGCCCCGGTCGGCCGCCACGGCCCGGTCGACGTTGACCAGCAACTCCGGACGCCCAGGGTTGACGGTGAGGCGCACGTCGCTCGTGCCCGGTACGGCCGCGACCAGCTTCTCGACGCGCTGTCCCTCGCGCACCACGCCGTCGAGATCGGGACCCTGGATGACGATCATGAAGGGCGGCCAGTCGCCGAGGCCCTCGATCATCGCGGGCTGCTGCAGCGTGAGTTCGCCGTTGTTGACCCCGTCGAGCGCCCCGCGCACCTGCTCCTCGTAGAAGCTGAAGGGCAGCGGCCGCTCCTCCTTGCCGGTGAGGCCCACGCGGAAGCGCACCCGGTGGGACTGGTCTTCATGGCCCACCAGCGTGTAGACGCGACGCACGCCGTCGGCGGCGAGCAGCGCCGCCTCGCGCTCGCGAGCCACCTCGTTGGTGACCTGGAGCGCCGTGCCCACCGGCAAGCGGAGGTCGGCGATCACCTCGCCGCGGTCTTGCTTGGGGACGAACTCGGCCGGCAAGAACACGGCCACGACGCCGGTACACAGCAGCGTGACGAGCGCCATGCCCACGGTGAGGAAGGGATGCCGCAGCACCCCGTCGAGCACGCGACGGTACAAGGCGTCGATGCCGTCGAGGAACCGCTCGACGATGCCGGCCACGCCGCCACGCTTGCCGTGGTGGGCCACCGAGAAGCGCGACGACAACATCGGGTCGAGGGTGAAGGCCACGAACAAGGAGAGCAGCACCGCCACCGCGATGGTGAGGCCGAACTGCTTGAAGAACTGACCCACCATGCCCGACATGAAGGCCACGGGCACGAACACCGCCACCAGCGACAGCGTCGTGGCAAGCACCGCGAGCGCGATCTCGGCGGTGCCGCGCGACGCGGCGGTGACAGGATCGTCGCCCGCCTCCAGCCGCCTCGTGATCGCCTCGCGCACCACCACCGCGTCGTCGATGAGAAGGCCGATGGCGAGGCTCATGCCCATCAGCGTCATCATGTTGATGGAGAAGCCGAGGGCCGCCATCATCGCGAAGGTACCGATGATGGAGGTTGGCAGGGCAAGCGCAGAGATCAAGGTTCCCCGCCAGTCGAGCAGGAAGAAAAAGATCACGAGCACCGCCATCGTGCCGCCGTAGTAGATGGCGACCCACACCTCGTGGGCGTTGGCCTCGATGTCTCGACTCTGGTCGGCGATCACCTCGAAGCTGGCACCTCGACCGAGCTTCGGCACGACCTCTCCCAGTCGCGACACCACGCCATGCGCCACCTCGATGGTGTTGGCACCCGACTTCTTCACCACCTCCAGCGTGACCGCGTCTTTGCCGTTGTTGCGCACGTACCGCGTGGGGCGGGTGTAGCCGTCGACCACCTCGGCCACCTCGCCCAGCCGCAACATCCGCCCGTCGGCGAAGTTGTGAACCACGACGTTGGACAGGTCGCTCACCGAGGTGAACTGCCCGGTGGCGCGCACCCCGATGGTGTAGTCGGAGGCGCGGAACTGTCCGACGGGAACGCTGATGTTCTCGTAGCCGATGCGCTCCGTCAGCTCGCGGGCGCCGAGGCCCATCGCCGCCAGCTTGTCGAGGTCGAGGTTCACCTGCACCTCGCGCTCTTGCCCGCCGAGCACGTTGATCGCGCCGACTCCTTCCACCTGTTCGAGCAGGGGCTTGAGTCGCTCGTCGGCGAGGGCGCGGGTGTCGTTCACCGAGCCGTCGGTGGCGACCGCCACCACTAGCACCGGCAACGCGCCGATATCAATCTGCCGGATCAGCGGGTCGTCGGCGGCGTCGGGGAGCTTGCCCTCGATGGCGCCCACCCGGTCGCGCACGGCGGCCGTGGCGGCTTCGAGGTCTTCATCCAACTCGAACTGGATCATCACCAGCGAAACCGAGTCGCGGGTGAAGCTGGTGAGCTTCTCGATGCCCGAGATGCCGGCCACCGCGTCTTCGATCGGGTCGGTGACGTCGCGCTCGATGTCGGCCGGCGAGGCGCCCGGGTAGACCGTCTGCACCAGCAAGATCGGGAAGTTGACCGGCGGGTACAGGTCGGTGGCTAGGCCGCGGTAGCCGAGCAGGCCGAGCACGATCACCGCGAGCGACAACATCGCGGTGAACACCGGGCGACGGATCGCCACGTCGGAGATGCCGAGGCCGCCGCCCACGGTATGGGCTGAAGGCGCCGGGCCCTCGTGGCCGCCGTTCACCCCTCGCCCCCGAGGCCGCTCGGGGGGTAGAGCACCACGAGATCGCCGGGCTGCAGTTCGCCGCGCACCAGCGTTCGCTCTGCTTCCTCGGCGAGGACTTTCACCGGCACCCGCGCGTGAACCTCGCCGCGCTGCACTACCACCGAGAAGTCGGGCCGGGCCACCACCGCGGCGCGCGGCACCGCGAACGCGGGGACCGGCTCGGTGGCGGTGATGGTGGCCCGCGCGTAGGCGTGGGCGCGCAGGCCGGGAGGCGGGTTGTCGAGCCGCAGCTCCACCGGCAAGCGGCGCGTCATCGGGTCGAGAGCGGGGATGACTCGCGACACGGTCGCGACCGCAGACAGGCGACTGTCGGCCCCGGGGACAACGCTCGCCGACATGCCGGCCGCCACCCAGCCGTCGTTCTCGCCCACGGCGCCCTTGATCTGCAACGCCGAGAGGTCTTCCAGCAAGAACAGCGGCGTGCCCGCGCCGATCATCATGCCGGCGTTGTCGGGACAGTTGGTGATCGTGCCGGCGATCGGCGCCCGCAGGGTGTGGTTGGCCACGTGGGTGCGGGCGAGCGCCACCGCCGCGCGCGCCTGGTCGACCCCGGCGCGGCCCGCGAGCACGCCCGCCTCGGCATCCTTCCACTGCTGTTCGCTGAGCCCCCCGGCCTCGTGGAGGGCGCGCGCCCGCGCGAAAGCCGCCTCGCCCGCGGCGAGTTGAGCCTCGGCACCGGCGGTGGCGGCCTCGGCCTGGGCGAGCTGGGCGCGGGCCATGCGATCGTCGAGGGTCGCGACCGCGTCGCCCTTGGCCACGCTGTCGCCGCGCTGCACCAGCAGGCGCTCGATTCGACCGGGCACGTCGAAGCCGAGCTGCACGCTGGCGACGGGATCGACCGAGCCGTCGAGCGTCGCGACCGGGAGGTAGGTGGCGGCCTCGACCGGGGCGGTGGAGAGCGAGGCCACGGCAGCGCTGGCGGTGGCCCTCGGCTCGGTCGCACAGCCGCCCGCCAGCACGGCGACGAGGATCCCTAGGCGCGAGGCGAGCCACATGGGGCGCGGGGGATAGTCACCGGCGGGGTGGCTGGCAACCGTCAATCACCAGACCGCGCGCCCTCGCGCGGATAGAAACCCCGCTCCCGTGCAGCCTCTCGCGCCGATCCTCGCGCTCCTGGGCGGCTGTCCGCACCCCGCCCACGGCCCTGGCCAGACGCTCGTGGAGGACATCCGCTTCGAGGGCAACAGCCCGAGCCCGTTTGCGGCCGACAGCAACAGCGCCCTGCTCGACGCGATCGAGCAGCGCCACACCCGGCGGCTGGTCGACTTCGCGCCGCTCGTGCTCGGCAAGGCCACGCTCGAGCTGCAGCGGGCCGACGCCGGGCCGCTCGTCGGCGACGCCGGGCTGCTCGACGAGGGCGTGCTGGCGGAGGACGCGCGCCGGCTGGAAACCTGGTACCAGCACCACGGCTACTTCGACGCCCGGTTCCTGCGCTGGGAGGAGGTGCCCCGGTCGCGACCCGATCGGACCGGCGCCCGGCGCATCGACCTCGTCGCCCACCTCGAACGGGGCCAGCCCTCGGTGCTCGATGCCGACGTGGAGTTCGCCGGCATCGAGGGCCTCAACGGCCCCTTCGCCGCGGGCCTGCGCAAGCTCGTGAGCCTCGAGGTCGGCGACATTTTCGATCTCGAGGCCTACCAGGCCGGTCTCGACGCGGTGCGCGGGCGCCTCCACGAGCGTGGCTACGCCTACGCGACGGTGACCGGCCGAGTCGACGTGCGTCCCGACCTGCACACCGCCCACGTGCGCCTCGACGTGACGCCCGGCCGCGCCTGCGTGTTCGGCGAGATCACCATCCGCGGCGAGAAGACCCTGCCCGATGCGCGCTTGCTGCAGGAGCTCGGCTTCGCGCCCGGCGACGGCTACCGGACCAGCAAGATCGTGGCCGCGCGCCAGCGACTCTACGGGCTCGGCGTGTACGCGCTGGTGGAGGTGCGCCCGGTGCTCGACACGCCCGAGGCCCGGGAGGTGCCGGTCGAGATCCGCCTGCAGCGCCGCCCGTCGCGTACCTTCGCCTTCGGCCCCTCGCTGGTGATGGAGCCCGGCCAGCAACGAGTCGTCGCGAGCGTGGGCTACCGCGACGACGACGTGGCGAGGCGCCTGTTGCGCTACGAGACCACCGTGGAGGGCGGCGTGGCCGCCACCGTCGATCCCACCTCGGAGATCGAACTGGGCACCCAGGCGCTCGAAAGCATCGCGCCCGTTGCCAGCTTCACCCAGAACTTCACCGTCCCCGGGTTGGGCGGGGGACACATCGCGCTCGGCCTCGGCACCACTGCCCTCCTCGGCGTTGAAACCGGCTACCGCGAGTTCGAGGCCACCACCCTCCCCAGCCTCACGTGGACCCCGGATCGTCGTATCGCTGCGACCTTCGGTTACCAGCTCAAGTACCACCGATACTTCGACGTCGTCGACCGCGCGGCGATCGTCGACAGCCGCCTGGACGTGTCGGCGAAGACCGAGTACCTGCTCTCCTCCCTCGAGCAGTCCCTGGCGTGGGACGCGCGCGACAACCCGCTCCAGCCCACCCGCAACTACTATTTCATGGTCGCAACATCGGAGGCCGGCGGCCCGCTGGGTGGCGACTTCGGCTTCTTCCGGGTGCTCGGCGAGGCACGCGGCTACCGTCGCCTGCGGGCCGAAAGCTTCGAGCCGGGCACGGTGCTCGCGGTCCGGGGCGGCGGCGGCGCGGTGTTCCCCTACGTGCCCGGCGACGACATCGACCTCGACGAGCGCCTCTACGTGGGCGGCACCGGCACCGTGCGCGGCTGGGGCGACAAGCGACTCGGTCCCCACGTGCTCGTCGAGGTGGACGGCGTGGAGAGCTACGAGCCCGTCGGCGGCCTCTACTCGGCCTATGGCAGCGTGGAGTTGCGCCAGCCGTTGCCCTGGTCGACCGGCGCGGTGCTGTTCGTCGACGGCGGCCGCGCCTGGGACAAGGTCGACCTGCTGCTCGACAACCCCATCCAGCTCGGCCTCGGCGGCGGGCTGCGCTACTACAGCGCCATCGGCGCCATCCGCGGCGACGTGGCCTTCGCGGTCAAGAACGCCGAGCAGCCGGCCTGGGTCGACCAGGTCTGGGCGCTGCACCTGGGCCTCGGGGAGGCGTTCTGATGCGGAAACGCTGGATTCGCGTCCTGGCCTGGACACCGGTGCTCAGCGCGTTCCTGCTCGGCGTGGCGATGATGGGCTTGCTGGGGCTACTGCGTACCGAGCGCGGCAACGACTGGCTCCTCGGGCAAGTCTTGCGGCGGGTGCAGCCCGCGGCCGGGCGCATCGAGGTGGATCGCCTCCGCACCGACGTGTTGTCGTGGGTGCAGCTCGACGGCGTGCGGATCGTCGATCCCGACGGCAACCGCCGCGTGGCCGCCGAGAGCGTGCGCGCCGAGCTGAGCCCGCTGGCGCTGCTCGCCGCCGCCCTGCCGGTACACGACCTCGCCATCCGGGGCCTCGACGTGCAGCTCGACGGTGGCGACTTCGACCGCATGTGGCCCTCCACCGGCGAGTCGAAGCCCTGGGCCGGCCTGCCCTTCGCGCTCGACCTGCGACACGTCACGGTGGATGGCCGCGTGCGCGTGCGCGACTGGTCGCTCGCCGCGCTGTCGCTGGAAGGCAAGGCCAGCGTGAGCGGGCGCGTGGTGACGTGGACCGATTTCCGCGCCACCGCCTCGCTGCGCGGCCTCCCCCTGGCCGTCTCGAGCGCCGGTCGCTGGACGCCGGGCCTGCTGGTCGTCGAGCCCGCCCGGGCGGCGCTGGGGACGGCGGCGACGCTGTCGGCGGCGGGGGTCCTGCGCGACCGGTCCCTGGCCTTCGATCTCACCTCCTTCCAGGTCGAGCCGCTGGCGCTGGCGCCCCTTCTCCCGGCCCTCGCCGAGTCGCGACTGAAGGGGCGCTACGTCGGCGCCGCGAGTATCGGGGGCACGCTCGCCGCTCCCGAGCTCCGAGTCGACCTGTCCACCCCCGGCGGCCCCGCGAGCGCCACGCTCTCCGCCGACACCGTCGCGCGGCCCCTGGGCTGGAGAGTCGACGCCCAGACACCCGGTCTCGACCTCGCCCAGGTGGTGGACGGCGTGGAGCCGGTGAACCTCGGGGGCTGGGTTCGCGCCCAGGGCAGCGGCACCGCGTGGCCCGGCGAGTTGCAGGCACGCGCCGATCTCGACGCCATCGCCTACGCGCGCGGCGAGCGCCTGCACATCACCGGCACCGCCTCGTTGGCCGACGGCAAGGTGCGCAGCGACGGCCTCACCGCCCGTACAGGCTGGGCCGAGGCGCGCCTGTCCGGCGAGCTCGACGCCGTGGCACGCACCGTGGCAGCCCGCGTGGCCTACTCGCGCGTGGAGCTACGGCGCCTGGGCCTCGAGGGGACCCTGAGCTTCACCGGGGGCCTGACCGGGCAGTTCGCGCAGGGCCTCAGCGGCCACGCCACCGGGAGCGTGAACGGCAGCGGCCTGGCCGCGCGGGGCGCCCGGCTCGACCTCCTGGGCGGGACCGTCGACCTGCAGTGGGACGGCACGAGGCCCACCGGCCACGCCGAGATCAGCCTCCATGGCCTGCGCTGGCGCGACCGCGGCGCCGCCATCGGCGCGCTCGTCGTGGATCTCGGCGAGGACTACCGGGCGCAGGTGCGACTTGCCGAGCCCGATCGCAACGTGCTCGGCGCCGACCTGCGATTCGACCCCGAGCGCGACCTCGTCACCGTCGACGGGCTCGACGTGGAACTCGGCCCCGGCGTGCGTGCCCAGGGGCGCGGCACCCAGCGGGCGCAGTGGCTCCGGGAGGGCGGGGTGGCTGGGGTACACCTCGACCTCGCCGTGGGCCGCTCGGGCAGCCTGGCCGCCGACGGGGGCTTCGGCGTGTCACGTCGCGACACGCTTGTACTCAGCGTGCGCGACTTCGACCTCGCCGACCTGGCGCCGGTGCTCGGCCCCTCATTCGATGGCTACCAGGGCGCGGTACACGCGGGCCTCGGCCTCGTGGGCACGCTCGACGACGTGACGGTGGAAGGCTCGGTGACGGTGCTCGACCTCCTCGTCCCGGGCCTGCTCCGGGGGGCCCAGGTGGCAGTTGGTATCGAGGGCGACGGCGGGACGCTCCGCGTCGAGGGCACCGTGGCCGACGCCACCGCCGAGCGCGTGCGCTTCTCCGGCGCCGCGCCGCTGCTCGTGTCGCGACAGGGCGTTCGCCTCCGGCAAGACGGCCCCCTGCGCTTGCACCTCGCGGTGCCCCCCGTCGAGAGCAGCACGCTGTCGTCCCTGCTCGACGGTCGCCCCCTGCCCGAGGCGACGGCCAGCCTGGCCCTCGACCTCGGGGGCACCACGCTCGAGCCCACGGCGACGCTGACGAGCAGCCTCGACCTGCCGCTCGGCGGCGAGGGACCGAGCGTGCGCACCTGGCTCGATGCCACCCTCGCGGCCGGACTCCTCTCTGGCCGCGTGGTCGTCAACCAGGCCTTCCAGTCCCGTGCCGAGCTGTACGTGGCGGTCCCGGTGCACGTCGACGTGGCGATGGACTGGCTGCGCGGAGGCCGCCCACGGCCCGGTCGAGACGTGCTGCTCGGCGACCTCAACGGCAGCGTCATCCTCAAGCAACTCCCCGTCCCCACGCTACGTCGCCTCGCCCGCGTGGACTGGGACGTGGACGGCAACATCCAGGGTGCCTTCGCGCTGTCGGGCAAGCCCTGGGCGCCGCGCCTCGCGGGGGGCGTCAACCTCGCCAGCGCCAGGCTCGGCGACATCCCCGTGACGCCAGCCACAGTAGAACTTTACCCTTCTATATTTGGTTATCGCGTGGACATGCGCCTGGGCTTCGGGAGCCCGCAGCGCGCCAAGCCGAGCGGCGTGTTCGCGCGCGCGCGCGCCGAGGCGGCGCCCGAGGCGGACTGTATCGACGGGGAGGGCTCGGGGGAGATCATCGTGCGCGGCCACGTGCCGCTGGGCGACGACTTCGCGCTCGACAAGCCCGGGCTCCTGCTGGAGATCGGCGGTGCCGGCCTGCCGGTGGCGGGGCTGGAGGCCCTGGACCTCGGCGTCATCGACGCGACGGGCTGCCTGGTGGCGGCGGGAGAGGTGACGGGGACCCTCTCCGAGCCCACCATCAACGTCGGATACTACCTCCGCGACGGCGCGCTCACGCTCTCGCCCATCGGCCTGCGGCTAGACGATCTACGCCTGCGCGGCCGCGTGCAGCCGGGCAGCGCGGTCGTCGACCAGGTCACCGCCCGCACCGCGCCCGCCTACCTCTCGGGCGAGTTGCGAGAGCTGGGTCTCGGGCAGGGCGAGATCGACGCGAGCGCGAAGCTGAAGCTCGACGGCCTCCGTCCCCAGTCGCTGGAGGGCGCCATCAAGCTCGACCGCGCCTGGCTGGTCGCCACCGCCGACCGCCGGGCCCAGGTGTCCGGCGAGCTCACCGTCGCCAGTGACGGCCGCGCCCTCGACGCGCGAGGGAAAGTCCGCGTCGACAACGCCTACGTTCACCTGCGCGAGCGATTCTTCGAGTCGAGCCGGGGCACGGCGCTTCACCCCGACATCCACCTGTCGGCGCCCGGCGCGTCGGCCAGCGCCGTGGCGTCGGGCAGCGCACCCGGCTTTGCACTGGCGCTGCGCCCGAAGATCGACGTCGATCTCGCGCGCAACGTGCGCGTCGACGTGGCGATGCCGCTCCAGGGGGCCTACGGCGACCTCGCGCGGTCTTTGTCCACGGTGGTGGTGGAGACCGATCTCGACGGGCAGGTGCGCCTCGACCACAAGGACAACGAGCTGCGCATCACCGGCGAGGTGGAGCCGCAACGCGGGCGCGCCGAGGTGCTGGGCCGGCCCTTCGATCTCACCGAGGGCACGGTGGCCTTCACCGGCGCCGACTACCGGCAGCCGGTGCTCGACCTGGAGGCGGTACACGCGAGCGAGTACGGCCACATCAACGTGACCATCGGCGGCGTGGCCGGGGCGCCGACGCTCGACTTCTCCAGCGACCAGGTGTCGGACGAGGTGGCCATCGAGATCCTCGTGCTCGGCAAGCCCATCGCCGAGATGGAGGCGGGCGAGGGCAATGGCACGCAGGCGCTCGCGCTGGTGTCCGCGATGCTGCGCAACGAGGTGAGGGAGGGCGTTGCCTCCACGCTCCACCTCGACCGCGTGGATGTGACCGACGGCATGTTCGGCGTGGGCTTCGCCCTCGGCCGCAACGTGTTCCTCACCACCGCCTACGAGTTCGACACCGATCCCAACACCAAGGACAAGCTGGGTGTCTCGCTGGAAGTGACCCTGCCTTACCGCTGGTACCTGGAGCTCGGCACCAACAGCAGCGCCGAGGCCAGCGTCTCGGCCTACAAGAAGTGGCGCTTCTGACGCGCCCGCTGGCTACGAACCGCTGGCCTTCGCGCTGATGATCTCGTCGACGATGCCGTACTGCACCGCCTCCACGGCGGTCATGATGTAGTCGCGGTCGGTATCCTTGACGATGCGGTCGTAGGGCTGGCCGGTGTGATGCGTGAGGATCTGGTTGAGCTCGTGGCGGATGCGCACGATCTCCTTGGCCTGGATCTCGATGTCGCTGGCCTGCCCCTGCGCGCCGCCGAGGGGCTGGTGGATGAGCACCCGGGCGTGCGGCAAGATGCGACGCTTGCCCTTGGTGCCCGCCGCGAGCAACACCGCGCCCATCGAGGCCGCCTGCCCGATGCAGATGGTGTTCACCGGGGGACGGACGTAGTTCATGGTGTCGTAGATGGCCATGCCGGCGGTAACGCTGCCGCCGGGGCTGTTGATGTAGACGAAGATGTCGCGCTCGGGGTCTTGCGACTCCAGGTAGAGCAGCTGCGCCACCACCAGGTTCGCGACGTCGTCGTTGATGGGGTAGCCCAGGAAGACAATCCGATCCTTGAGCAACCGGGAGAAAATGTCGGAGCGATCCTCGCCGCGGTGGGTGGGCTCGGAGACGATCGGGATGATGGGCATGCCTACTCCTCGGCCTTCTTCTTGGAACGCGCCTTCTTGGGCTTGTCTTCCGCCACCGGGGCTGCCGCGACGGGCGCGGCTGCCGCGACGGGCGCGGCCTCGACGGCCTCGGCCTTCTTCGCCTTCTTGGCCTTCGGCTTGGCCTTCGCTTCCGCCGCGACGGGCGCCGCGGTCGCGGCCTCGTCGCTGTCGCTGACGTAGTCGAGCTCGCAGCGCTCCAGGACCCAGTCGAGCGTGCGCTCCTCGAGCAAGTGCTTCCTGAGCTCGCCCACGGCGCCGTCCTTCTGGATGTAGCCCTTGATGGCCTCCACGCGCTGGCCGCGCGCGTCGGCGATCTCCTGGTACTTGCGGTCGAGGTCGTCCGCGGTGATCTCGATGCCCTCCTTGCGGGCCACCGACTCCAGGATGAGCCCTGCCTTCGCCGCGAAGGTAGCGCGGTTGCGCAGGTCGGCGAGCTGGGCCTCGGAGTAGCGGATCGAGCGCGGGTCGCGGCCGCGGTAGGCAGCCTGGACGCCCAGTTCCTCGAGCAGGAGCTTGAGGTTCTTCTCGGCGAGGGCGTCTGGCACGTCGACCTCGTGAGCCTTCACCAGCTCCTGGAGCAGCTGGATGCGGGCCTGATTGCGCCCGTTCTCGTTGGCGCGCGACTCGAGGTCCATCCGCACGGCAGCGCGCATCGCCTCGGTGCCGCCCTCGTAGCCGGCGGCTGCCGCCGACTCGTCGGTGAGGTCGGGCACGCGCTGCTCCTGTAGGCCGAGCACCGTGAGCGTGGCGCTGAACTTCTTGCCGCGATTGGCCGCCACGCTCGAAGACTCCGCGATCTCCACGGAGACCGTGGTGCTCGCGCCCTTCTTGAGGCCGACGAGGTGCGTCTCGACGCCGGGCCAGTAGCGCTCGCCGGCGGTGTTGACGAGCGTGCCCGCCTCCAGCACCTCGGCGCCGTCCTTGATCTCGGTGAGCACGAGGTCGCCCTGCTGCACCTCGCGGTCGGCGTCGACCTCGACGAGGCGGGCCTGCGCGGCGAGGCGGCGCTTCACCTCGAGCTCCACCTGGTCGTCGCTCACCTGGGCCAGCGGGTAGCGGATCTTCAGGCCCGTGTAGTTGGTGGCCTCGACCTCGGGCTTCACCTGCACGGCGATGACGAAGTTGAAGTCGCCCGCGCCGAGGGGTTCGGCGTGCTCGACCGTGGGCTGGCCGATGAACTCCAGGCTCTTCGCCACGTCCTGGAAACGAAGGTTCATCAGGTCGCTCGCCACCTCGCTGCGGAGCTGCTTGCCGTAGCGGTCTTCAAGCACCTTCCGCGGCACCTTTCCAGGGCGAAAGCCCGGGAAACGCACGCGGTTGGCGAGGTTCCTGAATGCGGAGTCGAGCTTCCGGTTGACCTCGTCGCTCGGGACGGTGAAACGGATGCGCTTCTGGACGGAGGAGACCTGCTCGATCTCGAAGGACATGACTCTGTTCCGTGCTTGGGGGGTGCGAGAAGGGGGAGTTGAACCCCCACGGGTTTCCCCACCGGATCCTAAGTCCGGCGCGTCTGCCAGTTCCGCCATTCTCGCGGATATCCGGATGGGAAGGTGGTGGGCCCTCCGGGGATCGAACCCGGAACCTGCGGATTAAGAGTCCGATGCTCTACCAATTGAGCTAAAGGCCCGGCAAAAAGAGGAATTGGTGGGGTGGCTGACGGGATTTGAACCCGCGACACCCGGAGCCACAATCCGGTGCTCTACCAGCTGAGCTACAACCACCATGCACCCGGCGAGCGAGGCCCCCCGGAAGCGAGCCGCCTTCTAATGCCCGAGCGGCTCGGTGGCAAGGGGCGGCACGACGAACGCCGGAAGATCCGGGCCCAGACCGGGGGGCAGGCGGCACTCCTCCGCCAGCGAGGCGCCAATCTCGGCGCGGAGGAACGCGTCGATATCGACAGGCTCGCCGTCGAGCGCGCTCTGCAGGACCAGCGCGCCGACCGGGTCCTCGTCGAGCTGAATGGCGGTCCACGTCGCGACCGGCGCGGGCACGCTCGGCGCGAAGGAGGCAGGGAGCCACGGCAAGCCCGGTGGGCTCGCGGCGGCGACACCGCCCGCGAGGAGCCCGGCGCCGACGAGCACGCCGACGGCGTCGTCCCAGCCCCGCGGGCCGTCCCAGGGCGAC
>Ga0194131_10005156_pt1 | contig 19089 bp, 23 predicted proteins | sample TA2KigO120mmetaG_FD_148631 | JGI IMG/M metagenome (GOLD analysis project Ga0194131, IMG submission 148631) | Freshwater microbial communities from Lake Tanganyika, Tanzania - TA2015053 Kigoma Offshore 120m | ecosystem: Environmental > Aquatic > Freshwater > Lake | place: Tanzania: Lake... | reverse complement strand
CAGATACTATGGTTTGTCAATATCTTCTAAATACCGCCGCATATACGCCGTCCCACATATTGAGACGCTTGTCTCACATAATGAGATACGGCGGTTTTTTATATTTGTTTAGAGAACCCCGCCCCCATCTCAAACCAAAATATACAAACCAAATAATGAAAAACCATATATCCAAAAAACCATATATCCAAAAAACCATATATCCACGATATGGGCGAAATATGGTTTGGGACGGCCTTTTCCAACCATATGTCAAACCATAAAACCATGTCAAACCATAAAACCATCAAACCATTATGCCCAATATGCCGCATACCACAGATACTATGGTTTGTCAATATCTTCTAAATACCGCCGCATATACGCCGTCCCACATATTGAGACGCTTGTCTCACATAATGAGATACGGCGGTTTTTTATATTTGTTTAGAGAACCCCGCCCCCAATGTCAATAAACAAACAGGAGATAATTAGTGAAATGAGAACAGGCATGTCACAAGGGCCAAGGATGCCAAGATTAATAAAAGGTCATGGAGAACCTTTGGTATTAGATTTTTCCTTGGAGGAAGCAGTAAAGAAATCTCTCCAGGCAGCAACATGGTTAGAAGAGGCAGATATAGGTGCAGCAGTACAGGCAGTCCAATTGGCACAAACAATGGATGCTATGCCTGATAGAAGGCACCAGATAGCCCCTATATTTATTGGCTTACTTGCAAACTTAGGTCTATTAAATAACAGGGAAAATGACACTACCCTCACACCACAGGAGATGTTGCAGCAGATTGCTTTGGGGTAGTTATGGATTGGCTTCCCACACATTACACAGAAGCATTAAGTAAAGACTTCCCATCTGATGGACGGAAGTTAATTAATATCAGTGAAGCCATATGGAAGTTACCTGAAAAATATAATGAATCACTTGTATTAACAGAATGGCAGAAATGGTTGATACATAGAGTTCTTGAACGCTACCCTGACGATTATTCAAACCCTGATAGGGCTGGGAGGCTGCGATATAAGCAGGTATGTATCTCCATGCCAAGGAAGAACGGAAAGAGCCTTATAGGGGCATTATTTGCCCTTTATGGCATGTTACTGCATGAACCTGCACCAGAAGTAATATCAGTTGCAGCATCATCTGACCAAGCCAAGATTGTTTATAGAAGATTATTACATCAAACAAATACATCTAACATTTTAAAATCTTTATTTAGTAGGTCTACAGAACATAGAGGACTATGGACTGCAGATGGCACTGGTGTTTATAAAGTCATTGCATCTAAGGCATCTACTGCACAAGGCCTACATCCATCCCTTGTTGTATTTGATGAATTACATGTTGCAGACAGTGATGTATGGACTGCTATGGCACTTGGTTCTGCTACCAGGCCAGATGGGATAGTCATAGGTATTACTACTGCAGGAGATGACACATCAGAGTTATTAAAGGATTTATACAAGCGGGGCAGTGCTGCTATTGATGGGGATGAGGAATTAGAAAGGTTTGGGTTCTTCTGTTGGGAAGCCCCTATTGGTTGTGAAGTATTAGATGAAGAGGCTGTAAGGCGTAGCAATCCTAATTTAGCCTCTGGAATATTGTCGTGGGAGTCAGTAAAGAACGAATTAGCAACAATGCCTGAAGCAGATGCACGAAGATTTCGCCTAAATCAATTCGTTTCTTCAATGAATGCATGGCTTCCTGTAGGTGCTTGGCAGCAATTACCACATGGAAAACCATCAAATCCGAAGGTATTTGCAGTAGATAGAACCCCTGGATGGGACCACGCAGCAATAGTTGCAGCCTGTTTAGAAGAGGATGACAGGGTATCTACAGAACTTGTAGCCTCATTTAATAACACAAATATTGATGAATTACTAAGGGCATGTATAAATCTAAACAAATATGGTGCCCCATTTATCGTTGATTCTTATATAAATCAGGATTTAGCACATGCCTTGAGACAAAGAGGAATCAGGGTACATATGGCATCACATAAGGATTTAATCAGTGCCTCAAATAACGCATATCGTAGAATTATGCGTAAGACACTAATTCATCCAAAAGATGAGATAGTTTCGCTGCAAATGAGCAGGGCAGTTAGGAAAAATGTTGGAGAATCTTGGAAGATAACAAGAAAAGATTCTGGAACAGATATAGATGCAGCGATAGCAACAGTGTTAGCCATTTGGTTTGTGGATACACAAAAGCCACCAACACAGATGGTTCATTAAGGAGTAGACATGGGACTTAGAGATAGATTAGTAAATGCACTTGGATACACAATAGATACTCCAGAAGCATTTGTACCTGCTACAGATAATCGTGCATTGCAAATACCAGCAAGAAGCCAATCAATTATTAATGAGGATAAGGCTTTGCAGTTAGTCCCTGTTTCTCGTTGTATATCAGTATTAGAGACAGCAATAGCACAGATACCTGTAGAGGTTTATAGAGGTATAGACAAAATTGACCAACCAGCATGGTTAGAACTTCCTGATGTTACAAACAGTGTCAGCCAATCAGAATTTATAGGACAAACAGTTGTATCTATGGCACTTTATGGCAATGCCTTCTGGTATTTGACCAGGGGAGCAAGAGGAATAAACAACTTAGAACTAATACCAGCAGGTAATGTAAATATAGAAAAACAAGATGATGGTAGTTATAAATATTATATAAATGGAATTAAGACTCCTGGAGACAGGATTAAACACCTTAGATTGTGGCAAATACCAGGAGAAATACTTGGATATGGCCCACTACAAAGGCATAAATCAATAATCCAAGCATCATTAGACTTACAGAATTATGCAGATAATTGGTTTAGAACATCAGCAGTACCAACAGGCACATTAACAACAACAGAGTTTCTATCGCCAGAAGTTGCATTGGCTAATAAACAAGCCTTTGTTGAATCTCAGGTGAATAGAAGCGTTGCTGTGCTCTCTTCAGGACTCTCCTATCAATCTATTGCGCTCAATCCTGAAGAGGCTCAGTTCTTAGAGAATCAGAAGTTTGTGACAAGGCAGATTGCCACAATGTTCGGGGTACCAAGTATGTACTTATCTCTATCAGTAGAAGGTTCTGGACTTACTTACACAAATGGTAATGAGGACAGAAAGAAACTATATGAAGATGGACTACAGCAATACATTATTAGAATCCAGGAAGCCATTTCTGACTTACTACCAAGAGGCCAGAGGGCTACATTTAATATGACAGAGTTCTTGAAGCCAAATCAACAAATGAGATTTGCTGCTTATCAAATAGCACTGCAGTCTGGATTTATGACAGTTGATGAAGTGAGAGAACTTGAAGGACTACCACAGATTGAACTGCCAGAACCTATACAGGAAGAGCCAGTCTCAACAGATGAGAATGTGGAAGAACCTGTAATTTAAAATAGGTACAAGGAGACAAACTAAATATGGAAAAAAGAAGTTTTGAGATTAGAGAGGCAGACTACGACAAGCGAGAAGTTGTAGGTAGAGCAGTTCCTTACAATGAGGCAATTGACATTGGCGGGGGAATGAAAGAGGAATTTGCACCTGGCAGTGTAGATGTAGATTCAGATGTAAAACTATTCAGAGACCACAAAGATGTTATTGGTAAGGTACAAAAGTTAGATGACCGCAAAGATGGTCTATGGGTCAATGCCAAAGTAAGCAAGACCCAATTAGGTGACGAAACCCTTGAACTTATTAAAGATGGGGGCATTCGTTCATTCTCAGTAGGTTTCATCCCATTAGTGGATGAGAAGCAGGATAAGAAAGTTATTCGCAAGAAGGTAGATTTAAAAGAAGTCAGCCTTGTTGCTTTCCCTGCGTATGAAAACGCTTCCGTAGTTGAAATACGAGAAGAAATCCAGGAGGAAAACATGGAAAACACAAACACAGATGCCTCCACTCAGATTGCAGAAGTTCGTTCATTTGCAGAAGAGTTAGAGAGAAAAATTGAAGTTCTTTCTACCGCAAAAGTAGCAACTCCTGCTTCTCCAGCATTCCGTTCCTTTGGCGAATATGCCAAGGCTTGCGCTGCTGGTGATGAGAAGGCAATCACACTCCATCGTGATTTTACAGGTGGAAAATTAGCAGACAGCATTGTTAACAATGTATGGGTCAAGACAACAATTGATATTCTTGACAAGGGTCGTCCAACCTTTGCTGCATTCAATTCACAAGCACTTCCAGCAGAAGGTATGAATGTTGAGTATGTAGTATTAGATAGCGATACAACTCAAGTAGCAGACCAGGCTAATGAAGGTGACACACTTGCTTTCGGTAAGATTGCATTAGGTTCTGCAACAGCACCAGTCAAGACTGTTGGTGGTTACTCATCAATGTCTCGTCAGGTAATGGACCGCTCATCTGTTGCTTATGTAGATGCAGTATTTCGTGCCATGGCAGTTAAGTATGCACAGAACACAAACAACTACACCAAGTCAATTCTTGCAGCAAACGCAGCATCATTAAACACTGCTACAGTTGCAGCAAACAACTTTGAAGGTTGGGTAGGCGCAGTTGCTGAGGCTTCTTCAGAATCATTCAATGAGACAGGACTTGTTCCAGATTTCATTCTTGTTTCTACAGATGCATTCATCAAGATAGCAAAGATTAAGAATGGTGATGCCCCACTTCTTGCAGGTAACAACATTCCTGCAAACATTGGTTCTTTGAACCCAGTTGGTCTAACAGGTCAACTATATGGTCTGCCACTTGTAGTAGACCCATCATTGCCTGCAGGAACAGCATATGTTGCTAACCGCACAGCATTGGTGAACTACGAGGCTGCAGGTGCACCATTCAGATTGTCACAGGATGAGATTACAAACTTAACTTCAGAATTCTCAGTATGGAGTTACTTGGCTTGTACATTGCCATATCCAAAGGCAATCACCAAGTTGACACTTGCATAACAAATAGGAGTTAGGTGAAATGAACTACGAAGACTTGAAGGCATATGTAGGTGCAGTTGAGACAGACAATGAGTTTGTCCAAGAATGCTGGGACACAGCAGAAGATTTGATTGCTTCTTATATTAGAAGTACAAAGATTCCTGCAGGTGTTCTCAAGCGTTGTTACCTTGAAGTTGGTTCGGAGTTATATCACCGCAGGAATGCACCAATGGGTATTAGTCAATATGCAAGTTATGACGGAGCACCTATCCGTATTGCACGAGACCCGCTCATTGGTGTGTATCCACTTCTAAATCGTTACATGGTGAGATTTGCATGATTCAAAATGCTTTGGACAGCCTTGTATATAAGTTAAATGAGATTGATGGAATTGGCACTGTTTATTCAGTACCACCAGCAGCACCTCAGATTCCATCAGTACTTGTAGAACCTAACAACAGTTGGGTATCTGTAAGGCCTGATGAATACGAATCAAGTTGGGGTAGTAATTGGAGGCTAACAGTATTAGTTAGACCACAAGACAACTCACTTGAGATGACAGACTTAATTACAAGCATTGACACAATAGCAACAGAATTATGGAAATGGGACGAAGTAACAAACATAACTGTTGATAAGCCATTTATCTTACAGGTAAATGCAGCATCAGTATTTAGTACATATATGAATATACAAATTGATATGCAAGGAGGAAATTAACATGTCAAGATTAAAGGGTAAAACCATTATTTTTGAAGTTGATGACATTGCCTATGAAGGTTCCGTAAAGAATGTAACCATTACATCTGAGGTTGGAGAAATGGGCTTTGGTCCATACGAAGACAGCCTTGAGTTCAAGGCTCAGATTGAAGGGTTCCAGGATTATGCAGCCAATAGTCTTTGGTCAAAGTTGTTTGACAATCCAGGTGCAAGGCTCAAACTTGAGTTCACACCACATGGAAACACAACTCCATCATCTTCACAACCAAAATTCCAAGCCCACGGATACGCCGAAGTAGTTCCTACTTTAGGTGGCTCTGCAGGTGAGTACTTTGTCTATGACTTAACCATCATTCTTGAGGATAAGCCAACAAAGATAACCGCTTAGTAGGTGTTGGGCAGTGGCAAGATTTACTGTAAAGGTAAAAGGCGTTAACGAAGTAGTCAGGTCCTTCAAACAATATGAAGGTGCCATAGATGACCTTAAAACTGCAAATGCAAACATAGGGTCTAAAGTTGCAAATACAGCCAGAGCCACTGCTCCAATACTTTCAGGAAGTTTGGCAGGGACGATTAGACCAAATCGTGCTGCAGCCAAAGTACAAATCAAAGCAGGTGGGTCTGCAGTTCCATATGCAGGTGTCATTGAATATGGATGGCCTGCAAGAAACATACAAGCACAACCATTCCTTAGAAGAGCAGCGTGGGATAACAGGGAATATACAAAAGAACAATTTACACAAAATTTAATGCAGTTATCAAGAAAATACATTGGAGGCAGTAACAGATGATACAAAACTTGAAGATGAAGGAACTGGCAGAGATAGAAACTTTGTCAGGGTACAACATGGACGAATGGGAAACCTGTCCAAAGGTAAAACTTACTATGGCTATTACCTATGTAATGGCTAAGAAAGATAAACCAGACTTAACATGGGAAGAAGTTGAAAACATGACCCTTGACGAAATGCAAGGAATCATTGGAGAAGAAGTCCCAAAAGTGAAAGTCTCTTAGAACTAATGGGTGACTTCTGTGCAGCCACAGGATACACACCACAGCAGTTTTGGGAGATGGAAAGAATAGAAGTGGAATACATTTCAAGGGGGTTGAGGAAGAAGAATGGCTAATACAATTACGATTGATATTCTTGCCAATACCAGAGGCTTGGTTAATGGTGTTAATGAAACCAATAATGCACTTGGTAAACTCAACAATTCCGCTCATAGCATTATTGCTGGATTCAAGAGACTTGGTGCAGCGATTGGTTTGACAGTTGGTGTCAACGAAATAAAGAATGCAATCAAAGACCTTGCAGCAGAAGAGAAAGCATTTGCAGCCCTTGAAGAACTATATGGAGCAGACTTTAAAGCCATATCAGACAAGATAGGTAATCTATCTAAAATATTTTTTGTTGATGATGGAGATATAGCACAACTCGTACTCAAACTGAGAGGCTCACTAAAGGCAGAACTTGACCCGCTTGCAGATGAATTTGCAGAAGCAGCCATTGTATTATCTAAGATAACAAACAAACCATTAGAAGAGATAAGTGCCAAACTTGTAAAGGCACTAACAGATGGAAAGTTGACTGTCGTAGAAATCCAACGGCTTGGAATACACCTATCAGAAGAACAACAAAAAGCATTTGATGCAGCACAAAAGTCTGGTAAGGGACTTGAGTATTTACTAAGCGTCATCCTGTCAGAAGAAAATAGAAGGAAGGCACGGGCACTCATAACTCCATGGGAGAAACTTGCCTGGACATTTAATGAATTAAAAGACAAAGCAGTTGGACCATTACTGAAAGCATTTGAGAAAATGTTTGATTTCTTTACAGATGAAGATGAGAACGGCATTGTCAAGGTAAATGACAACTTCCTAATCATGAGAGATTTGATGGTTACACTTGCTACAGCAATAGCAGCAAGCAAGTTAATTGGCTTCTTACATGGCTTTGCAAAGGCCAATGCAGGGCTAACAGTTACACAGGTAGCACTTAATATTGCTATGAGGGCAAATCCAATAGGACTAATTATTACTGCCCTGACAGTTTTAGTAGGCATCATAATTATTGTTGTGCGTAAGTGGGACACGATTAGAGAAGAATTTGGCAAGGTGGCAGAAGTTGTAGGTGGCGTAGTTTTAAAGTTTATAGGTGGACTCAAAGATTTGTTTAGAAAGGTTGTAGATGAAGTTAAAACATGGCCTTCAAGAATCTACAACGCAGGTAAAGACTTAATCATAGGTATCTGGAATGGTATTAAGGATATGGGCCAATGGATTAGGGACAAGATATCTGGTTTCTTCAAGAATAATGTATTAGGAACAGTAAAGAGATTATTTGGCATTGGTTCTCCATCCAAGGTATTTGCAGGGTATGGAAAGAACTTAATGCAAGGATTAAGCAGAGGCATAAACCAGAATGCAGGATTAGCAGTCAAGTCTCTATCAGGATTAAATATAGAACCATCCTTTGCATTTGGTAGTTCAAGCAGGGGCAGTATAAATAATTATGTAACCATTAACGCTGGTGTTGGTACTGACCCATATGAACTTGGCAGAGTTGTTTCTGCAGCATTGGATAAGTACTCAGGTGTTAATGGACGATGATACAAGACGAATTTGATATTGAGTTAAGAACCAAGATAGATGGTTTCTTCATCATAGGTGAAAACGCTCCTGGTGATGGTGAGAATGGTGCACCAATAGCATCAGATTTAGATTTACAGAATGACCTTGAATATGAATGGGTAGATATGAAGGAAGGCATTCTTGCTATAAGAATTAAAAGAGGTGTAGATACTTATACAGGTGCCCTGCCACTTCCTATCCCTTCTGTAGGTGTAATGAACATTAAGACTACAAACAAATTGTTTGACCCTAACTACAACAGGTACATGGAGCCAAAGGCTAAGGTGCGATTACGCAGGGGTACAGAGACAATATTCCAGGGAAGAATAAATAACCTTAGTGTTGATTATAGAAGTGATAAAGACAAGCCATTAATTACCTTTGATGTAATGGACCCAATATCAGAATTGCAACAGGCTACAACAGAATTAAATAACATACAGACACATGGCAATCAAACATGGTCTGAGAGAATAGAAACATTATTTACCAATGCTAAGAAGCAGAACTACCAGCAATGGCAAAGAAATGTAGTAGGTGGTGGCACAACAAAGCATGGCTTCTGGGATGACTCAAAGACACTATGGGAAGCACTTGTCCTGGCCTCTGATACAGAAGGTGCCCTAATCTTCTATGACAAAGAGAATGTCCTTAACTGCTATGCATCAGGTGCCTTGCCTACTGGAACGCTATTACAAAGTTTTGATAACACTGACCCTACAAAGTTTGGATACAAGAACATAGGTATTGACTTCTCAGTAAGTAGCACGATTAATGAAGTACAAGCCAATAACGAATATGGCGTATACAAATCTGAATGGGACCCAGACGGAGTACCAGAAGGATTATCAGAGGGAGATATATATAACCCTGGTGCCTTCATAACAATAGAAGAAGTAAAGAAAGAAGCCCTGCCCATCAAACGAAAGCAAGCCATGATTAATAGATATGGCACACATGCACTGAATGTAAATACAAACTTCAATGTGCAAGATGGAGATGACATTTATATATCTTATGCAACAGAGATTCTTGAGAAGTGGAAAAATCCAACCACGCTTGTAAATTCTATTGAATGGGATGCCAGTAAGGACTACACAAAAGCGGCATCTGCAGAAATATTAGACAGAGTTAATGTTAAACATTACACACAGAATTTTACCTACAACGAGCAGTTAACAATCATAGGAGTACAGCATGAACTATTGGCTGCTGACAATTCGTGGAAGGTAAAATATATATTGTTTCCAAGGAGTAGATTCATATGACAATTAGATATATTGATTTTGCTGATGGACAAGTTCTAACAGCAGAACAACTCCTTGACCTACAGGATAACGGAGTAATCCAAGTAGATTCTTTTTCAGAACTTACAGGGTTATCATCACAAGTTAACGCAGCATATGTAGAAGCAGACAGTGCCTTCTATATTAAGAAGTCTGATGGGTCATGGGGTTCTGTAGGTGGTCTTGCAGTAGTACAAGCAGCAGCACCAACTGCACCACAAGTAGGACAGATTTGGTTTGATACAGATGCTGTATTACCCAATCCTGTCAAGCATTTTTACGAGGGTAGCGAGACTGTAACAAACACAGCAGCCTTCCAAGCACTATCAAACTTAAATGGACAGTCTGTAGTTCTAACAGAACCAGCATGGGTCCATGTTTCCTATGGTGTTACAGAACCAGTAGGTGCAACAGATGCAGGTGTTTCTTATGGAGTACAACTGTCAGGTGCAACAACCAGGGCAGTAGGTGTAGCAGATGTCGCTACCACTTATGTAGCAGGTAAGAACTCTGTATCAAATGATTTTTATGCAATATTCAATGCAGGTACAACAGTAGTAACTCCTGTAGCCAGAAAGATTGGAACAGGAACAGTATCTGTAACCAATCCTTACATGAACATTGCAGCAATTAGGTGGTCTTAATTCGTGTATAAAGTCTGGGATGGAACTGAGTGGTCAAGTGTCAAGGCTCTAAAGGTCTGGAATGGCACTACATTTAATGCAGGATATAAGTTCAAGGTTAGAACTTCTACCTCATGGCTACCCACTTCTGTCTCAGACAAAGATGATTCACAGATTGTTAAGTGGTCTGTAGAAGGTCCAACACCTCCACCACCACCTCCACCTATCACACATCCAGTACCAGATTTAGATTTACTAACACTACTACAAGTAGAAGAAGCATTAGACCCACTGTCATTTACCTATTCAGTATCAGAATATGAAGTCACTACTATCCAAAACAGAGATGACAGGGTAGTAATTGATTCACAGATACCAGAAGCAAATCAGCAATTAGCAGAGGGTAGCAATGTTGTATTTAAACTTTATAACTTTGTGCAACCTACCACCACAGTTCCTGACTTAGATGACTTGTTAGTATCACAAGCAAATTTAGCAATTACAAATGCCAACCTTGTTGTAAGTACCAACATAGGTACAGATGAGACATATGACAACAACAAAATAGGTAGGGTTATTGTAGGTAGTCAGTATCCAACAAAAAATTCTGTAGTGGATACAGGCACTGAAGTCACCTATGACAAGTGGGTACAGAAACCATTTGCCACAGTTCCTAACATTGTCAACCTAAATGACAGTCAGGTATTTGGAATCCTTGATGCAGCAACCTTGAACATTGGTACAAGAACAGTAGTAGCAACAAGCAATGCAGCATTGGATGACAAGGTTAAATCTCAGTACCCCGCTGAAAATACACAGGTACAGCAAGACTCAAATGTTAACTATGAAGTCTATGAACATTCTTTGAGGGTAGTACCTAATCTAAATAACCAAACAGCACAAGATGCTTCACAAATGCTTCTGAATGTAGACCTTCGTCCAGGAACTATTACAAATGAAGAAACTACAGTTGTAGCAAATGAGGGCAAGGTAAAACCCAATAGCCAAAGCCATCCTGCAGGGTTTGAAGTAAATGTGAATACACAAATTAACTTTACAGTCTTTGTTGCTAATACAACAACCACAGTACCTAATGTTGTAAACCTTGTTTCCACAGCAATTGATAGTGCAATTATTGCAGCAGAACTCCAACCAAGTCTAAGAAATATTACATATACACAGAACTCAAGCCTATTTTATAAGTGCTATGCACAAAGCCCCAGTCATCCCACTGTTGTACCTGTAGGGTCAATTGTTCAATATGACATGTATTTACAGGAACCACAACACACAGTGCCAAGCATCATAGGTCAAACACCATCATCAGGTGCTATTAATACTAACTTTACATGGGGCAGCAATTCTTTATCAGGCACAGGTACAGAGGATGTAAACAGTTTTGGCAAGGTAGCAACACAATCTCCTGCAGCAAATGGTCAAGCCTATGCAGGTGCTATTAACTATGGTGTCTTCACAGATTCAAGGCCTACAGTGCCAAATGTTGTAGAACAACAACAATCTACTGCACAGAACCTGATATTGGGTGCAAACCTTAATTACACTGTTACATACCAAGCATTGACTTCATTATCACAAAACTATTTAGCAGGCACTGTTGCTTCACAAAATCCTCCAGGAGGAACAAAACTTGGTACAGGTCAATATGTCACTATTGTTGTTTACACTGCTTATGTTGCTCAGCCTGTTACACAAACTGGATATGTGACTGTTGGCTATGGTGGAAATGTGCCAATGCTGTGGCAGGCTTCCTACAGAGATACATTAGGAACAGTTGCAGGTGTAACAAATGGTGGAAGACTTACAACAACGCAGCCATTTTATTTTGGACAATTTAGCACCACTAATGGTAAGCAACACCATGCCTTCCATTATGATTGGAATACCTTTGACACTAAAGCCAAGCAGGTATCTGGTAATGCTGCATACACAATTACAAATGTTGAATTAAAATACTACTTAAATGATGGCATAGGTAATACAAATGCCAAGTCTCTAAGAATAGGTTCTTACCCAAACAGCGTTTCGTCATCTCCTACAACAATGACAGAGGCAGATGTATATACAATAGACCAGGTTCTGTCTGCTTATACAAGAGGCATCTATGCCTATGCAGACCTAAATTCAACATTACTCATTGACATATTTACATTTCCTAACTACCCATGTGTTATCTATGCACCAAATACAAGTATTAATAATTATGGAAGCAATAATGCAGATGTTTTATTTACAGTAACGATTCAATGGACGGCAAACATATGAGAATATACGGAGTAAGCACAACAAGAAATGGCACAATAACAAATGCCAACTACAACAATCTTTCCTATACAGGGGTAGATAGCAATACAGGTAAGCAGTATCATCTTTGGTACCCTGTTGAAATACCAGAGGGAACTAACTCTCTATTTACAGGAGTAACAACAGGTGTGGTGGACCAGATAACAGTGCCATATTCGGCAGGGAATCAAAGCAATGCCCCATCATTACTACAAGAGAGAATGGTATTAATACACAATGACAGTAATACAACTATCAATACAGTCAATGTCCTTATAGCAGACCAACAATTCACAGGATGTGTAGCAGAAATAACACCATGGAAAGCAACAGGAACTACAGAAATACATAAATATTCTGACTTTGAGATATTGACTACAGCAAACCCTGCTGTCAACTTCAGTCCCTCTGTCGCATATGTCAAAGCAAATTATCAGGGGAGTTCTCCAGAACCAGAAACACTACCTGCCAAAAATATCAGCATAAATAATATGGTTCCTGGTTCATGGTCAGTAGCAGCATTAAGAATTTATGGAGTAAAGGACCAAGCAGTAGAAGAGGATTACTGCATTATTGCCACAGAGTCCTTATAGATTTCCTATAACTGCCTGTAGGAAAGACAAGCCCCTGATTAATTTCAGGGGTTTTGTTTATTTAGGATTAATTGGATATCTGCCTCTCTGATGTGGGTGTAATACTCCATGGTGGTTTTGATACTGGAATGTCTCATTTGCCTCTGTAATGCCCCTATAGGCATTTTAAAGGCATAGTGTGTGGCATAGATGTGCCTAAATTTGTGGGGAGTTAAATAAGGCCAAGGAGATTTCCTAATTCTTATCTTTAATCTATCTCTAATTGAATGATGAACAAAGGGCAATGGTTCCCATGTTTTATATTCTTCATATAGCCAATCAGGTAATACAACAATACCTGTGGTTTTAGCAGGATGGATAGCATTATTAAATTTAAGTCTTTGGAACTGTACATCAATACCTGATTTAGTCATCTTATGTTTATATAAGGTTTCACCTATTCTTAGCCCCGCATGAATCATCAGGTTGAAATACATCCTCATATCAGATGCATTGAAATGTTCTGAGACTTCAGGCAAGGTAGGCAAATCAAGGTTTAAAGGAACAGCAGGGCCAGATTCAGTCTTAGTCCCAAAGATGGCATTGAGAGCAAGGATTACTCCCTTTTTTGTGCGGGGATTGGAATAACGCTCTACTATCTTATATACATCACTATCAGTAATAGGCATCTGATACTGGTCAAGATTCAAATACCTAATTAGTCTTGTCCAATTATCTCTGGTAGAAGGAGCAAGTTTCTTGGTCAATAACACATATTGGGCAAATTCATGAGCATTCTGTGTAGGGCCAATACTGCATATATTGGTCATAGTTCATATCCTTTCAATAAGAATATGAAGAAAAGAAAGAAGTAATGACCAACATCGGAAATATGTATGGCCCTAACTTCACTTTCCTTCATATTTAGTTTGTATGTCTAACATAACATACATTAGTCCGAATATGGTCAACAACACAAGTATGGGCTAATACCATTTTTTGAGCATAAAGTGTGAATATGCATTGCATGGTCTGCCTTTATACCTATGCTTTATATACCTATCAAACCTTTCAACCTGTTCTTCTATGGGCAAATAGGTCTGCTTGTCTATTCTCATTAACTGAAACAGACCATATGCCCCTGTCTTGCTATTCCTACTATGTAGGTTGAAGTTTGATTCTCTCTTAACCAGGCTAATAGTGCATTGAATGTCTTTTTCTGTGTATCCCGCCGAATTTAGCAGAAGGACAAGAGAGACTATTACCTCTAACACAGGACTACTCCTGGTCTAAAGCCACCTCTGGCTGTGTTTCAGCCACCACCTTTGGTGCTTTCTTACTGATTTTCTTGGGTTTTCTGCAGTGTTTATCAAAATCCCACTCATCTGCTGGGATTAGTTCTCCCTCATGGTAAACAGTTTTCATTTTCGTCTCCTTCAGGGTCAACCTCAACAGTGTTGTCATCAACCCACTTGAATATTCTGCCTTTGGGTAATACCAGGTCCAGAAGCCTCCAGCCTGCTGCAAGTGCTATCGCTCCAAGTCCTACCAAGACTCCTAATAATTCATTACTCAAAGTTACCTCCATATTGCAACCTAACTGAGTCGCAATACCTCTATTTTATAATTGAGGTTATTCAAGAAATATCTTGGGAGGAATATGACAACTATTAATAATGTACCTGCATTCCTGGACTGGAATGTTTATCAAGGTGACACAGCAAGAATCAGCGTTATTTTAAGGGATGAATCTAATGAGAAAATGGATTTATCTGATTACAGTTTTGAGGGGCAGGTAAGGGCAGAACCTAAATCAACTGAAGTCCTCCAAGAAATCACTATAACAAAAAGTGATTCGTTAATTACTTTGGTTATACCAAATACAACTAACCTTCCAAGAAAGTCGTACTTTGATATACAAAGTGAACACACAGATGGAACTATCACAACAATCCTCAAAGGTAATGTGAACAAGGAGGATGATGTAACAAGATGATTAGTACAGTAGAAGTATTAAGTCCTGAAGAAGTAAAACTATTAGTTACAAATTTAAATATAGGTCAAGGTCCTGCGGGTCCTGCTGGTCCTACAGGTCCTGCTGGTCCACAAGGTGTTGCAGGACCAAAGGGAGATGCAGGCAATACAGGTGCTACAGGTGCAACTGGTCCAACTGGTTTAACAGGACCACAAGGAGCAACAGGACCTAAAGGTGATACGGGAGATACTGGAAACACTGGTGCAACAGGTGCAACAGGCCCAGTTGGTCCACAAGGTGCAACAGGTGCACAAGGTATTCAGGGAATTAAAGGCGATACTGGCGATACTGGTAATACAGGAAACACAGGCCCTCAAGGTCCTCAAGGTCCTCAAGGCAATACAGGAGAACAAGGTCCACAAGGTATTCAAGGCCCTCAAGGTCCTCAAGGTATTCAGGGAGAAACAGGAGCACAAGGACAAGCAGGTGCATCTGTAACTCTTAAAGGAAGTGTTGCTAATACATCACAGTTACCAAGTACAGGAAACACTATTGGTGATTCATGGATTAATGATGAAGATGGAAATCTTTATGTATGGACAGGTACTACTTGGCATGATGCAGGACAAATTGTTGGTCCACAAGGACCGCAAGGTATTCAAGGAGAACAAGGCCCACAAGGAATACAAGGAGAACAAGGTATTCAAGGACCTACAGGTAATACTGGTGCTACAGGTCCACAAGGTGCTCAAGGAGATACAGGAGATACTGGAGACACAGGTGATACTGGTCCTCAAGGCTCTCAAGGTATTCAAGGAGTAAAGGGAGACACTGGAGATACAGGACCACAAGGACCACAAGGTGCTACAGGAGCAACAGGTGCAACAGGTCCTCAAGGTATTCAAGGTGACACTGGTCCACAAGGTCCTCAAGGAGATACAGGAGCAACTGGTGCGACAGGAGCAACTGGAGCAACTGGTCCACAAGGACCACAAGGTGTACAAAATCTATTTGTTCAAGCAACTGCTCCATCCAGTCCACAAGTTGGATGGCTATGGATTCAGACTGTATAGGAAATTATGTCCAGTCCACTACATCAAAAGATAAATAGTTATGCAATAGAAAAAGGTATTGAGTTTGGAAGCGACAACTCCTTACCCAGAATTGAGACTGGAAGTTATCCACAAAGTGATACAACCGATTGGTTTTCATTCAGCACAAGTAATTCAGTAACAAGTGAAGATGGTCCAGGTGGTGGAAACTATTCACATAGATTCCTCTGCAGCACTAACAGAAGATACAGAAAACTTTATAGTACAACCGCTACAGATTGGTATAACGCTTTAAATGATGGAGATTACACTATAGGAATTTGGATTAAGATTAATCCTTATACATATGCTGCAGCCCAAGGAGCCTTAATTTGTGGAAATGTAGCAGTAACCTCAAAAGGTGGTTGGACACTTATTGTTGTAACTAATGCGGCAGGATTTGAACCCTTGACACAACTTTCAGTAGGTTATCCTACTTCAAACACTACTTCAGGTAATGTAATTTTATTTGATGGCTTACAAAGCGATTCTTATGTAGAACTTGACAGATGGCATTACATTGTAATTCGTAGAACAGATAATACAAACATGGAAATTTACCTTGATGGTGTACTAAAACATAATTTAACTGGAATTTTTGTACCAACTACTAACCCTCTGGGATTCCAATTTGGTTCTCCAATTATTGCTGGCATTGCACCTGACAGAATGAGTTATAACATTTCTAATTTTCATTTATCACCTTCTTCGGTTATTGGTCCAACAGAAATTGCAGAAATATGGAATGTAGGTAAAAGTATTAGTAGGCCTGTGCATTATTTTGATGGAAATACATGGCAAACAAATGACCTTGGTGGAGGATTTAATCCATTTCTCTTACGCAGAAAATTAAAGATATGGAATGGAAATACTTGGCATGAGATTAATGGACAACATTACGATAACGCATGGATTAGGTTGTGATATACTTAGATAGTGAGGTTCTTTGTCACCTCTTATAACCTCACAACAACTGAATAGCAAGGCTCTGGTTATCACAAATAAGTATGCAGGTCCAGGGCCTTGTTTCGTAGATAGGGCAGGGTATGAAAAAGTTAATTAAATTAATAACAGCAAAAACAACAGAGGCACAAAATCGCAAGGTAGCCAAAAATCTAAAGTTGCCAAGAACGATTATTGATAGACGCACAGGGAAGCAGACCTATTTATCCTAAGTTACTGGTGAGTAACATAAATATGGACAATTGTTGCAAAGCGTAATAAACTCTGCTATACTATATACACAGGGCATCCTACAGGCCATATACCGTGCCACCTACAGCCCAACTACTCAAATCTACCTGTTCCAGAACCATGTAATTGTGCATGGGGGATATACGCCTAAGACAGCAGAAGGAGTCAAGGCGTTGAGGTAAGACTCAACAGAATTGAAGAGAACATTGCATGGGATGGTTTCCCAAATGCTTCAAGGAAAGTTACTGACAGGGATTTCTAATTAAAAAAGAGAAATCGTTTACCTACCTGATTTGTATTCAGCCAAAGGGAAAGGGTAAATGATTAAAAATTTATAAATGAAAGGCAGTGAAGTAAATGAAGAATATTAGAACCAAAGGAAATAAGTTTTCTGGTATTAAAGTAAAAGAAACAATACCAACATTTCCAGTTACTGTAACTTATACAGAACCAACGGCCTCTCCTATGCCAAAAAGAGGTAGACCAAAGAAAGAAGTGTTGGAACAAGACATACCAATGCTTGCTAAAGACTTATTGTTTGAATCACAACAGACAAGCATTAATCCTAAGCAATTTAATAGACACCTTGAATTAAAAGCAAGGGACAGACTAATGCAGGGATACAAAGATTTACATGAATATGCAACTGGTGAAAGACTGCCAGATACAAGGGCCAAGGCAATGGCAGAAAGATGGTTAGGCAAATTATGAATGATATGAGAGAACCCAGATATGACTGGGTATATGACAAAGACAGAGGCGATGTAGGAGAAAGACTGCTTGGTGAGATATTACAAAGTGCTGAAGTCAAGACAGATTATCAATGGCAGAAAACAGGCAATCTGTTTATAGAATTTGAAGCATGGCGTGATGGCAAGATGCAACCAAGCGGCATTCAAACAACAGAAGCGCAATACTGGGTGTTTGTACTACCAGTAGGCGTTAAGCAACAGATAGTGCAATGCTTTCCCACAAGCCTGATACGGCGAATGTGCGAGGGTAAACAAGAAATACCCATGAACAATGGGAGTAATCCAACGAAGGGCTATCTCATCAAAATAAGTGAGATAATGAATAAAGTCAGTGAAGAAGCAAGAAAGCAGTCTAAATAAGATAGGTAATGGTAGGCCACCTAAACATGATTGGCCTGATACACCATGGTATTGGATGAACTATTACAAACATACCCAAAGGCCTAAACCATGCAGTAGGTGTGGTCAGAATGCTTATTACTACATGCAGGAATATTTGTGTGCCCCTCACTTATTGGATTTATGCAATGTAGGGGAGTTGAAGTTCAAATGGGACGAATATCCAGAAGTTTGGGCAAGGACAGAAATGCTCCTGAGAAGGCCTCAAAAATCTACTGGTGTGAAGAACACCTTGCCAGAATAGATGAGATTTGTTGTGAGAAGGCAGTAGTTATGGGTTGGGTAGAACATGGGTAGTCCATATGCAACAGCAGAATACAGGCGGAATAGAAAGATAATATTAGAACAATCCCAATATATATGTCATTACTGTAATGGCCCTGCTACTACAGCAGACCATATACAACCTGTATCTCAAGGCGGTACAAATGAAATATCTAATCTATTGGCAGCATGTCATAACTGTAATAGCACAAGACAAGATAGAGATAAGGTAAGACTTAGATACTTCAATAAAAGGTATGGGTTATGAATAATATATCCCGCCCCCATCTCAAACCAAAATATACAAACCAAATAATGAAAAACCATATATCCACGATATGGGCGAAATATGGTTTGGGACGGCCTTTTCCAACCATATGTCAAA
>Ga0194131_10005146_pt1 | contig 19121 bp, 21 predicted proteins | sample TA2KigO120mmetaG_FD_148631 | JGI IMG/M metagenome (GOLD analysis project Ga0194131, IMG submission 148631) | Freshwater microbial communities from Lake Tanganyika, Tanzania - TA2015053 Kigoma Offshore 120m | ecosystem: Environmental > Aquatic > Freshwater > Lake | place: Tanzania: Lake... | reverse complement strand
ATCGGCGTTGAGCACCGACCGAGTGCAGCTCTATTCCCGGACCCGCGTGATCCGCGTAGAACGAGTGCAGAATTCCTATCGAGTGCAGACTTCCCGCGGGATCATCGAATGCGACTTTGTGGTGAATGCCACTGAGGCTTATACGCCCCTCTTGCATCCCCAGTTTCACGACCGCATCCTGCCCACGCAGACGCAGGCGGCCAGCGGCACGGGCGGACCCGCAGAGATCAAGCCGCATGTCGGGATCAGCGGGGCGAGAGCCTTCTTCGCTCGTCACTGTGAAGCGATCCTGGTGGGTTCCGACGCCACACGCGTCCCGGATCCTGAAGCGGGGATCATCCAGCCTTCCCGCTTCATCACCGCGTTCGTGCTCGGCGAACTGCGGAATTACTACGGCCCCAGCGCAGTGCAGGTAACGCATGAGTGGAGCGGAACAGTCAGTTACACGCCGGACGAGTACCCCATCGTCGGCCTCATGGACGGCCATCGCCAGTACATCATCGCCGGCATGGCCGGGTCAGGAACCGCGGTGTCGTTTAACGGCGGCCGTTGCATCGTGAATCGCATTCTGGGAAAGACCGACGAACCGGACGACTATCCCGTCGAATACTTCGCCCCCAGTCGCCTGCTTGATCCCCAACACCATCGCTGGCCGGACCAGAAGTCCGAGTGAGGGTTCGATCCCCGAAGACGCACCAAGGGCGATTGGAGCACGCCATGAATCTCACATCTCTTCCTGACGCCTTAAGCATCCCCTCGTGCCTCCATTATCCCGATGGCCTGCAGGTTGAGCGCGAACCAATCGCGTGAAGCATGCTGCCTTTCCACCGAGCCGTGTTTTTCTTCATCACCGATCGTGGTCATGCCGAATCACTGACACTTCATCGTGCGGCCAACCACCGACGATCAAGTCAGCGAATTCTTTCGGAGGCTGTCCGTTCCAGCAGAAGCCAGGAAGATCGACTTCGGGCTAAAACAATTACTTCCGTTTTCGTGGAAGTCCCGGCAAGAAAGAATTTGTTCGCTGTTGGTATTCCGCGTACTCTGGACGGCGGGTTGTGATGGTCTGCTCTAGTAGCGTGACGCCGGAAACCTTGAGCAGCAAGAACGACATCAGCAGCGGGCTGAAGATTGCCCAGCCTGCTCCGGCCCCGGCGGCGATCAGAAACAGGCCCCACCAGACGCAGAAGTCGCCGAAGTAATTCGGATGCCGAGTGTATCGCCATAACCCACGGTCCATGACCTGGCCCGCGTTGGCGGGGGCCGCTTGAAAACGCGACATCTGAAAATCACCAATCGACTCGAACAGAAAACCAACCAACCAAACACTGATGCCAACGGCGTCGAGAACACTCAGCGGGAATGTCTGAATAAGCAACCTGTTGGTCGGACCATTCCAAATCGCGTCCTGTATCGGCATCGACACGATCCACAGGATGACCCCTTGCAGCCAAAAGACGGTCAACAGGCTGACCCACCAGAATCGCGAGCCGTGCTGTTCACGCATGGCTCGATATCGACGGTCCTCGCCGTGACCGCAGTTGCGCCACAACAAATACAACGACAGCCGCAATCCCCAAATCGTCACCAGCGCGGCGAGCAACCACGACCGCGCGACCAATCGTTCCGGCGGAGTCTTCGCCACGGTCAGCCAGGTAACGAGGATGAAACCCATCCCCCAAAACGGATCGACGATGCTGGCGTTCCCAAGCGAGAGACTCAGCAGCCATAACGCGGTCATCGCAGCCATGACGACCAGGAACGAATTCGGCAGTAGCTCACTCAGCGGCGCCATCGGTCACGCTCCGTTTCGCTGCAACAGCGAGTGAGACACAAACCACTCGGTTCCATTCGCGTAGCCGAACAGTTCCGCGACCGCGAGGAAGAACATCCGCCAGCGATAAAACCAGCGGCCGGCATCCGCTCGGCCGTAGGTTGCTTCCAGGATCGGCAGAACTTCGCGGCGTCGAGCATCCAAGTTCGCGAGCCACGCTTCCGATGTTCGCTGGTAGTGAGTCCCGTCCCACGCCCAGTGCTTCACGACGGTCATGTGCCGATCGAAATGTCGCAACAGGTGCTCGGAAGGCATCAGGCCGCCGGTGAAGAAGTAGCGGCCCATCCAATTGGCGTCGCCGTCGGTTTCAAACGGGTAGGCGAACTCGCGGTGACAGAAATGATGCACGAACAGCTTCCCGTCTGGTTGCAACCAACTCGCGATTCGCTCCAGCAGCCGGTCGTAGTTTCGCATGTGCTCGAACATTTCGACCGACACGACCCGATCGAACGAATTCGCATCAGCGGCGAACTGATTCATGTCGGCCGTGATAACTCGCAGATTGGACAGCCCTCGCGAGGCGGCTTCCGCTTCGATGAATTTTCGCTGCGGTGTCGAATTCGAGACAGCGGTGATCTGGCTGTTGCGGAATCGATCCGCCATCCAAAGCGACAACGATCCCCAGCCACAGCCGAGTTCCAAAACCGTCTGCCCGTCTGAGAGGTCGGCTCGTTCGCTGGTGATATCGAGAGCGGCCGGTTCCGCGTCGGCGAGCGTAGCCCTTTCGGCCGGCCAGCAGCAAGAACTGTATTTGCGATGCGGCCCCAACACGGCGGAGAAGAACTCCGGCGGCAGTTCGTAATGCTGCTCGTTCGCCTTTTCAGGAACGGGTGCGATCGGGCCAGTTCGCATCGATTCGACGAACATCTGCAACGCTCGTTTGTTGGCAACCGCATTGCGGCGATCGCAGTCACGCAACCGCTGAGCACACAGGTTCCGAATCGCCGCACGCACGATCGCATCCGGGACCAACCCACGCTCAATCGCATCAATACCGAGGGACAGCAGGCTCATACACCCAGTCCTCTCAAGCGGCATTGTGGTTTGTCGAATTGAACCTGAACGACGCCGGTGTAGCGTTCGTCAAAGGCGGCTTCGCAGTAGCTGAGGTAGTAATTCCACAAGCGGATGAACCGGTCGGGATAACCGAGATCGCGAACCTGATCGAGTTGGGCGTGAAACCGTGTTCTCCATTCGCGCAGCGTTTGAGCGTAGTGCGGGCCGAAGTCTTCGACGTGAACGAAACGGAAATCGGTGACGCGAGCGGTCGAGTCCGTCATCGCCCCTATCGATGGCAGACAACCGCCGGGGAAGACGTACTTCTGAATGAAATCGACCGACTTCAAATACTGAGTATACCGCCGATCGGGCATCACGATTCCTTGCAGCACGAACGAGCCGTCGGGCTTCAACAGTTCGCTGCACTTGCGGAAGTAGGTGTCGTAATAGTGATAGCCGACCGCTTCGATCATCTCGACCGACGCCAGCTTGTCGAACTGTCCGGTCAGGTCGCGATAGTCCTGCAGCAACAGCGTGACCCGGTCGGACAAACCCGCCTCGGCGATTCGCTGCTTTGCGACTTCAAACTGCTGCTGCGAGATCGTTGTCGTGGTGACTCGGCAGCCGTAGTTCGTCGCGGCGTGAATCGCGAGGCCGCCCCAGCCGGTGCCGATCTCCAACAAGTGATCGTTCGGCTGCAGTTCCAGCTTGCGGCAGATGCGATCGATTTTCTCAATCGACGCTTCGCGCAGCGTACTGGACGGCGTCAGAAAGATGCCGCTCGAATAGGCCATCGTGTCGTCGAGCATCAGTCGAAAGAAATCATTGCCCAGATCGTAGTGAGCATGAATGTTGCGGCGGCTGCCTTCTTTGCTGTTCGCGTGCCAGGCGTGATACGCACGATTGATCCACTTGGCGATTCGCGACATGCCACGATCCAGTCGATCACTGGTCTCCAGATTGCGAGCGAACAGACGAAAGAACGCCGTCAGGTTGTCGCAGTCCCAGTCGCCCCGCAGATACGACTCGGCAACGGACAGGCTCCCGCCCAGCACCGCGTGTCGAAAAAAAGCCGGCTGATGAATCTGCACGACCGCCGACAGATCGCCCGTCTGGCCAATCAGCGTTGTTCCCGTGACATCCTTCAATTCGATCCTGCCGCCTCGAAGGTTGCTGAGCTTGTCGATCAACAGCTTCCGCGCCATTCGATCAAGCCACGAAAGGCCCTGCCGCCGAGTCGCAGCAGGGTTCGGTGGCTGTGTCGGAGTCGATGTGTTTTTAAGGGCGAGAGTGCTCATGTCAAAAATTTCTCAATGCCTAAGTATCAAGGGGATTGCTCGTTGGGTGAGTCGAGGCTTCCGAGCCTCGCCAAAATCAAAATCACGTCAACTGGTGGGTCTCGATGACTCGACCCACCCTACGTTTCCTACGTTGGGAGAGGGTGGTTGAATGACATTCTTTGGGTGTGGAACGAAGGGGACGCGTTTCAGCCACAGACGCAGTGCCTGCCAATAGATTCCGGCGAAGATCTGGAGGGTCATCAGCGGATAACGCAGCAGCACGCGAGCCATCTGCCACCGCGTCAGCGGCCGTCGCGTCATCGTCAGCGTCGAATCGAACGTCTTCGACTCGGCAGCGTGGTTGTGGAAGTTTTCGATATGAACGCTCAGCCGCTCTCCCGGTTCGGACAGCTGCCAGCGATACGTCATCTCCATCGGCATGAACGGCGAGACGTGAAATTCTTTCGGATGCTCGCTGCAATGAATCAGCCGGGATGCGCTGGCTTCCGGTTCAGCATGCTTGGGAATTGGATCGTCCGACGGTGTCGTATCGGAAATTGAACCTGATGCTCTCGCGTTCCGGCTGTTCGGTTCATTCGTGAAATCCAGCACGTAGCAATGCTTCTCGTTCCAAGGCGTGTTGTTGACTTCGGCGACGACGGTTTCGACTTGCTCGCCCGTCGCATCGAAACAGTAATAGAAACTGACGGGGTTCATCTCGAAGCCGAAATATCGAAAGTTGGTCAACAGGCTGATCGGACCTTCCGGTCGGTGACCGGTTCGCTGCGCGACGAACTCGCGGACGCAGTCATTGAGCGATCGGGCGGCATCGCCGAGGAAATCGGCTCGACGAAACCGAGCGAGCGCCGGCCAGCGCGTGGACCACAAACCGCGCCGGCCGAAGAGCGATTCCAACTCCGCCAAATCGACATACACCAGAAAGAGCTGGTACGCGAAAGAATGCTCGGCCGGCGTGAAGCGGCGATGACGTACCATCCCTTCGTAGAGGCAGCTTCTCATGCGCGACCCCCGCTTGTACGCAACGCTTCGCAGACTCGCAGCGCGCTCACAACTCCGTCTTCGTGGAAGCCGTTTCCCCAATAAGCTCCGCAGTACGACGTTCGATGGGCGTTGACTAATTCGCGATGCCGAGCCTGTGCCGCGGCGCGACGCGGTGTGAAGATCGGGTGGTGGTACTCGATTCGCCGAAGCACTTTCGATGAGTCGATCTGTTCGTCGCTGTTGAGCGTCACATTAAAAACGTGGCGCGACTGAATGTGCTGCAGAATGTTCATGCAATAAGTCACGCTGGCCGACTTCGATGCCTCATCGGACGCTCGGCCCGCGAAGTGATAGTTCCAGCTCGCCCAAGCTCGACGTCGCTTCGGTAAGACTCGCGGATCGGTGTGCAGCACGGCGACGTTGCGGCCGTAGGGGAACTCGGACAGCACGGCTCGTTCGGTCGAATTCGGCTCGGCCAGCATCCGCAATGCCTGATCGCTGTGACAAGCGAAGACCACATGATCGAATCGCTCGGTCGGCTGATTCAGCGGCTGCACTTCGACGGCATCAGTGGTGCGCGAAACTCGTTCAATCGGCGAACTGAGCCGCACACGATGGGCAAACCGGCTGGCCATCTTCGCGACGTAAGTCCGCGATCCACCCTCGATCACTCGCCAGGTCGGCCGATGCCGCACGCTGAGCAAGCCATGATTCTTGTAGAACTCCACGATGAACCGAATCGGAAAGTTAGCGAACGTCCCCAGCGGACAGGACCAAATGGCGGCTCCCATTGGCAACAGATAATGGTCGGCGAACTCACGCGAGTACCGATGTCGCGCCAGAAATTCCCCAACCGTTGTCTCGTCTGACGCAGGTTGGCTCAGAACCAACTCAGGCGCGTCCCGATTAAATCGCAGAATATCGACCAACATTCGATAAAAACTTGGCCGCAGCAGATTCCGCCGCTGAGCAAATAATCCATTCAGCGACGAGCCGTTGTATTCCAAGCTCGCCGCATCGCACCGCACGCTAAAGCTCATCGACGTCGGCCGCGATGGCGCGCCGAGTTCATTCAGCAGCTCGATGAAGTTCGGATAGGTCCAGTCATTGAACACGATAAATCCTGTGTCAATCGCGTGCCGTTCGCCATCGAGTTCAACGTTGACCGTATTTGTATGCCCGCCGAGATAGTCGTTCGCCTCAAACAAGGTGATCTCGTGCTCGCCACTAAGCCGATACGCCGCCGTCAGCCCGGAAATCCCTGCTCCGATGATCGCGATCCTCATTGCCTTGATCCTGTCGTTTCCAGATCGCTGGGTTGGTCAGGTGAGTGAGTCGAGTTGAACTTCGAGTTGATTCCAGAATCTCACTCTCGCATCAATCGCTGCGATCGCGGCTCGCTCGGCGGCACCCCACTCATCGGTGTCTTGGCGGCAGATCGAGGCGAACATCCTCAGAGCCTTCGGACCATGATTGTCAGCATCCAATTCGATGTGTCGATTCAAGTAATAAAGGAACCGCTCAAATTTCTGGGGCGATTCGGCACATAGATTCTCGACAAATCGTCGGAACATGTCGGGGATCACATCTTCTCGACCGAATGTGAATGCGGCAGCGATCTGGCTTGTACGTCCGCCGTCGATAACGGCAAATGTTGAAAGAACGAATTCCTGAGCGGCCTGCCCGACACCCGCCTTTCTCAGGGCAAACGGCAACGCTTCACCACTCCGCAATAAATCGCAGAAATCAATGACTGGCTGAATGTTGGCCCCACATGCCGTCATCGCTTCTAGATACAACTCGAAATGACTGGCGTGCCCCCCTGATCCATCTTCATCAGACTCTTCACCCAGCACAATTTCATTGACGAGGCGACAAGCTTCCGTGTCGGTCGGTATTAGCCACGGGACAGAAACACATGTCAGCGATCTCTGCAAGGACTTGAGCAACGACATGAAATCCCAGACAGCAAAAACATGCGACTCCATGAAGGATCGCAAGCGACTCACGGAATTCACTTTTGCGTAAATGGAATGTCGGATTAGCCGCTCACGATGGGGTGCGATGCGATTTTCCAAGTGTTCAAGCTGATGCAAAGCAAAGGTCATTCGGCTGCCACTTTTTCTGACGGCGTAGCGCCCCAGCGATACACGGTCAGGCCCTTGAGATCACGGATGAAGACTTCGTTGTCGCAGACAGCGAGGTGTGCCCAGGCGGGAGAATCGCTGATATGCCGTTGGCTGAGTAGTTCGAACTTGCCGGGATTGGCGTTGATCAGCAGCAGGTCGCCGCGTTCGTCGAGAGCCAGAATCTGGCGACCTTGAGCGACCAGGCTCCAATACTTCCCGAAGGGTTGAGTCGTCCAACATTCCCTGCCGGTGGCGAGATCAATGCACGTAAACCGCTGGTTTCGCAGGTGCAGGTATGCGTGGCCATCAATCACGACCGGCGTGGACATGTAGCCTTGCGTCTTGTTCTGCCAGCGTTCCGTGAGCGAATAACTCTTGGTCGTCGAACTGGCGTCGCTGCTCTTTACGAGATCGAACAGCCAGGATTTGCCCCCATAAGTGCTCGTGAAGACTGCATCGCCAACGATGACCGGCGTGAGGATATTCATCCCGCGAAAGGCTTCAATGTTCTGCGACCAAAGTTCTTGGCCCGAGTTGTTGTCGACACCCACAAGCCGCTCGCGAGTCTGCACGACAAACTGCGATTGGCCAGCGATAGTCGCCTTGATCGGCGATGAGAAGGCGCTGCCGTTCATGCCTCCTTTATCTTGCAGGACACGCCAAATGGTTTCGCCCGTTCGTTTGTTGACTTTCACGAAGGCAGCACCGGCCTGAACATAGACGTGATCGCCATCGACCAACGGCGACGAGACGAACCCGAACGACGGCAACGCAGATTTGAATCGTTCAACGAAATCGACTCGCCAGCGTTCTTTGCCATTGGACGCATCAAGGCAGACCAGCACATCCCGCATTCCTGCGACGAACAACGACTCACCGTCCAAGGCTGGCGTGGCTCGAATCCATTCGCCGTTCTCCCAGGCGAAAAAGGGAACCGACATCGCGCCCGGCCATTCGGCGGTCCACAACACTTTGCCGTCGTCACGCGACAGTGCCTGTACCACTTCGGTCTTCTTGCCGCGAGTCTCCGTCACGAATACGCGATCCGCCGCAACGATCGGGCCCGAGTAACTCGGAGCGAGTTCCACTCGCCACTTCTTCTTCAGCGTGCCGTCATCGATTCGTTGCGGCCAAACGGGACTCGCTGCCACCTGCCCGTCCCGCGACGGCCCACGCCACTGCGGCCACACTCCCGACAGATCGGCAGCAACGACTTGGCTGGCAGTTGCCGCGAGCAGCGCGATCACGGCCAGCGTCCGTAAGGCGGGTCGAGGCTTCAAAAACTCACCAATTCGTTGCACTTGTTCAATCTTGGTGGGTCTCGATGACTCGACACACCCTACGATTTGTCGTTCGCTCATGATGTCTCCTTAGGCTTTTCGATTCTTTTTTCGGGAATTTGCCGGTACGGACTGCGTTTGTCGACTCAGCGTTTTTCCAAATTCTTCCAGGTGCCGCATTGTGTCGCAGAAGGCGGTGTAGCGGAGCTTGCTCCGAATTTCGGACGTGAGAACTCGGCCGCCAACAACAACGGCGCTCTCTGTTTTCGAAGCGGCTTCGAAGACGCGGTTGAAGCCGGCGATGAATTCCGCTTCGTCGCGGATGTGCGAGACGCTCAACCAGAAGAGTCCTGGTTGATATCGCTTAATGGCGTTGATCATCGAATCGAACGGGATCGACGAACCCAGCAGCCGCGCGTCCCAGCCGACCGACCGCAAAACGATCTCGGACATCGTGACCGGCAACGAATACTGATCCCCCTCAATCGTGGCACCCAATGCCTTGAGTTGCGGCATTGGGGGAACTTGCTTCGCTCGAAGTTCATGCAGCACTCGCAAGGCGATCTGGCACGAGCACCGCTCTTGATAGACGTCGGCCTCGTAGCAAGCCCACTTTTCGCCGATGGTCCGAAACGCGACGGTGATGACGTCGTCAAAGATCTGGCTCACTGCATGACCGGCGAGAAACAAATCGGAGACGATCGCATGGCACGCCAATTCGTTGTCAGCGAGGAGCGACCCCGCCAGCCGCTCGCTACAACCTTCAATCCGTCGCGACTTCCGATCATCCGTTGCGGGCATCGCCAAGATTCGCGGCTCAACAACTGAGTAATTCTGTTCGCGAACAAAGCGCAGAGCCTCTTGCACCGAAATCCGTCGATGCCCGCCCGCCGTCTTGACCGTCGTCAGCATCCCCTGATCGCACCATCGCTTCACAGACGACTCGCTCGCCCCGATGGCCTCGGCGATTTGCTTAGGTGAAAGAAGTTGGTCCATGAATTGGCGGCTCTCGATCGTTGCGGATTAGTTTTCGATCAGCTCCCGTTCCTCGGAAAAATAGCAGACTCACCAAAGGTATTCAACTTCAAAACGTTCATTTCGTTCTTTCGATCAACGAATGTCAGTTAAGCGGTCGCTGACCGATGTTCTCCATTTATTTTCAGTAAAACTGAGATTATTTCGATTTAGTCGGTTGCAGACTCAAATATAAATCGGTCAAATCGTTCATGTAAATCATCCAAAACGGTCGATTCAGTCAGGGCCGACCAAAAAACCATTAAGGAGACCATGATGCCTGCGTTGCTGGAGCAAATGAATGAACATTCCCGAACTGCGTTGTTGGCCGAGTCGCTTGTGCCACGGGCACGCAAACGTCGCTCGGGCGAAACGGTGGACTTGGCTGCGATTGAGCAAGCCGTTCGCACGATTTTGGTCGCTGTTGGCGAAGACCCGGATCGCGAAGGGTTGCTGGATACCCCGCGCCGCGTGGCGAAAATGTACGCCGATATGTTCTCGGGGCTACATCAAGACCCTGCGCGGCACCTGAGAGTCATGTTCGCCGAGAACTACGAAGAGATCGTACTTGTTCGGGACATCCGATTTGCGAGCATGTGCGAACACCACTTGCTGCCATTTTTTGGGGTGGCGCACGTGTGCTACATCCCAAACGGCCGCGTGACAGGCTTGAGTAAGCTGGCTCGAGTTATCGATGAAGTCGCTCGCCGACCGCAGGTTCAAGAACGGCTTACGCAAGAGGTCGCCGACTTGATCGAAACGGAACTCGACTGCAAAGGGGTCGCCGTCGTGGTCAGCGCCGAGCACACTTGCATGACGATTCGCGGTGTCCGCAAGCCAGGCAGCCAGACGGTCACGAGCGCCATGCGCGGTCTATTCAAGACGAATCCAGCCAGTCGTGCTGAGGTGATGTCGCTCATCCGAGGATGAGTCAGTGCGCTGCCGAACGGTGCTACGGCATGCGGCGAACAAATCCCTTCTCCATTTTGAAAGACTCGTCATGAAACTCGCCCTGATCTTGGCTGTGACCACGGCGATGCTGATCGCATACGCTCGAATGTTGCTCGCCGACCGACCGGCCACTGCCGGGACAGTTACGATCGCGCTGATTAATAACGCTCTCGCCGATGCCAGGCCGCAAGCGACTGAAGATCGCCTGGTCACTTTGCGTGCCGCCGCGAAGGGGGTTTTGCAGGCCCGCCCGAACAATTTCCTGATTGCGTCCAAACTTCAAAAGGCTCTCGATCAAGCCGACGGCAGCGTCGAGAAGCAGGTTAAATCGCTCCAAACTGCTTTGGCCGAATCGGCCGCGATCTTGAATTTCCGGATGAAGAAAGAGGCTGCATTCCCACAGGGATTCCAAGAACCGGCGGCGCTCGGCGAAATTCAGTTAAAGCACTACCCGGCTTACCGTCTGGCTCGAGTGTCTTCCAGGAAAGAGGGCACGTTTTTCACGCTCTTCAATCACATCAAGTCCAACAAGATCGAGATGACAGCTCCGGTCGAAATGCGTTTCGACGAAGCCAATCAAGGCTATCGACAAGTCGATATGGCTTTTCTTTACGGCGCACCGGACTGGGGTCACCTTGGAGACGCCGGCCAGGGAGTGATGGTGCAAGACGTACCCGAGATGTCCACAGTCGCCATCGGCCTCACGGGGGATTTCGATCCCAACTCTTCAATTTACATCGAGGCGCTGGAATCCTGGTTGGCTCGAAATGCCACCAACTACGAACGCGACGGCCAGGTTCGAGTGATGGGTTACAACAGCCCATTCGTTTGGAAGTCACAGCGGTTCTTCGAAATTGAGATTCCCGTCAGGAAGAGAACGGAAGTCCCGGAGAGCACCAAATCGTGAAGCGGCTTCATCGAGTGTGAGACTTCTCTATCGACCGTCGGCTGGCGGGCCGACTAGGTGTGAAACAATCTCACACCTATCCCCGACACGCGGCTCCGCCAGCCGTTTTTCGTCCAAAATATGCAACGGAATTCAAATCATGATCATTCAGAAAGACTATAAGTTTTATGCGGCCCATCGCAACGAGGAGCTTGACGACAAGTGCCGCAACCTGCATGGTCATCGGTACGGCCTCCGCTGCTTTTTCGAGGTCGAGCGGACGGGACCGATCAGCACGCTGTTCGGCGACTTCGATCAGTCGATCGAGCCGTTCCTCAAGGATGAGTACGACCACGCGATGCTGATTCACGTCGCCGATCCGTTCTACGAAACCCTCCGCGGCCACACGGAGCGAACCGGCGAAGCGTTGCGAATGAAACTCTTCGATGCCCCCACCAGCGTCGAGAACCTGGCCTATCAACTGTTCACTGAGATCACGGAACTCGGCTTCCGCTTGAATCGGATCGAAGTTCGCGAGACCGACACGTCGGTCGTGATCTACACGCGCGAAGACTGGGTCGAAGACAGTCGAAATCCGCAACGACGCCGAGCTGAATCCATTTGCAGTGACTGCCTTGATGTCCGCTCAAGTCGTGAGGCGGTGATTCCGGTTCTCGTCAATTCTTCAACTCGTTGATTTTAAGAAAGGGATGCCATGTCGCTTCGATCGAAATCCAAAGCGTTGTATGTCCTCGCTGCTGGAGTGTCGTTTCTCTTGTCGGTTTACCTCTGGTTCACCGGCAACAAGGATCAGGGGGTGTACGTTGGCCTCTGGGTACCGTCGATCTTTTCGTTCGGCACACTCATGTTGAAAGGAACCCCCAATGAATGAATTAACACTATTCGTCGTCGGCATGTTTGTGTCTGGGGTTGCGATCGCTGCCACGGTGATTTCTGCCATCGGATCAGACCATCCGGAGGATCAAAAGTAAAAGACCGCAGCAGAAATCAAAGCCAGGTATGTTCGATCGTGACACCAGCGACAACTCGAACAAGCGGTTGGAGGCCTGTTGTGCTCTCAATCACACGTTGCTGCCGTTCCGGTTCGGCCTCGGGCGGAAAATCGGCAGCGGGCGGAAGCATTGGAGCTGGATTTCGCTGCCGGACCTAGTCCGTTCGATTTTGTTCGCTGTCGAAGAGGACTCGCTGACCGGGCCGGTGACTACAGTCGCTCCGGATGCGGTCATCAAAGCGGGATTTACACGCGCTGGTCCGAGAGCTGCGGTGACCGACGATCTTTCTGCTTCGTGGATTTATGGCTCGGCTGGTTCTGAGCGAAATGGCGGACGAGCTTCTTCTCGCCAGCATTCGCGTTGACCCTGAGCAGCTCCAGAAGTGCGGTTTTAAATTTGAACATCCTGACTCGGAATCGGCCTTGCGAGCGGTCTTGTATCGTGAGACGCCGTCACCCAAGTTACCATGAGCAGCTATCGACTGATCCGCGAACAAACGATTCACCGGCCGCTCGACGAAGTTTTTCCTTTCTTCGCCGACGCGCGGAATCTCGAAACATTGACTCCACCTTGGCTGCGTTTCGAGATCCTCACACCAGGTAACATCGACATGCGAGTCGGCACGATTATTCAATACGCGTTGCGAGTTCACGGCTTGCCGATCAACTGGACGACAGCAATTACGGTCTGGAACCCGCCGTTTGAATTCGTCGATATGCAGTTGCGTGGCCCTTATTTGCTGTGGCACCATCGACACACTTTTGAAGCGGTCGGTGACTCTACACGCATGATCGACGAGGTGAATTATCGCCTGCCGCTTGGCTGGATTGGCCGAGCGATGCACGGGTTTATGGTGCGACGCGATTTGAAGGCGATCTTCGACTATCGCGAGCGGACAGTGAAAAGTCTGCTGGAAGAGGGGCCGAACACGGCTGTGAACGACTCGGCCATGCGGCGAGCGTTCGCCGGTTCGCAATAGCCCAAGCCAATCTGCGAGCCGCGAGCGAACGCTCCGCAATTCCTCTGCTGAATGCAGTCTTTCGAAATTTCTAAAAATGTGAGTTAAGACGCCGGAAGCTTACCGGTTTGAATTACATGAACGTTTTGAACGATTTGCGAACCAGCGAATTCCGTCGAATTGGCGTTCGCCAATCAAAACCCCAGCAAGGAGAGTGTGTGATGTCGAGTCGAAGGTTTTTCTTGAGTTTGGCGGCGATGGCCGCAATCGGTGTTTTCCAGGGATCGTTCGCGACCGCGAATGCCGCTGAAAAGGACATCGTGACCACGGCGGTCGAGGCCGGTTCGTTCAAGACGCTGGCCGCGGCCCTGAAGGCGGGCGGTTTGGTCGAAACTCTGCAAGGCAAAGGACCGTTCACGGTCTTCGCTCCAACTGACGAAGCGTTCGCGAAGTTGCCAGCCGGAACTGTCGAGACGTTGCTGAAGCCGGAAAACAAGTCCCAGCTTGTGTCGGTGCTGACGTATCACGTGGTGTCTGGCAAGGTGGCGGCGGCTCAAGTTGTGAAACTGAACGCGGCCGCGACGGTGAATGGTCAACGTGTCAACATCAAGGTCGAAGAAGGGAAAGTGCAGGTCGATCAAGCGACGGTCGTGAAAGCTGACATTAATTGCTCGAATGGAATCATTCACGTCGTCGATCAAGTCCTGTTGCCGTCTGGCGATAACATCCCGGCTACGGCGGACAAGGCGGGAACCTTCAAGACGCTCCTCGCCGCTGCAAAAGCTGCCGGGCTGGTGGAAGTGCTGTCCGGTGACAAGCCTTTGACCGTGTTCGCACCCACGGACGACGCATTTGCAAAACTTCCAGCCGGAACGGTCGAGAGCCTGCTCAAGCCAGAGAATAAAGAGAAGTTGGCGTCAATCCTGAAGTTCCACGTCGTTCCCGCTCGCGTGTTCTCGAATGACGTGCTGAGCAAGAAGGAACTGAAGTCCGTTCAGGGGGGTATGCTGACCGCCGCGATCAAGAACGGTGCGGCGACCATCAACGGAGCGGGACTCATCGCAACCGACATCGATGCGTCGAATGGAGTCATCCATGTGATTGACAGCGTGATGCTGCCTCCGCCGGCGACCGCCAAGACATCGCATGTCGCTCCAGCGAAGGTTCAGTATGTCGCCCACGTGTGCCCGACGACCGGTCGAGTGACATACTTCGTCGCTCAGCCCACTTGTCGTCCATAGTGCCGCTCGTGTGTGATGCCCTGTGCTGGGGCTTCTCGGAGTTCCAGCCTACTCCGCGAGGACACCTGAGCCGCTCTTCGGCTCAGGTGTTTTCACGTTTAATACAGCGATCGTTTGTTTCCGTTGTCCAAAACGACGGGTCGATCGAGCTAGCGAGCCGAAGAAACTTTTCCGCTTCGAACACGTTAAATCAAAACGCACGAATGCGGTTCCTGTTGGGCATTCGTGTGAGTCATCTCCCTGGAGTCACCCCACGGTCTATGCTGGTTGTTCTTTAGACGAGAATATGACATGCCAACGCCAGACACCAACTCAGCGTCTTCCTATCTGGTCTTCGGTGCGACGGGCGGTATCGGCGAAAGGCTCTGTCGCCGACTGGTAATGCGCGGGGCACGTCTGACCATTGCCGGTCGCAATGTGGAGAAGTTGCAGTTGCTGGCCGAGGAACTGCATTCAACCGCCTATCCACTCGATGCAACCCGGTTTGATGAAGTCGAAGCCTGCGTCGAACATGCGATCCAATTGCATGGACGACTGGATGGAATCGCGAATTGTGTCGGATCGTTGCTTCTCAAGCCGGCACACTCGACGACTGACGCCGAATGGTTTTCCACCTGTGCGACGAACTTGACCACGGCATTCGCGGTCGTGAGAGCTGGGGCCAAGGCCATGATGACTCCAGGCGGGTCGATTGTTCTGGTGTCGTCGGCAGCGGCCCGAATTGGCTTCGCCAACCACGAGGCAATCGCTGCGGCCAAGGCTGGGGTTATCGGCCTGACTCTCTCGGCAGCCGCGACCTATGGTCCTCGCCACATCCGAGTCAATTGTGTCGCTCCCGGCTTGGTTCGAACACCGATGACTTCTCGCCTGACTGCCAACGAAGTCGCATTGAAGGCCTCGACCGCGATGCATCCTCTGGGGAGGATCGGTGAGCCGGAAGACGTCGCCGCAGCCATCGAGTGGCTATTAAGCCCAGAACAGAGTTGGGTCACAGGCCAGGTGCTGGGAATCGATGGTGGTTTAGGTTCTGTCCGCTCCCGCTAACTTCTGGATAATCTGATGAGCACACTCACTGGACGAACTGAAGCACCTGTGTGGGCCAGCCGATGGCTTGTTGCAGCAGGGGTCTACAACCTGCTGTGGGGTGCGGCGATGATCGTATTTCCGCATCTGCTGTTCGATGTCTGCGGCATCGAACGTCTGAATTATCCCGAAATCTGGCAGTGCGTGGGGATGATCGTTGGCGTGTACGGAATCGGCTACCTCATCGCAGCCGGTGACTCGCGAACACATTGGCCGATTGTGATCGTGGGTTTGCTCGGTAAAGTCCTCGGCCCGATCGGGTTCGTCGTGGCTCTTTTGCGAGGAACATTTCCGCCGCTGTTTGGCTTGACGATCCTCACCAACGATCTGATTTGGTGGATTCCGTTCGCGATGATCCTTAGAGATGCGGCCAAGCATCGCAAGGAGGATCAGCGACCCGGCGCGTTGCTACGAAGGCAATTTGTCATGGAAAGCTCGATCAAAGCCCCGCCTGAGGTTGTCTTTGCCTTTCATGAAAGCCCGGATGCGCTGCGGCATTTGATTCCACCCTGGGAGAAGATGAATGTCGTCGAGTCCAGCGAGTCGCTGCAGATCGGCAGCAGGGTTGTGTTAGGCGGGCGAATCCTGGGGCTTGTTCCGATCCGATGGGTCGCTGTTCACACGGAGTACCAGCCGCCTCACCTGTTTGCGGATCGCCAGGAATCGGGGCCCTTCGCCTATTGGTATCATCGCCACCGTTTTCTTGACGATGGACACGGCGGAACCGTTTTGAGGGACGAGGTCGAATATGCAGTTCCCTTGGGAGTGATCGGGCGGTGTCTTGGCAACTGGCTGGTTCGCAGCAAGCTCGCAGCCATGTTCGCTTACCGCCACGCAAAGACGAAAAGCCTTATCGAATCCGAGGAATGGTCGTGTGAGTTGTCAGCGAGCGAACCTCTGTTGAGCGATATTAAATGAACGACCCGCTCATCCGCTTTTTGTTCCTGGCACACTTGGGATCATCCCTTTACATGGTAGGGCTCATTTGGTTTGTGCAGGTCGTGCATTACCCGCTCTTTGCGAGCGTCGGAGATCGGGAATTTCGATCATACGAACAGCGTCACACGGCTCTCACCAGTTGGGTGGTCGGGCCGCCGATGCTGATCGAAGCGGCAACGGCCGTGCTCTTGATTTGGTTCCACCCAATGAGTGTTGCCCCGTGGTCCCTGTGGGCCGGGATTGGACTGGTGGGAGTCTGTTGGGTGTCGACGGCCCTCATTCAGGTTCCGTGTCACGAATTACTGTCTAAAGCCTTCGACCCTCTTGTTCATCAGCGCCTCGTCTCAACCAATTGGTTGCGGACTGCCGCATGGAACCTGCACGGGGGGCTGGTACTTTGGATGGCATGGTCCTCGTTTCACTGAGTCATACCGACAGCACATGTTTTGCGAGCAACTACATGACAAAATTTGCAGTGGGTGACCACGCACCCGACTTTTCCGCGACGACTCATGAGGGCATGCAAGTTCGTCTGGCTGACTTTTTGGGTAAGCGCGCCTTGGTGCTGTTCTTCTACCCCAAAGACGGCACACCGATTTGCACGCAGGAGGCCTGCGCGTTTCGCGACTCGTATGAGCAGTTCATTGCCGCTGGGGCGGATGTGATCGGCGTCAGTAGTGATACCGGGGAAAGCCATCGTACGTTCGTCCGACAGCACAATCTGTCGTTCCCCCTGATCAGCGACGCCGACGGCTCGCTGCGCAGGGCATTTGCAGTTCCAAAGACGATGGGGCTGTTTCCGGGTCGCGTCACTTACGTCATCGATCAAGCAGGAGTCATCCGAAAAATCTTCTCGGCTCAGTTCGCCTCGGACGAACATGTCCGGCAAGCACTGATTGCCGTTCGTGCGCCGACGTCGCCATCAGCGAGGGATTCATGACTGAGACAATGCAGTGCCTGGAGATCTGGGGTGGCAACCAGGGTGTGGAAGAGCACTTTCATCGGCCCGGTCTGGATGTGTGGGTTTATTCTTGTCCTCACGAAAATGCGGCTAGCGGCGGCGACGTCTACTATCTCTCGTCCTGTGCCTCGGGTCGCATTTCTCGAATGCTGCTTGCTGACGTCAGCGGACACGGGCCTCGGGTTTCAGGATTTGCTCGGCGCTTGCGAGATCTGATGAGACGATACGTCAATAGCATCAGCCAGACTCAGTTTGTTGAGGGTATGAACCGAGAATTCGTGGAACTGAATCAGGAGGGTAGCTTCGCCACAGCCATCGTGGGGACCTTCTTTGCCAGCACGCAATCTTTTCAGTTGAGCATTGCGGGCCACCCGTGCCCGCTGCTCTATCGGCGAAAGACGGAAACTTGGGAACTTTTCGAAATCTCCCGCAATGCCGGCCTTTCGAAAGGCCTGCTCAACACTCCGTTAGGTATCTCGGAAAACGTGGCGTACGGTCAGACCCGTCTAAATCTCAACAATGGCGACCTGATCCTGGCTTACACGGATGGGCTCACGGAGACTCGGGTGACCGATGGAAAGCTTCTGGAGACCCAAGGACTGCTGAATTTGGTTCAGACGCTCGATGCCTCGCGCCCCGACCGATTGCTGCAAAGTTTGCTCACCGCATTGCGCGACCAAGTGACTGAGCCAATTGGGGACGACTTAAGCCTCTTGTTGGCTCGAGCAGACGGGAGTAGCGCCTCATGGTGGAATTCGCTTCTGGCACCGTTTCGTCTTCTAAAACAGCCAGCCGACAAGACTCGCTGGCGATGACAGTCATCCAGAAACCGCTGCCAAGGAACATGAGCATGAACCTCGATCACGAACGCCACATGCGGCGAGCCATCTCGCTGACGACCAACACACCCGATTTGCCTTTCGGGGCCGTCATCGTAAAACTGAAAAGCGGCGAGATCGTTGCTGAGGGCTGGAATCGGTCGACGATCAATCCCATCTGGCATGGTGAGATCGACGCCATCAACGCACTCTTCCGAACCCACCCTGCAATTGCGACCAGCGAGTTGGTGCTTTACACCACGGCCGAGCCGTGCCCAATGTGCATGTCGGCGATTTTGTGGAGCGGCATCACGATGGTTGTGTCCGGAACATCGATCCGGTTTCTCCAAAAACACGGCTGGCGACAAATCGACCTCCGGGCCGAGGAACTTGTCAGCCGCAGTCCCGCCTGGAAATGCACGATCATCAGCGGGGTGCTGGAAAACGAGTGCAATGCCTTATTCGCGATGGGACCGCCTCGATCGCTCCCTCGCCAATCAGATCGCAGCGAGTGATGCGATCGGAATGTGGGCTCGCTGCGGCTGATTCATCTTTCGGGATTTCATAATGTCTTCGGATTCGCGAGTTCTGGTCACGGGCGGCACAGGTTACGTCGGCGGACGGTTGATTCCGTTACTGGAACAGCGAGGTCATCGGGTCCGTTGTCTGGCTCGTCGTCCGGAGTTTTTGCAGTCGCGAGTCGGTCCCGCAACGGAGGTCGTCGCCGGAGACG
>Ga0194131_10005142_pt1 | contig 19125 bp, 12 predicted proteins | sample TA2KigO120mmetaG_FD_148631 | JGI IMG/M metagenome (GOLD analysis project Ga0194131, IMG submission 148631) | Freshwater microbial communities from Lake Tanganyika, Tanzania - TA2015053 Kigoma Offshore 120m | ecosystem: Environmental > Aquatic > Freshwater > Lake | place: Tanzania: Lake... | reverse complement strand
CGGACAGCACCTGCCCAGTACGAACCACCGTCCCCTCCCCTTCGACCACCAGCGCCTCCAGCGTCGGGAGCGACAAGTGGTCGACCGTCACGCGCGAGCCCTGCGGCGCCACCACCCGGATGCGGCCGCGCTCCACCCGCACGTCGCGAAGCAGCAGCTCGGCGCCCGGCTCGAGTACGACGGCGAGGTCGCGGTCGAGCTCCACGACCGCGCGCTCGATCGTCACCGCCGCCCTCGGGCGCGCGGTGATGGTCCAGTCGCTCCCGGCGAGGACCTGGCCCCGCACCGAGAAGGCCAGCTCGCTGGCCACCACTGTCTGCGTGCCGGGTCGGAGCGCGAGCGGGGCCTCCGGGCCGAGCGAACGGTTCGTCTCGACGCGTGCTGGGACCGGATCGCCGTGCGCGCCGCTGCAGGCGCCCACCAGCCCAGCGAGGTCGCCGCTGCTGGCGATCGTCAGCGCGACGAGCCCGACAATCACGACGCCGAGGACGACCCGAAACCACGCACTGCCCGCCGGGCGCTCGCGGCGAGAGAAGGGCGACACCCGCAGGGCCACCACCGTCACGTTGTCGGGGCCCCCCTTGGCGAGGGCGCGGCCGACGAGGCTGGTGGCCACGGCGTCGGCGCTCTTGGCCCCACGCAGGCGCACCAGCTCCTGCAGCAGCTCCTCCTGGGGCACCACGTCGGTGAGACCGTCGGAACACAGCACCACGAGGTCGCCCGGCTCGATGGTGGCGCGCCCGGTCTCCACCCATTCGCCCTGCACCTCGCGACGGCCCAGGTCGCGCGCTACCTGTCGCTTGGTGCCGACGGGCCCGTCGGCCACGTGGTCGTGCGTGAGCAGGCGCACGCCCGCGCGGTGAACAAGATAGGCGCGCGTGTCGCCCACGTGTGCGAGCCGGAGGCTCCGGCCGTCGTCGTCGAGGCGGATCGCGGTGGCCACCGCCCCCATGCCTTCCTTGCCCCGGTCGGTGTCGGCCTCGGCGAGGATGCGCTCGCGCGCCGCCTGCATGGCCTGCGCCAGCACCGTTTCCCCGGCGAGGCCCCGGGAGGGCGGCACCTCCGCGAGGGCGCGCACCGCGATCGCCGCCGCCAACTCGCCGTGGGCCTCCCCGCCCATGCCATCGACCACCGCGAACAGGCCCGCGTCGGGACGGCACACGAACGCATCCTCGTTGATCTCGCGCACCTTCCCGGCGTGCGTGCGCGCTGCAGCGTCGAGCCCCATCAGCGACCCCAGCTCGGCGCGCTCATCGGGACAGGCTCCCGCGCCACTGGTCCTTGCTGAGCACGATCTCGACGGGCAGGGACACGGTGAGCGTCTCTCCCTCGGCAAGGTCGCGCTCGCCCACCCGCACCGGGTTGGCGTTGGCCTCGCGTCCTATCTCCGCGTCGTTGCCACAGAGGAGGATCGCCACCTGCCGGCGACTGATTTTCTTGTTGTCGGCCGTGCCGGGGAGGCCGAGCGAGTCGGAGCCGGTGCCGCTGCTCTCGCCCGATGCAGTGTCGCGACCGAGCACACAGCGGCGTCCCTCGGGGATGCCCACGCTGCCGGACTTGCTGGAGAGGCGCGCGTAGTCGCGTTCCGTGTCCGGGTGCTGATCCTTGCTCTCCTTGACGATCCGGTCGCCCCGCACCGTCACCTCGCCCCTGATTGGCGCGGCGCTGGCCACGTCGTCGAGGCGCTGCCCCCAGATCACCGCCGCTCCCGGCGGCACCTCGCCGTTCTCGTCGGGCACCCAGCGCACCACCACGCTCCTGCGGTGGGTCACGCCGCGCCTGATCAGCTCCTCGTGAAGCACCGGCAGCACTTGCGCGCGGATCTCGGCCTCCATGGGGGCGAGCCCGGCCAGGTCGGTCTCGGCGAGGAAGAAGGTGTAGTGGTTCCACAGCCAGGGGGCGCCGTTGACGTCGAGGGGGCGACACCGGTCCATCATCGCGACGAGGACGCTGCGGATCGCGTAGGGATCGAGGATCGACACCGCCGCGACGGACGTGAAGATCACTCTCGCCCGCTCGAGGAGGCCGGGTGGCGAGGGCCGCGGCACCTTCGCGAAGTCGACCTTGAACTTGTTGGGGTCGCGGGTGGACTCGATCACTTCGCCTCCTCGGCGGCCTCGGGCGGCGCCTCGACGCGAAGCCGGATGGAGGCGTCGTTTCCGTCGTGAAACTCGAGCGCGTCGCCCACGTGCAGGGGCACGCGCCCGCTGGCGGTGAGCGCTGGGCGACGCGGAGTGCCGTCTCTCGGGGTCACGACCAGGAACTCCCCCTGGGCACGCGATTCCACCTCGAAACCACTCCCGGCCCGCCGCAACACGGCCGCGCCGCGCGACAACCAGGGCGCGACCTCGGCCAGCACGATGTCGTTGGGCAGCCGGTTGTCGCCATGCCAACGGCCGCGGCCAATTCGCCACTCGCGACGACCGGGGCCCACAGGGAAGCGGTCGCCGTGGCGGTCACCCCCCTCGACCACCAGCACCGCCACCACCGGGTCGGGATCGTCGACCACCTCGAGGCCGTTCTTGTCGCCCCGTGACACCGTCCAGCGGCGCGCCGGGAGGTCGGCCGCGTCGACGCGCTCGTTGAGCAGCCTCGCGTCGATCTCCTTGTTGGTGGCAGGGTCCTTCACCCAGCCGCGCAGCGTTTCCAGCGAGCCGTCGGCGGCGGTGACCGCGATCATCACGCCCGAGGGCAGCACCATGTTGCCCTTCGCGTCGCGACGTGCCATCGACAGGATTCCGCGAGCCGCGAGGGCGACAAGATCGGCTCGGCCAAGCTCGCCGTCGTTGTCGCGGCCAAGCACACCCTTGAACTCCTCGAACCAGCGCATAGTCGTCCCTAACCCGCGTTTTCTACGAGAGGTGTACCCCGGAGAGCCCGTCGGCAAGGGCCCGGTCGCGGATGACCTCCGCGACCTGAGGGAGCTGCCCCTCGAAGAAGTGGCCGCACCGCCGCAGAACCCGCAACTCGGCCGGCGCGTTCCAGCCCGCGACCAGGGCCTCGACGTCGGCGAAACCGCCAAACTCGTCGTGATCGCCGTGCACGAACAGCGCCGGTTTGGTGCCACCCACCAGCGCGTGCCCCTCGAGCAATCGCACCGCGAGGCCCACGCCCACCAGGCGCGCGACCGCCGGGTGTCGTAGCCCCACCGCCAGCCCGTAGCGGGCCCCGAAGGAAAAGCCCGCGAGGAGCAGCGGCGCGCCCTCCTCCCGCGCCGCGAGCCAGTCGATCGCCGCGTGGATGTCGTCCTGCTCTCCCTGGCCCTCGTCGTAGCTGCCCTCGGACAGTCCAACGCCGCGGTAGTTGAAGCGCAGCGTCGCGAGCCCGAGCTGCGCCAACCCGCGCGCAATCCAGTAGACAACCTTGTTGTGCATCGTGCCGCCGTGGGCGGGGTGCGGGTGGCACAGCACCGCGGCTTGCGGGCCCGAGGCGGGCGGCGCGCCCTCGCCGGGACGGTAGAGAACTTCGAGGCGACCGACGGGGCCGGGGATCCAGGTGTCCACGGCGGGGCCCCGGCGCTAGCGAGCGGCGAACATGGCCGCCACGACGCGGTTGCGGCCGGCGCGCTTGGCGTCGAAGAGACAGCGGTCGGCGCGGCCCATCCAGTCGCGGGCGCTCTCCCGCTCGAGCACCGCCACGCTCCCCTTCTCCCCGGAGGCCACGCCCCACTGCGCCACGCCCGCGCTGATGGTGACCTTGAGCCCGGCGGCGGTGCGCGACCAGTCGTGGCCCTGGACGTCGCGGCGGATGCGCTCGGCCACCTCCTTGGCGTGGGCCTCGTCGGCATGGTCGAGGAACATCACCAGTTCCTCGCCGCCGTAGCGGACGACCGGGTCGTTGTCGCGGACCCCGTACAGGAGCAGCCTCGCGACGCCGACCAGGACCTCGTCGCCCACGTGGTGGCCAAAGCGGTCGTTCACCTGCTTGAAGTGGTCGATGTCGAAGAAGATGCACGACACGGAGGAGCGAGTTCGCTGGCTCCTGTCCATCAACAACGGCAGCTCCTCTTCGAGCCAGGAGCGCGTGAGCAGGCCGGTCAGCGGGTCGCGGTTCTGCTGCTTCAGGCGCATCACCACGTTGGACAGGTGCTCGATCTCCTCGAGCGAGAGCATCTCCAGCCGCAGCGAGACGCCCCCGATCTCGAGGTGTTCGCCCGGCCGGAGCAAGGAGCGCTCCACCGCCTGGCCGTTGACCGACGTGCCGTTGGTGGAGCCCAGGTCGTGCACGGTGATGCTCATGTCGTCGCCCACGATCACCCGCGCATGGCGCCGAGAGACGAGGACGTCGGTGAGGATCAGGTCGGCGTTGTCGTCGCGACCGATGACGATCTCCTCGGCATTGTGCAACGCGATGTAGGAGAGCATGTCGCGACCGGCCACGACGCGGAGGGTGGGGATCTCGACCCGGGTGCGCTGCGACAGGTTCTGCCGCCGCATCTTGCGCGTGACCTCGCCAGCGTCGGCCTTGGTCATGGGCGTGGCGTCGTGAGGCTGCACGCGCACGCCGACGATCTGGTCGCGGTAGCTGCCCCGCCCGTCGCCCGGGGCCACCGGGCCGGGCGGCTCGGGCGGCTGGGTGGAGCGGGGCGGCGGGCTGGACATGATGGCGGCCTGTGACCTTGTGGGGGGGGGTTGATGGGCTAGGTGCCCGGTGGCTTGACGGCGAACAGCCAGGACTCGCGCACGCGGGTGCGCTCCAGATCGTTAGTCGCCCGAACGGCGAATTTCAACTCCGAATTGCGCGTGTACGATAGTCGCAGGTCGCGCTCGACCAGCCGGCCGTCGCGCGCGAGGACGAGGCGCACTTGCTGCCCCGCACCCAGGTCCCGCAGGCGGTCCCCGAGGCCAGCGGCGTCGAGACGCTCGCCGTCCATCGCGACGATCTCGTCGCCCGGCGCCAGGACCGAGGCCGACGGCCCGTCTTCCCGCACCGTCGACACCACCAGGCCCGACAACTCCACGCCCAGCCAGCCCCCGGGCTTGCCGGGCACGGCCACGAGGTCGATACCGGCGTGGTCGAGCGCTGCTTCCACCGCCACCTCGTCGGTGCCCCGGACGTGCGCGGCAAACCAGCGCTCGAAGTCCCCGTCCCCTCCCGCGATGTCGCGGCAAATCCGCTCCAACTCGCCGGTAGGGTAGCCAACGCCGTGCCGTCCCCAGCCCTGCCACAGGCGCCGGAGCACCTCGTCCGTGCCAAACTCGCCGCCCGTCCGGTGGCGCAACTCGAGGTCGAGGCACATCACCACCACGCCGCCCTTGAGGTAGTAGCTCACCGTGCTGTTGCCGAGGTCTTCGCTTGGCCGGTAGAGCTTGACCCAGGCGTCGAAGCTACCGTCTTCCAGCGACTGGTGGCGGCGGCCAGGCACCTGCCGCAGGCGGTGGACATTCTCCGCGAGGCGGGCCAGATAGCGGTCGCGGCCGAGGCAGCCCGCGAGGTACGCGACGCGCTCCTCGTAGTACACCGTGCCGCCCTCGAGCCACCAGAGGTCGCGGGTGTAGTGCTCCTGCGCGTAGTCGAAGCGCGGTCCGAGCTCCTCGGGGTGGATGCGCTTGACGTTCCAGGCATGGAAGTGCTCGTGCGCGGCGAGGGTGATGAACTCTTCCCAGCCCTTTGACTCCACGAAGCCGAGGCGGGGCCGCAGGAGCACCGAGCTCGTCTTGTGCTCGAGTCCCCCGTGACCGTTCTTCACGTGCAAGGTGATGAACTTGTATCGATCATACGGAAACTGCTCGCCAAATAGTCCGGCGGCGGAACGGCAGACGCGCTCGAGGTCGCTGGCCATGCGGCCGAGGTCGGCGTTGTGCCCCGGCTCCACGTAGTGCTCGTGCGGCACGCCGAGCGCAGTGAAGTGAGCCGTGTCCCAGCGGCCGATCGCCACCGGGCTGTCCATCAGCGTGTCGAGATCCGGGGCCGTCCACGTGGCGACAGGACCCTGGCTCGCCTCGCCCAGAGGGCAGATCGCGGTGTGCCCATTGGGCACCTCCACCTCGATCAGGCACTCGCGCTGTCCCGGGGCGTACACCAGGAGATTGCTGGGGAGGAAGAAGGCCAGCGACTCGTCAAGGAACGCGGTGCGCACCGTCTTGTCGCGACCGTAGACGTCGTACTCGAGCGTGGCGGGGCCCTGCACCTGCCACCGGTTGCGGCTCGCGCGCCGCACCGGGACCGCCGCGCCCTCACGGTGCGCGTGGATACCGCGGACAAAGCGCGAGAACTCGCGCATGAGGTAGGAGCCGGGGGCCCAGGAGGGAAAGACGACGTCCTCCACGCCTCCCGGCAAGTCCACGCGCACGTGGAAGCGGTGGCCACCGCGGTCAGCAAGGGTGACGGTGTAGCGAACGGGTGTCATGCCGGCTGCGGGTATCCAGGTGAAACCGGTGCGACCGATGGGGGCGGCATGGTGCCTCGAAACGGCTTTCGCCCGCGCGACCGCGAGGCGCGGCTGGCGGTGGCCGCGGCGATGCTGGGGCACGGCGAGTTTCCCGTGGACGAGGATGGTTTCGCGGCGGCGTGCCGCGAGGTGCGCGAGAGCGGGCCACGGCGCGCGGGCCCGATGGTGACGGTGCTCATCTGCACCTACAACCGGCTGGCCCTGTTGCCCGAGGCCGTCGCCAGCGCCCGCGCGCAGGACTGGCCGGTGGAGATCGTCGTGGTCGACGACGGCTCCACCGACGGCACGGCCGAGTGGCTGGGGCTGCAGCGCGACCTCGTCGTGATCCGCCAACCCGCCAACCGGGGCAAGCCCGCCGCGCTGGAGGCGGGCATGGCCGCCGCCACCGGCGCAGCGGTGCTGGTGCTCGACGACGACGACCTGTTGTTCCCCGGCAGCGTCCCGGTGCTGGCCGCCGCGCTCTTCGCCCATCCCGACGCGGTAGCCGCCTGGGGCGACACCCTGGTGTGGGACCACGCCACCCGTGACGTGGTCGACTATTGTGTCGCGACACGTGTGCCCGCCACGCACACCCGCCGCGCCGTGCTGTGCACGATCCCGGCGATGCCGGGCGCCACGCTGGTTCGAATGTCGGCGCAGCGAGACCTCGACCCCTTCGAGCCGTCCCTGGTGCGGGGGCAGGACATGGACCACTACCTCAGGCTGTCGGCGCTGGGCCCGGTGGTGACCGTACCCCTGCCAGTCCTGGCGTATCGTCGTCACGATGGCTTGCGGGGATCGGCGGCGGCGCGGTGGCAGAAACACAAGGACCCGGCGGAGCACCGGCGGCGGTTCCTCGCCTGCGTGCAGCCGGTGTTCAAGCGGCGCTGGCGGGACAGCCGGCATGGTCGCGCCGAGGGCTTTGCCTGGGCACTCGGACTGGTGGAGCGCGAACTCCCCGCCGACGCCCAGTTCGAGTTGCGGCGGTGGCCGCCGCCGTTCTCCCCGCACGAGGCCTGGGTGCGCGGGCGAGCCGGACTCCCGAGCGTGGCGGCCAAGCGCGACGTGGTGCTAGTGATCGACGATGGCGACGACGGGGCGCTGGAGGACTGCATGGCCGCCCTCCCCGAGGGGGTGGCGGTCGAGGTGATCTGCCCTCGGCCGCGCGACACCGTCGGCCTAGCGCAGCTGTTCTGGCCCGGCAGCTACCGCGCCGCCAACGTGGTGCGAGCCACCCGCTCGTCCCGACTCGCGCTCAGCTCCTCGCCGGGATGGCTCTCACCAGCCTTCGACCCCGGCGAGCTGCTGCCCCTCCCGCCTGCCGACGCGGCGTACGCGCTCGCCGCCGCCCGCGACTGGCCCCTGCCCTCGCGAGAGCGCGCGGTGCGCGGGGCAAGGCTGCATCCCTTCGCGCAGGCCTGCCACGATGCAGTCACTCGACCCTTTCCCGCCTGCCTCGCCCCGGCCATGGCAGTGATCCGCGCCCACGCCGCCTGGGTACCCGGCAGGTTGCTCGCGGAGCGGCTCATGGTCGGCGCTGAAGGGGCCGCATACAAGGTGCCGGAGGTTAAGGGTTAAGACTTGGCTATTGACGCGCCAAAAGCTAACTCTTAACCCTTAACCTCCGGCACCAAGTATCACAAGAGTCACGATCCCCGCACAAGCAAAATTCAGTATAATCCCTGCAAACGCCATGTCCGCCGCGCGAACCCCGCCCGCCTCGGCGGCGATCGCGTTCGGGGGGGTACCCACCGCCAGCGTGAAGTCGCACGACGCCGCGATCGTGGCCGGGATCATCCACGCGAGGGGATTCGCTCCGGTGGCCGCCGCCCCGGCCGCTAGCAGCGGGAGGACCACCTGCGTGGTCGCCGTGTTCGACGTGAACGCCGACAAGAACGCCACCGCCACGCTGATCAACAGCGTTCGCGGGGCGTCGCCGAGCGCCCCCAGTGACGACGTCGCCCCCGCCACCCAGTCGGTGAGTCCCGAGCTCTGGATACCGCTCGCCATCGCGAAGCCGCCGCCGAGCAGGGTCAGCACCGACCAGGGCAGGGCCCGGGCCGTCTTCTTCCACGACAACAAGAAGGCGCCCTCGTCGCTCCGCCCGGGGACCAGAAACAACACCAGGGCCGCCGTCATCGCCACGAAGCCATCGTCTACCTTCCGGGGCAGGATCGACCCCCACCCGGGAATCTTCGTGAACCCGAGGTCCACGTCGGAACGGCTGATCCACAGCGCGAAGCAGGTGACGATCACCCCCAGCACCGCCCGTTCGCCCGGCTGCCACTCCGGCCACGCGGGCGCCGCGATCGGCGCGTCGGGCGCCCCGGGCAGTCGCAAGGTGAACCGGTTGACCACCCACCACGCCACCGGCAGGGCCATCACCACGAAGGGCACGCCCACCGCCATCCACTGCACGAAACTCACCGGGTGCCCGGCCTTCGCGGCGAGCCCGGCGAACACCGCGTTCGGGGCCGTACCCACCAATGTCGCGACACCACCAATGCTGCACGCGTAGGCCAGCGACAGCGTGAAGGCCGAGCGCACCCGCTCGCTGGCTGACACCCGGGCGGCGAGCGCCACCGCCAGCGGCAGCATCATCACCATCGTCCCGGTGTTCGACACGAAGCCCGACACCAGCGCGGTGGCGATCATCAGCGCCAGCACCACCCGGTCGGGACGCGCGCGGACCCAGGCCGGGCGCAGCAGGAGCGCCACGAGGCGACGGTGTAGACCCACCTCCTCCATGGCATGGCCCAGGACGAAGCCCCCGAGCATGAGGAACAGCAGCGGGTCGGCGTAGCCGGGCGCCACCTCGGCGGTGCTCATCACCCCGAGCAGGGGGAAGGCGACCAGCGGCAACAGCGCCACCACCGCGGCGGGCAGCACGCCGCCGAGCCACCACAGCGCCATCACCAGCGCGACGGCACCCGCGCGCTTGCCGCTCTCGCTCAGCCCACCCGGCGTGGGGCCGACGACGATCGCGGCGGCGATCAGCACCCCTCCGGCCACGCCGCCGATGCGCCACGCCGCCTTCTCGCGGAGACCGTCCCACGCCTCGAGCAGCCGCAACATGCGGCGGAAGCCTCGCACGCCCAGTCGCGCGCTACAATGGCCTGATGCGCATCCTGGCCCTCCTCGGCCTCGTCTCCCTAGGCCTCGCGGCAACCGGCGGTCCCGACGCGGGCGGCTACGTCTACACCGACAACGCCGAGTCGAACGGCCCCACGCACCAGTGGCTCGACACCAGCGGCGGCAGCACCCTTTTCCTGGCCGACGACGAGCTTGCCACCCTCGACCTGCCCTTCGCCTTCAGCTTCTACGGCACCAGCTACGCGGCGCTGACCGTGAGCGACAACGGCGCGCTCTTCTTTGCGGGCGCCCAGGCCGCGCCCATCACCGACTGCCCCGGCGGCAGCACGAGTTGGACCGGCATCGCCGCCTTCGCCGACGATCTCGACGGCGCCAGCCTAACCTACGACACGCTCGGCACCTACCCCTACCGCAGCTTCGTCGTGACCTGGGAGGGCGCGCACGCCACCTACGGAGGGTCCGCGAGCGTCCAGGTGTGGCTGCTCGAGGGTCGGAACGAGGTGGTCGTCGCACTCGACGACGTCGACTTCGGTCATCCCGCCGTCGACGGCGGAGCCAACGCGATCGTCGGCGTGTCCTCGGGCTCCAACGGGCTCGACTGGTCGTGTACCACCGCGTTTGGCAGCGGCTCCACCGCGTGGTTCGGCGACGAGGCCGCCCGCCCCGCCCGCGCCACGGTCTACAGCAGCCAGGTCCCCACGCTCTACAGCGACACCGCCTTCGCCTACGCGGGCAGCAGCATCCACGCCGCCGACCTCGACGGCGACGGCATCGACGACATGCTCGTGGGCGCCCCCGACCTCGCCGCGGGCGAGGTGTACGCCATCTACCGGCCCGCCGCCGCGACGAGCCTGCTCGACGCCGAGGCGAGCTTCCAGGGCGACACCACGGGCGACGAGTTCGGCAGCGCCGTGGCCCACGGCGACCTCGACGGCGACGGGACGAGCGACCTGGCCATCGGCGCCCGGGGGGTTGCCGGCACGCAGAGCGACGCCGGCGCCACCTACGTCTTCGCCGTCGAGGCCTTCACCGGCACCGTGGCCACCAGCAGCGCCTTCCTCGACCTCGCGGGCCCACCGACCGGGCGCGGCGCGCTCGGTTCCAGCCTCGCGCTCGGCGACCTCGACGGCGACGGCTACGACGACCTGCTCGCCGCTGCACCCGCCTCCGACACCAGCGGCATCGACGCCGGCGAGGTGCTGCTCCTGCTCGGCGGCTCGGGACTGGCCGGCAGCTTCGCCGCCGGCGACGCCGACGCCCGCCTGCTCGGCGACTCAGCCGGCGATCGCCTCGGCTCCGCGCTCGCGATGGCCGACGCCGACCTCGACGGCGCCGCCGAGCTGGTGATCGGCGCCATCAACGACGACGGCGGCGGCAGCAACGCCGGCGCGGTGTACCTCGTGGCCGGCGGCAGCTACGCCGGCAGCAGCGCCGTGAGCAGCGTTGCCGCGTGCAGCCTCGAGATGGACCAGGCCGGGGCGGCGCTCGGCACCGCCGTGGCGCTCGCCGACCTCGACGGCAGCGGCCTCGCTGACCTCGTCGTGGGTGCGCCGGGCTACGACCGCACCTATACCAACGGCGGCCGGGTGCTCGGCTATGCCGACGTGGGACTCGGCTGTCCCGCGCTCGCGGGGGCCGACTTCACCGTCACCGGCGTGACCCTGTCCGGGAAGCTCGGCGACGCGCTCGCCACCGGCGATCTCGACGGCGACGGCATCGACGACCTCGTGGCCGCGGCCACCAACGACAACACCTACTCGGCGGCCGCTGGCGCCGCCTACGCCTTCGTCTCCATGCCGACGGGCGACATCGACGCGTCCAGCGCCGATCACCGCATCTACGGCACCGTCACCTCCGGCGCCCTCGGCAGCGCCCTCGCCCTCGCCAGCGACGGCGAGCGCAGCTCGCTCCTGGCTGGCGCTCCGAGCGCGGCCGGCACCTACACCGGCGAGGGTGCCGTCTCCACGTGGAGCTACGGTCCCGACTTCGAGGACGACGACGGCGACGGCTTCGTCTCCGCCGACCTCGGGGGCAACGATTGCGACGACGACGATGGCCTCGCCTACCCGGCCGGCGCCGAGACCCTCGGCGACAGCACCGACGGCGATTGCGACGGCTACATCGACGACGCGGTGAAGGTGCGCCGGGAGGCCGACTACTTCGACTGGGACGTGGCCGAGCTCGGCGGCACCGTGTCCACCACCATCGACTTCGAGACGGGCGCCCACGGCAGCACCATCGCCCACCTCGGCGGCGTCACCTTCACCGGTGCCGAGGCCAACGATGCCTGCTTCGGCGTCGAGGCGGTCGACTCGCTCGCCGCCTGCGTGGCCGGGGCCTCCCTGTTCCTGGAGTTCGACGAGCCCGTCGATGCCCTGTCGCTGCAGTTGCTCGACCCCTCCGACAGCTTCCTCCTCACCGCGCTCGACGCCAACGGCGACACCGTGGTCGACGCCGTGGCGCTCGACATCAGCGCCGACGACCGCCCGGGCGGCGTGTACCGCAGCCTCACCTTCGCCGGCGAGGTGTCGTTCCTCGAGATCGCGGCCGACGGGGGCGACAGCTTCGGGATCGACGAGCTGGCGCTGGTCAACGCCGCCGACACCGACCGCGACCAGGACGGCCAGGCCGACGCCACGGGCGACTGCGACGACGGCGACGCCAGCGTGTACCTCGGCGCCACCGAGCTACTCGGCAACGGGGTGGACGACGACTGCGACGGCGTGATCGACGCCGGCAACGTGACCACCTTCGGCAACAGCGCCGACTGGCTCGCCGCCCTCGCGGTCGACGCGGAGACCATCGACTTCGAGGCCATCACCGAGGGCGAGAGCGTCGGCTCGCAGTACGCGAGCCTCGGCGCCACCTTCGACGGCAGCGGGCAGGGCACCGCTGACGTCGATGGCACCAGCGCCGTGGGCGCTCGCGCGCTGGGCACCTCCACGAGCTTCGGCGTGAGCTTCACCGAGTTGCAGCCCGGCTTGGCCTTCACCGCCCTCGACGTCGACGGCACGCTCACCGCGCTCGGCTACGTGGACGGGGCGCTGCAATACACGGCGAGCCTGTCGCCCGGCGCCGGCCAGGTGTTTGTCGGACTCGGCTTCGATTACGGCATCGACGAGCTGGTGGTCACCGTCAGCGGCGACGAGTTCGGCGCCGACGACGTGATCTTCGCCGCGCTCGGCCTCGACGACGCCGATGGCGACGGGCTCACCGAGTCGGAGGGGGACTGCGACGACGGCGACTCGAGCGCCCTGCCCGGCGCCGAGGAGACCTGGTACGACGGGGTCGACAGCGACTGTGACGGCAGCTCCGACTACGACCAGGATGGCGATGGCGCCGATGCGGGCAGCGGCGACGGCAGCGACTGCGACGACACCAGCAGCGACATCGGCCCCGGCGCCGAGGAGACCTGGTACGACGGGGTCGACAGCGACTGCGACGGCGCCTCCGACTACGACCAGGACGGCGACGGCGATGACAGCGAGAGCCACGGCGGCACCGACTGCGACGACACCGACGCCACCGTCAACACCACCGCCACGGAAACCTATTACGACGGCATCGACCAGGACTGCGCCGGTGACTCCGACTTCGACGCCGACGCCGACGGCAGCGACGGCGGGGGCAGCGGCACTTTCAACGATTGCGACGACACCGACCCGAGCGTTGGGCCGGGCGCCGACGAGGTGCCCTACGACGGCGTAGACAACGACTGCGACGACGCCACCAGCGACAGCGACGCCGACGGCGACGGCTACGACGGCGAGGCCGCCGGGGGCGCCGATTGCGACGACACCAGCGTGTTCGTCTACCCGGGGGCGAGCGGCGAGGCTTGTTACGACGGGGAAGACACCGACTGCGACGGGGCGAGCGACTACGACTGCGACCAGGACGGCTACGACAGCAGCGACTACGGGGGCACCGACTGCGACGACAGCGAACCGGCGGTCAACCCGGCCGCCAGCGACACCTTCGGCGACGGCATCGACAGCAACTGCGACGGCGGCTCCGAGTTCGACAACGACGGCGATGGCTACGACTCCATCGCCGACGGCGGCACCGACTGCGACGACGACGATTCGAGTATTAGCCCGGTCGCGACCGACATATGCTACGACGGCGTGGATAGCGACTGCGACGGCACCAGCGACAACGACTGCGACAAGGACGGCATCGACGGCCAGGACCACGGCGGCACCGACTGCGACGACGACGATGCCACCATCTCGCCGCTCGCCGAGGACTTCCCCTACGACGGGATCGACCACGACTGCGATGGCGGCAGCGAGTACGACATCGACGGCGACGGTTTCGACGTGGACTGGTACGGCGGGACCGACTGCGACGACGCCGACGGCACCGTCTACCCGGGCGCCATCGACGCCTGTTACGACGGCCTCGACACCGACTGCGATGCCGGCGACGACTTCGACTGCGACGCCGATGGCTACACCGCGGCCGACCACGGCGGCTCCGACTGCGACGACAGCAGCGACAGCGTCAACCCCGGCGCCGCCGAGGTGGCTGACGACGGCGTGGACAACGACTGCGACGGCGCCGAGGCCACCACCTGCGCCGACTGCGACGGCGACGGCGAGGACGGTCTGCTCGCCGGGGGCGCAGACTGCGACGACGCCAACGCCGCGGTCAACACCGCCGCCACCGAGGTGTACTACGACGGCGTCGACGGCAACTGCGACGGCGCCGACGACTTCGACCAGGACAAAGACGGCGACCGCGCCGAGGCCCAGGGCGGCGGCGACTGCGACGACGCCGACCCGAGCGTGGGCCCCCACGTGGCGCTCGACGACTGCGGCGCGGGCGACGAGGATTGCGACGGCCGGAGCGACGAGGACTGCGTGACCGGCGGCACGGGCGATTCCGGAGATTCCGGCGACACGGGCGACACCGACACCGGCCCGGGTCCCGACGACACCGACACCGCCCACGAGGAGGACTGGCGCCCCGATCCCGAGACGATCGACGACCCGAAGGCCATTGACGACGTCAACGCCTGCGGCTGCGACAGCGGCGCGGGGATGGCGACGGTCGGCGCCCTGGCCGCCGCCGTGCTCGGCGCGAGGCGCCGCCGGCGGTGACGCGGTAGCTCCGGAGGCCGACTACGCGGGCCCGGACGTCGGCGACGAGCGACTGCGCCGCAGCGGGCGCTGGCACAGCGGATTGCCCTACGCGCGACCGGCCTACCGCGGCCGCACGCCGCCAGACGGCACGCTCGAGACCCTCTGGGCATGCGACTCGCGCGGGACGCGCCCTGGGAGCCCGACAAGCCCCTAGTTCACCCAGTCTTTCGGGTCGCTCCGCCGCGGGCGCTCGGCGCGGCCGCCCTCGATGACCTCGAACTTGCCGAGTTCACGCTCGATCTTCCGCTTCTTCCAGCGCAGCTTCATGCGCCGCCAGGCGCCGGGGTCGAGGTGCAACGCGATCCACGCGCCCACGAAGGCCGCGAGCATGTGAAGCGACGCCGTGTCGCGACTGAACAGCACGTAGAGCAGCGCGAGCAGGCCGCCGAGCCAGGCCAACATCTCGGCCTTGATCGGCAACACGAACATCAGCCGCACCTCCACACCCCGGTGCGTGAGCCCGAACCACGTGACCAGCGCCGTGACCCACCAGCCGAAGTCGATGGCCAGCGCCGGGGCGAGGACACCCAGCAACTCGGCGGCGATCTTCACTACCAGCGCGAAGCCCCAGGTGAACAGGGTCGCTAGCCACATGCGACGCTGCCCCATCGCGTCGACCACCGGCTGCAAGAAGAAAAACACGCCTACAAACTGCCATAGCATCGAGCGAGGGTCGCCCCCCACGAAGCTGAAGGTGAGCGGCTGCCAGGGCAGGAGGCCCCCTCCCACGGGCATGAGCCCGAACAGCGGCATCACCCGCTGCACCCCGGCGATCAGCTCCACCACGTAGATGGCGAACAACGTGAGGATCACGTTGCGCACCAGCGGCGTCCACTGGGAACCGAAACCGCCAGACATCATCGGGGTGCGCGCCATCGCCGGGCGTTCTATCGGGTTGCCGCCCGCGCCGCGCCGGGCGACGAGACGCCGTGACCCTCCTCGTCCTCGCCGCCTCCGCCCTCGCCCACCCCGTCATGGGCGGCCCGCGCGGCGCGGCGGAGCCGGGCAACCGCACCCCCGGCCAGCGCGTGGAGGTGACGCTGGCCCCCGGGAACGTGGTCGTGGACTACTACGTGGAGATCGCCGCGATCCGGGTGTACGCCGACGCCAAGGCCGAGGGCGGGGGCGCGGACTATGCCGAGCGACGCGCCGAGGAGCTGCGCACCGGCCTGCGCGCGCGCTGGGACGGCGCCGACCTGCCCCTCTCGCCCCTGCCGGTCGACACGTCGGCGCGCACCGCCGAGGGCGACTTCGTGGAATTCCACGTGCGCGGCGCGGCCGACCTGCCCGCCGAGTCGGGGACGCTCCGCGTGGAGATGGGCAACTTTCCCGACGAGCCGTCCTACATGGCCGCCTCGGTCGACGTCAGCGGCGAGCTGGTGGTGACCGAGTCCGACCTCGCCCGCGCCAGCGACGGCCACCTCCGCGAGAACAAGCACGGGGCCTGGCGTCGCGAGGAGGCCGCCCGCGTGGCCACCGTCGCCATTCGCCCCGCGCGCCCGTGGGAGCGCGGCCCCGACGGCTCGCTCACCGAGCGGCTTGAGGGGATGATTGGGTTTCCGCGGGGGTGGATGGCCATCGCGGGGGTGATGCTCGCGATCGTGGCGATGTCGTTGTCCTGGCTGCGCCGCCGCCCGCGTTAGCCGCCGTCCCGCCGTGCGCCCCCCCGCCGCCCTCGCCGTCGCCGCCGCCAACGCCCTCGGGCGGGTGTCGGGGCTCGCCCGCGACATCATCTTCGCGCAGGTGTTCGGCGCCGGCGCCGTGTCCGACGCCTTCAACGCGGCCTTCCGCGTTCCACAGCTGCTCCGGGAGCTCTTCGCCGAGGGCTCGCTGCAAAACGTGGTGGTGCCCGCCTTCGCCGAGTCGGTGGAGAAGGACGGGATCGACGCCGCTTGGAAGCTCGCCAACGCCGTGCTCGGCGTGCTCATGGTGGCCCTCGGGCTCGCGACGGTAGGCTTTTTCGTGGGCGCGGAGCTCTGGGTGCGCCTCATCGCCAACGACTTCGCCCAGGACGCGCCCAAGTTCGCACTCACCGTCTCGCTTACCCGCTACCTGTCGCCCTTCCTGATGGGGCTGTCGCTGGCCGCCTTCCTCGGGGGCCTCCTCAACGTGCGCGGGCGCTTCTTCGTGCCGGCCATGGCCCAGAACGTGATGAACCTGGGCGTGATCGCGGCCTGCCTCGCCGTCGGTCCCGGCGCCGACCAGCTCCCCACGGGCCCCGGCGTGCCCCCCATCGCCTGGGTGGCGCTGGCCACCACGCTCTCCGGATTCGTGCAGGTGGCCCTCTGCGTGCCGCCGCTCCTCGCGACCGGCTACCGACCCCTCCCCTCGCTGCGCGGTCACCCGGCGCTCCGTCGCCTCGGCGGTTTCTTCGCCACGGCGATGGTGGGCATCGTCACCGTGCAGTTCAACCTGCTGGTGGAGTCGCAGTGGGCGGCGTCCTTCGGCGACGGCGTGCTCACCTGGCTGCTCGGCTCCTTCCGCCTCGTGCAACTCCCCCTGGCGCTCTTCGCTGGCAGCATCGCCACCGCCATGCTCCCCGCGCTCGCCGCCACGCTCGCGCGTCGCGACGAGGCCGAGGGGGGCGACATCCTCGCCGAGGCGCTGCGCACCCACGCCTTCCTCGTCCTTCCCAGCGCCGCCGGGCTCTTCGTGCTCGCCGAGCCGCTGGTGCGCCTGTTCTACGAGCGGGGCGCGTTCATGCCCGACGACACTGTCGGCACCGCGAACATGCTGCGGATGTACGCGCTCGCCTGCTTCGGCATCTGCTTCCATCGCCTCGTTGTCCCTGCCTACTACGCTCTGGGAAACCCGCGTTTCCCGATGTGGCTCTCCGTGGGCGCGATGCTCGCGAAGGTGCCGGTGGTGCTCTTGCTCACCCGCGGGCTCGGGATGGGGGCCGAGGCGCTCCCGCTGTCGCACGCCCTGACGGTGAGCGGCGAGTGCGTGGGTCTCGCCGCCGGCCTGCACGCGCTACTCGGCGGGCGGGGCCTGCTGGGCTTCCACCTGCGCTCTCTGGTCGCGACAGCAGTCCTGGCCGCGATCGCCTACGCCCTGCGCGATCGCGTTCCGGTGCTCCTCGCCGTGGCCGTGAGCGGCATGGCCTACCTCGTCGCCGCCCGCCTGCTCCGCGCCTGGAGTCTCCCCCGCCGCGGGCCGCCGCCGCCACCACCGGGAAGCCTTCCCGCGCCCTCGGGTGTTTGACCGGTCGCCCCGCTCAGCCTATCTTGCCGACCCCAGAGGAGTACCCATGCGCCTTGCCCGTTTCCTCGCGCTCGCCCTCGCCACCCTCGCCCCGGTGTCGAGCGCCTTCGCCTTCGATCACAGCAAGCTCGACGCCCTGCTGAAGGCGCACGTGTCAGGCGGCAAGGTGGACTACGAGGCCGTCCGCGCCAAGCAGGCCGATCTCGACGCCTACCTCGCCAGCGTGTCCGCGGCGTCGGGCGACCTCGGCATGGGCTTCTACATCAACGTCTACAACGCCATCGTGATCGATGCCTTGCTCGACAGCGGCGCCGCCCTACCCGCCAACGTCACCGACCTCAAGGGTTTCTTCGACGCCAAGAAGTACAAGGTTGCCGGTCGCGACGTGACGCTCAACGACATCGAGAACGGGGTGCGCACCAAGTACAAGGACGCCCGCATCCACTTCGCCTTCAACTGCGGCGCGAAGTCGTGCCCCCCGCAGCGCGCCGGCGCCTGGCCGGAAGACCAGGCCGGGCTGTCCGCCGCCCTCGACTCGGCGACGAAGGCCTTCTTCAACGGCAGCGGCCTGAAGATCGACGACGCCAAGAAGGAGATCCAAGTCACCAAGCTCATGGAGTGGTACGGCCAAGACTTCAAGGACAACACCGGCACCCTCGAGGCCTACCTGCTGAAGTACACCTCCGACGCCACCAAGGCCGCGCAGCTCAAGGCGGCGGTCGACGGCAAGTACACCGTCGCCTTCTTGAACTACAACTGGAATCCCAACAAGAAGTGATCCGTCGGCCGTTGACGCTGGCGTACGCGCACTGGCACGCGCGTCGGCCGCACGTACACGACGTCGACGGGCTCGCCATCCTCGTCAATGCGGGGGTGTTCGACCCGGTGTTGACCAAGGTGGGCGCGTGGCTGGCGGGAGTTGCACCGACCTTGTCGCGACCCGGCGAGCGCTGGCTGGAGCTGGGGACAGGCTCGGGCGTGGTGGCCTGCGCCCTCGCTCGTGCCGGTACCCGCGTGGTCGCCACCGACATCGACACCGAGGCCTGTCGTAACGCAAGGATGAACGCGGCGCTGAACCAGCTCGACGTCGACGTGCGCCAGGGCGACCTCTTCGCGCCCATCGCGGGCGAGCGTTTCGACGGCATCGTCGCCAACCTGCCCTTCTGGCCTGGGAGCGACAGCGCGCCCATCGGCCGCGCCTTCAGCGCCGGCGGCGACTTCCAACTTTTGCGACGCTTCGTCGCCGGGGCGCCCGGCTATGCGCAACGCGCCTACATCGTGCTGAGCGAAGCTTTCGGCGCCTTTCCCGAGGCC
>Ga0194131_10005141_pt1 | contig 19125 bp, 15 predicted proteins | sample TA2KigO120mmetaG_FD_148631 | JGI IMG/M metagenome (GOLD analysis project Ga0194131, IMG submission 148631) | Freshwater microbial communities from Lake Tanganyika, Tanzania - TA2015053 Kigoma Offshore 120m | ecosystem: Environmental > Aquatic > Freshwater > Lake | place: Tanzania: Lake... | reverse complement strand
ACAAGGTGACGATCAACACGCAGGCGTGCCGGACGCCCGCCTTCGTATCCGAGGCCGCGCGCGCGTTCGGCGCGCAGTGCATCGTGGGTGCGATCGACGTGCGCCGCGGCGCCGACGGGACACCGGACGTGTGGGCGGACCGGGGCGCCGAGCCGACGGGGTGGCGGGCGCCGGAGTGGGCGCGCGAGCTCGAGCGCCGCGGGGCCGGCGAGATCTATCTCTCGTCGATCGATCGCGACGGCGGCAAGCACGGCTACGACCTCGATCTCGTACGCGGCGTCGCGAAGGCCGTCGGCATCCCCGTCGTCGCGTTCGGCGGCGCCGCGACGTTCCAGCACTTCGTGGACGGCCTCGTGCAGGGCGGCGCCGACGCCGTGGCCGCGGCCAACATGTTCCATTTCACCGAACAGAGCACCCGGCGCGCGAAGGAGCATCTCCGACGGTGCGGGATCGACGTGCGATGAGCGCCCGGCGACACAAAGGAGACCCGTCTCGATGAGGTACTGCGCGCGCTGCCTGTATCCCCTCAACGCCAAGCCCACGATCATCTTCGACGACATGGGTATCTGCAGCGGCTGCCGTCACCACGAGGCGCGCGCGACCATCGATTGGGCCGAGCGGGAGCGCTGGCTCGCCGCGCTCCTCGGCGAGTACAAGGCGAAGTCCCGCGAAGCGGGCAACCTCTACGACTGCATCGTGCCCGTGAGTGGGGGCAAGGACAGCCACTACCTCCTGCATCTCATCAAGGGCACGTATGGGCTCAATCCCTTGTGCGTGACGTTCAACCACTGCTTCAACACCGCCCTCGGGATCCGCAACCTGAACAACCTCGTGGAGCGGTTCGAGGTCGACCTGGTGCGCTTCACCGCCAACCCGGGCGCCGTGCGGAAGATCGCGCGCTACATGGTCAAGCGCGTCGGTGACATCACCTGGCACTACCACGCGGGAATCATGACGGTGCCGTTCCAGATCGCCGTGAAGTGGAAGATCCCGCTCATCGTGTGGCCCGAGCACTACGGCGAGCCGACCGGCGTCTTCAGCCTGCACGACATGGTCGAGTTCACGAAGTGGGTGCGCCAGGAGCACGACATGCGCGGAGTCGAGCCGGAAGACATCGCCAACGACCCGGCGAGCGGCATCACGATGGCCGATCTCATGCCGTACCAGTTCCCGAGCGACGACGAGATCGCAGACCTCGGCGTCCGGGGCATCTTCATCACGAACTACCTCTACTGGGACGACAAGCAGCACTCCGAGCTCGTGATCGACAAGTACGGGTTCGAGACGATGCCGGGCCCGCGCGACCGGACGTTCAAGATCTCGTCGAAGACGGACGACCATGCCAACCACGTGCACGACTACCTCAAGTACCTGAAGTTCGGATACGGGCGAGGCACCGACGACGCGAGCACGGAGATCCGGTACGGGCGCATGACCCGCGAGGAAGGCATCGAGATCGTCCGCCGTTACGACGCGGCGCGTCCGTGGGCGCTCGATTTCTACCTTGAGTTCCTCGGCATGACGGAGGCGGAGTTCGAGCAGGCCGTCGGGCCCATGCGCGATCCCGCGATCTGGCAGCGCGACGGGCACGGACGGTGGCAGGTGACGGACTCGGTCGTGAATCACGCGAAGGACCCCGGGGTGGATGCGGCCCGGGTGCCGCAGTCGGATGACCGCGCGCTCTCCGCCCGCAACCGGCGGCTCTACTACGTCGAAGGAATCCCTCCCGTCACCTCCGGCGCCGTCATGGACGCCTCCGGCCGGCCGTCGGGCGGCGATCGCTTCGTGATCCTCTAGGAGGCTCGATGCCCGGTTATCAGCTCGATCCGTACACGCAGACGTACAACACGGACGTCGTGCGCGAGGCGCTCACCCGGCGCTATGGCCAGCGGTATCTCGACTACCGCGAGCGGTGGGCGCGCTCCGAGCGGTTCGAGGTTATGCCGTTTCCGATCAACCTCGTGTTCGACCTCATCAATGTGTGCAACCTGAAGTGCCCGATGTGCCTGCGCTCCGAGGACCTCATCGACGAGTATCCGGAGCTCAAGGCCTCGAAGGTCAAGCTCAGCGTGCCGGAGGTCGTCGCCGCGCTCGACGAAGGCCGCGAGCACGGCCTCCCGTCCGTGAACATCGGGGGCAGCGGCGAGTGCACGCTGCACCCCGACTTCCTGGAGTTCTGCCGGGCGGCGATGGAGCGCGACGTGATGGAGCTCCGGATCATCAGCAACGGGATCCGGCTCACGCCCGCCATCGCCCAGGGCCTCATCGACATGCAGGCCACGATGCTCTCGATCAGCATCGACGCCTTCTCCGCGGAGACGTACGGCAAGGTGCGCGGCAAGCCGGACCAGTACGCGGAGGTGCTCGCGAACATCGAAACCTTCCTGGACCTCCGCGGCCGCGCCGGCTCGCGCTTCCCGCTCCTGCGGGTGACGTTCGTCCCCCAGCCCGGCAACCACCACGAGCGCAAGGCGTACGTCGATCACTGGACACAGCGCGCGGACATGGTCGACGTCCAGGTGTTCTCGGCCTACGGCGCCAAGCAGTGGACGAACGACTTCGAGTGCAGCGACCCGTTTCGCCGGCTCAACGTGTGGGCGAGCAAGAAGGTGGGCCCGTGCTGCGGGTTCCCCGGCATCGACTACGACATGGGAACGCTTGGGCCGCAGACGCTCATGGAGATCTGGAACGGCGAGCCGATGCGTCAGATCCGGCGCGAGCTCCTGACCAAGACGTACCGGCAGCCCTGCCTGCGCTGCCAGGGGACGCGCACGCGGTATGACGACTGACGCGGAGAACGTGCTGAGGCGCCTGCTCCGCCGGCTTCCCGAAGCGCTGCGCTGGCGCTGGCACCGGTACCGGCACCAGGCGGCGCTCGCGCGCCGCTTCGGCCTCGTCTACTACGCGCGCTGGATGACCCAGCGGACGTGGGCATGGCTGCTGACGCGCGTCGCCGCCCGGACCGCCTATGTCACGCTGTCACCCGCCGCCGCCGCGCACCGCCGACGCTCGGACACCGTGTTCATCTTCGGCTCGGGCTACTCGCTCAACGACCTGACGCCCGGGGAGTGGGCGCGCGTCGCCGAGCACGACGTCTTCGGGTTCGGTGGCTTCATCTACCAGCGGTGGGTGCGCGTCGACTTCCACCTGCTGCGGAGCTGGGACCCGACGCCCGAATCGGTCTATCGCTGGCCGCGGACGACGCGGACGTTCGCGACGCTGCTCGAAGCGAACCCGCGGTTCCACGACGCGGTCTCGGTCGTCCAGACCGAGCACTCGGGGATCTTCGCGAATACGATGATCGGCCTGCGCCTGCTCCCGCGCGGGAGCCGGCTGCTCGCGTACTGGACCGCCCGCCGGCTCAGCGACGCGCCGTCGCGACGCTGGCGCGACGGGATCGTCCATGCGCAGGGCGCGCTGGTCGACTGCGTCAACGTGGCCTATCTCCTCGGATGGAAGCACATCGTGCTGATCGGCGTCGACCTCTACGACCACCGGTACTTCTGGGCACCGCCCGACGCAACGATGGACTTCGACGACGACGGTAACCTCACGCGGCTGACCCCCGAGCAGGCCAACGGCTCGCGGTGGCACGACACGCACCTCTCCGCGCGCCGCGGCGTCGTGGAGCTGCTCGCGGGCTGGGGCCGCGAGTTCGCGCGGGACGGCGTCACGCTCAGCGTCTACAACCCGCGCTCGCTGCTGGCCGAGGTCCTGCCGGTCTACGAGCGGTCCGGCGTCGCGGTGACCCGGTGAGCGCGGTGCCGGGCACGCCCTTTCGCCAGCGCCTCGAGACGTATCTCGGTGACGAGAGCGTCTATGTCGAGCCGAAGGAAATGACAAAGGCGCTCGCCGCGCTGCTCGAGGGCGCGGCGATGGGCGCGGGATCGTTGATCGACGTCGGATGCGCGACGGGGGAGATGCTCCACTACTTCCGGCGCCGCTTCCCCGCGCTCGAGCTCACCGGGATCGACACCAGCGAGCCGTTCCTCGCGCAGGCGCGCACCGTGCGGGGCCTCGCGGGCGTCCGCTTCGTGCGCGATGACGCGCTGACGTTCTCATATCGCGACTACCAGCCGGAGCCGTTCGACGTCGTCGTGTGCTCGGGGATCCTCTCGATCTTCGACGATCCCGCGCCGCTCCTCACCAACCTGGTCGCGAACGCGCGGCGCGGCGGACGCGTGTACGTGCTGTCGATGTTCAACGAGGACGACATCGACGTCCTCGTCCGGTATCGCGACAACCGGCATGCGCCTGACGAGTGGAAGCCGGGCCACAACGTGCACGCCACCGCGTCCCTCGAGCGTCTGCTCCGCGGCCGCGTCGCGGGTGTGCGCTTCCACGACTTCGAGATGCCGTTCGACCTGCCGCGCCGGGCCGACTACCCGCACCGGACATGGACGGTCCGGGGCGCGGACGGCCGCCGCATGGTCGTCAACGGCCTCTGCCTCCTGAACCACGAGAAGATCATGGAGATCACTCCCTAGTATGACGGCCTCGCACGGACAGACGCCGCGCGTCGCGCTGCTGGGCTGCGGCCAGTGGGGCCGCAACCTCGCTCGCAACCTCGCGGCCCTCGGCGCGCTCGCGGTGGTCGCCGACGAGAAGCCCGAGGCGGCGTTCCAAGTCGCCGGCACGTATCCAGGTGTCCGGGTGGCCGGACTGCCCGAGGCGGCGCTCCGCGATCCCGCGATCGACGCCTGCGTGATCGCCACTCCGCCGGCCACGCATGTCGCGCTCGCCCGCGCGACGCTGGAGGCGGGCAAGGACGTGTTCGTCGAGAAGCCGCTCGCGCTCAGCGCCGCCGACGGCGCGACGCTGGTGGCGCTCGCCGCGCGCCTCGGGCGCATCCTCATGGTCGGCCACGTGCTCGAGTACCACCCCGCCGTGGACGCGCTGCACGCCCTGGTGGCCGCGGGCGAGCTCGGCAAGCTGCGCTACGTCTATTCGAACCGGCTGAACCTCGGGCGCATCCGCACCGAGGAGAACGCGCTGTGGAGCTTCGCGCCCCACGACGTCTCCGTGCTGCTGCGCCTGCTCGGCGAGCGGCCGACGGAGGTCGCCTGCGACGGCGGGAGCTACCTCAGTCACGACGTCGCCGACGTGACCATGAGCACGCTGCGCTTCGCGAGCGGCGTGCGCGCCCACATCTTCGTGAGCTGGCTGCACCCCTTCAAGGAGCAGAAGCTCGTGGTCGTGGGCGACGCCAAGATGGCGGTCTTCGACGACACGCGGACGACGGGCAAGCTGACGCTCTACCCGCATCGCGTGGACTGGATCGACCGCCTGCCCGTGGCGGTCAAGGAAGCCGCGGAGCCCGTCGACATCCCGGCCACCGAGCCGCTCGACGCCGAGTGCCGGCACTTCCTCGAGTGCGTCGCCACGCGGCGCGCGCCGCGCACGGACGGCGCGAGCGCGGTGGCCGTGCTCGAGGTGCTGGACGCCTGCCAGCGCTCGCTGGAGGCCGGCGGCACGCCGATGACGCTGGCGCCCGCCGCGCCCGCGCGCTTCTTCGTCCATCCGACCGCGACGGTGGACAGCGGCGCGCAGATCGGCGACGGGACGCGCATCTGGCATTACGCGCACGTGATGGGCCGGGCGCACCTCGGCCGCGGCTGCACGCTCGGACAGAACGTCTTCGTCGCCGACACGGTGGTGATCGGCGACAACGTCAAGATCCAGAACAACGTCGCGGTCTACGAAGGGGTGGTGCTGGAGGACGACGTGTTCTGCGGGCCGTCGATGGTCTTCACCAACGTGGTCAATCCGCGCAGCCACGTCTCGCGCAAGGCGGAGTTCCAGCCGACGCTGGTGCGCCGCGGCGCGACGCTCGGCGCCAACTCGACCATCGTGTGCGGCCACACCGTCGGCCGGTACGCGTTCGTCGGCGCGGGCGCCGTGGTCACGCGCGACGTGCCCGACTACGCGCTCGTGCTCGGCGCGCCGGCCCGGGTCGCCGGGTGGATGTGCGCGTGCGGCGTCCGGCTGCCGCTCGCCGTGGACGCGCGCAAGCAGTCGGCGGGGTGCCCGGGGTGCGGGGCACGGTACGCGCGCACGGGACGACGCGTGACGGCGAAGGAGACGCAGGGATGAAGGTGCCGTTCATCGACCTCACCCGTCAGCAGGCGACGATCGCGGCGGAGGTCGGGCCCGCGGTGGCGGACGTGATCGCGGGCGCGCAGTTCATCCTCGGGCCCAACGTGCGGGCCTTCGAGGCCGAGCTGGCGGCGTACTGCGGCGCGAAGCACGGCATCGGGGTCGCCTCGGGCACGGACGCGCTGCACCTCGCGCTCGCCGCGGTCGGCGTGACGCCGGGCGACGAGGTGATCGTGCCGGCGTTCACGTTCGTGGCGACCGCGGAGATGGTGTCGCAGCTCGGGGCGCGGCCGGTGTTCGCGGACGTCGACGCGCGCACGCTGACGCTCGACGCCGCGGATGCCGCCGCCCGCGTGACCCGGCGCACGCGCGCCATCGTGCCCGTGCATCTCTACGGGCAGGTCGCGGACATGGCGCCGCTCGACGCGCTCGCGCGGCGCCACGGCCTGGCGATCGTCGAGGACGCGGCGCAGGCGGTGGGCGCGGATTGGGACGGGCGGCGCGCGGGGACGCTCGGCCGCGCGGCGTGCTTCAGCTTCTTTCCCACGAAGAACCTCGGCGCGTGGGGGGACGGCGGCTTCCTCACCACCGACGACGACGAGCTCGCCGCCCGGCTCGCGCGCCGCCGTAACCACGGGACCCGGTCGAAGTACGTCCACGAGGAGGTCGGCTGGTGCAGCCGCCTCGACGAGCTGCAGGCCGCGGTGCTGCGCGTGAAGCTCCGCCATCTCGACGCGTGGACGGAGGCGCGCCGCCGCCTCGCCGCGCGCTACCGGTCGCTGCTCGCGGGGCTCCCGCTCACCCTGCCGGACGACGCGCCCCGCACGCGCGGCGTCTACCATCTCTTCACCGTGCGGCTCGCCGCGCGCGACGAGCTCCAGCGCTTCCTCACGGAGCGCGGGATCGGGACCGCGGTGCATTATCCCGTGCCGCTCCACCAGCAGCCGGTCTATCGGGACGCGGCGGCCGGCGTCTCGCTGCCGGAGTGCGAGCGCGCCGCGGGCGAGGTGCTCTCGCTGCCGCTCTACCCGGAGCTGCGCGAGGACGAGCAGGACGCGGTGGCCGCGGCGATCCACGCGTTCTTCGCGGAGCGGGGCTAGCGGCGCCATGTGCGGCATCTTCGGCGCGCTGTCGTCGCGGGGCCCGCTGGACGTGCGGGCGGTCGCGCGCGCGTCCGCGGCGCTGCGCCACCGCGGCCCGGACGCCGAGGGGCTCGTGCTGCGCGCCGGCGGCGTCACGCGCGCGGTCTACGACGGCGATCCCGTGCCCGACGGCCCGTACACGCTGGCGATGGCCAGCCGCCGCCTCGCCATCATCGACGTGAGCGGCGGCGCGCAGCCGATCGCCAACGAGGACGGTACCGTGTGGTGCGTCTTCAACGGCGAGATCTACAACTTCCGCGAGCTGCGCGACGAGCTGACCGGCCTCGGCCACGTCTTCCAGACGAAGTCCGACACCGAGGTGCTCTGCCACGCGTGGGAAGCCTGGGGCCCCGAGCTCGTCCGCCGTCTCAACGGCATGTTCGCGTTCGCGCTCTACGACGCCCGCCGCGACGTCGTGGTGCTGGCGCGCGACCACGCGGGCGTCAAGCCGCTCTACTACTACGCGGGCGAGGGGACGTTCGCGTTCGCGTCCGAGGTGAAGGCGCTGCTCGCGTTCGCGCCGGAGATCCGCGTGTGCCGCGACGGAGTCTTCGACTTCTTCCTGTTCGACCAGGTGCCGCCGCCGCGCACGCCGTTCCGCGCGGTCTTCAAGCTCGATGCGGGCGAGCTCTGCGTCGTGCGCGCGCGCGATCTCGCGATCGAGACGCGGACGAAGTACTGGGACTTCCGCGTGCCGCCGCGGCGGTGGCGCCGCGAGGCCGACGCCGTCGCGGAGGTCGAGGCGGCGCTGGACCGCGCGGTCGCGCGCCAGGCGGTGGCGGACGTGCCGGTCGCGACGTTCCTCAGCGGCGGAATCGACTCCTCGCTCGTCACGCGGGCGCTGATGACCCATACGGGCGCGGTGACCGCGTTCCACATGCACGGCGACGACGACCCGCACTCCGAGCGGCCGTGGACGACCAACGCGGGGTTCGGCACGCTCACGCGGCGCTACGTCGACTACGCGCCGACCCTGCCGAACTGTCTGGCGGCGCTCCACAGCGTGGACGCGCTGCTGCTCGACCCGAGCATCCTGCCGACCTTCCTCGTCTCTCGCGCGGCCGCGCAGGCGGGCTTCAAGGTCGTGCTGTCCGGCGACGGGGGCGACGAGATGTTCGCCGGGTACGACACGGTGTTCCACGCCGCGCGCCTCATGGAGCGCTATCGCGCGCTCGGCGTTCGTTGGTGGGGACGGCTGCCGCAGCTCGGCCGCCTCATCGGGCCCGGCCACGCCGCGCAGCTCGCGCGCTATTGTGCGGCGGGCTCCGTGGCCGACGCCTACTACGGCGTCGGCGCCAACAACCTGGTGAGCGCGCGCAAGGCGAAGCCCGGGGACGTCGGGCCGCAGGGACGGCACCTCCCGCACGACGGGCTCGTGCCCGACGGTCCCGACGACGATCGTCCCGTTCTCGAGCGCCTGTCGTACTACCACTGCCGCTACGTGCTGAACACCATCCTCGACAAGGTCGACCTCGCGAGTATGGCCAGCTCGCTCGAGGTGCGCGTGCCGCTCCTCGACGTCGAGCTGATGGAGCTCGCGCTGTCGATCCCGTTCGAGTACAAGCTGCGCGGACGGGGGAAGGGGCCGCTGAAGGCGATCGCGGCCCGCCACTTCGGCCACGACTTCGCCTATCGCGACAAGCAGGGGTTCGTCTTCGACCTGGGCGCGCTCTTCCGCGCCCCCGACGTGGCCGCGCACCTGCGCGAGGGCCTCGCGCGCCCGGGCGTCGACGCGTACCTCGACGTCGCGAGCCTGCGCGGACTGCTCGAGGCGCACCAGGCGCGGCCGGCTCACGGCAAGCTCCTGTGGCGCGGGCTCATGTTCACCGAGTGGCTCCGCACGTGGGGCGCCGCGCATGCTTAGCCTGCTCGTGTTCGGCCGCCCGCGCCGCCGTGCCGGGCAAGGGGAGTCGTACTACACCGACTGGCTGGACGCGCTGATGTCCCATCCCGGCGTCGCCGCGCGGGTCGTGGACACGTCGTCGTCGACCGCGCTCGTCTACGGCCTCGCCCGGGCGCGCCGTCGCGCGTGGGACGTGATCGTCTACCCGTACGGGTTCTTCTACGAGACGTCCACCAGTCGCCAGCGGGCGATCCTCACCCTGCTCGGCGAGCTGCGCGGGACGAAGGTGTTCTTCCTCGAGAACGAGTACCGCTTCCTGCGCGAGAAGCTGGCGTACGCATCGCTCCTCGGCGCGGACTACATCACGAGCCAGCTGCCGAAGGACAATGCGGACCTCGCCTACGGCGCGCTGTTCCCGCCGTCGCGGATCATCTCGCTGGCGCACGGGCTCGCGGTCTCGGGCGGCGCCGACGAGGACGCGGCGTCGGCGCGGACCGTCGACCTGGGCTTCCGCGGGACGGCGTACCCCTACTACATCGGCCATCGCGACCGCGAGCTGATCACGGGATACTTTGCGGAGCGCGCGGCGGCGCTCGGACTCACGACGGACATTCGCCTGGACGAGCGGCTGGACCGCACGGCCTGGCGCGCATTCCTGCGCCGGTGCCGCGGCATCCTCGGGCACGACGCGGGCACGGAGTACCTGGAGCTCAACGACGTGGTGCGCGACCGCATCGGCCGCTACCAGGCGGAGCACCCAGGCGCGACCTTCGAAGAAGTCCAGCGCCTCTTCTTCAAGGACTTCCGCAACCCCGTGAACGCCCGGTGTATCTCGTCCCGCCACTTCGACGCGATCGGGACACGGACGTGCCAGCTCATGTTCCCGGGCCGCTACAACGACATTCTGAAGGCCGACGTGCACTACATCGCGGTCGAGCGCGATTTCAGCAACGTCCGGGACGCGGTCGCGCGCTTCCGCGACGAGGCGTACCGCCGCCGCATGGTCGAGGACACGTACTCCTACGTGCGCGACGCGCACACGCTGCGTCACCGCGTCGCCGAGCTGCTGCGAGGGATCGGGCTGTGATCGTCGTCACGGTCGTCGGGGCGCGGCCGCAGTTCGTCAAGGCCGCCGTGGTGAGCCGGGCCGTGCGCCGGCGCCACCGCGAGGTGCTCGTGCACACCGGGCAGCACTACGACGACGTGATGTCCGACCTGTTCTTCCGGGAGCTCGGCCTGCCCGCACCCGACCACCATCTCGGCATCGGCGCCGGAACCCACGGCAGGCAGACCGGCCGCATGCTCGAAGCCCTCGAGCCCGTGATAGAGGGCGCGCGCCCCGACGTCGTGCTCGTGTTCGGCGATACGAACTCCACGTTGGCTGCCGCGCTCGCCGCGGCGAAGCTCGGCGTGCCCGTCGCGCACGTCGAGGCGGGGTGCCGCAGCTACGACCGCGCGATGCCAGAGGAGATCAACCGCGTGCTGACCGATCACGTGTCGGCGCTGCTGTTGTGCCCGACGCGCGGGACGGTGGAGAACCTCGCGCGGGAGGGGCTCACGCGTGGCGTCCACCACGTGGGTGACGTGATGCTCGACCTCTGTCGCGAGCGCCTCGCGGACGCGGAGCGCCGGCCGGTGCTCGCGGCGCTGGGCCTCGAGCCCGGCGCCTACGTCCTCGCGACCGTCCATCGCGCGGGCAACACCGACGACGGCGGTCGGCTGCGCGGGCTCGTCGCCGCGTTCGGGCGGCTCGAGGGTCCCGTGCTGTTTCCCGTCCACCCGCGCACGCGGGCGGCGCTCGGCACGACCGTGCTGCCGGGCAACGTGCGCGCGATCGCGCCCGTCGGCTACCTCGACATGCTCGCGCTGCTGCGCGGCGCGCGCATGGTGCTGACGGACTCCGGCGGCGTGCAGAAGGAAGCGTTCTTCGTGGGCACGCCGTGCCTCACCCTGCGTGACCGGACCGAGTGGCCCGAGACCGTGGCCGCCGGGTGGAACCGCCTCGTCGACGCGGATGCGGACGCGATCGCGGATGCCGTCGCGTCGTGGAAGCCGGAGGGCGTCATGCCGGCCGGCGTGTTCGGCGACGGGAAGGCCGCGGAGCGGATCGCCGACCTTCTCGGGAGCGTGCGGTGAGCCGGCGCGACGACTTGCGGCATCTCCGCGTGCTCTACGGGCGCTTCGCGCGTCCGTACGCGCTGCGCATCGGCCTCGCCGCGCTGCTCAGCGCAGTGGCGGCCTCGCTCGCGGCCCTGCAGCCGCTCGCGCTGGCGCCCGTGCTGGACGCCACCGGGCTGACCGCGGCGCCGGCCGCGACGTCGTGGCGCGAGCTGACGCTGAACAACATCGGCCCATCGCTCCTCGCGTGGACCGGTATCGGGGCGTCGGCGTCCGCATGGACGACCGTCGGCTTCGCGGTCGGCGCCTACGTCGCGCTGGTCGTCCTCGCGAACGTCACGAACTTCGGCAACCACCTGTTCGTCGCGTGGGTGCGGGCCGGGATCCTGCGGGACCTGCAGTCGGCGGTGTACGGCCACCTGCTCCGGCTGCCCATGAGCTACTTCACCCGCCAGCGCACCGGCGACCTCGCGAGCCGGGTGATGCACGACGCGGTGTACGTCTCGCCGACCGTCGACGCGATCGTCCGCGACGTGCTGCAGGGGACGCTGCACCTGGCCATCTACGGGTTCCTGCTCGTCCGCACGGACCCGTGGCTCTCGCTGGCGCTGGTCGTGGTCGTCGCCGGGCACTTCGGCATCACGCGCGCGCTGCGCCTCCGCATGCGCCGGGTGACGATCGGGCACTTCGACGCGATGGCCGACGTCACCGGCCTGCTCCACGAGGTGTTCGTCTCGATTCGCGTGGTGAAGGCGTTCGTGGCGGAGCGCTTCGAGCACGCGCGGTTCGTCACGCGCTCGCGCTCCCTCGCGCGCTACATCCTCCGCGGCGAGATCCTCAAGTACGTCGATCAACCCGTGCGCGAGGTGACCGATGCGCTGGGCCTCGCGCTCGTCCTCGCGCTCGCGTTCGGCGCCGTCGCGGCGGGCCGGATGACGTTCGCCGGCATGGTCCTCTTCGTGGTCCTCGCGCGCCTGGCGCTGCGGCCGGTCTCGAAGATCGCGCAGGGCATGCTGACCGTGCAGAACCTGCTCGGCGCCTCCAAGGCGCTCCTCGACGTGCTCGAGACCGCGCCCACGCTGGTCGACGGGCCGCGTACGGCGCGTCCGCTCCGCGACGCCATCCGCCTGACGAACGTCCGGTTCGCGTACCAGCCGGGCCACGAGGTGGTGCGCGGCGTCGACCTGCACGTCGGGGCCGGCGAGATGGTCGCCCTGGTCGGCCCGAGCGGCGCCGGCAAGTCCACGCTCGCCGACCTGATCCTGCGCCTCTACGACCCGACCGCCGGGCAGGTGCTCTACGACGGGGTCGACGTCCGCGAGTTCACGCAGGAGAGCTACCGCGGGCAGTTCGGCGTCGTGTCCCAGGAGTCGCTGCTGTTCAACGCCTCCGTCGCCGAGAACATCGCGTACGGACGCCCGGTCGACCGCGCCGAGGTGGAGCGCGTGGCGCGGATGGCGCACGCCGAAGAGTTCATCACGCGGCTCCCCCAGGCGTACGACACCTTCGTCGGCGACCGCGGCATCCGCCTGTCGGGCGGCCAGCGGCAGCGCATCGCGATCGCGCGCGCTCTCTACCGGCACCCGTGCGTCCTCGTGCTCGACGAGGCGACGAGCTCGCTCGACAGCGAGTCCGAGCGGCACGTCCAGGCCGCGATCGCGGAGGTCATCCGCAACGTCACCGCCGTCGTGATCGCCCATCGGCTGTCGACGGTGACGCGCGCCGATCGGATCTGCGTGATCGAGGACGGCATCGTGGCGGCCGAAGGCACCCACGACGAGCTGCTCGCGCGCAGCCCGCTGTACCGGCGCCTGTGCGAAGCGCAGTTCGGCCGCGGCGCCGTGACCGCGGAGATCCGATGAGCCTCGCGGTGGAGCTGCTCGAGTGCCCGAAGTGTCGCGCCGGGCAACTGCGCGAGACCGAGGCCTCGGTCGCATGCGGCCGCTGTCAGAGCGCCTTCCCGGTGCGTGACGGCATCGGGGCCTTCATGCGGGACTTCGACGACTATACGGACAACTACGACCAGATCTGTGCCGACGACCTCCGGGAGCCGAAGACACCGGGGATCGTGAAGGAGATCTTCACGCGGCTCGTGCGCGAGCGCGCGACCGGCGTGACGTGTGACCTGGGGTGCGGAGATGGTTACGTCATCCGGCACGTGGACGCGCCACGCAAGGTGGCGGTGGACATCGCCCTCGAATATCTCAAGCGGCTCCCGGGCTCGGTGACCCGCCTCTGGTCGCGGATCGAGCACGCGCCCGTCCGGTCCGGTGCATTCGACACGATCATCTGCACCGACGTCATCGAGCATGTCCAGGACGTCACACCCGTGCGCGACCGCATCGTGGACGCGCTCGCACCCGGCGGCCGGGCGCTCCTGGCGTTCCCGTTCGAGCAGGACCTGAGTGTCTACGACCTGCCCGCGTACAAGGCGCGGTTCGGGAAGTACAAGTACGTGCACCTTCGCTCGATCGACGAGGCGTTCGTCGCCCGGACGTTCCCTGAGTTCGACGTCGTGTTCGAGCATCTCATCACGGAAGGGATGGCCCTGATGGAGTTCAAGCCGTATCCGATCAAGTTCGTCGAGCTCAGGCGGACCCGATGAAGATCCTGGTCACGGGAGGCGCGGGCTTCATCGGCTCGCATGTGGTCGAGCGGCTGCTGTCCCAGGGGCACTCGGCGCTGGTGGTCGACAACTTCGCGACCGCGCGCCGCGACACGCTGGCGGGCGCCAGGCCGGGGCTGGAGCTGGTGGAAGGCACGATCGCGGACGCGTCGCTGGTCGACGCGCTGTTCGCGCGCTTCCGCCCGGACGTCGTGCTGCACTGCGCGGCGGCGTACAAGGACCCGGACGACTGGGTCGAGGACAGCCGCACGAACGTGATCGGCAGCGTGAACGTCGTGAAGGCGTCGCGCGCGGCGAAGGTCCGCCGGCTGATCTACTTCCAGACGGCGCTCTGCTACGGCAACCATCCGCACGAGCAGCCGGTGACGGTGAGCCATCCGCTGGAGCCGGACAGCAGCTACGCGATCAGCAAGACCGCGGGCGAGCGCTACATCCTGACGAGCGGCCTCGACGTGATCTCGTTCCGGCTCGCCAACATGTACGGGCCCCGCAACCTCAGCGGGCCGGTGCCGACGTTCTTCAGCCGCCTCGCCGAGGGCAAGGGCTGCTTCGCGGTCAACACGCGGCGCGACTTCCTGTTCGTGGCGGACCTGGTCGAAGTCGTCATCCCGGCCGTCGAAGGCCGCGGGCGCCCCGGCGTCTATCACGTCTCGACCGGCACCGATGCGTCGATCCGCGAGCTGTACGACGCGGTGGCGTCGGCGATGGGCGTGAATCGCCCGGTGGAGGAGCGCGAGCGCGGCGCCGACGACGCGCCGACGATCCTGCTCGATCCGTCCAAGACCGCGGCGGAGTTCGGGTGGAAGGCCGTCACGCCGCTGCGCGACGGCATCGCGCAGACCGTCGCCTGGTATCGCACGCACGGCGTCGGCCAGACGTACACGCACCTGAGGCTGCCGGATTGATCGACGTGCGTGACGGCGCGACGCTCGTCGTCGGGGGCGCCGGCTTCGTCGGCAGCAACCTCGTCCGGCGCCTGCTCGCCGACGGCGCCGCGCGCGTGGTCGTCGTCGACAACTTTTTGTCCTCCGATCCCGAGAACCTGCCGGACGACCCCCGGCTCGACGTCCGGCGCGGCTCGATCGCCGATGACGCGGTCCTCGCGCGCGTGGCGGACGAGTTCGCGGTGGTCTTCCACCTCGCCACGTATCACGGCAACGAGTCGTCGATCGCGGATCCGCTCGCGGACCACGCGAACAACCTCGTGACCACGCTGAAGCTCTACGAGCACCTCAAGGGCTTCCGCCAGCTGCGGCGCGTCGTGTACGCGTCGACCGGCTGCGCGCTCGCCGCGAAGGGCGACGGCCCCGCGCAGGCGGTGGTGGAGGACGGGCCGATCCCGCTGGACTTCGACAGCCCATACCAGATCTCCAAGGTCGCGGGCGAGATGTACGGCCTCTACTACCACCGCCAGCACGGCCTCCCGGTCGTGCGCGCGCGGTTCCAGAACGTCTACGGCCCCGGCGAAGTGCTCGGCGCCGGCCGGTGGCGCGGCACCCCGGCCACCGTGTGGCGGAACGTCACGCCGTCGTTCGTCTACCGCGCGCTCAAGGGCCGGCCGCTCCCCGTGCACGGCGACGGCACGAGCACGCGCGACTTCATCTACGTGGACGACGTGGTCGACGGGCTCGTGCGCTGCGCGGTCACCGAGGGCGTCGAGGGTGACGTGTTCAACCTGGCCTCCGGCGTCGAGGTGACGATCGTCGAGTGGGCGGAGACCATCAACAAGCTCGCCGGCAATCCCGCGGGCATCGAGCACCTGCCGTCGCGCGCGTGGGACCGCTCGCTCCACCGGTTCGGGAGCCCCGCGAAGACGCGCGCGCGGCTCGGCTTCACGGCCCGTGTCTCCGCGGCCGACGGCCTCGCGCGCACGGTGGAGTGGACGCGCGCGAACCTCCCGCGCATCGAAGCCTCGATCGCGCGCCATCGCGCGCACTGCCCGGTGGAGGCCTGAGGCCATGTGCGGGATCGCCGGCATCGTTCTGAGTGACCGCGGGCGCACGGTGGACGAGCCGGTGCTCGGGCGGATGACCGACGTGCTGCGCCATCGCGGTCCGGACGACCGCGGCGTGAACGTCTGGGGCAACGTGGGCTTCGGACATCGCCGCCTCAGCATCGTGGACCTCGAGGGCGGGCATCAGCCGATGAGCAGCGCGGACGGCACGCTCTGGGTCACGTTCAACGGCGAGCTCTACAACTACGTGGAGCTGCGCGCGGAGCTCATCCAGCACGGCTATCGGCTCAAGACGTACTCCGACACCGAGGTCCTGCTCGCCCTCTACGACCGCTACGGCCTGCGGATGTTCGAGCACATGAACGGCATGTTCGCGTTCGCGCTGTGGGACGCGCGCGCCCGCCGGCTCGTGCTCGCGCGCGACCGCTTCGGCGAGAAGCCGCTCTACTGGTACCGCGACCGCGAGCGCGTGCTCTTCGCGTCCGAGATCAAGGCGATCCTCGCCGTGCCCGGCGTGCGCGCCGCCGCCGATCCCGCGGCGGTGCAGGAGTACCTCACGTTCCAGTACTGCCTGGCCGAGCGCACGCTCTTCGACGGCGTCCACCGGCTGCCGCCGGCGAGCTACCTCGTGCTCGACGACACCGGCGCCGAGATCGAGCGCGGCGAGTACTGGTCGCTCGGCTACGAAGAGGACCACGCGCGCAGCGAGGAGTACTGGGTCGACGAGCTGCGGTTCCTGCTCGAGGACGCGGTGAAGATCCGGCTCCGCAGCGACGTGCCGGTCGGTACGTACCTCAGCGGCGGCGTCGACTCGAGCGTCGTCACGGCGCTGGCCGCCAAGCTGATGGGCCGCGGGCTCCCGGCGTTCACGGGCTACTTCGCGGAGGGCGATCGGTTCAGCGAGCTGCCGTACGCGGAAGCCGTCGCGAAGCAGCACGGCTGCCCGCATCACGTGACGTGTCCGTCGGCACAGGACTTCGCGGACAACCTCGGGCGCATCATCTACCACATGGACGAGCCGGCCGCGGGGCCGGGCGCGTTCCCGCAGCTTATGGTCTCCGGGCTCGCGCGGCGCGCGGTGACGGTGGTGCTCGGCGGGCAGGGGGGCGACGAGCTCTTCGGCGGCTACGCGCGTTACCTGCTCATGTATCTGGAGGAGAGCCTCAAGGGCTCGATCTTCCAGTCACAGGACCCGGCACGGCACATCGTCACGCTCGGACGCGCGCTGCCGAACCTCGCGATGCTCCAGCAGTACGTGCCGCTGCTGAAGGACTTCTGGAGCCAGGGCCTCTTCGGGCCGGTGGAGCGCCGCTACTTCGCGCTGATCACGCGGATCCCGGAGCTGGCGCAGTACTTCACGCCGGGCTTCCTCGCGGCGCGCGACGACGCCGCGATCTACGCGGGCTTCGAGGCGCAGTTCAACGACGTGCTCCGCCACGTGTCGACGGGCGGCTCGGCGCTCTTCAACCGCATGACCGCGTACGACGTGCGGACGCTGCTCCAGTCGCTCCTGCACGTCGAGGACCGGATGAGCATGGCGGTGTCGCTCGAGTCGCGGCTGCCGCTGCTCGACTACCGCATCGCCGAGCTGATGTTCCGCATGCCGCCGCTCTACAAGTATCGGGACGGCAAGTCGAAGTCCGTGCTCCTCGCGGCCACGCGCTCGCTGTTGCCCGAGACCGTGCGCGAGCGCAAGGACAAGATGGGGTTCCCGGTGCCGTTCGTGGAGTGGGCGCGCGGCCCGCTCAAGGGCTTCGTGAGCGACATCCTCCTCGGCCAGGCGGCGCGTGAGCGCGGAATCTACCGGATGGACGGGCTTGCGCGCCTGCTCGAGAGCGAGCGGCCGTTCGGGCGCGAGCTGTGGGGCCTGCTGTGCCTCGAGCTGTGGTTCCGGACGTTCCTCGACGGCACGGGGACGGCGGTCTCATGGCCGGCGTGAGTCATGCGACGGCGCGTGCTGCAGCTGCTGACGTCGCGCTCGCCCGCGAGGTCCTGGAGGCGCCCCGCGTCTTCTACATCACCAATCTCTACGGATCCGCAGGGAGCTACTTCATCCACACGCTGTTCGACAGCCATCCCGACGTGTGGACATTCCTCTACGACATGCGGCGGGCACCCGTCTTCGTGGACGACTTCGATGCGCACACCCCGGAGCAGCACGTGCGCGCGCTCCTGGAGGACAATGCGCGGTTCTTCGACACCGCAAGCGAGCGCGGCTTCATGAACACGCTGAACCAGCTCGGTGACAGCCGCGACCGCGGAATCGCGATCGACCGCGATGCCTTCGCCCGGCTCTTCACGGCGATCCTCGAGTCCGTGCCCTTTACGATGCGGAACTTCGCGCTGGCCATGACGATCGCGCACAACCTCGTGCGCGGCATCCGCCCGCGTACGAACACGTTCGTCCTCTACACGCACGACTTCCCACGGACGGTACTGTTCCAGCGGGGCTTCGGGACCGGGCGCATCATCGGCATGGCGCGCCATCCGGTGAACGCCCACGTCTCGCGCGGCATGCGGCGCTTCCGCGACCGCCTCGACCTTGCCCGGGCCGACCGCGTGGACGCGCGCACTGCGTTGCGCCTGCCGCTCTACCGGCCGAGCGAGATCGACTCGCTCGTCGCCTTCTACCGCGACCTCCCGGCGGTGGAGGAGCGCGTCGCCGTGCTGTCCATTGAAGAGCTCCACGTCGATCCCCGCGGCTCCATGGAGCGGCTGGTGGCTGATCTCGGGATCCGTTTCGTACCGTCGCTGCTCGAGAGCACGATTGGCGGGCTCAAGTGGTGGGGCTCGCACTACACGCGCGTGCAGGGCTTCTCCCCGGGACTCCATCGCGACGTCGACCCACGCCGCGCGGGTGTTAACGACACTGCCGCGGTGACCCTGGTCACCCGCTGCCTGCAGCAGCACCTCGGCTATACCTCCCCGCCGCTCTCGCCGCTCGGGCGCGTCCGCGCGCACCTGCCGGGGCGGCGCTACCTCGACGACGTGGGCGCGCTCGTGCAGACGGTGGCGGGGCGGCAGCGCTCCGTGCGCGAGCAGGCCTGGACGGTGGCCTGCGGCCTCGAGCGGGCGGTGAAGTACGTCGTGGGGCGGACGGTGCTGGAGAATCTGGCGCTGCGGCGCGTCGCGGCGTTGGACCGCACCGCCGACTTCTCGAAGCTAGTGATGATCAACCCGGTCCGCCCGGGCACGGTCCGCTGGCTCGGTGAGGACGGGCGATGAGACATCCTGTGTCCACCTCTATCGCGTCAGGCGGCGACGGCGCCGCGGTGGCGCGTGAGGTCGTACGGCACGCGATCCTGCCAGCAGCGCCAGAGGATGCGAATCCACGCACGCGCGAGGA
>Ga0194131_10005140_pt1 | contig 19127 bp, 17 predicted proteins | sample TA2KigO120mmetaG_FD_148631 | JGI IMG/M metagenome (GOLD analysis project Ga0194131, IMG submission 148631) | Freshwater microbial communities from Lake Tanganyika, Tanzania - TA2015053 Kigoma Offshore 120m | ecosystem: Environmental > Aquatic > Freshwater > Lake | place: Tanzania: Lake... | reverse complement strand
CACCAGATAAGTTGCTGCGAGCTAATTACTGCTCCTAAAATGAGTTTAACGGTGCGGGCGTAGTTCAATGGTAGAACTGTAGCTTCCCAAGCTACTAACGTGGGTTCGATTCCCATCGCCCGCTCCATTCACCCCACTGTCAGATCCAGATGTGTCCAGAGGCTCTCAGACAATGAGGGCAGAGGGCGGACTACAGCGGGTTGTTGCGGGATTCCTTGGCGAGCTCAAGTCTGTTCGCTTGCGGTCGACAGAACCGTTGAGGCGCCACCGGGTTCACGCGGCAATTACCGCGTGAGGGAGGGTGTTGCCTAAACGACTCCGGAGCACCACCCGTCATGTCGACCGCCCTCAGTTCGCAGATCCCATCGGTGGCAGCTGTCCACCATCTCGATGGCGTGCCGGCGGAATCGTCACAACCGTTCCAAACACTCGCATCGGGCAGCCGGATCAATACCGCTGCTGATGTTAGAGACCCCCAAGGTAGGCAGCAGACGATTTCGGATACATATCGACGTGAGCAGATTTCACTGCATCAGAATCCTGATTACGGAACTGCATCTATCGGATTTGCCCCCCTAGTTGCACATTTAATCAAATCGCGGGGGTATCGATCCGTCTCAGATTATGGGGCGGGTAAAAAGCGCCTTCTTAGCGCTCTTCGCGAGCATGGCGTATCTGGCATCGAATACCTCCCGTACGATCCAGCGTTCCCCAAATATGGTGCTCCTCAAAGCGCTGAGCTAGTTTGTTGTATCGACGTGTTAGAGCACTGCGAGCCGGAGTTCCTGCCGTGCGTCCTCGCCGAATTACGTGCGCTTACCATCAAAGACGGGTTCTTTACCGCCCACTGTTCCCCGGCAGAAAAGTTTCTTTCGGATGGTCGGAATGCTCACTTAATTCAACGACCCATAGCTTGGTGGTCTGCATTATTCGCGGAATACTTTCAGGTAATTCACTGTGAGGAATTTGCAGGCAGGGTTATAGGAGGATGGTTTTTCGTGACAAAAAAATAGCCCATGCTTCGCACTTGCCTAAATTACCCTGCTCTGTGATAGCCCCATTTCAACATTAAGGAATTGCGAATCAGTCGATAGTGGAGTCTTACCACAGCGACTTCTCAGAGAAGCGCAGATGCGTTGTATAGGGAAATTACAGGGGTTTTTGAGTCACATCAGAGATTGCGGCTGCCGTTCCCAAGCTACTAACGTGGGTTCGATTCCCATCGCCCGCTCCATTTCCTCCTCCGTCAGATCCAGATGTCCCCAGAGGCTCTCAGGCAAAGACTGACGGAACAGGACACTCTATGCGGTAGATAACCCCGACGATCAACCGGCAGCCAGTATACTTGGGGACGGAGAGCCCCCCAGATGAAGCCCCCCCAATGAAGACGATCGGTCGCGTCCTGTTGAAGGGTTTGCTGACGATCCTGCCGATCGGCCTGACCCTGTACTTCGTGTACTGGCTGAGTGCCACCGCCGAGAGTCTGCTGTCCGGTCCGCTCAAAGTACTGTTGCCCCAAGATATTTATCAGCCTGGCATGGGGTTGGTCGCGGGTTTTTTGCTGCTGATCACCGTCGGCCTGCTGGTCAACGCCTACATCGTGCGTCGGTTGATCGACCTCGGCGAAGCCTTGTTGCTTCGTGTGCCGCTCGTGAAGACGGTGTTCGCCGCACTTCGCGACTTGACCGGGCTCATGCGCGTGGGCGAGGCGGGCGGCGAGTTGCAGCGCGTGGTGCTGGTCGATTTCGGACCCGGCCGCGTGATCGGTTTTGTGACTCAGGAAAATGCCACACTCCCCGGACTGGGGGCGGATCAATCGCTGGTGGCAGTTTATTTGCCGATGAGCTATCAGATTGGTGGTTACACACTTTATCTGCCGTATGACCGCGTCGAGCCGACCGATCTTTCGGTCGAGGCGGCGATGCGCATCGTGCTCACGGGCGGACTGCAGAACAAATGAGGTAACTGTTCCATGATCAAAGTCGACTACTTGACCCGCGGCCGTGTTGCGGTGGTCGCCTTTCAATCACCACCGGTGAACAGCCTCGGATTCACCTTGCGCCAAGGCTTGCTAGCGGCCCTTGAGCGCGCCGAGCAGGATACGGCGATCGACAGCGTGGTGCTGATGGGATCCAACACCACATTCAGCGCCGGCGCCGACATTCGTGAATTCGGCAGCGCCGAGATGCTGCGTGGACCGTCGTTGGCGACGCTCAACACTTGTCTCGAGGGGATGTCGAAGCCGGTCGTTGCCGCAATCGAGGGTATGGCGCTCGGCGGTGGTCTCGAGCTGGCCTTGAGTTGCCACCATCGCGTGGCGCTCGCCAGCGCAAAGATTGGCTTGCCCGAGGTCAAGCTCGGTTTGCTGCCGGGAGCTGGCGGCACGCAGCGCTTGCCGCGACTCATCGGTATCGAGGCTGCGATCAACGTCATGCTCGCGGGCGAGCCGCTCGCCGTCGGCCTCTTCGCCAAGTCGTCGCTGTTCGATCAAGTGGTTGAGGCGGATCTGCTGGCTGCCGCAAGCAGCGTCGCTGAAGCTTCAGCGGCGGCAGTCAAATCGGGCAAGCCGTTGCCGCAGGCCCGCGATCTGAAGGTGCGCGAGCCCGATCTGCAAGCGCTCTGCCAGTTCGCTCGCAACACCGCCAAGACCGCATTAAAAGAATATCCGGCACCGCTCGCCATCATCGATGCCGTGCAATTCGGGGTCGAAAAATCCTTCGATGCCGGTCTTCTCGAGGAGCGTCGGCTGTTCGAGCAGTTGATGAATAGTCCCGTCTCCAAGGCGTTGCGCCATGTTTTCTTTGCCGAGCGAGCGGCGTCGCGCATCGACGGTCTGCCCGCCGACACCAAACCGCGAGAGATTCGTCAGGTCGCGGTGATTGGTGCCGGCACCATGGGTACTGGTATTACCATCAATTTTTTGAATGCCGGCATTTCGGTACGGCTGCTCGAAGTGGGCAAGGAAGTGCTCGATCGTGGCGTTGCGCGGATTCGCGAGGTCTATGAAGGGCAACTCAAGAAGGGCAAGCTCGACGCGGCAAAACTCGCTGCCCGCATGGATTTGCTGCAGCCCGTGCTCGAGTACCCGGCGATCGCCGATGTCGATCTAGTCATCGAGGCGGTTTTCGAGGAGATGTCTGTCAAAGAAAAAGTGTTTCGGACACTTGATGCGACGATCAAGCGGGGAGCGATCCTTGCAACCAACACCTCGACGCTCGACGTCGATCAGATTGCTGCCTTTACGGCACGACCGCAGGATGTGATCGGCCTGCACTTTTTCAGCCCGGCGAACGTCATGCGCCTGCTCGAGGTGGTGCGCGGTGCAAAGACTGCGCCCGACGTACTAGCAACCGCGATGATGCTGGCCAAAAAAATCAAGAAGACTGCCGTAGTGTCCGGTGTCTGCGACGGCTTCATCGGTAATCGCATGATTCATCGTTATTCCGCGCAGGCCATGCAGATGGTCGATGAGGGTGCGAGTCCCGAACAGGTGGATCGCGCTGTCGAGAAATTCGGATTTGCGATGGGTCCGTTCCGCATGGGTGACCTTGCTGGCAACGACATCGGTTGGTTGATTCGCAAACGCAAGTACGCCGAGGGCTCGCTAGTCGAGCGTCAGGTGATTGCCGACAAGATTTGTGAGCTTGGGCGCTTCGGTCAAAAGACGGGTGCCGGTTGGTACGATTACAAGAAAGGCGATCGTACGGCCTATCCCTCGCCGGTGGTTGCCGGAGTGATCGACGAGGCCCGCAAAGCCGCAGGTCGTCCGCTACGCAAGCTCGATGATCGCGAGATCGTCGATCGGCTCGTATACGCACTCGTCAACGAAGGCGCGCGCATCCTCGAAGAAAAAATCGCACAGCGGACTTCGGATATTGATGTCGTTTATTTGATGGGCTACGGGTTTCCGGTGTGGCGGGGCGGCCCGATACACTACGCAGAATCACAAACCCTTTATGAAGTGGCGCGTCGGATGCGCGCCTTCGCAGCGTTGCCGGGCGCTGACGCGGAGTTTTGGCAACCCGCCGCGCTCATCGACAAGCTTGCCGCTGAAGTTCGTTCGTTCAATGGAGGTGCCGCATGAGCCGCGCCACATCGGGCCGCGAGGCCGTCATCGTTTCCACCGCGCGCACGCCGCTCGCCAAAAGCTGGAAGGGCGCGCTCAACATGACCCACGGCGCCACCATGGGTGGCCACGTGATCAAGGCTGCAGTCGAACGTGCGGGAATCGACCCGGCGTCGATCGATGACGTGATCATGGGCTGTGGTAACCCCGAGGGTGCTACGGGTCTCAATGTGGCACGTCAGGCTGCCTTACGCGCCGGCCTGCCGGTCACCGTGCCTGGTCTTACGGTGGCGCGATTTTGTTCGTCGGGTCTGCAAGCGATCGCGCTTGCGGCGCAGCGCGTGTTGGCGGATGAGGGCGATGTATATGTCGCTGGGGGTCTGGAGTCGATTTCCTGTGTGCAGGGCGAAGCCAATCGACACATGCAGACCGAGGGCTGGCTGCTCAAAAACAAGCCGTCGGTGTATCACAACATGCTGCAGACCGCAGAGACCGTCGCTGCACGCTACGGCATCTCGCGCGAACGACAAGATGAATATGGTGCGCGTAGTCAGCAACGCGCTTGCGCCGCGCGTGCCGCCGGATACTTCGATGCAGAGATTGCGCCGATTACGGTGCGTATGGCGGGTGTGGATCAGGCCGCAGGTGGCAAGCTGTACACGCGCGAAGTCACGCTTGCCGAGGATGAAGGCCTGCGCGAGGGGACGACGGTCGAGGCGGTCGCTCGCATCAAGTCGGCGACGCCAGGTGGCTCGGTGGCAGCCGGTAACGCGAGCCAATTCTCTGATGGAGCGGGCGCCTGTGTGGTGATGAGCGCTGCCGAAGCGGCGCGGGTTGGCGCCAAGCCGCTGGGTATTTTCCGCGGTTTTGCCGTGGCTGGCTGCGAGCCCGACGAAATGGGCATCGGCCCTGTGTTTGCGGTGCCCAAGGTTTTGCAGCGTGCCGGCGTCAAACTTGAAGACGTTGGCCTGTGGGAACTCAACGAAGCCTTTGCCGTACAGGTGCTCTATTGCCGTGACAAGCTCGGTCTGCCGGATGATCGCTTGAATATCGACGGCGGTGCGATCGCCATTGGTCATCCATATGGCATGAGCGGACAGCGGCTGGTGGGTCACGCACTGATCGCGGGCAAGCGCCTGGGCGCGAAGTGTGTGGTGACGACGATGTGTGTCGCCGGTGGTATCGGGGCGGCGGGCCTCTTCGAGGTGGTCTGATGCGACGCGTTACGGCAGCATTGGTCGCAACGCTGCTGGCACTCGTCGCAATCCAACCCGTCATGGCCATCGAGATCCCCGAATATCGCGTGCTCGAGCAGGACGGCGCGTATGAGTTGCGCGAGTACGCGCCGTACATGATTGCCGAGACCGAAGTCGATGCCGGATTCATGAACGCCGGCAACATCGCCTTCGGCCGTCTGTTTCGCTATATCAGCGGAGCCAACACGACGCGTACCGAAATCGCCATGACCGCGCCGGTCGAGCAGTCACGCGATTCGAGCGGCGAAAAAATCGCCATGACCGCACCGGTCGAACAGGCCAATGTCGATGGTGTGTATCGCGTGGGTTTCGTGGTACCGCGCAAGTTCACGCGCAACAACGTGCCGAAGCCCACCGATCCTCGGGTCACCATCCGTGAAGTGCCGTCACGGACGGTCGCAGTCTGGCGTTACTCAGGGCGTTGGACTGAAGAAAACTTCCGCGAGTATGAACGTGATCTACGCGCACGTCTGGCTAGACAGGGCTTACGCGCCGCACCTGGCGACAGTGCGATCATCGCGCGCTACGACGCGCCCTTCATTCCTTGGTTCATGCGTCGTAACGAGGTGATGATCCCGCTCGTCTCCTCGACATCGCGATAGTAACGACAACGCGACAGCAAGCTGTTTCAGGAGCAAAACCCAATGTCCGAGCCGATGCATGACGATTTGAGAAGCCTTCTTCCCTTTGCTGCGATCGATCGCCGCGGTTTCGTCACCACGGCGCTGGTCGGTGGTTTTGCTGCGGCGACGCTGCCGGTGAGTGCGGCAACAATCAGCACCGACACGGCGGGTCTCGAAGCCGGCGAGACGCGCATTCCGGTAGGCGATGGTGAACTGCCTGCGTATTTTGCGCGACCGGCCGACGGGAAGCGCTTGCCTGTCGTCATCGTCATTCAAGAAATCTTTGGTGTGCACGAGCATATCCGCGATGTCTGTCGTCGCTTCGCCAAGCTCGGCGCGCTCGGCGTTGCACCGGAGCTCTTCGCGCGGCAAGGCAATCCGGCGACGGTGACCGACATGCAGGTACTGATGCGCGACATCGTCGCCAAAGTGCCTGATGCCCAAGTGATGAGCGACCTCGATGCTACGGTGAAATGGGCTCGCGGCGAGCGCGGGACCGGTAAGCTCGGCGTCACCGGATTTTGCTGGGGCGGGAGAATGACTTGGCTGTATGCCGCGCATTCGGCTGAGGTTGCGGCGGGCGTTGCTTGGTACGGACGGCTGGTGGGCGAGCCCACCGCCTTGCAACCTGAACACCCGGTGGATGTCGCAGCACGGCTGCGCGCGCCGGTACTTGGCCTTTATGCGGGTCGAGACCGCGGCATTCCGCTGGAGACGGTCGAGCGTATGCAGGCTGCACTGGTGGCGGCGACCAAAGATTCGAGTATTACTGTATACCCCGAGGCACAGCATGGTTTTTATGCCGACTACCGTGCGTCCTACCGTGTCGAGGACGCCGTGCCGGCCTTTCGCAGCGCCACAGACTGGTTCATGCGACATGGTCTTGCACTGAAACAGTCCGCTACCTGAGTGCTGCTGCGTCTATCCGGAGTTTCGCTGGCGTTCGGCTCGCGACCCTTGCTCGATCAGGTCGAGCTCTTGGTCGGCGAAGGTGAGCGCGTCTGTGTGGTGGGTCGCAACGGCGAGGGCAAGTCATCTTTGCTCAAGCTGGTGGCGAGTATCGGGGTAGCCGATGATGGCGACGTCTGGGTCAAACCCACGGCGCGCGTCGCCTGGCTGGAACAAGATCTCGATGTCATTGATGACCTCTCGGTGTTCGAAGTCGTACGAGCCGGTATTCCGCCCGATCTCGACAGTTGGGATATCAATCACCGCGTCGAAACCGTTTGCTCCAAGCTGGGGTTGGCGATCGATGTCAGGGTCGCGACACTTTCTGGCGGTTGGCGTCGTCGGGTTTTGCTTGGACGAGCGCTGGTGTCTGATCCCGATATTCTTTTGCTCGACGAACCCACCAACCATCTCGATATCGCCGCCATCGAGTGGCTCGAAGAAATAATGCTCGGATTTCGCGGTGCCTTGTTGTTCGTCAGTCATGATCGTGCGTTCGTCAATCGTCTGGCAACGCGCGTCGTCGAACTCGATCGCGGTAAATTGAGTTCCTGGCCGGGAAACTACGACGATTACGTCACCCGAAAAAATCTGCAGCTCGAAATCGAAGCCAAAGCCAATGCCGACTTCGATCGCAAATTGGCACAAGAAGAAGTTTGGATACGAAAAGGGGTCGAGGCGCGACGAACCCGTAACGAAGGCAGAGTACGCGCCCTGCAAGAGATGCGTCGCGAGCGCCGCGCACGTCGTGATCGTATCGGCCGCGTGGAGTTTGAGGTCACCGAGGCCAGCGAGTCGGGGAAGCGCATTTTCGAGACCGAGTCGGCGACAGTACGATTCGCCGATCGCAACATCATTCGCAACTTGAGCGTGAAGATCATGCGCGGTGATCGGCTCGGCATCGTGGGGCCGAATGGAGTTGGCAAGAGTACGCTGATCAAGTTGCTGCTCGGCGAATTAGAACCGCAGGAAGGGCGCGTTCTGTGCGGGCCGCGATTGGAAGTCGCCTACTATGATCAGCAACGTGATCAACTCGATCTCGCAGCATCAGTGGCTGATAACGTCAACAGCGGCAACGCCTTCGTGCCGATCGCCGGCGAGAACCGCCACGTTTCCGGCTATCTGCGCGATTTTCTCTTCCGCCCCGATCAACTGCTGACGCCCGCACGCGCTTTGTCGGGTGGCGAGCGCAATCGGTTGTTGCTCGCACGTTTGTTTGCGCGGCCGGCAAACTTGCTGGTGATGGACGAACCTACCAACGATCTCGATATCGACACCCTCGAGCTGCTCGAGGAACGGATTGCGCAGTTCGACGGCACACTGCTGCTCGTCAGTCATGATCGCGCATTTCTTGATCGTGTCGTCACCGGCTTGCTGGTGCTCGAGGGTGACGGCAGCGTGCGCGAATTCATTGGTGGCTGGAGCGACTGGCGTAGCTGGCGCGACAGCCAGCAGGGTGAGCGTCGTGCGGTGTCATCGCGCAGCGAAGAGCCGCGTCGTGATGCGGCGCCGAAACGCCGCAAATTGTCTTTCAACGAGCAGCGCGAGTTCGATGGTCTGCCGACGCGTATCGAACAACTCGAGGCCGAAAAGGCCGCACTCGATGCGCGCGTGGCCGAGCCCGCTTTCTATGGTCGCTCGCACGACGAAGTACGGGAAACCCTGCGTTTATTGCAGGCCATGACGACCGACATCGAGGCAGCCTATGCACGCTGGGCAGAACTCGAGTCGCGCCAATCCACCGCGTCGTGATATAACGCGCCGCCGCTTCGCGGTCCCATTTGCTACCTCTCCCCGGTTCCCATGCAATTTTCTGATCTCGGGCTCACGCCCGATCTGCTGCGCGCCGTCGCGGAAAAAGGCTACGACACGCCGACTCCCGTGCAGGCCAAGGCCATTCCGGCAGTACTCGCCGGTGGCGATGTATTGGCCGGTGCACAGACCGGCACCGGCAAAACCGCGGGTTTCGTACTGCCCTTGTTGCAAAAGCTCGGTGCGGCGGTAGGGCGTTCACCGCGCGTGCTGGTGCTCAGCCCGACTCGCGAGCTGGCAGCGCAGATCGGTGAAAATGCGCGAACCTACGGGCGCTACACCAATCTGCGCACGCAGGTGATTTCCGGGGGTGTCAGTGAACGTCCGCAGATCGATGCCCTGCGTAATGGTTGTGATCTGCTGATCGCGACGCCGGGTCGGTTGCTCGATCTCGTGGGGCAGGGTGCGCTCGATCTCGCCGCCGTCCGCCACTTCGTACTCGACGAAGCCGACCGCATGCTCGACATGGGGTTCATCCACGATATCCGCCGAATCGTCAAAATATTGCCGCCACAGCGGCAGAACCTGATGTTCTCGGCAACCTACTCGCAGGATATCCGTGATCTCACGACGCGCATGTTGCGCAATCCTGTCGAGATCGAGGTTGCACCGCGCAACAGTACTGCCGAACGCGTAGCGCAGGTGGCGTTCCGCGTGCCCAAAGAAAGCAAGCGGCATTTGCTGGTTCATTTATTTCGCAACGGCGCAACCGACGAGGGCCCGTGGTATCAGGCGCTGGTCTTCACGCGCACCAAACACGGCGCGAATCGCCTCGCACAGCAGCTCGAGGGTGCGGGCATCCGCTCTGCAGCCATCCACGGCAACAAGAGTCAGGCTGCTCGCGTGCGTGCGCTGGCAGATTTCAAAGCAGGGCATATCGCAGCGCTTGTCGCCACCGATGTCGCCTCGCGCGGAATCGATATCAAAGAATTACCGCAGGTCGTCAATTACGAGCTGCCGAATGTCCCCGAAGACTATGTGCATCGCATTGGGCGTACCGCGCGGGCGGGTTCCACCGGCCGCGCCGTGAGTCTGGTATCGAGCGACGAAGCTGGCCTGTTGCGCGATATCGAGCGCACGATGCGGCAGACGGTGCCGATCGCCGCCTTGCCGAAGTTCGAGATCGTCGAAGTCAGCCGCCCGAGCGCTTCGCCGACCAACCGAGTCGCACCAGCTCCGCGACCAGCACGTCACGGTGGTCGCCTTGGATCTCGATCACACCGTTTCGGACGCTCCCGCCCGAACCGCAACGCTTCTTGAACTGTCTGGCAAGATCATCGAGCGCCGACGGTGCGAGCGGCAGGCCGGTGATGACCGTAACGCCTTTGCCGCCTCGGCCCTGAGTCTCGCGGCCGACGCGTACCGTCGCCTCTTTGCCGTTGCTGCCGCCTTTGAGGGGGGCGACGAGGCTCCCGGCCAAGGCTTTGCGTTTTGCATCAATGTTCATGGTGCGAAGTCTAGGCGAACTACCGGCGGGCTAAAATGCCGGCATGCATATCGAACTCCGGCAATTGACGCGTTCAGAGTCCCAGTGGCTCAAGGTTTTCGGCTTGTGGCTGTTGGCCCTGTGGTCGGTCGTGGCGCCAGCGGCGGCCTCAGTAAGTGCGCGGGACCGCGCTGCCGACTTCGCCGAGCTCACGCAGTTGTTCTCGGGACGCTATTCGGGGGTGGTCGCTGATCCCACCGATCCGACGGCACAACGCTCGATTTCTTTGTACCACAAGATCGCGCGTCTCGACTGGCCGGCACTCGGCGAGTACGTCTACTACCATCAGATCTCGCTGGACGGCTTCGATTCAAAGCAGCCCTGGCAGCAGAAGATCTACGTGTTCGATCAAAATCTGGCACGCAAGCAGGACACGATGCGCGCCTTCGTCATACCGCCAACACTCGGAATCGCCAATCTCGAGAGCGATCCTGTAAAGCTGAGTCGACTCGCCAAAGGCGGTTCAGCCGAGGCGGCGGGTCTGCAGGGTTTTCAGGCCGGTTGCGAAATCCGCTGGAGCCGTGCTGCAGAGGGGACGTTCACGGCGCGTGTCCGCAAGCAGGATTGCCGCTACGACAGCGCCGCCTTCAAGCAAAAAATTTCACCCGAGATCAGTTATCGACTTTCCGGTGAGTCTTTCGGCTTCGAAGAAATACTGTACGGCGCGCAAGGCAAACCACTTTTTCCGGCGAGTGGCATGATCACGCTAGCTCGTCAGGCTTCGACCGCGGCAGCCGTGTTGGCGGCCTCGAAGCCGACGGAATGGCGCCGTCTCGATCCCGAGCGCACGCTCTACATGGACCTCGATGCGGGCCGCGTCATTTTCGAGTTGTCAGCCGTTTTTGCACCGCAGCATGTCGCGAACCTGCGCGCCCTCGTTCGCGCCGGTTGGTTTGAGGGTCTGAGCATCAATCGCGTGCAAGACAACTTCGTCACCCAGTGGGGCGATCCCGATGGCAAAAAGACCATTGTCGGCGCCGCTGCGCGAGTACCTCCGGAATTCGAGCGCGAGTGGACAACGGATATCAAATTCGATTCTTTGACCGATGGCGATATATTCGCGCCGCAGGTCGGGTTCGTGGACGGTTTTTGGGCCGCAGGGGATCGTGACGCGGGGCGCTTCTGGATGACGCATTGCTACGGTACGCTCGGCGTCGGTCGCGACACCGCAGCCGATTCCGGCAGCGGGGCCGAACTTTACGTCGTGATCGGTCACGCGCCGCGACAACTGGATCGCAATATCACCGTGCTCGGTCGTGCGGTGAGTGGCATGGAACTTTTGGCTGCACTGCCGCGCGGCACGCAAGCCCTCGGGTTCTATGCCACAGCTGCCGAACGCACGCCCATCCGCCGAGTGGTGTTTGCTGCCGATTTGCCGCCGACCGAGCGCGTCGAGCTTGAGTTGCTGCGCACCGATTCGGCGAGTTTTGCCGCACTGGTCGAGGCGCGCCGCAATCGTCGCGATGATTGGTACAAAGTGCCGGCCGGCAAGATCGATTTATGCAGTACGCCGCTGCCGGTACGTCGTAAAGCGATGCCATGAGCTCGGCGATCGTCGTTGGCGCAGGAATCGGCGGTCTCGCCGCCGCTTTGGGCTTGCTGCGCGCCGGGCAGCAGGTTCGAGTTTTCGAGCAGGTTGCTGCTTTGGGTGAAGTCGGTGCGGGGCTCAGCATCACGCCGAACGCCGGCAAGGCCCTGCGTTATCTCGGGCTCGAAGCTGAGCTAGAGCGGATCGGCTCGCAACCTCCTGCAGGCTGCATTCGTCACTTCAAAACTGGTGCGGTACTGGTGCAGCTGCCGCAAGATCAAAGCCGCGAGCGCTACGGCATGCCGCTGTATCACGTGCACCGTGCCGATTTGCACGCGTCTTTGCTGGCGGCCGTACAGGCACTCGATCCGCATTGCATCACGACAACTGCCACAATTCGGCGCGCGCACTCTACGGCCGGCTCGGCCAGCGTCGAGTTGCAGGATGGCCGTCGCCACGAGGCCGACTGGCTGGTCGGTGCCGACGGTATTCACTCGGTGACACGTAGTTCGCTGTTCGGACCTGACCGACCGAACTTCACCGGTTATGTGGCTTGGCGCGGTCTGATTCCGGGCGACTTAGTGCCGCGCGAATTGCTCGAGCCGCCGCTATGCATGACCGTCGGACCACGTCGTCTGTTGATGCGCTACCCATTGCGTAGCGGTGCCTTGGTCAACTTCGTGGCCATCGCTCGTCGTAGTACGTGGATGGAGGAGGGCTGGTCGGTACGCTCCGGTCTTGATGAACTTTTGACCGAGTTTGCCGACTTCGAGTCGCACAGCCTCGAGTTGCTGCGACTCACGCCGGCAGAGCGTTTGTTCAAGTGGGGGCTCTTCGACCGTGACCCGTTGCCGACCTGGACCTTGGCACGCGCCACGTTGTTGGGTGACGCCGCGCATGCCATGCCGCCTTTCACCGGACAAGGTGCAGTGATGGCCCTCGAGGACGCCGCTGTGCTCGGAAGAGTCATGAGCGCCCTCAAAGATAATCAGAGCAGCACCGATAGCCACGCTATCAATAGCGACGATAAGGGTCACAACGAGCTCGATGACGCGCTGCGTCGTTATGAGTTGGCACGACATGCGCGCGTGACCGCTGCGCTTGCCATGTCACGCGCGCGTTCCGAACTTTATTTTGCCGATGACCCGCAGCAGCAAGTGCAAGCCCTCGGTGCTGGAATGGCGGAGCTCCGCACACTCTACGATTACGATGCCGGGCGTGATGAGGCTGCAGATGCGGCCGCGACTCACTCGCGGCGCTGACGCGCCGCACGCTCGAGTCGACTGATACCGAGTGCGCCGCTGCGCACCACCTCGAGCAGCTCGGCACCCTTGGAAAGATCGGTGATGAACTTGTCGATCTCGGCTTCGCTCGCGGTGAGTTCGACGATGAAGCCATCGCTGGCCGGATCGAGGACGCGGCCACCGGCGCGCACCACATAACCGCGTACGGCGTCCGCTTGCTCAAGTCGCACCTTGAGTTTGAGCAGCACGAGTTCGCGCTCGATATGCTCACCCTGCGTCATGTCTTCGACCGCGACCACATTGATCAGCTTGTTGAGCTGACTGATGATCTGCTGCATGACCAAGTCCGAACCTTTGGTGACGAGCGTGATTCGCGATACCGTCGGCTCGTCGGTCGCCGCTACGGACAGCGATTCGATGTTGTAGCCGCGAGTCGAAAACAGACCGGCGACCCGTGTCAGGGCGCCCGCTTCGTTTTGCAGGTTGATGGCGATGATGTGTCGCATGGGTCGTGAAGCATATTGCACGGCACGGCTGAACTGGTAGTCTGGCTGACCCCCTGCACGTTTTTCCGGTTGATCGCCATGTCCGAGCCTGCCGCCACACAATTCGCTGCCGCCGCCCGCCACCCGCGCGCCGGCACCACCATGACCGGCGCAGAGATGATCGTTCAGGTACTCGCAGACGAAGGCACGACGGTCATCTTTGGTTATTCGGGCGGTGCGATCCTGCCGACCTACGACGCGGTGTTCCGCTACAACCGGGAACAGACGGCGGGCGGTTTGCCGCAAATGCCGTTGATCGTTCCGGCGAATGAGCAGGGTGCGGGCTTCATGGCCGCAGGCTACGCGCGGGCGAGTGGTCGGGTTGGTGTATGCATCGTGACCTCGGGTCCCGGTGCCACCAACACCGTGACTCCGGTGCGCGACTCGATGGCCGACTCCATTCCCATGATCGTCATCTGTGGGCAGGTGCCGACTGGGGCAATCGGTACCGACGCGTTCCAAGAGGCACCCGTGCCGGCGCTGATGGGCGCCGTGGCGAAACATATTTTTTTGGTGACCGACCCGACCAAGCTCGAGGCGACGATACGCACCGCATTCGAAATCGCCAGAACGGGGCGCCCCGGGCCGGTGGTCATCGACGTCCCCAAAGATGTTCAGAACTGGAGCGGCACGTTTGCCGGCGAGGGGCTGCTGCCCATCCCGGGATATCGCAAGCGGCTGTTCGCTGCGGCGCACGCCGCCATCGAGACCGACGAAGCAGAGCAATTTTTCGCGATGCTGGCAGCGTCGCGCCGCCCCTTGCTCTACGTCGGCGGCGGTGCAGTCAATGGCGAGGCCGCGGCCGCCCTCCGCGACTTTGCCATTTCTTTTGGCATCCCCGTGGTGACTACCTTGATGGGTATCGGCGTCTTCGACACGACGCATCCGCTCTCGATGAGCATGCTGGGCATGCATGGCGCGGCGTTTGCCAATTACGCCGTCGAAGACTGCGACATGCTGATTGCCGTGGGTGCGCGCTTCGACGATCGAGTTGCCGGCGTACCCGGCAAATTCGCGCCGCAGGCCAAAAAAATCGCTCACCTCGATATCGATCGCGCCGAAATCAACAAGGTCAAGCGCGTCGATTGGAGTCACGTCGGACAACTGCGCGAGGCCCTCGCGACGCTCACGGCTCACGGCAAGGCGAGCGGATTTCGGCCAGATCTCGCCGCTTGGCATGCCGAGCTAGCCGAGTTGCGTCGTCGGCACGCCATGAATTACGACCGCGACAGCCAGCTGATTCAGCCTTATTACGTCATCGAAGAAATCAATCGGCAAACTCGTGGCGACGCCATCATCGCCACCGGCGTTGGCCAGCATCAGATGTGGGCTGCGCAATACTTCGATTTTCGACAGCCGCGACTGTGGTTGACCTCGGGTTCGATGGGTACGATGGGCTTTGGTTTGCCGGCGGCGATTGGTGCGCAGTTCGCCAACCCCAAGGCGTTGGTCATCGACATTGACGGTGACGCCTCGATCCGCATGAATTTCGGCGAACTCGAGACTGTCACCACCTACGATTTGCCGGTCAAAGTCGTGGTACTCAACAATTTCGGCGATGGCATGGTCAAGCAATGGCAGAAGCTGTTCTTCAAGGGACGCATGTCGGCCAGCGACAAATCACTGCACAAAAAAGATTTCGTCAAAGCGGCGCAGGCCGACGGGTTCACGTTCGCTGTTCGTCTCGATCGCAAGGTGGATGTGCCGCGGGTCGTCGAAGAATTCATTCGATATCCGGGGCCCGCTTTTCTTGAGGTCATCATCGATCCTGACGCCGGTGTCTACCCGATGGTCGGACCGGGCCAATCCTACGATGCCATGATCACCGGCGATTTCATCGCTGCCCGACATGCCGTCAAAGAAACCGAGGCGCCGGGTCCTTCGCAGATGTTCTAGCCCATCTCGAGCAGGCGACCGCCTGCAGGGGCGTCGAGCGACACCGATTTCACCAGCGCATAGACCGGCTGCTCGGGTGCGAGTGCGAGTGCGCTGACGGCCGCCGGAGTGACCGCCGCGAGCAGACGCTGTGCGCCGACGGCAAGCTCGACCAACACCGAACCGTCACCACGGTCGCGCAGGCAAAGGATTTTCGCCTGCAAGGCATTGCGTACCGAGAGTCCCTGCGGCGCCTGCGTTGCGATGATCACTTCGTTCGCCGGCACGTACGCGCGGACCGGGATGCCGGCCGCGAGCGGCAGCCGCGGGATGAGTACGGTCTGACCTTCGAGTGTGGTCAGCCAGCCGTCGCCTGCCGGATCGCGTCCCGCGACCTGCAGTGTCAGGAGGCTGCCGGTATCAGCGCGCATCGAGAGCAAAGGCGTGTGCGCGCGACCCATCAAGGCGTCGATACGATCGCTGGCTACAACTTTGCCCGCATCGAGTAACACCAGATGATCAGCAAGTCGCAGTACCTCGGCGAGACTGTGCGTGACATAGATCGCCGAGATCGCAAATTCGCGCTTGATCAGCTCGAGCAGTGCGAGGATTTCTGCTTTGCGCGGTGCATCGAGTGCAGCGAGTGGTTCATCGAGCAGCAGCAGCGAGGGATTCGACAGCAGCGCACGGCCAAGCGCGACCCGTTGACGCTCGCCGCCGGAAAGCGTGCGCGGCCAGCGCTGCAGTAGTGCGCCCAGCCCCAAAGTATCGATGACTTGTTGCGTATTGACTGCCGATTGATGACGACGTGATCGACGCGCACCGAAGTCGAGATTGGCGGCGACATCGAGATGTGGAAACAGCAGCCCGTCCTGCGGCACCCAACCGATGGCACGTTGCTCGGTCGAGAGATGAATGCCGCGGCTCGTATCGACGAATACTTGTTCGCCGATGCGGATCGCGCCGTGATCGGGTTGCAGGTTACCGCAGATGAGATCGAGCAGCGTTGATTTACCCGCACCTGAGGCGCCAAAGACGACGGTCACTCCGGTCGCTGGCGCCTCGAATCGAGTCTCGAGTCGAAAGTCACCGCGTTGATGGCGGATATCGATGGTGAGCGCACGCGTCATGGACGGGCGTTCCAGCGGCCGGCACGCCGACCCAGCCACTCGGCACCCAGCAAGGCGAGCAAGGCGATGGTCAAAGAAATGAGTGCCAGTCGCATGGCCATCGCTTCGCCATCAGGCGCCTGCAAGGCGCCGTAGATGGCGAGTGCGAGCGTCTGCGTTTCGCCGGGCACGTTCGCTGCAAAGGTGATGACCGCGCCGAATTCGCCGAGGCACATCGCAAAGCCGAGCACTGCGGCGGCGAGTACTCCCGGCAGTGCAAGCGGCAGCGTGACGGATAGAAATCGATCGAGTGCTCCGGCTCCCAACGAACGCGCGGCGAGCTCGAGCCGCGGATCGATGGCTTCGAGTGACAAGCGAATGGTGCGCACCATGATGGGCAGGGCGACGAGACCCGCCGCGATGGCTGCCCCGTTGGTGCTGAACACGAGCCGTAGGCCGAAGGCATTATCGAGCCAGCGGCCGATCGGCCCTTGAACGCCCAGTGTAAGCAGTAGCAGATAACCGACGACTACGGGCGGCAATACCAGCGGGGAGTGCACGAGCGCGTCGAGCAGGGCACGTCCCGGGAAACGACGACGCGCCAGCAACCAACCGAAGAACAGCGCAGGCGGCAGCGTGAACAGCAATGCGCGCAGCGCCACTTGCAGACTGGTGAGGATCGCCAGCCATTCTGCTTCAGACAAGCTCACCAGCAGGTCCTATAATTTGGGGCATGAAATATTTGCATACGATGGTCCGCGTGACCGACCTCGAAGCCTCGCTGCGATTCTATCGGGACGCTCTTGGCCTTGAACTGCTTTCTAAAAAAGAAGTCCCGCAGGGGCGCTACACGCAGGTGTTTCTGGCTGCGCCCGGCGATCACTCTGCGCAGGTTGAGCTCACCTACAACTGGGACCCCGAGACCTATACCGGTGGTCGCAACTTCGGCCATCTCGCTTATGCCGTGGCTGATATTCACGCTGCGTGTCAGCGCCTCGCCGATCATGGCGTGACCATCCTGCGCCCGCCGCGCGACGGTCGTATGGCGTTCGTGCGTTCACCCGATGGTATTTCGATCGAGCTGCTGCAGGCCGGCGGCGCGCTCGCGCCCATCGAGCCTTGGGTTTCGATGCCGAACACCGGCAGTTGGTGATTCATCCGGCGAGGGTGTGCGTTACTCGGCATGAGTGAAGCGGCCTGAGATGGCAGCCTGTCGCCCCTGATGGTCGTGAGGCGACATGCGCGCAGGTGGCAGACTCGGCGGCTCGGGTTTCTTGGTACTTTGGCTGCTGGCCGGATGCACACTGCTATCCGGGTGCGCCGCGCCGCGTGCCTATCTTGGCGAACCCATCACCGCGACCCGCGAACCACAAGGCTATCGTATGGCGACGGTGCTGCGCGCTCGTGGCGATGACGACCTGCTTTTTTTGCTCAGCCTGTCGGGCGGCGGTATGCGTGCCTCGACCATGGCTTACGGGGTTCTCGAGCAGCTTGCGGCCGACCCCGTAAACCGTGATGGCCACCGTAGTCGTTTGCTCGATGAGGTGGATGTCATTTCTGCGGTCTCGGGAGGTGCCGTGCCGGCGGCTTACTACGTCCTCTTTGGCGATCCCTTGTTCGAGGACTTCACCGCGAGATTTCTCGTTCGCGACATCACCGCACTCTGAGTCGTCGAATTCTTTGGAGTCCCTCTGGTTGGCTGCGTCTTGGGTCGCGAGAGTATTCGCGGAGCGATGCTTACGCCGAGTTTTTCGACCGCGAGCTTTTTCATAGCGCGACGTTTGCCGATCTCGACACCCGCGGGAACCGCCCTTTTTTGATCATCAATTCGAATGAAGTCAGCCTCGCGGCAGGATTGGAATTTACGTAGGACAACTTCGATGCCATCTGCAGTGATTTATCACGGTTTCCAATCGCTCGCACCGTCGCGGCGTCCTCGCTCGTTCCGACCTTGCTGACACCGATCACGGTGCGCAACTACGCGAGTGCTTGCGATCATGGCGAGTCGATTACTTCGACCGCGAAGTCCGCTAACGCCTGGATACCTTGGTTGTATTCGGTCGATGGTGCGCTCAGCGATAATCTCGGCGCACGCGCCATATTCGATGCGCTCGCCGATGGCGACGATCACATGCAACCGCGATACGCCTCGACCTCAAAGCCGGTACGACGGATCGTGTATCTGTCGGTGAATGCGGGCGATGCGAAATCGATGTGGGTGGGTGAGCATCGGCAATCCCCGCCTGCGCTGTAAATGCTGCGCTTGATGGGTACGGTACCGGTGGACCGCTATACCGCAGAAAGCAAGCTGCGACTGCGCGCTGCGCTCGAGGCCGAGGCTCGCGAGCTGTATGCAGAGCTGCACTACATCGAGATCGAGATCGACTCATTGCGCGCCGAGCCGGAGTTTGCCGCACTCGTCGAACTGCCGACTTCCTTTGATCTACAACCCGACGCGATACGCGCGTTACATCGTGCGAGTCGTCGTCTGCTCGGGCAGTCACCGGAATATCAAAGATTACTCGAGGCTTTCCGAGAATCCTGAACCAGCACAGGGAGTGCGCAATAGTGCCTCTTCGTCACCATGTCATCGAGACGCCTTTGGTCTTGAGATAGGGCTCGAGTCCTTCTTTGC
>Ga0194131_10005139_pt1 | contig 19127 bp, 16 predicted proteins | sample TA2KigO120mmetaG_FD_148631 | JGI IMG/M metagenome (GOLD analysis project Ga0194131, IMG submission 148631) | Freshwater microbial communities from Lake Tanganyika, Tanzania - TA2015053 Kigoma Offshore 120m | ecosystem: Environmental > Aquatic > Freshwater > Lake | place: Tanzania: Lake... | reverse complement strand
GAAAGATTGGCGAGCGTGCGCTTGACGATCTTTTTGCCTTGGCGGAAAGCGGTGCGGAGCAGAATCGCGGGAGGCGAGGAGCGGTTCGGCACGGTTTCCACGTACATGGTAACAGTATGCAACAATAGGCGCTACGTGTAAATACATATACGAGTATTTACATGGGTATACAGAACAAGGCAAAAAAACGCGCAACCCACGCTGTCTGAGAACCTTGCGGTGAAAACTACTGCTTATCGGCGGGGGAACTTCGGTTTGAAGCGCGCAGTCCAACTGTTGGCTCGCGATTTCCTGCTGCTGTTTCAGCCGTCGGCGTTCCTCTTCGCGTTGCTGTTCGGTCAGCTATTACGTGGCGGCTGTGGCAAGGAAGGCGAAGAGTATCGTTCGCTTCGTACCGCATGATTGTCACGGATCAACGATTGCGCGAACTGTTCCGTCAATTCCTCTATATATGGGACCAAGTATCGGCGGCTGTCTTCTCGGCACCGCGCTAGGCGATGCGATCGGCCTGCCTGCCGAAGGACTCTCGCGCCGCCGCCAGCACCGCGTCTTGGGCGAACTTAAGGGCCACCGTTTCTTTTTTGGCCGAGGTATGGTCTCCGACGATACGGAGCACACCTGCCTCGTCGCGGAAGCACTCATCCGATCCGCCGGTGAGCCCGATGCCTTCGAGCGCTATCTCTCCGCGGGGCTGCGTTGGTGGCTCGCGGGATTGCCGGCCGGAGTCGGGTTCGCCACGCTGCGGGCGGTGATCCGGCTCTGGTTCGGCATTTCTTCGAAAAGCTCTGGCGTATTCTCGGCCGGCAATGGACCGGCGATGCGCAGCGCTTTGATCGGCGCTTTCTGTGGTGAGGACAGATCCCGCATGCGCGCTCTGGTTCAGTCATCGACACGGCTGACACATACCGATCCCAAGGCCGAGTGGGCGGCGTTCGCCGTTGCGCTTGCGGCAACGATGCCCGCCGATGGTCAGGCGTTCCAGTCAGCCCTCGCCGAAGCCCTAGGCGACGGGGCCGCGGAGTTCCTTGCGCTCACCGACGCCGCTCTGCGCAGCGCCGGACGTGGCGAAACAACCGAGCATTTCGCCGATTTGTTGGGCCTACATCACGGCGTCTCTGGCTACTGTTTCCACACGGTTCCAGTGGCACTGCACGCGTGGCTGCGCCATCCTAACGATTTCCGTGCCGCCGTACCAGCGGCAGTTCGATGCGGAGGCGACACCGATACAACCGGGGCCATAACGGGGGCTATTGTCGGCTCTACAGTCGGAGAGGCCGGACTTCCCAGCGATTGGCTCGGTGGGCTTGTTGAGTGGCCACGAACAGTGGCGCGAATGCGATTACTGGCGAGTCAGCTCGCCGAGCGCGGCCGCGTTGAACACTTCACTTCGATCCCGTTCGCGCACACGCTTCTCCGCAACGCGTTTTTCACGTTGGTCGTGATCGTCCACATCCTGCGCCGAATGCTCCCGCCCTATTGAGCGCTACCAATCGCCGATAATTATAGGAATGGCCGCCGACTACAAAACACTCTATCGGCAAGCATTCGAGCGCTTCGGAACAATCGCGCTTTGGAGCAGCCGTCCCGTCGCCGATCCAACGCCCGAAGACGCGCTTGCGATCACGTGGAGCCTTCGCGTCGAAGGGGACCTGGCGGCGCGGCAATTGGCCGAAGATATCGAGGCTGCTTGCCGTGTCGCTCACTAGTCTTCAGTCCGACATCCTGCGCCTTCTGGCATCGCATCGAGACGCCGAGAGTTATGTTGCCGGAAGCACACCCCTCAACCGGAGCGAGCCTCGCCTTTCAACCGACATCGACATTTTTCAGGATCGCGAAGCGCGCGTCGCGGAAGCCGCCGAGTCCGATGTCGCCGAGCTCATCGCCCACGGTTTCGAAGTGAAGTGGCTTCGCCGCGAGGCCACGTTCTATGCGGCCGCAGTAGATCGCGGCGGGCAGGCAACTCGTCTCGAGTGGGCCGTCGATAGCGATTTCCGCTTCTTCCCCGCCGTTCCCGACTCGACTTTTGGGTATGTCCTTCATCCCGTCGACCTCGCGACGAACAAAGTCAGTGCCGCCTGCGGCCGCCGAGAGCCGCGCGATGTCGTCGACCTCCTGACGATTCACGCCAAGATATTGCCGCTCGGAGCAGCTATCTGGGCGACGGTTGGAAAGATCGTCGGCTTCACCCCCGAAGGAATCATCAACGAGATCCGTCGCGTTGCCCGCTACACGGCCGCGGATTTCGAACGCATCGCTTCAGAGCCGCCGCTTGATCCGGTCAATGTAATGTTTCGCTTCCGCGAAGCGCTCGCTGAAGCGGAAGAGTTCGTCGTGAGGATGCCTACCAGCAAAGCTGGGCTTGTCTTCATCGAGAATGGCCGCGCCGTACAACCCGACCCCGAACGCCTCCATCACTACACAACGCACGCGGGCCAGCGGCGAGGGCACTGGCCAACCAGCGTCGAGATCACCCGCGCCATGCTCGAGCGCCTGTCTTAAATGCGGCGCGCGGCGAAGCGCTTCAGTACGGATGCATCGCCCGAAACTCGCAGAGTAGTTGCCAGCGCATCCGCGGTAAGACCGTTGCGCGCGACGACGGAGACTTCCAGCTCCGTCGTCATTGCCGCGCCCGCGCGCGGATCGATGATATGCGAGTACCGCTTGCCGTCGCGCTCGAAGAACTGCCGCGAGTCGCCGCTGGTCGATACCGCCGCATGCCGCAACGTCAACACTCTGCCCGCGGCCTCGACGCGCCAGCCCTTCTCCCCGGGCGGCGCTTCGCGGCAGACGATGTCGCCGCTCGCCGCGATCAATACGCTTGCAACGCCCGCCGCGCGCGCGGCTTCATCGGCCGCGAAGCCTTTGCCGATCGCCCCCAAATCCACGCGCATGCCCGGTTTGGCGAACCAGGCTTTACCGTTTTCAAGGTGCAAATCGCGCCAGTTCACCAGCGCCTTGGCGTCATCGGTGAAGGCGCGCTTGTCGCGCCAAAGCCGCGTTAGCGGGCCCACGGTGACGTCGAACGCGCCTTGCGAGGCCTCACTCACGCGGCGAGCGAACCGCAGCACCGTTTCGAGTTCGGCGCTGATTGTCATCGGCGTTGTCGACAACCGCGAGACTTCACTTTCGGCGCGATAGTCCGAGAGCAGTGCATCGAGAAAAGCGATGCGCGCGAACGTGCGCTCAAATGCCGCGCGGGCCTCGGCGGGGTTGCGTGCGTAGAGCGTCACGCCCACGAGCGTGCCCATGTGCGGCTCCACCGCTTCGAATCTATTCGCGCTCCACACCGTTGTTCCAGTAGCGGAACATCTCGGCCGCCGAGGGCGTCTTCAGCGGACGCACCAGCCGGAAGCCGAGAAACTGCGCATCGGTCAGATACCAGATCGATTTCGGCAGTTGCGGGTCCTGCATTTTCCACGACGGATCGGACGCCACGCGCACACCGCAGCGCACGCGCGACGCATCGTCGCTCCAACCGCCACCGCGCGCGACGTGCGGATAGGGCTCCGTCGACGGCACGAAAACGCCCGCCGGCAGCGGCTTCGCATACGCCTTCGGATCGTATTGATCGAGCGTCCACTCGGCGACGTTACCCAGCAGATCGTACATACCAAACTTGTTCGGCTGCTTCTTGCCGACGAGTTGATACTTCTCATCGCCGAACCACGCGACGTCCTTCAGATTCGCCGTCTCGGTCTCGCCCGCCCGGCAAGCGTACTCCCATTCGGCCTCGGTTGGCAGCCGGTAGAAATGTCCGGTCTTCGCCGACAGCCACTGGGCGTACTTATTCGCGGCGTGCTGCGTCATCGAGATCGCGGGAAACCCGGTGATGCCCATACCGAAGCTCATCTCGACATACGGCTTGGTTGGCCGCGAGATCGCATCGACGTTCGAGTCGGCGCCCAGCGTCTCGTTGGCGAGGTTCTGAAACATGAATAGCCGGTACTCGTCCCACGTGACTTCGAACTTGCCCATCCAGAAGGGCTCGACCTTCAGCCTGCGCTGCGGGCCTTCGTCCGGCGTGCGGCCCTTCACTCCCTCGGGCGTTCCCATCGTGAATTCGCCGCCCGGAACCGGAACCATCTCGTAGGAGATCACCGTATTCGGAATCGTATGTTTGTACGCGTTGAACGCGCCGGGCGCCGGCGATATCTTCGCGGCGATGCGGACGGCAAGCGCCTGGTCGTCTTTCGGCTTCGCCGCCGGCTTGCCGATCTCGACGCCTTCGGGCCACTTCGCGCCTTCGCTCAGCCATTGCTTGACGACGGCGCGCTCGGCTTCGGAAATTTGCGGCCCGCCCGGCGGCATCGCCAGCGGTTGCCCCGGCGCGCGATCCATCGTCAACAGCATCGGACTCTTCATCGGTTCGGCCATGTTGATCGCCCTCGCGGCCAGGGCCCGCGTCGACAAACGCAGCCCGCCCAACGCGCGATCCGGCCCGTGGCATGTCGTGCAGTGTTTCTCCAGTACCGGCCGGATTTGTTTGTTGAAATCGACCTGGGCAAACAGGGCCGGCGCGAGGAGGAGCAGGATTCGCATGGTTTACAGGAACCGCGTCCTGCCCGGCAGCGCCAGCGGCGGCACGTCGAGCTTGCCGTTCCAATCGAGGTTCTCCGGGAAGATGCGCTCCTGCGAATTCAGCGCCTGTTCCCAGGTGATCTGCTGGCCGGTGTAGGCCGCCATGCGGCCCATGATGCCGAGCATCGTCGACGAACACATGCGGTCGCCGTCGTTCAGCACTTCGCCTTTGCGAATGGCCTGGAACAGGATGTCGTGTTCGCGCTGGTACATGTCGTACTTCTGCCCGCTGTAGGTCCACTCATTGGCGCCGACGATGCGCGGATTCGGCCCGCGCCCGATAATCGCTTGGCCCTTGGTGCCGAGGATGTAATCGGAGTTCTCGTTGTAGCAGCCCTCGATCTGGCGAGTGGCCACCATTGCCCGAACGCCGTTCGGGTAGAGGTAGTTGACTTCGAAGTGATCGTAGATATTGCCGCCGTGCGCCGGAATCTGGCGTCCGCCGACGGCCACACACGAAACCGGCGGTTGATCCTTCATCGCCCAGGCGACTTTGTCGACGCTGTGGATGGCTTGTTCGACGAGCGAGTCGCCGCAGGTCCAGGTGAAGTTGTACCAGTTGCGGATCTGCCACTCGACGTCGCTCATGCCGGCCGGTCGATCGGACGCCGGCGGCATCGGCTTCACGGGGTTGGTGTAGTAGGTGGCGTAATAGGTGACGATGTCGCCGATATCGCCCTTGGCCACGCGATCAAAAACGTCGACGATGTAGTTCGAATAGCGCCAGCAGAAACCCGCGACGAGGTTGAGCTTCTTCTCCTTGGCGATGCGGACGGTTTCCATCACGTGCCGCACGCCGGGCGCATCGACTGCCATCGGCTTTTCGCAGAAGACGTGTTTGCCCTTCTCGATCGCGTAGCGCAACTGCTCCGGCCGGAAACCGGGGGGCGTCGCCAGCAACACGACGTCGATGTCGGAATCGATGAGCTTCTTGTAGGCATCGAGACCGACGTACATGTTGGCCTTCTCAACCTTGACCTTGTCTTTGTGGATGCGCTCCAGGCGCGCCACGGAGTCGTCGATGCGTTCCTGGAAAACATCGGCCATCGCCGTCAGGTTCGAAAAATCGTCGGCCTTCAGCGCCTGCGCCGCCGCGCCGCTGCCCCGCCCGCCGCATCCGACCAGACCGACCTTGATCGCCTTAGTCGCTTGTAGGGCGGACAACACCGCCGGTGCACCCAGCGCCAGCGCTCCCGATTTCAAAATGTCCCGACGAGGGGCTTCGTTGCTCATGCTTCATATCGTATCGTGAGTTGGCGCTGACGTATAGGGGGAGTTTTGAGTCTCAGCCTGCAAGTTGGTACTTCCACTACATAAATTGCTATCGCATTGATTTAAAGACGCTTACCGACTCTCCGATCATCACTGCCCCGGTGATTTAGGGGTGCAACTACACAACTTGCTAAACACAAGGAAGCATTCGACTTGACGTGTTTGCATACAAATTGCGACTCCGACTACCGAAATTGCTATCACGCTGATTTGACGACGCTTACCCACTCACGGACTGTGACGGCTCCGGCGATTTAGGGGCATGACTACACAACTTGCTAACTGTATGAAAAAACTAAGGTAAACTCCGCTGTTGCAAATCACGACTACAACTACTAGAATTGCTATGTGGCTTATTTCAGGAGAGTTAAGGAAAATTTCGTGCGAAGTCTCGCCGCCACGTTCCCGGCCGTCGTCATCACCGGCGCCCGTCAGTCCGGCAAGACGACTCTCCTGCGTGAGGCCTTCCCCAACCACACCTACGTCACCCTCGATCTGCCCAGCGTCGCCGAGATGGCCGATCGCGACGGCGCAGCCTTTCTCCGCAACTACCCCGGCGATCTTCTGATCGACGAGGTGCAGTACGCCCCCGGCCTGTTCCGGTATCTCAAGGCCGAGATCGATGCCGACCGCACCCGCATGGGCCGATTCCTGCTGACGGGTTCGCAGAAGTTCACCCTCATGCAGGCGGTTAGTGACAGCCTCGCCGGACGCGCCGCGATCCTCTCGCTCGAAACCCTCTCGCTGCGGGAACTGCCGGCCAATCACGGCAAGAGTGAGCTCGCCATACTCGCCCGCGGCATGTTCCCCGAATTGTGGCGCGCGCCGGAGCTCGACGCCTACGCCTTCTACTCTTCCTACGTCTCGACCTACATCGAGCGCGATGTCCGCCAGGTCGTCAACATCGGCAGCCTCCGCGATTTCGAGCGATTTCTGCGCGCCTGTGCGGTCCGCAGCGGGCAGATCTTGAATGTATCCGATCTCGCCCGCGACGTCGGAATCACGCCAAAGACCGCGCAGAGCTGGCTGAGCGCGCTCGAAGCGACCAATCAGATCTATCTGCTCGAGCCCTATTTCGAAAACGTCGGCAAACGCATGATCAAGTCGCCGAAGCTGTATCTCAACGATACGGGCATGTTGTGCTTCCTGCTCGGATTGACCGAGCCGAACCTCGTCAACACGCCTCTCATCGGCATGATCTGGGAAACCTTCATCTGCGCCGAGTTGCGTAAGCGCCACTCCTACAGCGACAAGCCGCTGTCGTTATGGTTCTACCGCGACGGCCAAGGGCGCGAAGTCGACTTCCTGGAAATGGGCGAAGGCAAACTGAATCTCTACGAGGCCAAGTGGGCCGAAAACCCCGACGCCCGTTGGTTCCGCATTCTGCATGAGATCGCGGGTTATCTCGCCAAGGGCGTGATGGCGACCGGCGATTTATCGATCGTCTGCCGCACGCCGGTGACTCTGCACAAGGACGGCGTCATCGTGCAGCGGCCGGAGAGCATCGGTCAGGAACTGGCGCGCCCAGCCGGCCAATAGCGTAGCTTCACATGGCTCTTTCAAAGTCGCCAGCGCGCGGTCGACATGTTCGGACCCGATGCGCTCGCGGCGGCTTTCAAGTATAGGCCGCACGAACTCGGGCGTGAACTCTGGATGGCCCTGAATGCCGAGCAACGTGCCCACGCGGAACATCGCCACTTCGCAGTGGTCGTTCGACGCCAGGACCTTCGCGCCCGGCGGCAGCACTTCAACCTGATCCTGACAGCTCATCAAAGCCCCGAACGACGGCGCGGGCGGCTGCATCCATGGCTCTGCCGCGATGATGGTGAACCGATGCACGCCGATGCCCCAGCCCTTCGGGCTCTTGGCCGTCCGGCCGCCGAGCGCGCGGCCCATCATCTGATGCCCGAAGCAGATGCCGACGAACGGTTTCGACGCCGCATGCATCCGGCGCATCAGCTCCGCGTAAGCCAGGATCCACGGCTCGTCTTCATAGACGCTGCGGCGGGAGCCGGTGCCGACGAACCCATCGCATTCGTCAAGATCGGCGGGCGCTTCGCCGCGAGTGAGATCGTAGACTCGCCACTCGGCCGGCAGCCACGCGTTGAACATCGCCGGGTACTGCGGACGGAGTTCATCGCAATGGAGCAGCCCGAGCTTCATATGGACCGTAGATGGAACGACTTCAACCGCGTCAGCGAGTCGTAACCGAGCAAGCTCAACGAGCACCCGCGGCCCGTGTCCTTCACGCCCGTCCACGCCAGCGCCGGATCGAGGTAATCGCAACGGTTCATGAACCAGGTGCCGGTGGCGATGTGGCCGCCGATGCGCAGCGCCGCGTCCTGATCCTGCGTCCAGATCGCCGCGGTGAGGCCGTAGGCGCTGTCGTTCATCAGCGCGATCGCCTCTTCGTCGTTCGCCACGCGCATGATGCCGACGACCGGCCCGAACGACTCCTCGGTCATCACACGCATGCGGTGATCGACGTTAGTTAGAATCTCGGGCGCGAGGTACGGCGTGCCGGGTTGTTTGTCGATGTTGAGATGAGCCCGCGCGCCTTGCGCGATGGCCTCTTTCATCTGCGCGCGCACGAACTCGGCGGCGCTCGTGCGAACCATCGGCCCAAGCGTCGTCGCCGCGTCAAGCGGATTGCCGAGCACGTAGGTCTTGGTCAACGCGACGGCGCGTTCGACGAACTCGTCGAAGGCATCGGCGTGCGCGTAAATGCGCTCGATGCCGCAGCAGCTTTGGCCGGAATTGAACATCGCGCCATCGACGAGGTTCTCGACGGCGTCGTCCATGTTGGCGTCGGCACGCACATAGGCCGGGTCTTTGCCGCCGAGTTCGAGCGTCGCGCCGATGAAGCGCTTCGCCGCGGCCTGCTGAATGGCGTGACCGCCCGAGACCGATCCGGTGAAGACGACGAAGTCGACACGGCTGTCACCGATCACACGTTCGACATCGCTATGCGCCAGATGCAGGAACTGGAAAACGCCGTCGGACAAGCCGGCGGCGCGCCACGCGTCGGCGAATCGTTCGGCGCACAGCGGCGTCTGCGCCGAGTGCTTCAGCACAACCGCGTTGCCCGCAACGATGGCCGGCACAACCGAGTTGACCGCCGTGAGATAAGGGTAGTTCCAAGGTGCGACGACGAAGACAACACCGAGCGGCGTCTTGCGGATAAAACGCGTGAAGCCTTCTTTCGGCGCGACGGCGTGATCGGCCAGAGCCTCGGGCGAGGCGTCAATCATGAACCGCGCGCGCTCGGCAAAACCACGCTTGATTTCGTTCGGTGTATAGCGGACCGGACGGCCCATCTGCCAGGTCAGTTCGACGCCGATCTCGTCGGCCTTCGTTTCCATCGCTTCGACGAACTTGCGCGCGATGGCCATGCGGTCTTTCAGAGGTACTTGCGACCACGCGCGTTGCGCTTCGACGGCGCGTTGCAACGCACCGTCGATCTCACTCGGCGTCGCGAGTGCACGCTCGACAAAAACGCTGCCGTCAATCGGAGAAATTGTTTTCTGCATGGCTTAGAGCGGAGTGGTGTAGGCCGCGGTGATGCCGCCATCGACGAGGAACTCGCTGCCCGTGACGAAGGACGATTCGTCGCTGGCCAGGTACAGCGCGGCGTAGGCGATCTCCTTCGCTTGGCCGAAGCGGCCCATCGGGATGTGGACGAGGCGGCGCTGCTTCTTCTCCTCGGTGTTGAGGTACTTCATGAGCAGCTCGGTTTGAAGCGGGCCGGGGCAGAGTGCGTTCACGCGGATGTTCTCGCGGGCGTGAATGGCGGCGAGTTCGCGGCTCATCGAAAGCACGGCGCCTTTGCTGGCGGTGTAGGCCAACTGCGGCGTCGCCGCGCCGAGAATGGCGACGAAGGACGCGGTGTTGATGATCGATCCGCCGCCGGCGCGGCGCAGCGCTGGCACGCCGTACTTGCAGCCGAGGAACACGCCCTTCACGTTGATCGCGAAGGTCAGATCCCAGACGGCCTCGGTGGTGGAGATGGCATCGTCGTCATCGGCGTGCGAGATGCCCGCGTTGTTGAAGATGACGTTCAATTTGCCGTACTCTTTCTCGGCGGCGGCGACCATGGCTTCGCTGTCGGCGGCGCTGGAGACATCGGCCTTGAAGGCGAGCCCGCCGCACTCGGCGGCAACGGCGCGCGCGGCGTCTTCATTGAGGTCGACGCAGACGACCTTGGCGCCTTCCTTGGCGAATAGCAGCGCGGTCTCTTTGCCGATGCCGCTTCCGGCGCCGGTGATGAGCGCCACTTTGTTGTTCAAACGCATTCTTTCTTAAATCCTCTCAAAATAACGACTACGCTCCCAATCGGTGACAGCGCATTCAAACTGTTTCTGTTCGTTCCGGTAAAAGTGCAGATAGTGCGCGTGGACTTCGGCGCCGAGTGCGGTCTTCGCAAAGCCGCTCGCAGCAAAGAGATCGACCGCGTGCTCCAGCGTATACGGCACGCGCGCCAACTGCCGCGCGGCGTAGACGTCGCCTTCGAAGACCGGCGGCGGCTCGATCTTGTTCGCGATGCCGTCGAGGCCCGAAGCCAGCGCGGCGGCGAACGCCAGATACGGATTCGCGTCGGCGCCGGGGATGCGGCATTCGATCCGCAAGCTCGGCCCTTCGCCGACCACCCGGAATCCCGCCGTGCGGTTGTCCTTCGACCACGCCAGGCGCGTCGGCGCCCACGACATGTCTTCAAAGCGCTTGTACGAATTGATCGTCGGCGCATAGAACACCATGAACTCCGGTGTGTGCGCAAGCCATCCGCCAAGGAACCAGCGGAACAGATCGGGATCTTCAAACGCGTTGCGCTTGCCGACGCCCTTGGCCAGGCTCAAGTGCAGATGGCAACTCGATCCGGCCTGTCCCTGCGCGGGCTTCGCCATAAACGTCACGGCGATGCCGGCCTGATCGGCGATCTCCTTCACACACTGCTTGAGGATGACGTGATTGTCGGCCATCTCCAGCACCGGCGCGTAACGCACGTTGACCTCATGCTGGCCGAGTCCCCACTCACCCTTCGAGTTCTCGACGGCGATGCCGCTCGCCCTCAAATGCCGCCGCACTTTCTGCGTGAAGAACTCCTCGCGCGTGCCTTGCAGCAGGTTGTAATCCTCGAGATACCAGCTCAGCGGCTCAAGGCTTTTGTAACCCTTCTTATGCGCCTTTCTGTAACTGCCTCGGTAGGCGTAATATTCGAGTTCCGATGCGCCGAGCGGCTGGAAACCAAGCGCCGCGGCCTTGTCGATCTGCGCCCCCAGGATGTTGCGCGGAGCTTGCACGACGTGATCGACATCGCAATGCACGAAGGCGGTCTTGTCGAGCCACGTCAACTGCCGCAGCGTCGACATGTCGGGCACGAGATGGAAGTCGCCGTAGCCCAGTTCCCAGTTGGCAAAGCTGTAGCCGGGCGTCGGATTCATCTCGGCGTCGGTGGTGAGGAGATAGTTGCACGCGTGCGTGCCGTCGGCGGCGACATGTTTGACGAAGAACTCGGCGTCGAAGCGCTTGCCCATCAGACGGCCGTAATGATCGGTGAAGCCGGCGACGACAGTGTCGATGGCGCCGTTGGCGATAAGCGAAAAAATCGGGTTATTGTTCGATGACATGGTGACGCCGGTATAAGAAGTAGTATGCAAGCATCGCGGCGATAAACACCACTGTGCCCGCGACGCCGGGCCGGAACGACTCGATCGCGAACGTCGCGCACAGGCACGTCACCGCGAGCGCAATGCCGAGATACGCGCCGGTCACGCCGAGCGGGCTGCGATACGGGCGTGGCATGTCCGGCCGGTGACGGCGCAGTTTGAGAAACGAGAGCAGCACAAGGATGTAAGAAAGAAGCGCGCCGAAGACGGCCATGTTCAGTAGCGCCGCGCCGACCGATCCGGCGTACTGTCGCGCCAGGAAACATAGGAACAACCCGATTCCGCCGCCAAAAATCAGCGCGACGTGCGGCGTCTGCCGGCCGTTGAGTTTGGCCAGCGCGACCGGCAGAAACCCGGCGCGGCTCAGCGCGAACAGCAGCCGGCCGTAGGCGTAGATGATCGAATGAAAGCTCGCGATCAGGCCAGTGAGCGAAATGATCGACAGCACGATCGAAGTGACCTTACTCGCGTAGACCGCGCGGAACCCCGCTTCAAGCGGCGCGGCGGACTCGCCGATGCCTTGCGCGCCCGGCCCAACACCGGAGTTGAGCACCACCGTTCCCATCGACAGCACGATCAGCGACGCCATGCCCCACTTCAGCGCGCGTGGCATGTCGCGCGAGGCGTCGTAACTCTCCTCGGCCGAGAGCGGAAGCTGTTCGATGGCGAGATAAAACCACACGGCGTAAGGCATCGCCGCGAAGATGCCGTACCAGCCTTTGTGCGGGATGTTGTGCAGCAGGTGCGTGTCGAACGCGCCGCTGGTCAGCGCGCCGTAATAGAAGACGAAGAGCACCAGCGCCGCGAGCGCCGTGATCACCATCGACACGCGAAACGTCAGCGCCGCACCGGCCACGTTGATGCCGACAAAGAAGAGGTAGAACACAAGCCACCACACCCAGTCGCTCGAACCGGGGACGATAGCCTTCATGTAGCCCGCGATGCCGGCGACGATAACGGCAGGCGTGGTGACGTATTCGATCGAATCGGTGAGGCCGTTGAGAAACGCCCGGTCCTTTCCGAACGCCGCTCGCGTGAAGTTGTAAAACCCGCCCGCGTCGGGCAGCGCCGCCGAAAGTTCCGCGATCGAAAAGACGAGGCAGATGTACATCACCGCGATCAGCAGCGTGGCGTGGAAGAGGCCTTCAAAGCCGCCGGCGAGCAGACCCGTCTGCCAGCCAAAGTAATTGCCGCTGATAACGCCGCCAACGCCAAGCGCCCATAAGTGGACCCAGCCCGCGGTTTTCTTGAGCGACTCGGCGGCCATCGAGAGTTGTAGAGTAGCACGTCGACCGGGCCTATCGCGCCGTTGCTACACCAAACACGTCAACCCGCCGATCAAGCGTAACAGCCAGCCGTTCATTGCCGACAAAGGCGATTTCCGCACGCCAGACATCCTCGCTGCGTCGCCACACTTCACGCCCGGTAGCCGCGTCGATCACAAAGACGGCGTCAAGGCGGCCGCCGATGTTGAGCGTGCTCGAGACACTGACGGCGATGAGCGAGCCTTGCGGATTCACGCTCACACTCGTGATGCCGCGGCCTTTCGGCACTTCGATCCCGCCGCTGCCCTCGGCGAGCTTCCAGGCGAGCTTGTAGCGCGGGTCTTCGCTGTAGCCTTCCCAATAGACGTAGCCCTCACCCAAGCGGCGGAACGAGATTGTCGCCAAACCGAAATCGAGTTTGGCGAACAGCCGCGCAGGCTCGCCTTTACGGGCGGTCCACACTTCGCGCTCGTTGCGGGCGACGAGAAATTCGCCGTCTTCGTAGGAGAGGAGCGACCAGCTTGCGGGCATGGGCAGTTGTAGCTCGAACGATTCGTCGTCAACGTGTGCCGTTGATTTGTCAAGCCATACTTCCTCTCCATCACCCGAGAGAAATTTGTGCGGCGGACGGGCGTTGCCTGGGCGGATCAACGTGCGTCCATCCGGCCGGATCGCGCCAACAACCTCTTGCGGGAAGTTCTTCGGGCCTTCGATCGGTTTAATACTACATGCGGCATCGAGCAGGCCGTAACGCGGCTGCTGTTCGCGCGCGACCAATGCCACACCGGCCCGTTCGAGTTCGAGACTGGCGCCGGAGCGTACCGGCTCGATCCAGTAATCTTTCACGCCACATACGGGCGTTGGGTTACCGGCGATAGGTTTGTCATCGCGCTCGATCAGGAAGTAGACCGGTAGCAACGCGCTGAACCAGACGTTGGCCGCGAAAATCGCAAATGGCGCGGCGAGCAGCCCGAACCAGAGCTTCTTGCGGAGAGTCAAGTAAAGCCCGGCCTGCAAGATAAGGAGCGACGCGATATCGGCCGCGCCCCATAACGGATCGCGCTTGGCGTGAATGAGCGGCAGTCCGCCGGCGATAAACGCCGCGTGCGGGCCGATGATTGGAATCAGATAAACGAGCGTTGAAAGCAGCCCCGGTTTCATGCAGTCGCCGCGCGCCACTCGAGCCATGTCCAGCCAAGCTTCCGGCGCTCGTAATAGAGCTGGCCCTCATGCGGCGGGTTCGCGAAATCGTAAGCGCGCATCGGACGGAAAAGTTCGTGTGCGATGGGGAAGCCCGCAATGACCCGCTGCTGCGAACGAAAGCACGCCAGCATCTTGCGCTTGACCGCCTGTTGCGCCGCGGTGAGCTGCACGGTGCGTTCGGGCGCGCCGTCGATAAACTCATGCGGCACCAGATCGGCGCCGTGGGCGTGATAGAGCGGGAACTCGTGCACGTTCGGCAGCCCGGCCAGCGCGCGGGCGAGCGCGTCGTGATCGGGATGACCGCCCTCGTAGGTATGCGTGTAGACGATGTCCGGATTCGACTCGGCGACGCGCGCGCGGATGCGCGGCCACTCGATGGGCGCTTCCTGATCGGCGATATCGAGGCACTCAAACTGGTCCTCACCGATATCGAGCACGGCGAGTGCATCGAGGATCTCGCGACGCCGCGCGGCTTGGTAGGACGCGCGCGTCAGAAAGCCGGCCCGCAGAGCGTATTTCAGATCGCGCGGCGCCGAATTGGTCGCGTGCAGCACAAGCACGTTCCTCGGGTGCTCGCTCAGCACCGAGAAACAGCCGAGGGTTTCGTCGTCGGCATGCGCCACCGCGATTACGATCTTCATCTCCCCTCATTATCGACCTGCTACACTCGCCACGTGCGCATCGGAATTACCTGTTACCCCACCTACGGCGGCAGCGGCATCGTGGCCACCGAGTTGGGCCTGGAACTCGCCAACCGCGGGCATCAGATCCACTTCATCACCTACGCCAATCCAATCCGGTTGAGCGAGCGGCCGGACATTCTCTATCACGAAGTCGAGGTGATGAACTACCCGTTGTTTCAATATCCGCCGTATAGTCTCGCGCTGGCGTCGCGGATGGCGGAAGTGGCCACTGAGCACAGCCTCGACCTGCTGCATGTCCACTACGCGATTCCGCATTCGGTGTCGGCGATGCTGGCGCGCGGCATGCTCGCCGGCACGCGGCGGCTGCCATTTGTGACCACGCTGCATGGCACCGACATCACGCTTGTCGGCATGGACCGCTCGTACTTTCCAATCACAAAGTACTCCATCGAGCAGAGCGACGGTGTGACTTCAATCTCGGAAAACCTGCGGCGGCAGACGATCGAGACGTTCGGCGTCACCAAGCCCATCGAGGTGATTCACAACTTCATCAACGCCTCGTTGTATTCGCCGGCGGCCGAGCGCAAGCCCGGGTGTAAGCGCATCGTCCATGTGTCGAACTTCAGACCGGTGAAACGCGTGCTCGACTGCATCAGAATTCACGCTATCGCGCGGAGGTCGGTGGAATGCGAGTTGTGGATGGTCGGCGACGGCCCGGATCGCGGCGCGGCCGAGCGGTTGGCGCACGAGTTGGGCGTGATCGACTCGGTCCGATTTCTCGGCAAACGCAATGACATTCCGCCGCTGCTGCGCGAGGCCCATGTGTTACTGATGCCGAGCGAGATGGAGAGCTTCGGGCTGGCCGCGCTGGAGGGCATGGCGTCGGGCGTTGTGCCGGTGGCGACGCGAGTTGGCGGCGTGCCGGAGTTGATTCGCGAAGGAGTGAGCGGGTTCCTGTGCGATGTTGGCGATGTCGACGGACAAGCCGCGCGGGTCGTCCGACTACTCGACGATTGCACACGGTGCGAGACGATGGCCGCCGCGGCGCGCCGCGAAGCGGTGGAAAAGTTTTCAACCGACCTGATCATTCCCAAATACGAGGCGATGTACCGGCGCGTGATGGAAGCGGGCTGAGGGTCCGCAGGCGAACGCCGGCCACCCTCCCTACCGCCGTCCCGCGAGCGATCCAGGTCCGGTGTCCCAAGCAGTGAACCGCGAGTTGCCCCGCGGTTAGCGGTTCTACCGCGCGACGTTCGCCGGCAGTTTCGAATGCAGTTCGTTGGCCATCTCGGTGTCTTCGTCGGCCATCGCTTTGTTGCCAAGCATGCGGAACGCCGCCGCGCGGTTCTTATACGCATTGGCGTAGTTGACATTGCGTTGGATCGCGGCCGTATAGTCCTCGATCGCGCCTTTGTAATCGGCCTTGCGCATCTTGGCATAGCCGCGTCCGTTCCAAGCGCTTGCAAGTTTGGGGTCCTTCGCGATGGCCGCCGAGAACGCGGCGACCGCGCCGTCGAAATCGCTCTGGGCGAGCAGGTCGCGGCCTTCGCGCTCAAGACCTTTTGCGGTAACCGGTTTCGGCTGTTCCGCAACAGGCGCCTTCGCAGCCGCCACAGCCGGCGCCGGCTTCGATGGCTCCACGGCGGCCGCCACAACCACCGGTTCCACCGGCTTCGGCGCTTCGACCACCGGCTTCGCCGCCGCGGCCTTCTGCGCCTCCACCTTCTGCCGCGCCGCCGCGATCACGCCCAGCGTTTCGGCGTCACCGGGATCCAACCGCCGCGCCTGATCGAGATCGGCCAGCGCCTTCTCCAGATTGCCGGTCAAATAATACGCGCTGCCTCGCGCCAGCCAGGCCTCTGCCATTAGCGGCGCCAGTTCGATCGCCTTCGAGCGGTCCTGGAAACCCTCTTCGTGTCGTCCGAGCAAATGGTACGAACCGCCGCGGGCGATATAGGCACCCGGATAATCGGGCTTTAGGCGGATGGCCTCGGTACGGTCGGCCAGCGCTTCGGCATGTTTCTCCATCACCGAGTAAGTGGCCGCGCGCGCCAGATATAGGTTGGAATCGTTCGGCGTTAGCGCCAGCGCGGCGGTCATATCGGCCGCCGACTCTTCGTTTTTCTTGATGCGCCGGTACGCCTCACCGCGCAGGAAAAATGCGCGCGCGTTCTTCGGATCCAACTGGAGCGCCTTTGTCATCCCCGCGATTGCGTTTTCGAAATCGCCAAGCTGTCCGTGAGCGAAGCCGCGCTCGACAAGAATCTCGGCGTTGCCGGGTTTCCGTTCGAGGTAATTGGTGAAATCCGCGATCGCGTTTTTGAATTCGCGATTGTCCATGTACAGAACAGCGCGCTCACGATACGGCTCGGCATCGTTCGGATCCAGCCGGATCGCTTCGGCGTAGTCGGGAAGCGAGTCTTTCTTCTTTTCGAGAGCCACCAGCGCGCGCGCTCGGCCAACATGAACCGAAGCGGTCTTTAGTCCCGCGTCGATCGCCCGCGTGAACTCCTCGCGCGCCTTCTCGTACTGCTTGGCGGCCAGCCGGATGTTGCCCAGCGCCGCATACGGCACGCCGGATTTGTCGCCCGCCTTCGCGGCCTGTTCGTAATCGGCCGAGGCCGCTTCAACCCGGCCCAATCCTTCGAAAACCCGGGCGCGTTCGAGAAATGCCGCGGCGTTGTTTTCCTGGTAGAGAATGGCGGTCGTAAACGCTTCGAGCGCCTCGTTCCAGCGCTTGTGCGCGGCCGCCCGGCGCGCCGCGTCAAGCGCCTGCTGCGCGCGCGGGGTCGGTGCGCGCGCCCGCTGACTTCACGCCTTGCGCCGCGCACACGCCAACCGTCAATGCGATCAAAACCAGCCGCATTGCCGTTATTGTACGCCTAACCTTTCGGCGCACCCTTGGGATAGATCAAATTGTAACCCTTTTTCTTGTACTCGTCCAAGCCGACACAGTTGATCTGGTTGTAGCCGTGCTTGCGAAGTGTTTCTGCCGCCCGCCGGGCGCGCACGCCGCGGTTTCAACCCGCGACGATGAGAACGTCTTTCGGAATCTCCTTAACTCGCGCTTCGAGCTGCGACATCGGAATGTTGACGTAGCCCTCGATCGAGCCGAGTTCTTCGATCTCCTTCGGCTCGCGGACATCAAGGAAGAACAGCTTTACTTTCTTGTCCAGCATGCCCTTCAACTCGTCGGCGGTCAGGTCCTTGTCCTGACTGTTCTGACCGAACAGGCCGGCTACGGTGGAGAGCGCCAGCAGTATGCGTCGCTTCATGGCACCAGTGTATCTCTCTTGGTGCCCGTGCCGTCGCCCCGCGGCTAGCGGCTAGCGGCTCGGAATAATCTGGGATAAAGCTCCTCGCGTTCGCACCGATGGTTGACTGTGGACGTACTTCGCATCTGCGACAGGCAGTCTCTGTCAATCCTCGCGGCGACGCGCCCGGCGGGCGTCGTCGTCACGCTGCCGTTTGACGATCACGATCCCGCCACCCTGCTTTCGATCAATCGGGAGATGCAGCCCGGCTTGCCGGTCGCCTTCCTTCGCGAAGCGGGCCCGGCGTCGGAAGCCGTTCGATTGCTGCGGTTGGGCGCGTGCGAGTATTTTGATTTCGTCGCGGACGCCGAGGCATGGCGGCCGGCGGCGCCGGAGCGTCCGGAATCGGCCGATACGTGGCGTCGGTTTGTGATCGGAGAGAGTCCGGCGATGCAGCCGGTCTTCGACACCATTCGTTTGTTGGGCCCGCGACGCAGCACCGTCCTCATTCAGGGCGAAACTGGAACCGGCAAAGAGATGATCGCCCGCGCCTTGCACGAGGCCAGCACCCGAGCGAGTCAGCCGCTGGTGTCGGTCAACTGCACCGCGCTGCCGGACACACTGCTGGAAGCCGAGCTGTTCGGCCACACGCGCGGAGCGTTCACCGGAGCGATGCAGGGTCGCGTCGGCCGATTCGAACAGGCACAGCGCGGGACGATTTTTCTCGACGAGATCGGCGACCTCCCGCTCGAAGTGCAGGCCAAGCTTCTGCGTGTGTTGCAGGAGAAGGAACTACAGAAACTCGGTAGTGGCGAAACGGTGAAGTTGGATGTGCGCGTCGTGGCCGCCACCAACGCGGCGCTCGAACACAAGATCGAAAAAGGTACCTTTCGGGAGGATCTGTTCTACGGGCTGAACGTTTTGCCGTTGTACATTCCGCCGTTGCGCGAACGGTGGCAGGACATTCCGATCCTGGTTGAGCATTTCATCGAAAAAATCTGCCGCGCGGAGAATCTGCCCGCCAAGAAGATCTACCGCGAGACCCTCGAGCGATTGCAACGCTACACATGGCCCGGTAACGTGCGCCAATTGGGAAACACGGTCGAACGCGCGATCATCCTGACGGATCTTAGCCCCGGCGCCAAGCGGAAATTCGCCCGTAAGCGAATGATTCGGTGACAGTTACTGGTCAGGAGGGGCTGGGAGCTGCCTGACTACAATTCAGCGGTCGGGCAGGGAGACGCCAAG
>Ga0194131_10005138_pt1 | contig 19131 bp, 10 predicted proteins | sample TA2KigO120mmetaG_FD_148631 | JGI IMG/M metagenome (GOLD analysis project Ga0194131, IMG submission 148631) | Freshwater microbial communities from Lake Tanganyika, Tanzania - TA2015053 Kigoma Offshore 120m | ecosystem: Environmental > Aquatic > Freshwater > Lake | place: Tanzania: Lake... | reverse complement strand
GGGGCGACCGGCCTCGATGGCGTTTTCTCGTTCCGCAAGCAGGCGGATGGCGCGCTCCAGATCGGCGAGCCTGCCGGCATCGGCCAACTGACCGCCGCCCTCGAACCTCGCCGCCCCGGACTCGTTTTCGAAACCGACTCGGACTTCATCGATCTTCCCGGCATCGAGACGTTGCGCCTCGATCAGCCCTTCACGATCGAGGCCTTCATCCGTACGGCCTCCGATGGCGTCATCTTCTCGCGAGACGGACAGCAGAGCACGAACGCCGCCGGACAACCCGAGGTCCGATTCGCCAAGGCGTTGGCGGTCAGAAACGGAAGGCTGACCCTGCTTCAGGATCGCGCGGTGGCGGCCCAGGCAACCGGCAATATCGCCGACGACAGGTCCCATCACGTCGCGGTTAGCTACCGTCCGGGAAACTGCGTATTGATGGTGGACGGGCGCCAGGAAGCTTCGGTGAACGTGACGCTCCTGGCCGACGTCCCGAACTCGGGTCTGCACCTGGCCAAAGCCGCCGAGGGTGTGGGAGGATTCCGTGGCACGCTGGCGGAAGTACGGGTCTGGGAAATCGCCCGTTCGGCGATCGACATCGTCTCGTCGCTCGAGATCGACCTGACGGGCCATGAGACCGGCCTCGCCGGAAACTGGCGGTTAGGCGCGATCATCGAAGCCGATGGCCGGCGCGTGGCCGATTTCGCCGCCGTGCCGCATGACGGGGTCGTGCGAGGCGATCCGTTCGCCGGAGAAGCCCAGCTTCTCCGCAACCTGGCCGGGCAGGCCGAGGCGGCCGCTTTCGAGGGCACCGAGTTTTTCGCCGCGATCCCCGGCGCCACCTACGAGGAGACGTTCGAGTGCCGCTTCTCCGGCGGCCCGGTCGATCCGCTCACCACGCCGCCGTTCGCCCTCACCTACTCGGGCCGCGCCGGCATCGACGCCGTCGAGAACAGGACATTTGCCGGCCAGTCCACTACGTTTCGCCAGCCGAGACCGAACGAACCCATCTTCGAAGCCAACTACCGCTTCACGGTACCCGAAGGGCTCACCTTGGTCCGGAGCTTCGGCATCGGCCAGTTCGCCGCTAACTGGACATCCCTCCGGGTCCGGCGTCACCGCGTTCGCCTGCTCGTCAGTTCGGCCACCGAGGAGACCTTCGCCGAGCCGCTGGCCCTCTCTGGCGTGGACTCGCCGGGTGTCAGCGGCGCGGGCGAGGCGCTGCGGACGTTCACTGAGGCGCAACTGGCGCAGACACGGCTACAGCGGGAACTCGACCTGGTGCGCAGCCTGGGCAACAAGATCAGGGATCTCAGTAGCCGGATCGCCGATCCCCGGAACTACTGGTGTCAGATCCGGCGCGCCATCGAGTCCGATGGCGATTTCACGTCCAGCGATTTTCTGGCCTTCGGCCCTGAGGGGCAGCCGCGCCTCGAGCCGGATGCCCGCGAGGCCGCGCGTTTCGCCTGCCTGCCCGGGAACCGGAACAAAGGCGCCTCCATCCTGCCAAACGCCACCGCCGACCGGTCCAGGCACTTCGCGATGGTGGTCGTGAGGAAGGCGTCCCTGGAGGAAATGAAGACCCTTGCTGGCTTCCAGCCCGAGGAGACCGAGCGGCTCCCGTTGGCCCTGAGCGCCACCCAGGCGGTGTCGCTCCAGCCGCTCCGGGACCGGGAGGGCTTCCTGGCGCGAGCATCGGCGCGTTCCCGGGAACTCGCCGCGGAAGCCGAACAGCAGGTCCCCAAGCCGGGGTTGTATGACGGCATTTCGGGCAGCGAGGTCTGGCGCTTTCACGACCAGGTGCCGGCTTCGATCGTAACCAACGCAGGCACCATCGCGAACTTGGATGCGCCCATTAGGTGGCGAGGGCCTTTGCTGTTCGGCGGTTCCGACCCCGGCAACGAGAACCGGGGTCTTGACCTTTCGGCAGGTACGGTCTCTACGGACAAAGGGCGGGAAGATGAGATCGCGCAGCTCTTTCTCGAGATTCCAAAGGCCGATTTCAGCACCCCGGCCGATCCCGAAGCGGAAGAGCGACCGATTCCCGGCCGCCCGATCAACAAATCGATGCGGCAGCGCCTGCAACTCATGTTCTCCCAGCTTCAGGACGCGCTCGAAGAGGCATCCGCTCTCGGCATGTTCCCGGCCAGTGGGCAGGGCGAACTCGATCAGTTGATCCGAAGCCGGCTTGCCGCCGCAACCACGGCAACCACCGCGGCCGCCACCGAGTACATGAATGCTATCGGAAACTCCGCTGCCTCGCTTCCGATGACGACGCTCTCGGCGGCCGGAGCGCCGCGGGTGCTCGGCGTGCATCTGTCCGTGGCGCGGCCCGTGGCGTCGAGCCGGCTGAGCCTCACCGAGACCTCCGACGGCCGCGTGGCCCTGCATTTCCCCGGCAGCGAGGATCTGGCCATTGCCGGCCGCACCGACACCAAGGAAACCCAGTTCCGCCTTCGCGAAATGAGTCTCGACACGGCGGGGCAGAACTGGGACGTCGATTCCCTGCGGCGCGGCATCCGGCTGACGGCCCCCATCGGCGTAGAAGGACTGCGGCTCGGAGCCGACTGGACGTTCGAGTTCTGGATGCTCAATCCGATATCCATTCCGTCGTCTGCCGCAACGGCTTTTCTCACCCTGGCGGGCGGTTCGATCGTCCTCGCCCAGCACGAGTTCGGGCAACGGTTCGGATTCCGGAGATCGGCCGCCGGCTCCGATCTTCGCCTCGCCACAGCCTTCGATTTCCAGCTTGTCCCCGCCGGTTGGCGCCACATAGCGGTGGTCGCACGGGGCAGCGCCAAGGTACCCACTACCACGTTCTACGTCGATGGCAAAGCCGTCGGGCAGTTGCAGGGAGTGGTGACGGGCAAGGTCGAGTCGATCGGCAGCGGCGGGGTAGGGCCGCTGGCCGAAATCCGGTTGTGGAGAGCCGCCTTGGGCAATGAAGAGCTGGAGACCAGCCGTCTCCTGAACACGACCGGCCGCGAGCCCGGGCTCTTACTGTACGTGCGCCCCGACAGCGATCCCACCGTGAATCGCGCCCTGGGCCGGCCGGAAACGTTGACGCTGACGTTTCCGGGTGATGCCTCGCAGTCGCTGGTTCCGTTCCCGCTACCTTCGGGCGTGATGCCGGAATTCTCGGCGAGCCAGGTTCCCGCGATTCTGACGCTCGAGTACCCCACCTACGCGGTGGAGCCCTCGAGCGGCACGCGCACTTCGATCATGCGCCGGTGCCTTGCCTATCCCGGACCGAGGGCGCTTCAGGTCTTCGGTGACAAGCGCGTGGAAGCACTCGAGCTCGTCTGGACCGGCAACGCCCAGTTCGCGCCCACCTTGCTCGGCTACATCGAAGGTGCGCCTCCCGTGCCCAGCGAAAACCTCACCGAGAACCCCGACGGCTACGAGGATGCCACCAGCGTGACGCTGGCGCAATCGGACGAAGTGGAGATCTCCTGGACCCGCGCCAAGGAAAACGCCTTCGGAGGGACCTTCGGCGGATTCATCGGCGTGGACGAGGAGTGGGCAGCCGGCGTGGTGCTCACCAAGAAGGCCTTCTCCCTTCGCGCCGGCGTGACCGCCGCGGTAGATTTCAGTCTCCAGAGCCAGGCCGAGACCAGCGTCGCCTTCTCATCGTCGCTGGTGAGCACCGATACGCTGGCGCTCCGGGGCGCGTACGAGCGCAACGTCCGCTTCCCAACCTCGGCAAACCCCGCTACCTTCCCAAGAACGCTGGCTACGCGTTAGTAATCTCCTCGCTGGCCGATGTGTTCGTTACCCGGCTCAAGGCCAGCGGCCGCATGGTGAGCTACTTGGTCGTGCCCGTTCCGGACGTGCCGCCCGAGGTCAACACCATCACCTTCCTCATCAACCCCGCCTACGTGCGCAACGGAACGCTCGATGGACAGGTTGGAACCGCGGCCGCCGACGACCGCTTCCACCGCGAGGTTCCCGAATTCCGTTCCCGGCTCGGCTCCCTCTATCCGGCCAGCTACATGCGCGTCAAACAGGCTTTCGAGCTGAAACGCCAGATCCAGCAGGAGGACAAACGGCGTCTGGCGTACTTCGAGAACTTCGATATCGGCCTCGCCAGCGTGTTCGACGATTCGTTCGGCGATCGCATCGGCGCTGATGCCGCCCCGGGCGAGATCGGCGTACCGGCGGACGAAACCAGCGCGCCCGGCGCGCCGGCGCCTGGGAGCACCAACGCCCGGCTCGATCTCCTCGACTCGAAGCTCGACGGCCTCACCGCCAGCCAGCAATCCGCCGCCCAGGCCGACGCACGGGCGCGGGCCGAGGGCAAGCGGAAAGAGATCGAAGCCACCATCCCCGACCCCGATAAGCGCAGCCATGCGCTGGCCGCCTTCGCCGATTGGCAGACCAGGATGGAGGACATCCGCATCCGCGCCGGCAAGCGCAACATCGTGAACACCTACGTCTGGGATGCCGACGGCGGATTGCGCGCCGAGCAGGAGGAGTTCGCCAGCACCGTCCAGCACACGGTCGGCAGTACCGCCACCCTCGACGCTAGTGTCGGCGGGGAGTTCAAGGTGGGAGTCGGAGCCTTCCAGGCCGAACTCTCCCTGGCCGCCACCTTCTCGGTCACGCAGACGCTGAGCAAGTCCGCGGCCACCACCCGTACGCTCGGGCTCGAAGTGGATCTCGGTGGGCTGGAGGCCCAGGGCATCACCGATTCCGACGATCGGGCGCTGGTTCGGGGCGAGAAGGTCAACCGTTATCGCTTCATGACGTTCTATCTCGGAAAGAGCACCCGGAATTTCCAGGAGTTCTTCTCCCAGGTGGTGGATCCGGAGTGGCTGCTGGGCAACAGCGAAGAGGCTCGCGCGCTTCGCCAGACGAAGGCCGGCGGAACTAATCCGGCTTGGCGCGTGCTGCATCGGGTGACCTATGTCGAACGTCCGGCGCTCGAGGGCTTCGGGCGTGACGTTCGCCCGTTGCCGCAAGCGGTCGAGCCGCCCTTGAGCGAGCGGGTTCAGGCACTTCAGGCCGCCAACGACGAGTTGCGCCAGAAGGTCGACCGGCTGCTCGAGGTGGTGCTGGCGGGTGCGAAGGCGGCCGCCGCCGGCGCGTAGTCGGGTTCGATAGGTACGTAGCGCCAGACCGGCGACGTCGGTCGCTTGCCCGCGGTACTCCTCGAACGTGATGCCGCCGAAAGTGAACCCGCCCGGTAGTCGTTGCCGAGTTGCTGGCTGCGCTGGAAAGTACTGGAAGGCTTCCTTCACCTTCCCGTGCGTGGTCAAAGCGTCGAAGAATCCCTGCGAGCAGAGGCAGTAGAGCATTTTCACATATTATGTACATCTGCTACGCCCGATATCCGCAACTCCGGCAATAGGCGCGGACTTGTTCTGGGGTGAGATGCTGGAGGGCCTCAGAGAGTGCATGTTCGAGCGCGGCGGCGGTTCGCGCCTTGGCCGCGCGCAGGTATGCCTTCAGCCGCATCAACAGGATCCCGACCAACTATGGACGGCTGGAACAGCTGAACCTCATGCCCGCCGAGGGCGTCCGCACCCGCACCATCCTGATCGAGGAGATGAGCGGCGTCCTCAACCTGCTGCCCACGCGATGCCCGTCGGCGCCCCGAGTCCAGTGCCACTGTCGGATTCATCGCCACCGCGTACTCCACCTGCGACCAGAGCGGTACATCCGTGTCAAACAGGAGCTGAGGGAAGCCGAGGGAAGCCGAGGATCAGGTTCACCGTCGTCTGCTGCCGGCCGTTGTCATGCAGCAGCGGACGCACCGGCCGCGGCTGGCCGGGCACATCGTGAAGTCCGGGGCCCTGGATCAGCGGTTGCGGAAGGTGGTCCCCATCTGCCGGGCCATCAGACTCGGGAAGCTGAACCGCTGGCTGAATTCGGTGAGCCCGAAATCCGCTTGGCCCGCCGCTATCAAGTCTGCGCGCACCTGCCGGACTTCCGGGATTGCCGGATCCGGTCCGCGGAACTGCCACTCTCCTCTTCGCACGTTGGATCCCCGCCCGCCGCCAGCACCATTTTCCATAATCGCTCATTGCCACGCGATGCGGCGTGGTGGACGGCGGTCCAGCCGCCCGGTCCCGGGAGATTCGGATTCGCACCCTGATCGAGCAGCCATTGAGCTTGCCGGATCTGCCCCCATCGCACCAGGTTGTTCAGCAGCGGACGGTCCCCGTCGACTGCCTTGTCCGCATTGGCGCCATAGCGCATCGCGATCCCGGCGAAATCCGGTTCAGGCCGCCACGCCGCCGGAACCAGCGCGGAGGAGGGATCCGCGCCGCGTTCGAGCAGCAACTCGAACGCTTCCTTTTGCCCCGAGTGAACCGCGAAGTACACCGCATCGACATCGTGGCCCCATGACCGCACTTTCGCTTCAGGCTCGGCCCCATGATCGAGCAGCAGCTCCGCCATCTTGAGGTTGCTGACGCGCGACGCGGTAGTGCAATGCAGGGCGGTCAGGCCTTGAGGATCGCGCTGCCGGGCAAAGTCTGCGCTTCGCTTGAGCGCGCGCCGGACCGCGGTGGTGTCGCCCATCGCCGCGGAGACGAAGCCATCCACGACCGCCCCGGCATCGAGCAGCGTCTGAATGTAGAGGGGCTCGCCCACCCAGGTCGCGACCAGGATCGCGCGTGCCGAAGGCCAGGCGCCGTCCAGATCCGGATTCGCGCCTTGCCCGATCAGCCACTTGAGGCACTCATTGCGCCGCTCCGTACCACCGGCGCCACCATGCGGTTTTTCCTGGATCAAGGCATGAAGCGGCCTGTAGTTGCGGTAGGAGACATTGAAGTCCGCGCCCTGCCGCGCCAGTTGCTGAAGCGCCTTGAAATCCGCGCGCTGCGCCGCGCCGACTACGCCCTTGCTGCTCACGCTTGCTCCTTCGGCAGGATCCCCAGAGCTTTCATCTTGCGATAGAGGTTGCTGCGCTCGAGTCCCAACGCTTCCGCGGTTCGCGTGACATTGCCCGAGTTCTCCTCCAGCTTCTTTTCAATGAACTCACGCTCGGCGGCCTCGCGGAACTCTTGGAGGCTGCCGAAGTTGTCCGAGGTCCGCTCGAGCAGGCTGCGGCGCGACGGATTGATCGGGATGTGGCGCGCGTCAATCCGGATCTGCGGATTCATGATCACGATCCGCTCCATCAGGTTCTTCAGCTCGCGCACGTTGCCCGGCCAATGGTAGTCCTTGAGCGCCTGGTAGGCTTCGGGCGTGAGCTCCTTGGACTTGCGCGCATAGGAGCGCGTGAACTCGGCGAGAAAATAGTCAGCGAGCAGCGGGATGTCCTCGACGCGGTCACGCAACGGCGGGACGTAGAACGGAACGACGTTGAGCCGGTAGAACAGGTCCTCGCGGAAGTTGCCGCGCTCGATCTCTTCCTGCAGGTTCTTGTTGGTTGCCGCGATCACGCGGACATCCACCTGCAGCGACTCCGGACCGCCCACGGGTTCGATGCGCTGCTCGTCGAGCACGCGCAGGACCTTGGCCTGCGTCTTGAGGCTCATATCGCCCACCTCATCGAGGAACAATGTTCCGCCATCGGCCTTGCGGAACTTACCCGTCTTATCTTCGCTCGCGCCGCTGAAGCTCCCCTTGCTGTGGCCGAACAGCTCGCTCTCGATCATCTCCTCCGGAATCGCCGCGCAGTTCACCTCGACAAAAGGCTCTGACGCGCGATGGCTCTGGGCGTGAATCGCGTGGGCCACGAGTTCCTTGCCCGTGCCCGATTCGCCATAAATCAGCACACGCCCGTTCGTGGCCGCCATCAGCGACAACTGCTGGCGCAAGGCACGCATCGGGACGCTTTCACCGATGATCCGGTGCGGATGTCCAGTGGCGGCGCGGAGGCTCTCCACTTGTTCGGCCAGCCGGCGCTGTTCCAAGGCGTTGCGGACCACCACCATCACCTTGTCGATGCTGAGCGGTTTCTCCATGAAGTCGAACGCGCCCAGCTTGGTGGCGCGCACGGCGGTCTCGATGTTGCCGTGGCCCGAAATCATGACTACCACCGGGCGGTCCTGCGACGGAAACTCGCCAATGCGCGCCAGAGTCTCCAAGCCGTCGATGCCCGGGAGCCAGATGTCGAGCAACACGAGGTCGAACTTGTCGCGCGCGATTGCGTCGAGCGCCGCCTCGCCACTGGCAAGCGCCACCGAGACGAAGCCCTCATCGTCCAGCACGCCCGTGAGCGACTGCCGGATGCCGGGCTCGTCGTCCACAATCAGGATCCGCGCGCGCTTCAAACGGCCGCCTCCACCGGCTGGGCCGCGGACAGCTCAATCACAAACCGGGCGCCGCTGGGCTTGTTGTCCTCCACACGGATCTGCGCGCCGTGGTCGGTGAGGATGTGGTGGACAATCGCCAACCCCAAGCCTGTACCGCGCTGGCGCGTGGAGAAGTAGGGCAGGAACAGCTTCTCGCGATCCTCCGCGGAGATGCCGTGTCCGGTGTCGGCCACCACGAATTCCACCGTGTCGCCGCCCGCAACTTGCGTGCCGATGAACAGCCGCCGTACGGGACTCGCGGTCATCGCCTCGGCGGCATTGTCGACGAGATTCACGACCACGCGCTTGAACTGCTCACGGTCGAGCGCCACCGGTGGAATAGCGCTCGACAGGTTCTTGACGATCTCGATTCCATCCAACCGGCCAGTGAACACCGAAAGCCCGCTTTCGACGATCTCGTTGAGGTCGGCGGGAACCGGCTGCGCCGCGGGAAACCGCGCGAACTGCGCGAACTCGTTGACCAAGGTCTTGACCGATTCCAGCTCGCCGGAAATCGTCAGCGAACACTCGCGCAGGATCCGCATCGTGTCCGGCGGCACGGACCCGGCGGGCGCACGGTCCAACTGGCGGGCGATCCGTTCCGCGCTCAGCGCAATCGGCGTGAGCGGATTGCGCATCTCATGGGCGATCCGGCGCGCCACTTCGTGCCAAGCGGCGGCCTTTTGCGCGCGCAGCAGCTCACTGGTGTCCTCAACGACAATCACCCAGCCCGCGGCCGCGCCTCCGACGGCCGACACGGTGAACGCCAGGTAGAGGGTCTGCCCGTTGTGCTGAAGATCGAGCTGCTGGGTCGCGACTCCGGTGCGGCGGGCGCGGTTCAGCAGGTACTGGATCTCCTTCACGTGCTCGGCTGGAAACAGATCGTCGAGCGTCCGGGCGCGTTCGACGCGTTCCGCTCCAAGCATTGCGCTCAGCGCGGAATTGGCACGCTGGATGGTCCGGTCTGGGGACAGCGAGATGACGCCCGTGGGCGTGCTTTCGAGGATCGCTTCGGTGAGCCGGCGGCGGCGGTCGAGCTCGCGTTCGTTGTTCTGGATCTCGGTCGCCATTTCGTTGAACGACCGGACCAGCGTGGCCAGCTCGTCCATGGCCGGCGTCTCGATCCGGTGGTCGAGGTTGCCCCGCCGCAACTCACCGGCGGCCTTTACCAGCGCGGTGATCGGCTTGCTGATCTGATCGGCGAGGATCCGCGCGATCCAGGTGGCGACGAACAGAATGAACAGGCTGATGAAGATCAGTAAGGTGACGTAGTAGTTGCGGATCGACGCGCGTCCAGCCGAAAGCTGGTGGTACTGCGCCACGTCTGCTTCAATCGCACGCTGCTGGACCGCCAGCTCCACGGGAACACGGATCTTCACCGCGACGCGCATGTCGCCGGCGTCCGCATGGCCAGTAAAGTGCCGGACCGGGCCGAGGCGCCCCGGCTCCGTGCATACCACATCCCGGCGTCCGTCCTTGTGCTCCAGAGCAAGCTCGTAAATCCCGTGTCCCCGGCACAACGACGCGAGATCGGCGCTCTTCACCCCGGTGTTCAGGTAAGCCCCCACAGCCGGACTCAGCGCGAGCCAACGCGCCTGCGCTTCCGCGCGGAGCCGTGTCTGGGCATCGAACTCGCGACTCACTTCAGTCAGCTTGTGAAGTGCGCTCTCGGTGGGTCCGAGAAACATCCGCTGCAGGTTGTAGCTCAGCACGTTGATGCTGAACAGCAGCAGGAAGAACACCGGGATGACGCTCAACGCCACCGCGCCGAGCACGAGCTTGGTCCGGATTCGCGACCCTTCGCGATTGGCCTTGCGCGCGACATAGAGCTTGACGACGTCGCGGAACAGCATGAAGCCGAGCGCGAGCATCAGCACGAAGACGAGGCTCGAGAGCGCCCACAGGATCAGCCGTTCGTCGTTTGAGGTTGGGTCGAACGGAGTCCGGAACGAGCCCTGCCACACGACCAGCACGACCAGGACAAACAGCGCCGCGGCGGAGGCGGCTTTGATGATGGACGCCCGCACATCCCCGATTATACGGGGTACTGGCGCTACACTACAGATGAGTAGCTCCGTGGCGGCACGGGAGAATCCGTACACGATCGGCGTGCCGGTGGAGGACGACGGGGCGTTCTTCGGCCGCGAGGAACTGTTCGAGAGTGTCCGGGCCTACCTTCTCGAAAAGGCGCCGGTGACCGTGATCCGTGGCCAGCGGCGGATCGGGAAATCGTCGGTTCTGCGAAGGATCGAGCGGCAGGTCGGCCTTCCGGACCACCGGTTCGTGCTGTTCGACCTTCAGGCGGGAGCCCGGTCGCCGATCGGCGAGCTTCTCGCCACGCTCGGCGAGACGATCTCGGACAAATTCCCCGGCGCTCCGCCGGTTCCGGCTCCCGCCAACATGGAGTACCGGCCTTCCGATTTTGTGAGGGCGTTTCTGTGGCCGCTCTTGGAGCGGTATTCCGGGACTCTAGTGCTGCTGTTCGACGAATTTGACGCGCTGGGTTTTCAAACCGGGCCAGAATCAACCGTCGGAGATCAATTTGCTTCCACGCTGTTGTCCGGTCTCAGCAGGCTTCCAAACCTGCGGGTGATCGCAGTGACCGGCCGCAATCCCGGCCAACTGGATCGACTTCCGGGGACCATTCAGAGCGCGCCACAACAGGAGCTTGGGCTGCTGGACGCGGAGAGCGCGGCACGGCTGATCCGCCTCCCCGCACGGGAGCTGTTGCGGTACGACAACGGCGCGGTGGATGCAATTCAGGCCCTGGCGTGCGGACATCCCTACTTCACGCAGCTTCTGTGTTTCTCGCTGTTTCAGCGAGCCAAGGCGAAGGACTCGTGGACTGTGTCGGCGGGGGATGTCGAGGCGGTTGTAGCGGATGCGCTCGTCCGGGGACGCGGCGGACTGACGTGGTTCCGGGATGGGCTGCCGGTGAACGAGCGCGTCATGTTTTCGGCGTGCGCCGAGGCCAGGGGACGGACCGAGACTGCCAAGGACCTGCTCACGCAGTCGGGCGCCATTTGGACGGATGCACTCGACGCCGCGGAAGGCCGGCTTCGGGATTGGGGCTACCTGAAGCGGGATGGCAGCTTCGCTGTCGACCTCGTGGGGAAGTGGCTTCTCCAGGAGTATCCGCTGCGCGAGGAGATCCGTGAGCTCGAGAAGGCCGTGCCGGAAGCCGAAATGCTCTACCAGCAGTCGCGCGAGGCACGGGATTCGGGGGACCGGGCGCGCCGAAAGGACTTCCTGCTGCGCTGTTTGCACACAAATCCGAATCACGTGCGCGCCGTGGCCGAACTCGCCGCGGCACATTTCGAAGACGGCGAGTATCGCGAGTCCGTCAAGTGTTACCAACGGGCATCACGGTTTAATCCATCGTTGAGCGGCGAGCACGTCGATGCCATTATCGCGCTCGCGGAGAGCCTCATCAAAGAGGGAGCAAATGAACTGGCACGGGAGGTTTTGACGCTCGCGACCTCGATCCAACCGGCAGATCTTAGGCTGCTTAGGCTTCGGGATCGCGTTGAATCGTGGTGGAGGAGGCTGTGGCCCGGCAGCCATCCATGATGAACCCGTTCACGCCCAGTTTGATGCCTTCCCGGCTCTTCGGCCGGGACTCCGAGCTCAGCGACGCGCGGGCTCATATCCTGAACGGAGGGCACTACGCGATCAGTGGTATCGCGGGCTGTGGAAAGACAGCTTTCCTCCGCGCACTCGAAGATCCCACGTCGTGGCTGCCGCAGGGCTCGAAGGCTTCCGGAGGATTCGCAGTTTACTATGACCTGTCCAACCTCCAACCGTTCCAGCCCGCGGACTTTTGGGCGGGGGTCCGCGACGAGCTTGCCGCCAAGTTGAGTCCGTACGATCCACTGCACAACACCATCACCTCGTCCGAGGCCAGCGCCAAGGGATTCGAGGCCTGCTGCAAGGCGCTCCGGGGGCGCAACCAGCGGATCCTGCTTTTGCTCGACGGCTACGACAATGCCGCTGCCGCTTACCAGTCCTATTCCGACCAGCATGTGCTCAAGCACTTGTTTGAGACACGAAGACTGGCGCAGGCGAAGTGTTTCGCGACAGTGGCCGCCACCTACCGGAGGCTCAGCGACCTGGGACCACCAGCAGACAAGCTCCCCGGCGGCGAGTCACCCTGGTACAATCAGTACCTTTTCCAGCCAATCGGGAACATCTCCGAAGCAGATCTCGATCCGCACTACGCGCTTCTGGCTCCTCTCCAGCTTTCCAGCGTCTGGCGGAACGCGATCCAGGGCCTTTGCGGGGGCAGTCCGGCACTTCACCAGCACGCGGGCCATATTCTGTACGACTCCGTCGCGACGCGGACCTTGCCACCCATCAAGGACTTCTGCGACAAGCTCGAGTCCGCTACGCGCCACTACTACAAACGCTGGTGGGAAGGCGCCAATAGCGCCGAACGCCTCTTGATGAAGCTCGCCGCGGTTTCCGACTTGCAGAACCGCCGCGATCTTGGCCGCGACTACGATCTGAGCGATGTCCCCGTCATCTTCAGCCAGAACGACCGGCACTTGCGGGAGATGTGCGAGCGCGGGATCCTGCGAAAAACCGGCGGGGTCGCCTACGGGTTTTGCTCCTCGCTCATGGAGTCGTGGGTACTCAAAGAGGTCGAGAACACTCCGGCAGCGGAGGCGTTTGGCGACCGGGAGAAGGAAATCCTCAACTTGAGCAAGGTGCAGGTGAAGAAGATCAACAGTATCCTGTCCAAAGCGTGGCAGCACAAGGACGCCATCAAGTCGTGGCTTTCCTGGGCGGCAGCGCGGTTTACCCTCGGACCAGCCAGTCCGTAAACTCCCCCTGCCCGTGCACATCGGTCAGCCGCTGATCCCGGCTCTGATACCGGTAGGTCAGCTTCGTATGATCGATCCCCAACATCCGCAACATCGTCGCGTGGACGTCGAAGATCGTCTTGGGCTGGTCCACCGCCCGCAGCCCGAACTCATCGGTCGCACCAAGCGCACGCCCGCCACGGACCCCGGCTCCCGCCATCCACATCGAAAACCCGTACGGATGGTGGTCGCGACCGTTCTTCCCCTCCGCGAGCGGCGTCCGGCCGAACTCGCTGTCCCACACGACGAGGGTGGAATCGAGCAGCCCGCGCGCCTTCAAGTCGGTCAGCAACGCGCCGATCGGCTGATCGGATTTCTTCGTCATCTTGATGTGCGAGCCGAGCAGGTCGTTGTGCGCATCGTCCCAGTCGTCGCCGAGGTTCGTCCCGAAGAACAGCTCGACAAAGCGCACGCCACGCTCCACCAGCCGCCGCGCGAGCAGGCACTTGCGCCCGAAATTGTCGGTCACTGGCTCGCCGATTCCGTACAGCTTGCGCGTGGCTTCCGTTTCGTTCGAAAGGTCCACCGCATCCGGCGCCTCCGCCTGCATCCGCCAGGCGAGCTCATACGACTGGATCCTCGCCTCCAGCGTTGAGTCCTCTTCACGCGACGCGAAGTGCCGCCGGTTCAGATCCCCGATGAGATCCAGAGTCGACCGCTGCGCGTCACGGCTCACTCCCGCCGGCGTGCTCAGGTTCAGCACCGGACTCGGTCCCTGCCGGAACACCGTGCCCTGGTGGACCGCCGGAAGGTAGCCCGCGCCGTAGGCGCCCGCGCCGGACTTCATCGCGCCGTCCGACATCACCACGAACGATGGCAGATTCCGGTTCCCGCTGCCGAGCCCGTACACCAGCCACGAGCCGAGGCTCGGACGGCCGGGGAACTGCGATCCCGTGGTCCGCAGGAAAATTGCCGGGGCGTGGTCGAACGCGTCGCCGTGGCACGAACGGATCACCGCCAGATCATCGGCGTGCCGGCTGACGTGCGGGAGCAGCTCCGAGATCTCGAGACCCGACCGCCCCAATCGCGAGAACTTCCAGGGCGATCCGCGCATGAGCGCCTTATGGAAGTCGATGCGCGAAGTCTTCAATCCCTGGGCGAAGCTTGACGGCACCGTCTCCCCCGAAAGCCGGGCCAGTACCGGCTTGGGGTCAAGCGTATCGACATGGCTCACGCCCCCGTGATTGAAGATGTAGATTACGCTCTTCGCGCGCCCGCGGGACTCGGCGCCCTCAAGCATTGAGGCAAGCGCCATTGACCCGAACCCCTTGCCCGCCCGCAGGATCGCACTTCGGCGGCTGATCGTCTGTTCCATCTCCATCGCCCCCTTAGTCAACATACAGGAACTCGTTGATATTGAGCAGTGCCCGCGCCAGTTCGGCGAGCGCCGGTTCCGCGGACCCGAGCGTGCGTTCCTGTTTTGACAGGAACTCCCGGGCAGTAGCTGCCTCGGACTCCCGTGGATCCCGCGCCAGCACACGCTTCCAAACTTCGGCAACCGGATCCGTGGACCCCTTCGCGGCACTGGCGATCCGCCGCGCCTGCTCCATCGTGAACCGGCCGTTGAGCAGCGACAGCGACTGTGGCGCCGTGGTCGACGAATCGCGCCGCGAACAACTCAGCACGCCTTCGGGACGGTCGAATGCTTCGAGAAGCGGCATCCGGAAGTTGCGGCGCGAGATCATGTAGATCGACCGGCGGACGTGCTCCTGCGGGTCCTCGGTTACGATCCAGGCGTTGCCGAGTGGCTGGCTCATTCCGTACAGTTCCTCGGTCTCGAGCGGCGGTACCACCGGCCTGCCGCCCATCTTCGCGCTCAGCACACCAGCCGACTTCAGGGCCGCGTCCCGGATCTCCTCTGCCTCCAGCCGCCGCCGGGTGAAGTGCGACAGCCATTGGTTTTCGGGATCCGATTCAACCGCCCTCCTACTTGCCTTCGCCGACTGCCGGAATGCGGCCGACCGCATCATCAGCCGCACCATCTCCTTCACCGACCAGTTCCGGGCTGTGAACTCCATCGCCAGCCATTCCAGCAACTCAGGATGCGTCGGAGCCGCGGCACGTGTGCCGAAATCACTTGGCGTGGACACGATCCCGCGGCCGAACACAAATTGCCAGATCCGGTTCACCATCACCCGGGCAGTGAGCGGATGCGCCGGACTGGCGATCCACTCGGCGAGCGCCTTCCGGCGGAACGTGGTCTCCGCGTGGAGTGGCGGATCCGGGATCTCGCCTCCGCCAAGCGCACCCGGGAATCCAGGCCGGACCTCCTCCCCCGGCTGTCCACCTGGACCTGGAAGGAAAGTCCGCGGCGCTTCCCGTCCGGCATCGTTCACACCCGGCGAAAACGGACCGGGAGCGTAGGTCTTGAACGTCGACACGAGTCTGCGCTCAACCTTGTGCAGCCGTTCGAGTTCGTCCTTGCTCATCCGGGCGTAGATCTGTTCGTCGGACGGCTCCACCTTCTTCGCGTACATCTCAAACAGTGCTTTTTGTTCGGGCGTCTTCTTGTCGTCGGGCGTGGCAAAGGCCTCCACAGCCGCCGGACCCAGCTCCCGCAGCCGTTCATCGCGGATCGCCTTGCGGTAGGGATCCATCAACGCCATGAGCTGCGCGCCGATTTCATAAAGCCGGAAAGTGCGCGTGTTCTCCGCAAGGTCGTAGACCCGCGCCATGTCGTAGTGGCGGAACACGCGTGATTTGACCGCGGGCGCGAAGATCGCCTGCAGCCGGTAGTAGTCGCGCTGCGGGACCGGGTCGAATTTGTGGTCGTGGCAGCGTGCGCAACCCGCTGTGAGTCCCAGGAACACGGACGCCGTCGTGTCCACGAAATCGGTGAGCTGTTCCACCCGATTGACGTCCTCCACCTTGAACAGCATGTCCCGGTTGGTGCCCACCGTAAAGTAGCCGGCGCCCTGGCGCGACTCCGGATCATCCGGGTAGATCTCGTCTCCGGCGATCTGTTCCTTCACGAACCGGTCGTACGGCTTGTCGCGATTGAACGAATCGATCACGTAGTCGCGGTACCGCCACGCGTAGAGCAGGTAGGGATCCTGTTCGAATCCGCTGGTGTCGCCATAGCGGACCAGATCCAGCCAGTGCTTGCCCCACTTCTCGCCGAATCGCGGGGATTCAAGCAAACGGTCCACCAGCCGTTCATAGGCATCCGGATGCGGGTCGGCTTCAAACTCGCGGACCTGTTCGAACGCCGGCGGCAGGCCGTGCAGGACGTAGGTGGCGCGCCGGATCAGAGTGGCGCGATCTGCTTCCGTCGCCGGTGTGAGCTGTTTGGCGGCGAGAGTGGCGGCGAGGAAACGGTCCACTTCGTTTCGTGTCCCCGAAGTGGACGGCGGCAGGGCGGGCCGCTCCGGCTTCCGGAATGCCCACCAGGTAGCCGTTGGTCCGGCGGTGGGTGTCCAGGGCGCACCGGCGTCGATCCAGTCCCGGACCAGCTTCACTTCAGCCGCTGTCAGGGCGCCAGACGGAGGCATTTTGATCTTGCCCGTGTAGGTCAGGGCAGCGAGAATGCGCTCCCGGTTCCGGAGGACCTCCTCGGAAGACGTCAGCCGGACTCCCGCCATTTGCGTTTGGACGCCGTGGCACTGCTGGCACTGTGCCGTGATGAGCCGCGGGCTCGCGCCGAGCGTCCCGATTCCGAACCAGGCGAGTATCGAAAAGCAGCGCCCCCACATCCTTTCAGTCTATGGCAGCGAACAAAGTTCACAAGGGACTTCCATGTTGCCCCCAAACTAGGCTAGAATTCTGCCACTCCCAAGACGTGCTGATGTCCAAAAACCTGCTGCTCTTACTCCCAGGTCTGGTAGGCCTGGGCCTGCTGACCTATTTCTGCGCGACCCACCACCGTCCGCACTTTGAAGCCGACTTGACGCGCCGTTCCTCCGATGCCATCGCGGGAATCGCGAACGGGGCCGGCGTTTCCGCGGAGGGGCAGATCATTACGCTGAACGGACAGGTCGCGACCGAGGACCTCAAGCGGCAGGCCGGCGAGGCCGCGGCCCGCACCTTCGGAGTCGAGGAGGTCCGGAATCTGCTCACCGTGGCTGCCGCCGGAGCCCCCGTGTTGCAGGGCGAGCACCGCGTCGCGGCAGTGAACTGCCAGGCGCAGTTCAATCAGCTCCTGGCCGGCGCCAACATCGAGTTCCAGACCGGAAGCGCGGTCCTGTCCGTTGCGAGCCACCCCCTGCTGGACAAGCTGGCCGCAGCCGCGGCCGGGTGTGCGGCAGCCAGCTTCGAAGTGGCTGGGCACACGGACTCGCGAGGCAGGCGGGAGATGAACGTCCGCCTCAGCCAGGACCGCGCGGAATCCGTTGTCCGGTATTTGCAAAGCAAGGGCGTAGCCGCTTCCCGCATGACGGCGGTGGGGTACGGACCCGGCCAGCCGGTTGCCACCAACGACACTGCCGAGGGAATGCGGCGCAACCGCCGTACCGAATTCAAAGTGAAAGGACTCTGAGTCTTCATGAGTTATGTATTTCAAAACATCTTCTGGTGCTTGCTGCTGGCGGCACTGCTCGGCGGGATCATCGGCTGGCTGCTGCGCCGTTTTCTCTCCGGCAATAGTCTCGCCGAACTGGAGTCGCAGTGGAGGGCCAGACTCGGCTCGGTTGAGTCCGAGCGCGACCAGGTCAGGGGCTTGTTGACGGCCGCGGAGGGAAATCTCAGGGCGTGCGTCGAAGCGCGAACCGGACTGGCCGCGGAAGTCGCGATGTGGAAGGACCGGGCGAGGGCATGGGACAGTGAGCGTGCCGGGATCGAGGCATCACTCCAGGCATCGGAATCTGGCGCCGGAAAGCTGCGGGCCGAACTCGGGGAGACGGCGGGCAGGATCCCGGTGTTGGAGGCGGCGGTGGCGGGCTGGGTCGCGAAGTCAGCCCTATGGGATACCGACAAGGGCAAACTCGACGGTGAAGTCGCGGCGCTTCACAAGGACTTGGCGGACGCCAAGTCAGCGGCAACCGCGGCGGCTGATGAGAAGACCAAAGCTGACTCAGAGCTGCAAGCGTTACGCAAGAAACTGGCGGATCTGGAGGGGGCCAAATCCAAGCTCGGCCTGGATTTGGAAGCCGCGGTAGCGGCCTCGGCAGCGCTCGTTGCGGACAAGACGAAGCTCGCCGCCGATAGTAACAGTCTGCGCGCCGAGTTGGAGACGGAACGGTCCGGCTCAGCCCGTTTGAAGGGGGAAAGGGCGAAGCTGGCGTCGGAGTTGGACGCGTTGCGCGCCAAACTGGCGGACACGGACGCCGCCAAGTCCAAACTAGGAACAGATCTCGCGGCGGCCTTGGCCGCTTCAGCGGCGCTCGGCACGGATAAGACTAAATTGACCGCCGATCTTGAGGGCCTGCGGGGACAACTGGCCGGTTCCACCGGGGCCAACGCGAAGCTATCGGCGGACATTGAGAAGCTCCGGGCGCAACTGTCGGAAGCGGACGGAGCCCGGTCACAGCTCGGCACCGGTCTCGCCGCCGCGCTTGCCGCTTCCGCCGCCCTTGGGGCAGAGAAGACCAAACTCGCTGCCGACCTCGGAGGCGTTCAGGGACAGCTTGCCGATTCCGGCCAGGCCAACGCCAGACTCTCCGCCGAAATCGAGGCCTTGCGCGCCAGGCTCGCGGATGCCGACGGCGCCATGTCCAAGCTCGGCACGGAGCTCGCTGCTGCCCTCGCGACCTCAGAGGCGCTTGGCGCGGACAAGACCAGGATTACGGCGGACACCGGCAGGTTGAACGCTGAGATCGAGGCACTGCGAGCGCAACTCAGCGAAGCAGGCGGAGAACGGTCGAGGCTGGGCGCAGACCTTGCGGCCGCACTCGCCGTCTCGGCCGCACTCGGATCGGAGAAGAGTAAGCTCACTGCCGACCTCGGTGGTGTCCAGGCTCAGCTTGCCGATTCGGGCACGGCTAACTCCGGGTTGTCCGCCGAGATCGAGGCCCTGCGGGCCAAGCTCGCCGAGGCGGACGGCGCCAGGACCAAGCTCACTGCCGACCTCGGTGGTGTCCAGGCTCAGCTTGTCGATT
>Ga0194131_10005135_pt1 | contig 19135 bp, 13 predicted proteins | sample TA2KigO120mmetaG_FD_148631 | JGI IMG/M metagenome (GOLD analysis project Ga0194131, IMG submission 148631) | Freshwater microbial communities from Lake Tanganyika, Tanzania - TA2015053 Kigoma Offshore 120m | ecosystem: Environmental > Aquatic > Freshwater > Lake | place: Tanzania: Lake... | reverse complement strand
GCCGCCGCCGAGGCGCAGCGCCTCGAGGCAGCCCGGGCCGCCGCGCGACGCACGCTCGAGGCCGTGATCTACTTCGACTACGACATCGACGAGATCCGGGACGACCAGAAGGCGGCGCTTGACGCCAAGGTTCCACTGCTCAACTCGAATCCCGACCTGCGCATGCGGATCACGGGGCACACCGACGAGCGCGGATCCGACGAGTACAACCTCGCGCTCGGCCAGCGCCGCGCGGCCAGCGTCCGCCGGTACCTCGCCGCACGTGGGGTCGCGGAGTCGCGCTTCGAGGTGCAGAGCCTTGGTGAGCAGCGGCCGGCGCAAGCCGGCGAGACGGAAGACGCCTGGGGCAGGAACCGTCGCGCCGAGTTCGAGATCACCGCCGGCGGAAGCCCGCTGCGCGTTCCGTGATCGTGATACCGCGCCGGTTGCGAGCGACATTCCCCGCAGTGCTGCTGCTCTGCGGGGGGTGTCTCGCGACGCGCGGTGACGTGGAGAAGCTGCAGCTCGCGGTCCGCGTGCTCCAGGACTCCACTCGTGTGCAGCAGGCGAGGTCCGATTCGATGAACCGGGCGCTGGTCCGCGAGGCCGCGCTCACGCTTGCCCAGCAGTTCAGTCGCGAGTTCGCCGTGACCTCGGACTCGCTCCGCGCCGTCAGCGCCACGTTGCAGCGGCTGCAGGGCGATGTCCAACTCTCGATGCACGATATCCGCACGCAGATGGCCACGTTGCAGGAAGGCATTGGCCAGAGCCAGCGCCGACTCGCTGACCTCGGCACCAAGGTCGAGGCGTCGGCCCAGGCGCCGGCGCCGCGCGTGGATCCAGCAACAGGGAGTGCCGCACCGGGCGGCAGCGTTCCCGCTCCGGGCACGGGGCCGGCTCCGGCCGCGACGGAGCCGGCCGCGCCGCCGGCCGCGCAGTTGCTCACCCGGGGCAAGAGTTCGCTCGACCGAGGGGCCACCGGCGCGGCGCGGCAGTTTCTCCAGACGTTGGTGGATAACTACCCGTTGCACGACCGCGTCGCCGATGCGCAGCAGTACATCGCGGAATCGTACGAGTTCGAAGGGAACAAGGCGGCGGCCGACTCCGTGTACGCGATGGTCGTGGCGAAATACCCCACCGCTGACGTCGCCCCGACGGCGCTGTACAAGCGCGCCCGCCTGCTCGAGGGCGCTGGCCAGACCGAAGCCGCGCGCGCGTTGTTCCAGCAGATCGTGGACAAGTACCCGCGCGCGGATGCCTCGCTCCTCGCCGGGGAGTGGCTGAAGACCCACCGCCGACCGTAGGCGCGCGCCCGCCGCGCGATTCGAGCCCTTGGCTTTGGACCAACAGACTTCCGGCTCTGAAATGCCGTTCCTCGACCATCTCGAGGAACTGCGCTGGCGCCTCGTCAAGGCCGTCGGCGCGTTGGCGGTGGGGTTCGGCGCGGCGTTTTGGTTCGCGTGGACCCACGACGTCATCACGCCGCTCGTCTATCCGGTCCGCAAGCTCCTGCCCGAGGGCGCGCTGATGTACACGCACCCGATGGGGAAGTTCACGATCCTGATGCAGGTGGCCGGGGTAATAGGGGTCATGCTCGCCAGTCCCGTGATTGCGTATCAGGTGTGGGCGTTCCTGTCGCCCGCGATGCACCCGCGAGAGCGCCGCGTCATCGTGCCGGTGCTCGGCTTCGCCGCCGCACTGTTCATCGCGGGCGTGGCGCTGGCGTGGTTCCTGTTCGTCCCCGTCACGATTGACATGATGGAGGGCGTGAAGACCGATGCGCTCAAGCCGCTGATCACCGCGGAATCGTATTTCGGGTTCATGATCTTCACGTGCCTGGCCTTCGGCGCGGTGTTCGAGCTTCCCATCCTTTCACTGGTCCTGACGGCGCTCGGGATCCTGACGCCGGCCGCGCTGGCAGGTGCGCGGCGGTGGGCGGCGGCGATCTCGCTCGTGGTCTGCATGATCATCACGCCGGGCGATTTTGTGCTCACGACGCTCATGCTGTGGATCCCCGTGTACGGGCTCTACGAGCTCAGCATCGTCGTTTCGTGGGTGGTGGACCGCGCCAAGCGACGGCGTGCCGCGGCGGCGGCGTGACGGAGCAATGCTCCACGAGTTGATTCGCGGCACCCTGTACGTGGCGGTGTGCGCCGCGCTGGGCGGCGCGACCTTCGAGCTGGAGGCGCAGGTGATGCCGCGCCCTCGCGCGGCGTCCACGCCGGCCTCCGACACCGCGAGCGTGCGTCGCGCCATGGCGGATTCGGCGCGAAAGGCCGCCACGCCGACATGGGCGCCCCTCGATTCCGTGGCCCTCGAACTCATGAAGCGCAGCGGGTACACCGCCGTGCGGTACCAGGCTGCCACGGTGGAGTACCACGCGAAGTCCGGCGTGATGGTGCTGATCGGGACCAAGGGTGCGCGCGCCATCGTGGAGCAGGAGCCGACCTCGCTGGTCGCCGACACGATCGAGTTCGCGGACCAGCAGGACAGCGTGCGGGCGCGCGGCGACACGATTGTTATGCACGATCCGGCGCGCGGCGACGACTTCCTGGCGCTCGGCCGCCTCACCTACGACCTGACGCGCCGCACCGGCAGCGCGTCGAACGTGTCGAGCGCGGCACGCTCGGGCGAGACCTGGTACGTCCAGGCGCATCGCGCGGCGTTCGCCGCCGGCGACTCGGCGAGCCGACGCGAAAACCTCTTCTTTGGCGTCAACGGCACGATCACCTCGTGCAACGACACGACGCCGCACTTTGACTTCTCGTCGAACCAGCTGAAGCGCGTGTCCGACAACCTGATCGTCGCGCGCAACGTGGTGATGCACATCCAGGGCGTTCCCGTGCTCTGGCTGCCGTTCATCTTCCAGGATTCCCGGACCGGACGTCGGAGCGGGATCCTGACGCCGCGTTTCGGGCTGACCGAACTCGTGCGCAACAGTCCGGGGTATCGGCGCACCGTCGAGAACGTCGGCTACTATTTCGCGTTCTCGGACTACGCCGACTTCGCGGCCGGCCTTGATTGGCGGTCGAGTGCGAACGCGACCGACACGGATCCCGGCTGGACCCGGTGGAACAGCGAGGTCAGGTATCGCTGGCTCGATCGCTTTGCGAGCGGGCGCCTGGGCGCCAGCGTGCACCGGCTCAGCTCGGGATCGTCGAACACGCAGCTGTCCTTGTCGCATTCACAGGACTTCTCGGTCCGCTCCCGCCTGACGGCGAACCTCAACTTCGCGACGAGTACCTCGGTGCAGCGCCAAACGGCGCTCGCGCCGCTGGCGGCCCTCGCGACCATCGGTTCGCAGGTCAACTACCAGCGGGATATGGGCCCGGTGCAGCTGAGTGTCGGCGGATCGCGCCGACAGTATCCGGGACGCCCGCAGGTGGACCAGGACTTCCCCAACGTCAATGTGACGGCGAAACCGATCAGCATCGGCGGGTGGCTGACCTGGACACCGGGGCTCAGCACCACCGCATCCAGCAGCAAGCACCTCGATGCGCAGGGCGACTTCTCGAAGCGGATCGTCGTGCGGCCGGACGGCACGCTCGACAGCACCGCGATCGACCGCGGCACCTATTCGCGTACGCTGACGTTCAACACGCCGATCAAGATCTTCGACTTCCAGGTCAACGCGGCACTGCGGGCCTCGGATCGGGGCAATGATTATCCTGAGTTGCGCACCGTCGTGGATGTCCGGGATACCAGCCGGAAGAGCCTCCGCGTGTACGAGCGCACGTACCTCACGTCAGTGGACTTTGACCTCGGCGTCTCGCTGCCGCAGTTTCTGGGCGGTTCGTGGAACCTGTCGCCATCCATCACGATGTCGAACGTGGGGCAGGGCTCGTTGCTGGTCCGGACCGAACGGACGGGCAGCAAGTTCGTTTCGCAAGGCAAGCGCTTGGCCTACGGACTGGGCGTGTCGCCCACGTTCTTCGCGTTCTATCGCGGCATCGGACCCGTCGAACGCTTCCGGCACTCCATCACCACGACGGTCTCGTACGCCTATTCGCCGACCGCAAGCATCAGCGACGACTACCTGGCGGCGCTCGGCCAGGTGCGCACGGGATTCCTGGGGACGCTGGCGCAGAACCGGCTGACGCTTGCGATCCAGCAGACGTTTGAGGCGGCCTTGGCGGGTGGCGATACGAGCCGCGCCGACGCGCAGTCCCGAAAGGTGAAGATCCTGTCCGTGCAGTTCTCGCCGCTGACGTGGGACTTCGAGCGGGCCAAGGTGAGCAAGACGGGATTCGCCACCGACCGCTTTGACGCGTCGCTTCGCTCGGACCTCCTGCCGGGGTTCGACTTCGGGCTCGCGTACTCCCTCTTCCAGGGCAACGTTCTCTCCGACTCGGCCGTGTTCAGTCCGTACCTGGAGTCCATTCGCGCCGGGTTCAACCTGGGCTCGGGCTCGCGCATCGGCGGGCTGTTCGGGAGGTTGTTCGGCGGTCCGGCGGCGCCTCCCGTGTCCGACACCACCAGCGCCGCTCGCGCCGCGGCGCAGGGGTCTGCGCGAGGGTTGAGCGGGCGCCCGCTCGCGGGTGGCGCCGGTCAATCCACGCGCGGCGGTGCGCCGTTGGACCTGCCCACCGGGCGCGGCTTCGAGGCGCAGGTGTCGTTCTCCCTCAGCCAGCAGCGACCGCCGGTCGGCGGGCGCGTCGTGGAGTACGACCCCACGCTGCAATGCGAGGCGTTCCGAACGCTCAATCCGCTGCAGTACGATTTCTGCGTCCGCAACGCGCTCGCCGCGCCGCCGGCGGACGTGAACAGCTCACAGACGACCGCCGGCGGGACCTTCTTCCGCGTCCCGCCGCAATCGAACGTCCAGTTTCGCACGGGGTTCAACCTGACGCCGAACTGGGCGGCCAACTGGTCCACGAACTACGATTTCCAGCGCAGCGAGTTCGGCATGCAGACGGTCACGCTGCAGCGCGACATGCATGATTGGCGGGCGGTGTTCGGCTTCACGCAGGCGCCGAACGGCAACTTCACGTTTACATTCTTCGTGGCACTCAAGTCCGAGCCGGATATCAAGTTCGACTACAACAAGTCGAGTTACGGCCAGGGCGGATCGACCCTCCGATGACCTCACCCGCCGCCGTTCGAGTTGACGGCCGCTCGCTGACCCTGGAATCCGTTCGCGCGGTCGCCGGTGGGGCGCGCGCCGAGCTGGCCCCCGACGCCGTCGCGCGCATGGGCGAGACCCGCGCCGTCGTCGAACGCGTGGTCGCGTCCGGTGCCGCCGTGTACGGCCTCACGACCGGCTTCGGGAAGATGTCGGACGTCCGCATTCCCGCCGACAAGCTTGCGGAACTGCAGGTAAACCTCGTGCGCTCGCACGTCTGCGGCGTCGGGCCGCTGCTGTCCAAGCGCGAGACGCGCGCGATGATGCTGCTGCGGGCCAATGTGTTGGCGGCCGGGCATTCGGGCGCGCGCAGCGCGCTCGCGAAACTGCTCGTGGACATGCTCAATGCCGATCTCTGGCCACCGGTGCCGGAGCAGGGCAGCGTGGGCGCGAGCGGCGACCTCGCGCCGCTGGCGCACCTGGCGCTGTCGTTGATCGGCGAGGGAGACCTTTTCGCGGGCGATCGGCGGCTGTCGGCGGCGTCCGCCCTCGCGGATGCGGGCCTCCGACCGGTCGCACTGGAATCGAAGGAAGGGATTGCCCTGATCAACGGCACACAGGCCCATACTGGCGTATCAGTGCTGGCCGTGACCGACGCGCGGCGTCTCTGGAGTACCGCGCAGGTCGCAGGCGCGATGTCACTCGATGCGCTCCTGGGGACCGACGTTGCGTTCGACGAGCGCATACACGTCGCGCGCGGCCAGGAGGGGCAGCAGGTAGCCGCCCGGGGCCTCGCGGCCCTGTTGTCGGGGAGCGCGATCCGCGAGTCGCACCGTCACGGCGATCCGCGCGTCCAGGATGCCTACGCGCTCCGGTGCATGCCCCAGGTCCACGGCCCTGCGCTGGAGGCGATTGAGTTTGGCGAGCGCCTGCTCGGACGCGAGATCAACGCGGCGACCGACAACCCGCTCGTATTCGCGGACGGCACCATGCTGTCCGGCGGGAATTTTCACGGGCAGGTTGGTGCGCTCGCGGCCGACGTCCTCGCGATCGCACTCACCAACCTCGGCGCCATGTCCGAGCGGCGGATTGACCGCCTCGTGCACCCGGATCTCAACGAAGGGCTACCGCCATTCCTGGCCAAGGAGCCCGGGCTGCACTCCGGCTACATGATGGCGCAGGTGACCGCGGCCGCCTTGGTGAGCGAGTGCAAGGTGCTCGCGCACCCGGCGAGCGTTGACACGATCCCGACCGACGGTGGCAAGGAAGACGTCGTGCCGATGGCGATGGGCGCGGCGACCAAATTGCGGCGCGTCGTGCACAACACGGCGCACGTGCTGGCGATCGAGCTCATGTGCGCCGCGCAGGGCATCGACCACCGGCGGCCGCTCACGTCCTCCGAGGCGCTTGAGCACGCGCATGCCGCTGTACGCCGCGTGGTGCCGTCCCTCGGCGCCGACCGCGTCCTCTCCCACGACATGACCGCGCTCGCGGCGGCCGTCCTCCGCGGCGACTTCGCTTCGTAGCAGCGTAGCTCCCCCCAACCCCCCAGCGTCGCCCGTGTCCGCCCCAAGACCAGTCCGTGCTCCGCGCGGCTCCACGATCTCGTGTCGAGGCTGGCAGCAGGAAGCCGCGCTCCGCATGCTCATGAACAACCTCGACCCCGAGGTCGCCGAACGGCCGGACGACCTCGTGGTGTATGGGGGCACCGGGCGTGCCGCGCGGAGTTGGGACGCGTTCGACGCGATCGTCGCGACGTTGCGCACGCTCGAGCCCGATGAGACCCTGCTCGTCCAGAGCGGGAAACCGGTCGCCGTGTTCCGCACGTTCGCGCACGCGCCGCGCGTCCTGATCGCGAACTCCAACCTCGTCGGCCGGTGGGCCACCTGGGACGCGTTCCGTGAGCTCGAGCGCGCCGGACTGACCATGTACGGGCAGATGACCGCCGGCTCGTGGATCTACATCGGGTCGCAGGGGATCGTGCAGGGCACGTACGAGACCTTCGGCGCGATGGCCCGCCAGCACTTCGGCGGCACGCTTGCCGGGCGACTCGTCGTCACCGCCGGGCTTGGCGGGATGGGAGGCGCGCAACCACTTGCCGCCACCATGCAGGGCGCCGCGCTCCTCGCGGTCGAGGTGGACCCGACCCGGATCGCGAAACGCATCGAGACGGGGTATTGCGACCGCCACACCGACTCGCTCGATGATGCGCTCCGCTGGCTCGATGCTGCGCGGAAGGAGAAACGCGCGCTCTCTGTCGCCCTGCTGGGGAACGCCGCGGACGTACTCCCGGAGCTGGTGCGGCGCGGCGTCACACCGGACATCGTCACGGACCAGACCAGCGCGCACGACATGCTGAACGGCTATGTGCCGGCGGGAATGCCGCTCGCCGAAGCCGTCGCCCTGCGTGCGCGCGATCCCAAGGAGTATGTGCGTCGCGCGACAGCGTCCGCTGTCGCGCATGTGCGCGCCATGCGCGCCATGCAGGACCGGGGCGCCAAGGCGGTGGACTACGGCAACAACATCAGGACCGTTGCGCTCGACGCCGGCGTGACGGACGCGTTCAAGATTCCCGGCTTCGTGCCGGAATACGTGCGCCCGCTCTTCTGTGAAGGAAAGGGGCCGTTCCGATGGGCGGCGCTCTCCGGCGATCCCAAGGACATCGCGCGGCTCGATGAGCTGGTGCTGTCACTCTTTCCCGCGGACACCCATCTCCGGACCTGGATCGAGCAGGCGCGCGCGAAGATCAAGTTCCAGGGCCTCCCCGCGCGCATCTGCTGGCTCGGCCAGGGCGACCGGGCGAAGTTCGGGGTCGCGATCAACGACCTGGTGGCCAGCGGCGAGGTCTCGGCGCCCATCGTCATCGGGCGCGATCACCTGGATACGGGCAGCGTTGCCTCGCCGTTCCGGGAGACCGAAGCCATGAAGGACGGCAGCGACGCGATCGCGGACTGGGCGTTCCTCAATGCCATGCTGAACGTCGCCAGTGGCGCCAGCTGGGTGAGCTTTCACCATGGCGGCGGCGTGGGAATCGGCAACTCGCTGCATGCGGGCCAGGTGATCGTCGCGGACGGGACGCCGGAAATGCGGCTTCGTCTCGAACGGGTGTTGACCAACGACCCCGGCATCGGCGTCGCGCGCCACGCGGACGCGGGTTACGAAACCGCAGTTGCGACGGCGGCGCGCACGGGCATCCGCCTGCCGATGCTGGGCTAGCCGACGTGCTTTCCAGCCGCTTCAAGCCATGGCACCTGGTGCCATTCTCGATCCGTTACGCCCGGCTCCGCGCCGCGCGCCGTCCAGTATTGGTGCATTTCGAGGTCACCATGCGCTGCAACGCGCGCTGCGACTTCTGTGACTATTGGAAGACCTCGCCCGCCACGCGTGATGCCGAGATCAAGTCGTTCGCCGACGCGGCGCGGCATTTCCGGCCGATGATGATCACGTTCACGGGCGGAGAGCCGTTGCTCCGCGCCGACCTCGAAGAACTGATTCGGTCCGTGGGCGAGGCCGCGCCGTTGACGTGGATGTCGCTGATCACCCACGGCGCGATGCTCTCGGAAACACGGGCGCGCACGCTCTGGGACTCGGGCCTCGCACAGATCTGTGTCTCGCTGGATTTCCTCGACCGGCGGCACGACGACGCGCGAGGGATTCCGGGGCTTGCGGCCAAGATCCTCGCGACGGTGCCGCGACTGGCTGACGCCGGCATGACGATCCGATTCAACACGGTCATCAAGCGCGAAAACCTCGATGAGATCATGCCGATCGTGCGCCGCGCGGAGGCCATCGGGGTGGGCGTGAACCTCTCGGTGTACACGGATGCCAAGAACGGCAACCGCGAGCACCTGCTCGGGGTGGATCATCTGCCGCGGCTCGACGCGTTGGTCGCGGAGCTGCTGGACTACAAGCGCGGCCGTCGGGGCGTCATCAGCAACTCGGACTGGTACCTCCAGCAGATTCCCCGCTGGGTACGCGGCGAGATGACGGGCGATTGCCGCAGCGGCGAGACGACGATCCACATCGACCCGACCGGCCGGGTGCGGCGATGCCCCGATTTTCCGGCCGATGGGCACTGGGCGGACCACACGGGGTACGCGCCGATCGCGTGCGACGATTGCTACTACGCGTGCCGCGGCGAGGCGCAGGCGCCGCTCACGATCTCGCGGTTTCGCGACCTCGCGGGCTCGGTTCCGCGCAGCGAAACCGCCTCGCCCGCACGCGCGTAGGTTCCTGCGTGAGCCGAACCATGCCCCCAGCGACCTTTGACGGAATCGTGAGCGCCGGCCAAGCCGGGACTTCGGCGTCCGTGCCTGCGGCAGGCGCGCCGGCGGCCCAGACCGGCGCGCAGTCGGGGGCTCCCGTTGCGACGACCGTCGCGGCGCCCTCCACCGCGCTCGAGATCCGCGTGCTGCGCGCACGGCGATCGGAAATCAGCTCGCAGCTGGGCAACATCACGAGTCGGCGGGAAGATCACGCCCGTGCGCTGCGTGATGCGACCCCGGGTGCGGACCGCGCAGGCATCGAGGCGCGGATCCAGATATTGGATCAACGCATCCTGGAGCTCGAGAACGACCTCAATGTGACGGGTCGGGCCTTGGCGAGCGCGCGGGGTGAAGCGGCGACCATTGTGGATCCGCCCGCGCCGCCCGGCCAGGCGCCGCGCTTCAACTCGGGACAGATGACGGCGATGACGATCGTGTTCTTCGTCGCCGTGCTCATGCCGCTGGTCATCACGCTTGGCCACGTGCTCCGGCGCAAGGCGTCGCGCGCCATCAACCCGGGGGTATCTCCGGAAGTCACAGGCCGCCTCGATCGGCTGGAGCAGGGGCTCGATGCCGTGGCGATCGAGGTCGAGCGCGTGTCGGAGTCGCAGCGGTACCTGAGCAAGACGCTCATGGCCGGGCACTCGAGTGTGCCGCAGCCCATGGTCGCGGACCTCGAGGCGGTCCCACGCGGCGCGCCGATTGCCCTCGACGCGGCATTGCCGGCGGATTCGCGGCGCCCATAGGCGCGGCTGGTAGATTGAGCGTCGGATGACGACGCTCTTTGTCAACACATCGCAGGTGGTCACCTGCCGCGGGCCCGCCCGCGCGCGGCGCGGCGCCGAGCTTCGCGAGTGCGAGGTGCTCCCGCGCGCCGCGGTTGCCGTTCGAGACGGCCAGGTGCTCGATGTGGGCGAAGAAACGGCCCTGCGCGCGCGTTACCCGTCGCCGAGCCACGAGGTGGACTGCGGCGGGCGCGTGCTCGCGCCCGGCCTGGTGGACTCCCACACGCACGGCATCTTCGGCAAGCCGCGCTACGAGGAGCACGAGCTTCGCGCGACCGGTGTCAGCTACATGGAAATCGCCTCGCGCGGCGGCGGCATCCACGGTTCGGTTCGCGACCTGAGGGCGCGGTCTGAGGATGAGTTGTTCGAGCTGGCGCTGCCGCGGCTGCGGCGCCTGGCGGCGCACGGAACCACGACGGTCGAGCTGAAGAGCGGATACGGACTCTCCACGGACGCGGAACTCAAGTCACTGCGAGTCATCCGGCGCCTGGCACAGGCGCTCCCACTGCGCATCGTCGCGACCTTCCTCGGTGCCCACGAAGTCCCGCTGGAGTACCGTGCGGCGCCCCGGACCCGCGAGGAGTACATCGGGCTCATCACGGAAGAGATGATCCCGCGCGTGGCGGCCGACCGTCTCGCGACATTCGCCGACATCTTCTGCGAGCCGGGCGTCTATACCCCCGCCGAGGCGCGGCGCATTCTTGGCGCCGCGCGCGCACACGGGCTTGGATTGAAGCTCCACGCGGACGAGCTGGAAGGGGGCGGCGCTGCCGAGCTCGCCGCCGAACTCGGGGCCACCAGCGCCGATCACCTGGCCGCCGTGTCCGACGCCGGCGTTCGGGCGCTGGCGGCTTCCACAACGGTAGCGACCCTGCTGCCCGGGACCATGCTGTTCCTCGGTCGCCAGAAGCAGGCGCCCGCGCGGGCGCTGATTGACGCCGGCGCGGCCGTGGCCTTGGCGAGCGACTTCAACCCGGGCACATCGCCGACGGTGAACTTCCCGCTCGTCCTGACGCTGGCGGTCAGCCAGCTGCGGCTGAGCGTGGCGGAAGCCGTTCTTGCCGCGACGGTCAACGGCGCGGCAGCGCTCGGCCTGGCGGACACGACCGGGCAACTCGCCCCGGGATTCGCGGCCGACATGGCACTCTTTGACATGGACGACGTGCGCGAACTGCCGTACTGGTACGGCGACCATCGCTGTGTGGCTTCGTGGGTCGCCGGAATCGCTTGTCACCGGAGCGACGGCTTCGGTAGCTTTAGAGGTTCCGCGGCGCACATGCGCTCTAATGAATAGCCCTCGGCCCTGATCCATCGACCCGAACCATGGCGAACATCGCAGCGCTGAAGAAGAAGGCCGCCGAGTTCGAGGCGAAAAAGCAGGTGGACAAGGCGATCGCCGCGTATCGCGAAGTCCTCGACGCCTATGACTCGGGCGAAGAAGCCAAGCCCGAAATCGCGCTGTACAACCGCGTCGGCGACATGCTCGCCCGGCAGGGAAACACGCCGGAAGCGGTCACGCTCTACGAGCGGGCGGTGGACCTGTACACGGAAGGTGGCTTCTTCAACAACGCCATCGCGCTCTGCAACAAGGTGCTGCGCACGTCGCCCGGGCGCGCCAGCGTGTATTACAAGCTTGGGAAGATCAGCGCGGCCAAGGGATTCAAGGGCGAGGCCAAGCAGAACTTCCTCGAGTACGCCGACCGGATGCAGAAGTCCGGGCAGATGGACGAGGCCTTCCGCGCCCTCAAGGAGTTCGCCGACCTCGTCCCGGATGAGGACGACGTACGGCTCATGCTCGCTGACCAGCTGACGCGCGCAAACCGCTCGGCTGAGGCGCTCGAGCAACTGCGCGTGCTCTACGAGAAGTATCAGGACGCCGGACAGTCGGCCGAAGCCGACGCGACCGCAGAGCGCATGCGTGCGATCGATCCGAGCGTCGAATTGGGCGCACGCGCGGCCGGAAAGCAGGCCTCTGCCAAGGCGGCCGACGACCTGGTGTTCATTGACCTGAGCTCTCCGGCGCCACGAAGGACCACGCGCACGACGCCAATCTCCGAGCCACCGTCGCGCCCATCCGCTGCGCGGGCAAAGCCGCCCGAGCCCGTGCCCGCGCCGCCGTCCGAGGAGCCGACTCCGCTGGCGGCGCCGGCGGCGTCCCTGGGCGGGCTCGAGATCACGTCCACGACGCTCGACGGTGCGGTGGATTCGGCGCCGGGCGATGCGGGGGCGATGCTGGGGCTGGAGCCGACATCGTTCAGCGACACCGTTGCCGCGCCGGAGCCCGAGCCGATGGCGGCGAGCGAGTTCGCCACCATTGACCTGAGCGCGATCGAGGAAGCGCCGACGGGGCGACGCTCCGCGAGGAGCGACCTCGCGCTCGGTGGCGACCTGCCGGTGATTGATGTCTCCGGGTCCGAGGGCCCGGAGTTGCTCGACCTCGACACGTCGAGTTCCGCTCCGGTCGAACTCGAGATGGTGGATCTCGGTGCCGCGGCCGCCGAGCTTGGCGTCGAAGCGACGGCGCTCGATGAAACGCCGGGCGGCGGTGACTTGCCGCTGCTCGACGTGGGCGGCGGTGACATGGCCGCGGTTGCCGCACCTGGCGAGCCGGTCGTGGACACTCCGACGGCGTTCGGCGAGGTCGCCGACGAAGTCGTCGAGGCGCCGGCGCCCGTGCGACGCGCATCCTCCATGCTCGCGGCCAATGCCGTGCTCACCCTGCGGATTCGCGTCGAGGACGAGCCCGAGAACTGGGCCCTCCGGCGCCAGCTCGGTGAGGCGCTCCTCGAGGAGGGCGAGCGTGACGAAGGGATGCGCGAGCTCGAGGCCGCGCTGATCGGGTTTGACAAGGCGAACGACCTGGACAGCGCGACGTCGGTGATCGACGAAATCGTGCGGATCGTCCCCGGCTCCGTTCGCTTCCACCAGAAGCGGGTCGAGTACGCGTTTCGGGCGAACGACAAGGCGCGCACCGCCGAGGCATACGTGGCGCTTGCGGACGCGTTGTTCCGCGATGGGCAGGCGGATCGCGCGAGGCAGGTGTACCAGCGCGTGCTCGAGATCGCCCCTGGCGATGTACGGGCGGTCGCGGCACTCGAGGCGATCGGCGGCCCGCCGGCTCCGCCGCCTGCGGCACCGCCGCAGGCGAAGGGGAAGCGCTATACCGGCGCCGTGGAAGGTGTGCAGCACACCCCGGTATCCACTCCAGCGGTGAAGGGCGGCGACGATGATTTCGTGTCGCTCGGCGATTGGCTGCGTGAGGACGAGGCGCCGAAGAACACGCGCATGGTCGTCGAGGAGCAGGAGCCGACCGGCGACGAACAGGCCGATTTCGCCGACATGCTCAAGAAGTTCAAGCAGGGAATCTCCGAGAACGTTGAGGACGAGGATCACGAGGCGCATTACGACCTCGGTGTGGCATTCAAGGAGATGGGCCTAGTGGACGAGGCGATCGCCGAGTTCCAAAAAGCCCTGCGCGGTACGCAGAATCGGGTGCGAACGTACGAGGCCCTCGGCCAGTGCTTCCTCGAGAAAAAGCAGCTGCCCGTAGCGGTCACGATCCTGCAGCGCGCGCTGAACGAGCCGGGCGTGGGCGACGAGCAGCTGGTCGGTGTGCTCTACCTGCTCGGGTACATCAACGAATCGCTTGGGAAGCCGGTGGAAGCGAAGCCCTTCTACGAACGCGTGTTCGCCGTGGACATCCAGTTCCGCGACGTCGGCGATCGGCTGAACGCCGTGGACAAGGCGCAGAAGTGACGATCGAGGCCCGCCTGCAGGCGCCGATCGCCCCGGCGCTGCTCGAGATCCAGGATCCCATTCGGGAGAAGCTCGATCGCGTGCCGGACGAGATGTGGCGCATCGTGAAGGCGGACGCCCCGATCATCGCCGCCGCCAATGCGCACCTGCGCGGGATGAAGGGGAAGATGTTTCGGCCCACGGTGCTGCTGCTGGCATCCGAGCTCGGGGGCGAGAGCGGCGATCGGGCGACGTGTTTCGCGGCCGTGGCCGAGCTCGTGCACCTCGCGAGTGTGGTGCACGACGACTCGGTGGACCACTCAAACACGCGGCGCGGCCAGCCCACGATCAACGCGATGTTCTCGCACCAGATCGCCGTGATCATGGGTGATTATCTCTACTCGAAAGCGCTGGCGGAGCTGGTCCGCCTCGGCGACCTCGAGCCGCTGCGCGCATTCACCGCGGCGTCGAACGACATGACGCTCGGGGAGATGCGGCAGCTCGCATCCTACGATGCGCTCAGCTTCAGTGAGGGCGACTACTTCCAGCTGATTCGCGCGAAGACGGCCTCGCTGATCGGCGCCGCATGCGAGGTTGGCGCACTGTGCGGCGCGCCCGAGTTCAGGGGCTCCATGCGCACGTACGGCGTGAAGCTGGGCATGGCGTTCCAGGTCGCCGACGACCTGCTCGACTACACCGAGGTGGAATCCGTCACCGGCAAGCCGAGCGGCAGCGACCTGCGTGAACACAAGGTCACGCTGCCGCTGATCGCGGCGCTTCCCCGCATGACGGCTCCGCAGCGGCAGGTTGTTGATCGGCTCTTTGCCGATCCGGCGCCGAGCGACGCTCACATTGCCGATGTCGTCTCGATCGCCACGGAATGCGGCGGCATTGACGCGGCGCGCGCCGCGGGCCATCAGTTTGCGCTTGAAGCCGAGGAGGCGCTCGCGGAAGTCTCCGAGTCGCCCGCTCGACAAGCGCTGGCGGACGCCTTGGCGTACGTCCTGGACCGGCGGTCATGAAGCAGCCGGCCAAGGGATCCGCCCGGCATCGCCCGGGGTACCACGCGGCGGTGCTCGCCTCGGGCTTCGTGGTTGGGGGGTTGATGAATGCGGCCTGCCGCCGGTGGCTGCCCTCGGGCGCCGTGAAGGAGTTCCTGACCACGGCGGTAACCCCGTCCATCGGACAGATCCCGATTGACTTGGTTATCTTCAAGTTCGCGATAGGGCCCCTGGCTGCGGACGTCTCGATCCTCAGCCTGGTCGGTGTGCTCGTTGCATACCTGATCGCCCGGTCGTTGTTCTAGTTGGGGTATCAGACCGGTCGATCCGCAAAGGTCGGCCAAGGAGGCGGTATGTTCGGTATGGGTCCGACGGAAATGTTCCTGGCGCTCGCCGTGGCGCTCCTGCTCTTCGGGGCCAAGCGCATCCCTGAGATTGCCGGGTCGTTTGGCAAGGGTATTCGGGAGTTCAAGCGCAACATGAGCGACGTGCAGCGCGAGATTCAGGCGCCGACGCAGGCCGAGTCGCTCCCGCCCGCCACCAGTAATGCGGAAGAAGCCCCGGCTGAGCCGAAGCGGCTCATCTAGCACAACGCGGGCCGCCAACGGGGCCCGAAAAACGAAGCGGGCGGCTGGAGCATCGTGCTCCGGCCGCCCGCTTGTTCGTTGATCCGGCGCCGAAAGCGTCAGGTCGTCTCGAGGCTCAAGCGCCGTTGGAGCGCGTTGAGTTCCTGGCGTCGATCATCAATCTTCGCGGCCCGCCGCAGGTTCTCGAGGTAGAGCCGGACCCGCTGATCACGGAGCGAGTTCGCCGCCTGCAGCCGCTGCGTCGCCTTCTGCGCCGCCCACTTGGCCGAATCCGCGTTCACGCGGGAATCCACGCGCATGACGACGATGACCTCGTCGGTGCGCACGGGTGCGCCGACCTTGCCGACCGGCTGTGAGAACGCCGCGCCGTTTGCCTCGCTGACGAAGCCGAACGCGATCACCGGCGTGCTGCGGGAGAAGGGGCCTTCCTTGTCCACCGGCCGGCCGATCGCCTTGGCGGCGGCTTCCAGCGACGTTCGCGCGGCGTCGGTCGCGAGGGCGGTCGCGGCGGCCATGTTCTCGTCGAGCGCCTTGGCGCGCGCCAGGCGATCGCGGATCTGCTCCTTCACGTCGTCGAACGGTGCTGTGCCCTTGGTGGTGATGGAGTCGAGGCGGACGAGGAAATACCCCGTCTCATCGTCAAACAGGTCGCTCGTTTCGCCTCGCCGTACTCCGCTGAATGCCCAAGCGCTTGCGCTCGGGACCTGACCGCCGAGGTACTGGGCCGGCTGGCCCTCCCGCACGCTGATCCGCGACACGAGGAGCCCCAGCTGCGACGCGGCGGAATCGAACGCCGCCGGGTTCGTCGAACCCGCGGCATACTTCGCCAGCGAGTCGGCGCGGCGGTCGGTGCGCGTTGCAGCCGTGTCGCTTTGCCGCACGAGCTTCAGGATATGATGCGCGAACGCCGTGTCCGCCGTTCTCCGGTCCACGCGGATGATGTGGAAACCGTATTCGGTCTTCACCGGCTGTGAAACCGTGCCCACCGGGAGCGAGCGCACGGCGTCGTCAAACGCCTTCACGTAAGCGCCCTTGACGCTGCGACCGAGGTCGCCGCCCTTGCTGCCCGAGGCCGTGTCGTCGGATTCGCGACGCGCGACATCCTCGAACTTCGCACCCTTGGCAATCTCCTCGCGCAGCGCCCGCGTCCGTTGCAGGGTCTCCGCGGTGTCGTTCGCCGTGGGACGCCGGGGGATGTTCACGATGGACAGCGTGGCCGAGCCGGTGCGCTCGAACTCCTTGCGGTGCGCGTCGTAGTAGGCGCGCATCGCGGCGTCCGTGATGCCATCGCGCTGGGCCTGCATCGGAACCGGCCGGAACGCGACAAAGCTCACGGTCGCCGAGTCGTGCTGGTCGCGATACAGGCTCCAGAGGCGCGCGTCGCTCACATAGGCATCGCCTGCGACCTGCGCAAACAGCTTTTGCTTCGGAATTTCGGACCGATAGTAGTTCTCGAGGTTCACCAGGATCCCTTGCTGGCGAGCGGCTGGGCTCGCGAGGAACCGCTGATACTTGGCCGGATCGAAACGCCCATCCGTCTGGAAATCCGGCGCATTCTGGAACTGCGGCGGCGGGCTGAACCGCGCCATCTCGACGATTTCCTGGTCGGACACGCGTACACCACGCTTCTGGTACTCCTGCTCCAGCAGCACGTTGCTGACCATTTCGTTGAAAACCTGCTCCTCAACGGCTTGGCGCTCGTCGAGCGTGAGGCCCCGTCCTTGCTGGGCCTCCTGCTGCTGTACCATCTGGGTGGTCGCGTTCTGCCAGTCCAGGTAGAGGATGTCGCGCCCGTTGACGGACGCCACCACGGTTGACGTGGTGATCACCGACCGGCCCATGAGGCCGGACGTCTCGTAGAACAGGAACCCGCCGACGAACACGACGGCGATGATGATCCAGATGTACGCGGCCTTCGCGCGCATTTGCTGCAGCACGGCGTTCTACTCCCTTCAAGATGGGTCGAGTCAGGGCTCGAAACTCTGTCCGAACCCAGCCATTAAGGTTACCGGCCGCCGTGACCTAAAATCAAGTCGCACAGTCACTTCTGATTGACGGTCAGCGCGGCCGTGCGGTATCTTGAGCAGCCTTCGAACCCGGCATCTGGACTACGGCGGATTTCTGGCACTTTCCCGGCTGGACGACCTGAAGAAGCGGTACGACGAGAACCCTCGCCGGTTCTTTGCGCCGCTCGCCAATGAGTACCGGAAGGGTGGCGACCTGGACCAGGCCATCGCGCTCTGTGAGCAGCATCTGGGAGACCAGCCGGGCAACATGAACGGCCAGGTCGTGTACGGGCAGGCGCTCTTCGACTCCGGCCGGCTCGCCGACGCCGAGACGACCTTCGCGACGGCACTCACGCTTGACCCCGAGAACCTGATCGCGCTGCGCCATCTCGGCGACATCGCGCGCACGAACGGGGACGCGGGCAAGGCGCTCGAGTGGTACCAGCGCGTGCTCGACGCGGACCCGCGCAACGACGAAATCCAGGCGTTCATCGAGGAGATCAAGAACTTGGCGCCGCCCAAGGCCGCCACACCGGTTACCCCAGCGCCGGCCGTACCGGCGCCCCGAGCGAGCGTTCCAGTTCCGCCGTTGGATGCCAAGACACTTGAGTTTGCGCCGCCCCCGCGGGCAAGCAGCATCGCGACGCCGATCATGCCCGTTCAGGCGGTTCCAACGCCGACGCCCGCAGCCGAGGCGCCACCGCCGCCGCGCGCGTCATCCTCATTACTTGACATTTCCGCACTCGACGTCGGCGATACGGGCGGCGACCCCGCGGGCGCAGCTCCGGCGAGCCCCGCGTTCGGGGAGGTCGGCGCGGGCGACTTCGGAGCAGCCGACGTGTCCACCGGCGACTTGACGTCGACGCCGGATGCGCCGGTCGGCGACATCTCGATCGACAGCCTCACCTTTGATAGCGGACCCGAATCGGGAGTCGGCGGCGCGAGTGAGCCGTCCGCGATGAGCGCGCCAACGGATCAGGGCGGCACTGGGCAAGACACGGCGCAGTCGACCGACATGCTGTTCGGTGACTCGCCGATCGGCTTCGACCAGCCGCCCGCGGCGACCTCCGGCGACGTCCCCGGTGTTGGGTGGGAGATGGGCAACGTTGACCTTGGCGTCCAGCCGGCGGACCCCGACGGCGCGACCACGGATACGGCGGCTCCGGCGCCGTCTGAGACTCCGCAAGTGTTTGTCACGGAAACGATGGCGGAGCTGTACTTGCAGCAGGGCTTCCGCGATGAGGCGCTGCAGGTGTACCGGCAGCTCGCTGCCGCGAACCCCGGTGACAAGTCGCACGCGGACCGGGTGCGTCATCTCGAGTCGGGCGATCGCGCGAGCATGTCATTCGACGTGATTTCCGACGCGGAGCCCGACCTGGCGCCGGGGACTACGAGCCTCATCCCGATGTCCGAGCCGACTCCCGAAGTCGACTCGCCGGTGATGGACCTCGAGCCGATGGAGGCGCCGGCGGCACCGCCGGCGGCCGAGCCGATCGCCGAGCCGATCGCCGAGCCGATCGCCGAGCCGATCGCCGAGCCGATCGCCGAGCCGATCGCCGAGCTGTCCGTCGCGCCGGTTCCCGAGGCGGCTCCGGAGCCGGTGCCCGTGCCGCCCGCCGTGTCCGAGGCTCCGGCCGTGGCGCGGCAATCGGTGCGGGCCTACTTCGCCGCGCTCGCGGCGCGAGGAGCCGGGCGCGCGAAGCAGGCCGCGGCCG
>Ga0194131_10005134_pt1 | contig 19135 bp, 14 predicted proteins | sample TA2KigO120mmetaG_FD_148631 | JGI IMG/M metagenome (GOLD analysis project Ga0194131, IMG submission 148631) | Freshwater microbial communities from Lake Tanganyika, Tanzania - TA2015053 Kigoma Offshore 120m | ecosystem: Environmental > Aquatic > Freshwater > Lake | place: Tanzania: Lake... | reverse complement strand
GCGCTCAGACAATGGGCCCGAGATGGTTGCGAGACGCTTAAGGGCTTGGCTTGAGAGGCGCGGCACGAAGACGTTGTACATCGAGCCCGGAAGTCCGTGGGAGAACGGGTACTGCGAGAGCTTCAATGGGAAACTCCGGGATGAATTCTTAAACGGCGAACTGTGTTACACGCTGCGTGAAGCACAGGTGCTGCTCGAGCAGTGGAGAAATCACTACAACCGGAGTCGGCCCCCATAGCGCCCTCGGTTACAGACCTCCGGCGCTAGAGGCTCGGCGTCCCGCAACGATGCAGATAACACAGTCAAAGAAAGCTGCGTAAACTAACAATCAGACTGGACCAATCAATGCAGGCAGGTCACTCAGCCCATGGCTTTGCGACCGCGTACTTTTCTAATGACTTTTTCTCAAAATAAGTTGTGGTCGTTGAGTAAATCTCAACAATCGCAAAGAGGCCCACGCCAGCCAGAAATAAAGCAAAAACTAATTTGCCGGCTGAACCGAAAAACTTTTCTATCTTTTCTACTATCTGGATGATTGCGCGACCCTCCCGCCGCGACTATAGCGCCAGCGAAACTAAGGACTCTCCTTTCGTGTTCCTGCCGCTACACCCCACCCAGTAGATAGTTGCATGCCTCCCTGACCCGCGCTAGCCTCGTTGGACGTGTTCATACTTTGTCGCTCGCCGACTGGATTTTGTCTAGAGGAAATTTGTTATGAAGCTTTCCGGCCTCGTAGCGGTTATTTTGGCTCTAGTAATTAGTAATGCCTCGGCCCAAATGCCAGAAACCACGGCTCCGCCAGGCGCTAAGGTCTATTTCGTGAATCTCAAGAATGGCGATACCGTCACGCGTCCGGTGAAAGTCGTGATGGGCCTCACAGGAATGGGTATCGCGCCTGCGGGCATCGAATTTCCGGACACCGGACACCACCACCTAATTATCGATGCGCCGACCCCGCCCGCAGGACAAGTGATCGCCGTCGACGCAAATCACGTTCACTTCGGTAAAGGTCAAACTGAGGCGACGCTCGACCTCGCGCTCGGCCGACACACGCTGCAACTCGTGTTGGGTGATCGTAACCACGTCCCGCACAAGCCGGCAGTCGTCTCCGGTGTGATAACAATCACCGTACGTTGAAATTCTGCGACCATCACGTCACCCGCGATGCGGAGGGTAATTCCGAGAGGGGGCGCGCGCGGTTACATATATGTTTGAGGAAGGAGGACCGCTTCAACCGGTACCAAACTCGCAGTAATCTTCTTTTTCGACGAGATCGTACGCGAACAGAAATTTTGCCATACCGGTGAGAACCGCCATGGTCATACCCAGCTCCACAATCTGTGCGTCATCGAAATGGGATCGGAGCTCAGCATAAAGCGCCGGATCGAGATACCCCCGGGGAGCGGTCAGTGCCATCGTGGCTGCAAGGCGCAACGCCGCCCGCTCTGCCGGCGACCAGCAGGCCGCTGTCTCGTCGCTGATGAAGCGCAACTGAGTGTCGTCAAGACCCGCCCTTACGGCATCCAAGCGATTCCCGCGATTACAGAATGCGCAGCCGTGCAACGTTGACAAGCGTAAACGCACTACCTCTTTGATACGTACCGGGACACGACCGCCATAGAACACCCTACTGTAAAACTCGCGATACCACTCAAAGAGTTCTGGCGCGTGACCCATCACGCTGATGAAAGTGGCATCGCCCCTCGCCGACTGTGCTCGGTCATGGGCCTCCTGTAGCTCAGGCGCGAGGGCCTCGCGAGGTAACGATGGGATAGGCGGGTTAGGCATTGTGGCGAGCCCTCAAACCAGTGACTCCCGGTCAGGTAAAACACCGATAACATAATCGCGATGACGTCCTACGGAGCGGCGAAAAATCGTGATCGGACTTCTCAGCTCACCGATTCTCGTAACTCGATTCTTGATTAGCGAATCCGATGTCGATCTCATCTTAATTTGCGTATTCGCAAATCACATAAATCTTTCGGGTGCGCTCGATGACTTCCCAAATTCCTGTGAGTCCCCGAGGAATCACGAACTCGTTGCCAGTTATCACCTCGCGAATAACCCCATCGTCATTTGTTATACGACTACGTCCCGCCACAATACGGCAGTACTCCTGCTCTGTGTAGTGGATTCGCCAAGCACCCGGTTCACATTCCCAAACTCCGACTGAGAATTTACCGCTCGAATCCGAGTAGTGTGACCAGACACGCTGTAGCGGATCTCCAGAGAGGATCTTCTCCGGTGCTGGCCGGTACTCAAATGGTTCTAAAGCCAGCGGGGACGGATGAAGAAGCGGAACAATATGTGGAGTCATCATTTTGTTGACACGCAGTAATTCCCATTCGCATACCAACCCGCGGGACATGAGCCAGCGCGAGGAATCACGGCTTCAGCCGAGTCGGTCGCGGCGATGCAATGTTTATCACTCGCGTAATAGCCGCTGGGACAGGTGCCGTCGCGGGGTATTGGCTGCAGCGGCGGGGCTGACTGCGCGTGAGCGTCTAGCCACGCGGCTGCGATGAGGATGGCGAAGAGGATTCTGAGCATTTGATAAGTCTCCGTCCGGGAATATAACGCGAGAGCTCACAGACCTGTCTACCCGCGGCGCGGAGAGGGTTGGAGCTGTGAATCTTGTCCTGTACCCCAAGCCGAAATAGGCAAAGGAGTTGCTGCGGGTCGTCAAGCGGGGCGGGTCAGGGCTCCATCGTCGCGAGTAATTGCGGTAGCCGATTAGAGGTTACCAGTCAGCACGCTTACCCGATGAAGCCCACCGGTCGGTGATGGGGGTACCCAAGAAGGCGCCGAGGCGACGCGGAAACACTTGGAAAGTTTCTCTCTGATTAGTAAATTGAATCACCTGCTGGGTGCCTGAAATTGCGGGGGGTGTACAAGCCTGTCGCACCGATTGAGCCTTGAGCAATTTTTTTATAGGAGCTTTCGCCGATGAGCACAAAAGAATTTCCGGGACAAGACGAGATACGAGCTAAAGCGATACAAGAACATGGTCACTTGTGGCGGGAAGCGATTGAGCACTGCGGCGTTAGCGATCCGTCCGTGATCAATAAGCTGCTCCAAGTGTGTGCTGCTTGCTACTTGGACGGGGCGATTAGGGGATTCTCGCTCGATTCGCTAGATAAGCAGAAAAGCTAATCGTCCATACCTTAGGTACCCCCGATGGTTGAGTACCTCTAGCCGCGAGGTTGCGCTAGGACGATTCATTCTCCGTTGCGAGTAACCGATTTTATTGGACCTACAAAAGAAATTAGGGTCGGTAGGATAAGCCATGCGTTTAGGGGGTATTTTTGGGGGTATTCTGCGTCTAAACTTAGGTATAAATGCAGAAAAATAAATTAGTTATGAGGCTCTTTAGGTAGCCTCCCCTTCCACCAAATTCTCATCTCGTGTGTCTTGTGCGACTTCCAAAGCAGCCTTGTTTGCAGCGATTCGGCGAGCACCGCGGGGTAGTAATCGACGTTGGGATTTTTGGCTTTGGGGCGCGCTCGCTTCAGTTAGTGACGAGAGTCTGAACCACTCTATTCGAGTGCGAGCGCAGTCGCATCACGAACCACCAGGGGATCACTGCCGCAGCGACGATCGCCGAGGGCGTGCTTGCGATCGCGAGCAGCGGCAGCGTGCTGATGCTGACGACCATCTCTGCAAGCAGCAGTCGCATGCCGACCCGGTAATTGCGCTGCAGGGTCTGCCCGAAGCCCATCGTCGAGGCCATGCCAAACGCAAGCAGTCGAGAAATCATCATGCCGACGAATAGGCAATCGAGAGTCGTCACGCCATTGGCTTTGACATAAAAAAGAATCGGTGCGGCGATGACGATACCGAGCGGTATTCCTGCGACGACCAGCCACCACGATTGGGTGGAGTAACGGCGGACGATCGCACCGTCGGCCGATTGCTTGATCCACTGATAAATGGTGGCGCCCCAGGCCATCTGAAACGCACCTATGAACAGCGACATTAGTGGTTCGGTTGCCCGGACCGCAAGGCCGAAAGACCCGGCGACCGACGCATCTGCGGCCCAGCGGAATGTGGCACTGACCGTCAGGTCTGCAACGTATTTGGCGAGTAAGCCGCCCATGACCGGCAGACCGATCAGCAACGCGCGGCGCAAAAATTGTTTGTCTAGCCCTGCGTGTTGCATGACGTCTGCGCGATGTCCGAGGTAGGCGATGGTGATGAGCGATGTGGCGCATTGGGCCGCAAAAAAGGCCGCCAACGGGTTGATATCGGCTCGGAGGGTGAGTTCCATGAGCACGGCGAATAGCGGAAAGGTGACGCCGGCGACTACAGCGAGTACGCGTGCACCGCCGAGCGCACGTAGATCGGTGTGCAGCATCATGCCGAGGTTGGCAAACATGCCGTAAATCGGTAGCCAGGCGAGTACGGCGATGTTGTGCCAGTAGTCGAGGCGCCAAAGAAAAAAAAGAGCAATGGCTACAGCACTACCTGCCAAAAAACCCGTCGTACCCATCAATAGCAAGGAGACCCGCAGCGCCGCGTAGCGCGCTTCCTTGCCGCGATCCGCCACCTCCTGCATGTAGCAGGGCTTTATGCCGAACTGGCTGATACTGAGCACGACCGTGAGCAGCGACGCCAGAAGCACCCACTCTGCAAGATCGACGCCTTCCATGATTGGGGTGAGACGCAAAGTGGCCCAGACCGAGCCCGCCATCCCCGGAATGGCGGCGACGGCGAAGGTTTGCCACGTGATCAGGAATTCTCGGGTGCGCACACGGGATTGCGTTGTTGTATTGGAGTCCAACGACCATCGACCAGTTTGGCGGCGGTTCCATCCGGCCACGAGTAGGTCCAACCGTTTTTGAACGGCAAGCCATCATCGTCTTTATCTTTGATCGGGTCGGGTGGCGACGACGGCATGGGCACCGTAACCCGAGAGGGAATAGCAGTGATTTCCAGCGACTTGACTGACTCCAGCGACTTCTCGATCCCGCGTGAATCGGTGAATAGCACCGAATAAAGTTGTCGACCGGACTTTTGTTCTTTGTGAACGCGAACGAAACCCGTGCAAGCGAAATAAGTTCGACGGTCCGCCTTGATTTTTTGGGGACTCATCGAGTAGTCGTCGCAGGCGCTGAGCAGGGCGCTCAGGCACGCGGCGGTCAAAAGCAATAGAGCGCTTCGTACTCGCAGACTCGTCCGCGCAGTTCCGCGATGGTCGGTGCGACTAGGCGATCCACTCCCGACGAGCGGGCACGGGGTCGGACGACGGCGTTTTGGGTCGACAGGTCTCGCAGTCACTGGTCGTTTGCGGGGATGCGGCGTTCGGCTGCCAGCGCCTGCCACAGCGGGAGCAGCGAAATTCGCGCTTGATCGGGTCCTGGGCAGACCAGCGATGGTGCAATCGGGCTGCGTATCCAATGTACATAGCCCCCTAGTCGGCTCTATTTCCAGAAATCTGAGCGCTCGCCCGGCATTTTTGGCACGGTTGTTTTGCTGGAGAACGCTCGGCAGGGGTGGCCGTCTGCCGCGAGTACTTCTTGGCTCGGTAGGCGCGCACTCTTGAACCCTATTTCTTTGCACAAGTAAGGGAAGGCGGTCTCCCAAGTCACCCCGAAGTGGTGACACTCCCAGCAATTAGGGGGCTTGTCTGATGTTCGCTTATTCAATCCACTCACTCGTTGACGGCCGCCGGGCCGGTTGATCGCCACGGTAGAAAATATGCAAAAACCGCAGCGCAGGCAAACGGAGAGTGGCGGTGCCGCCGGCTCTAGCAGCTAACTGACTTTCTGCCGACGAAAGCGGCATCGTTGTGTGACATGAACATGTTGAATTCGGCGCTGGCAGGGTGGATGGGGCTCATTGGTTTGATCGGGCTGATCGGGCTCTATGGCATCAGGAATCCAGTCGATCGCGAGCGAGTCGGTGCGGATGTGCGGCTTCTCGGGGCACTCGGTCTGCTGGGTGTCGCGGGCTTCTGGATCCCCGGTGCGGGCGCTGCAGGTGTTCTGGGGGCGCTCGGAGTTTGGAATCACCAAAACCCCATCGTTCACCGGTGGTCGCGGCTCGGTTGGTTGGGCCTGATCGGTATCGCGTTTCTCTGATGCGGCGGTGCCGGCGACGCGGGACGCACGACGACAACTGTGTGCCGGGTCGATCCGAGCATCGTCAGCGTGGCAGGGCGCCGGCCTTTACCGGAGACTGTACGGAGCCACGGATATCTGCGGACGAAGCCCCGACGTGAAGAGTGTATTTGCCGGGCGGCACGCGCCACGACGAGACCGTTTCATCAAAGAAAGCGAAGTCCTGGGCCGATAGCGAAAATCTCATGGTCTCCGATTCGCCGGGCTTGAGCAATCTGGTTTTCGCGAACGTGCGCAACTCAAGCGTCGGCCGTTCTGGGGTACCGTTAGTCCCGGCCTCCTCGGGCGGCGAGACATAAATCTGCACGACCTCACGACCCGGCACCCGTCCGGAGTTCTTGACCTTCACGTCCAGCACAACAGGGTCCTTGAACAGCCGGCTTACGATTCGTGGTTTCGAATAGTCGAAGCGCGTGAAGGAGAGGCCGAAGCCGAACGGAAAGGATACCGGCACGCGTCGCGTGCTGAAGTGTCGATAGCCAACCCAGATATCGTCCTCGTAAACGATCTCGGCAGCGCGGTCGGTGACGGCGAAGAGCCCACGGGCTTTCGGATCGGGCCCTAGCAGCGTTCGACCTGGAAAATTCTTTGAGGATGGGGTGTCTGCCAAAGCAATCGGGAACGTGGTGGGCAGTTTGCCTGAGGGATTGATTTGTCCAGCAAGTATCGCCGCAACTGCGTGACCGGCTTCCTGGCCCGGTTGCCAGGCGAGCACAATCGCATCGGCAAGATCTTTCCAGCTCGCGGTTTCGATCACGCCGCCAACGTTGAGCACCACCACGAACGGCTTTTGCCGAGCACGGAAGTGGCGTGACCAGGCGCGCAGCTGCATGACTTCGCTTTCGTTCAGGGCAAAATCGCCAGCGGCTTTCGAGCGATCCGCGAACTCTCCGGATTTGCGTCCGATGACGAGGATGGCGGCGTCATTCTCGAGGGCGCTACGGTCGATATGGTCCATCGCAATGGGGGTCTCTGCGCTCATGGGCTGCGGCAGCAATGACTGTGGTGTACCGCGGCGAGCGCGAGTGCTTTTGATCAGTGCGTCGTAGTGTGCAGCGAGGCTGCGATCGGCACTGAAACCGGCCTCACTCAAGCCCTCGGCAATCGAGATGGCGTAGGCTTCGTTGACGTCGCCACTGCCCGTGCCACCGATGACGGTTGCATACGCGGCGTTGCCGACCAGCGCGATGCGCACGCCGGATCGCAACGGCAGCGCATTGTTATTTTGCAGCAGCACTATGCCTGCGGCAGCGGCCTCTCTGGCGATGAGCGCGTGTGCGGCCAGATCGGGATGGTTGGTAGGCGTAATCCCGCGATGGCTTGGCGTACGGCGGATGAGTTTGAGAATGCGACCGACATTACGGTCAAGGATATCGGGCGGTAGTTTGCCTGCTGCGACGGCGTCGAGCAGAGTTCGTTGCTGGGAGATGGTCCCGGGTGTCAGCAAATCATTGCCTGCATTGACCTGAGCCAGAGGATCAACGCCTCCAAACCAGTCGGTCATCACCATGCCGCGAAAGCCGAGTTCGTTGCGCAAGATGTCAGTCAGCAAGCGCGGACTCTCTGACGTATAGGTGCCGTTGACTTTGTTATAGGAGGACATGACCGCCCACGGTTCGGCCTCGCGGACGGCGATCTCGAAGGGTCGAAGATAGATCTCGCGTAGTGCTCGATCGCTGAGGCGAACGTCGATGGTGAATCGGTTCCACTCGTGATCGTTGGCGACAAAATGTTTGAGCGTCGCGCCCACACCCTCCGATTGTATGCCTTTGACCATCGCCGCTGCCATGCGCCCGCTGAGCAGTGGATCTTCCGAGTAATACTCGAAGTTGCGGCCTCCCAAGGGGTTGCGATGGATGTTGAGCGCCGGTGCCAAAATCACATCGACCCCATAAGCACGGGCTTCGCTGCCCATGGCCGAGCCGACGCGACGGACAAGATCGGTATCCCAACTCGCCGCGAGCGCACTGCCGATCGGAAAAGCGCTGGCGAAGAAATCTTGGGTTGCGCCTTCGCGATGCGGGTCGATACGGAGCCCGGCTGGCCCGTCGGCCAGGGTGATGGCGGGAACGCCGAGGCGTGCGATGGGATAGGTTTCGGCCCCCGCGCCCTGGATGCGCAGCGGCTTGTCACCGGTCGTAGGTCGCTGGAACTCGGCAGGTAGCACGAGCTCGCGCAAGGTGACCCCCGTGCCGACCACCAGATTAACTTTTTCCTCCGTGGTCATCGCCGCGACAATTTCGGCGATGGTTTTTGCCGGTGCCTCGGCGGCTTGAAGTTGGTTTGGGTAGGCAGCGAGCGCGAGTGGTAGACAAAGTAGTATGGCGGATGCTCTGCGCGTACGCCAGATCGCCAGTGCGGCGAGTGCCAGTGCGATGACGATGAGCGCAATGCCGAGCATCAGCAGTTGTCCTGTTGCCAGCGCCGTCAACACGATGGTGTAGAGCAGCGCTTCCAGCGGACCGATGGCGATGAAGGCGATTCCGTAGTCGGCGAGCACTCGTGAGTCCTTGCGGGTATCGACGATACGCAGCAGTGCGACACCAAAGGCGATCGTGCCGGTGTTCCAGCCATAGGTAAAAATCGCGTTATCGAACCAGCGCTCACCGAACACCCGCGGCGCTACGATCAGCATCCAGCTCATGCAGATGGCGAGGCCGAGCAAAGAAAAAACCATGATCGGCAGCACGTAATTGAGCACGATCTGCATATTGATCGAAGCGATGCCAAAGGCGACCAGATAATCGGCGAGTAAGCCGCCGATCCGGCTAATGATCTTCTGGTCAATATATTCGCCGAGTTTGCCGGCATTGAGCGTAGCTTGCGTCAACCAACCCAAGACCATGGCAACACCAAAGGCTGGTAACACGAAATTCGCGGGCAACCAATCGCGCAGCTGCGGCATACAGACCATCGTCATGCCGTACACTCCAAGCACCAGTGCAACATGCCAGGCAAGTGATTCGAGCGCCATGCCATTGACCGTTGCTCTGCCGATCGGCTCCTGAGCCTCGCGCGGCACGAAGGTGCGCTGGGCGGCCGCTGCTGATGCGGGATCAGTCGGCGTCTTCACCCAGCCACGCCGGCGTGCCGTGTTGATGATCGCGAGCCCACCGAAAACGGCAAACAAAATACCGATCGTCGCAAACGTGAAGCCGATGCTGCGTGCAGCCTCCCAATTCGGCAGTGCATCCGCAAACAAGGCAGCCGTGCCGTGACCTCCTGCGAAGCCCGAGGGCAGCATCACGATGAACTCCGGTCGAAGATCGACGAACAGCGTCGCGAGCAGCGCGACACCGAGACAAATCACGACGCCGTACTGCATCACCTCGGAGGCGAGGTTGTAGAGAAAGGACGAACTGCTGGCGTGCCAGGCAGTCTTGAGACTAATGGTCGGGCGATGACCGAGCAGCAGCGTCGCAAACAGCAGCGTGATCAAGATCCCGGGGTAGGCGAGTAGGTCTGCCTTGCCGGCGGCGTCGCGTGCGAAGGGCAGCAGGTCGTAGCCGCCGGGTCCGAGCGCGAGCGCGAGGATGCCGGCAATCATCGAGGTGGGGATCAAAAAGCGCGAGAGCGCTGGGACTGCCGTACGCAGCAGGTGTGCCGCGATCAAAAGGAAAGAAATCAGCGCAAAGTCGCTGAGCATGGATGCATCTCGGCTAGTTTTGGGGTGTGCTTTCGAAGGGCAGCATGCGCTCAATGACGCGATGGGTCGCGTCGATGTCTTCCGCGAGCGCTTTCTCGCCTGTGGGAAGTTCGGCTGCTTTGCCCATCTGCAGCGTGATGATGCCGTTCGGATAGAACGTGACGCGATTCTCGCCGGAGCCTTGCATCGACGGCAGGTAACGATTTTTGCCGCTGCGATCGACATGACGCGGGAACCAGTAGCCGCTGCGATAAAGTTCCTTGGGCGCGACTTCCAGTGGCAGCGCATCAGGATTTTGGATCGTACCCCGACTGGCATCGCCCGCAGGGTCGAGAGCCGCTTTCGCGGTGAGCAGTTCGCGCGTCAATGCGCGATGCAAAATCTGGTGGCCTTCGTGCGCGCCGCCGTTTTGCAGTAGCAGCGCGATTTTGGCGAGATCATCGAGAGAAGGGTAATAACCCGCGTTCGCCCAGACCATACCGTCGCGCTCGGCGGTCTCGCGAGTGCGTACAGCGGGGGCGTGGTGGATGCCGATCGGCTTGAACACCTCGCTCGCTAGCATCTCCCAAAGATCAGCAGTGGGTCCACGAACGGATTTCAGGAAGGCGTCAAGCGCGAGACCTAGCAAGAAGTAATCCTGATCGCGATAGCGCATCACGGTGCCCGGATCCCAGGGATAGGGCTTCAGGTTTCGGCTGATGAGCGCGAGTTTTTCTTTGGTCGGGCCGGCGGTGTACCACGCGTCGTAATCGGCATCGAGGTACCCGTCAAAAGGATTGTTGGGATTCGTGCGGAAGCTGCCGGTGCCCCCGAACCCGGTCGCCATGTTGGCCGCGTCAATGAATCGAATGCGCGAAAATTTCGGATCGAGCCCTGCGACGTAATCGCCGATACGCAGATCGAACACATACGGCCCATAGACCTCGCCAAGTCGCAGCATGGCGAGCGGAGCGGCGATGCTTTTCATTACCGAGCGGACGCCGAAGCGCATCTCGAGCGGGTAGGGGTAGGGACCGCGCGGTGTGTTCGAGTTTTGGTAATAGAGCGTACCGCGATAGACGAGCGCGTTGATCACCTGCCAACGCGGCAGCAGCGGACCACCGAAGCCATCGAGCGTACCTGGCGAAAATTGGCGTTCGAGTTCGATCCAGGGTTTTGCCGGGATGCGCTCGGCGAGTTCGCGACGAGCGGCCCGGCGCTCGGTGTCGATATCTTTGAGCATGGTCGCGGCCAGCTCTAGAGCAGAGCCACCCCAAAAAATATTGTGCTGATGCAACAAGTAGGGGGCGGTTTGCTGCGTGAACTGGAATTGCAGCGTGCTCAGCCGCTTGCCACGATACCTGAACATGGCCACGCCCTGATGTGCGTGGTTCTCGGTGTCGTTTACCAAAATCAGTGGCAGGGCGGCCCGTGACCAACCACCATCACCCGGCTCGCGCCACACGCGACCAAATTGCGGGATGACGCGCCAATAGCTGACGGCAGAACGGCCGGCGGCCGCCGCGCTGGCAGCGATGCGCTCGCGCACCATGGTTCCGCGTTGCACGGGAACCAGCGCCTCGCCGTCGCTGAAAAGATCGAGCGTCAGTGCTGGAAAAAGACCTGCATCGCGCCCGTCGATGAGCGCTGACTTGAGCGCAGGTTCCGCCTGCATCTGCGACTGGGCGATGCGCACCGACCCGACGAAGGGTTCGGCAGCTTGGGCACGCGAACTTGGTAGGAAGGTCGAGTTGTCGACCAGTGTCGAAACAGGCGTGGCGAGAGGCGCTGTCGCCGGCGTATCGGCATGCCCTGTGGACGCTACAAAAAAAGCGCAGCTCGAGCACAGCGCGAGCACGGCGAGGCGGTATGTTGTCATCGTGAGCCCTAGCGAAATGACCCCGCAACCATCTTAGCCTACGGGCGATGATTGCAGCGCGCTTCGTGTCGATGCCACACTTGTCCGCATGAATACCCAAGTCGTTTTCATTTCGGGCGGCGCCACCGGCATCGGTCGCGTGATTGCACGTCGGTTTCTGGAAACGGGGAGTCGCGTGCATGTGGCTGACAACAATCCAGAGTCTGTAGCGCAATTCATTGCCGAGCACCCGGGTGCGACCGGCAGTGTTTGTGATGTCGGCCATGTTGATCAGGTGGACCGTGCTTTTGATGAACTCGAGGCAAGGCACGGTCGGCTCGATGTGCTCATCAACAATGCGGGTATCTCTGGCCCCACCGCCCGGGTCGAGGACATCGCAGCAGCGGACTGGGATCGCACCATCGCCGTCGATCTCAATGGGCAATTTTATTGTGCGCGACGGGCGGTGCCGATGCTGCGTGCCGCGGGTGGCGGGTCCTTGATCTGCATGGCCTCGACGTCCGGTCTTTTCGGCTGTCCTTTGCGATCGCCGTACACCGCCGCCAAATGGGCGATCATTGGTTTTGTGAAAACGCTGGCGATGGAGCTCGGGCCGGAGAAGATCCGCGTCAATGCCATTTGTCCGGGCAGCGTCAGTGGGCCGCGTATCGATGGTGTCATCGAGCGCGATGCGGCCAGTCGTGGCATGCAACCGCAACAAATCCGCGATATCTATCTCAGGCAAATCTCGATGCGTACTTTCGTCGAGGCCGAGGACGTCGCCGAGATGGCGTATTTTTTGACCTCAGCGGCAGGAGCGAAGATTTCGGGGCAGGCGCTCGCCGTCGATGGTCATACCGAAGGGCTCACCAACTGGCTTGATTAAAGCGCGCCGGGCAGCAGCCGCTCAGCGACCGCGCCACACCGGTTTGCGCTTTTCGGCAAAGGCGCGAGCCCCTTCTTTTTGATCGTCGCTGCCATACAGTACATCGACGGTGGGCAGGCGGCGCTTGGTGACCTTGTCGAAGGCTTCCTGAATCGGCAGGTGCGCGGTCTCGCGAATGATTTCCTTGATGGCTGCAAAGACGAGCGGTGGCCCTTCGGCCAGCTGCTGCGCAAGCTCGCGAGCGCGACTCATCAGTCGATCGGCTGGAACGATTTCATTGATGAGCCCCCACTGCTTCGCTTCGTGCACATCGATCCGGCGGCCGGTCAGCAGCATGTCCATGGCTACGTGGTAGGGAATGCGTCGCGGCAGCTTGATCGAGGCCGCATCGGCGACGGTGCCCGAGTTGATTTCAGGCAAGGCGAACGTGGCATGTTCGGCCGCGATCAGCAGGTCGCAGGATAGGGCGATCTCGAATCCACCACCGAAGGCGAGACCGTTGATGGCGCCGATCACGGGTTTGTTGAGGCCCGGAAGCTCCTGCAGGCCGCCGAAGCCACCGACACCGTAATTCGAGTCCGGGGGTTCGCCGGCCGCGGCAGCTTTCAAGTCCCATCCGGGGCAAAAAAATCGCTCACCTGCCGCGCTGAGGATGGCGACGCGTAACTCGGGGTCGTCACGAAAGCTGGCAAAGATATCGCCCATGAGTCGACTGGTGGCCGCGTCGATGGCGTTGGCCTTTGGTCGATCGATGATGACTTCGAGTACGGCGCCGTTACGGAGGGTATGAATGGGTCCTGTCATGTTGGCGTTTTCGTTGACCTCTGGCGAATTTTGAGCAGTAGGTCGACCGCTACGGCTCGGTCCGGTAGAGCGAGTAGCGGATTGACGTCGAGTTCTTCGAGTCGATCGCGTTGGGCGAGGGCGAACGCGGCGATTGCCTCGATGGCGCCTAGCAGGGCTTGCTCATCAGCCTTGCGGCCGCGAAACCCTTGCACGAGTCGCCACACCTTCAATTGCCGGACGCGCCGTTCGATTTCGGCACGACTCGTCGGCAGCAGAAGGGTCACGGTATCGGTCATCAGCTCGGCGAGCACGCCGCCCGCACCGACGAGCAGCGCGAGCCCGAACTGCGGGTCGCGCACCACACCCACGATGAGCTCGGCAACTGCGCCGTCGATCATGCGTTCCACCAGCACCCGATCGCCGAGTTTCGTCATGCTGGAGGCAGCGTCTTTCACCGCGCCTGCGGTACGTAGCGAGAGCGCTACGCCGCCGACATCGCTTTTGTGCGTGATGGCATCGTTGGCGATTTTGACGGCGACCGGGAAACCTAGTTGCTCGGCTGCTGCCGCTGCCTCATCAATAGTACATTCGACAGACGGCGGAATCTCGAGGCCATGGGTCGACAGTAATACTTTCGCTGCGTGTTCGCGCAGGATTTCGAGCTCGTGGCTCATAATATCTTTGTTCCCGAGAAACTCGGGGATATCGAGCGCTCGCGATTGCTGCTCGCCTATCATGGCGGCGGCGGCGAGTGCCTGCAGTGCGTCTTCGATGCCGATGAGCGGTGCGATGCCGGCGGTCGACAATTCGTCGGCGAGCGCGGGCGGCATACCTTCGGGCAGGCTCGCAATGACCGCGGCCCTTGCGCCCGTCTGCCGTTGGGCTTCGACGAACGCACGAGCCGTGAGTTTCCAGGAGTCCGCTTTCATCGCGGGATGCGTCGGCGTGTCGAGAATCAGCAGACCGGCGTCAAAGCCGCCGCCGAGCGCAGCGCCGAAAGTTGCGGTCAGCTTATCGCGCTGCCCCCAAATGAAGGTGTGGTAATCAAGCGGATTGTCGATCGTCACCAAATCATTGAGCGTCGCCGCCACGCGCTGTGCGACGGTCGCGGTGAACGGCGGAAACTCGAGCCCGTGCGCCGGGGCAAGATCGGCGATCAGCGCAGCCTCGCCACCCGAGCAACTGAGCGAGAGAAGTTTTCGTCCGCGGAGTGGGCCGCCGACATGCAGGAGTTTGAGGGTCTCGATGAGGCTGGAGAGGGTCGGCGCCCGCGCTATGCCGTAGCGTTCGAAGAGCGCATCGCAAAGGCGATCGGCGCCGGCAAGCGAGGCCGTGTGACTCATCGTAATCCGTGCACCTTGCGGTGAGCGCCCGGTCTTGAGGACCACCACCGGTTTTTTTTGTTGGTTGGCAACAGACGCGGCCGCAGCAAAGGCGGCAGCGTCGCGCAGCCCCTCGATATGTAGACCGATGGCGGTGATCCGCGGATCGAGTGCGAGATCGGCGAGCGCCCCCGCGACATCCACATCCGCCTGATTGCCGAGAGTCAGCAGAGCGGCGAGCGGCAGACCGCGCTGCAGCATCGTGATGTTGCAGCCGATGTTGCCTGACTGCGTGACCATAGCGACCCCGCGCTCGATGGGCGCGAGACCATGTTCGTCCGGCCACAGTGCCACGCGTGAGAGCGCGTTGATGAAACCGTAGCAGTTGGGACCCAGCAGCGGCATGCCTGCCGCGGCGGCGAGCAAAGATTGCTGCAGATCGCGGGCGCCGGTTTCGGCAAAGCCGGCGGCATAGATGACGGCGCCACCGCAGTTGTGGGCGCGCAGGGCGCGCACGATCTCGGGCGTCGCGTCGCGTGGCAGCGCGATGAAAGCGACGTCGGGTGAGATGGCGATATCATTGACAGAGGCGAGGGTCTTGAGACCTGCGAGTTCTGCTCGCCTTGGATTGATGACAAAGATTTCTCCGTCGAAACCAAGTGCCCGAGTGCGCTCGATGGCGACCGCGCATTCACGCCCGCCCACGAAAGCAATCGAGCGCGGATTGAGCAGTCGTTGCAGGCGCATTCAGGCGCTGAGTGGTCGCAGCAGCGCTCGCGAAATGATGTGGCGCTGGATTTCCGACGTGCCTTCCCAGATTCTTTCGACCCGGGCGTCGCGCCAGATTCTTTCGAGCGGCAGATCGGCCATCAGTCCCATGCCGCCATGGATCTGGATTGCTTCGTCCGCGACGAACGCGAGCATTTCGGTGGCCTTGAGCTTCGCCATGGCCATGTCGGAATCGGTCACCGTGCCTTGGTCGAATTTCCAGCCCGCTTCCCAAGTCATGAGCTCGGCTGCTTTGAGCTCCGTCGCCATGTCAGCGAGCTTGAAGGCGACGCCCTGGAACTTGCCGATCGCCTGACCAAATTGGCGGCGTTCGGCGGCCCATTTCGTGGCGAGTTCGAGTGCGCGCTCTGCACGACCGAGGCAAGTGGCTGCGACCTGCAGTCGCGTTGCACCCAGCCACTGATTGGCGATTTCGAAGCCACGATGCACTTCGCCGAGAATTTGCGATTTGTGCACGCGACAGTCGTCGAAGCGCAGGATGCAGTTGTGGTAGCCGCGATGCGATACGCTGCGGTAGCCATCTTCGATGCTGAAGCCCGGCGTGTCGCGGTCAATGAGAAAGGCCGTGATCAGCGCCCGCGGACCCCGCGGCGTATTTTCTTCGCCGGTCGAAGCGAACAGCACCACGAAGCCTGCTTCATCGGCGTGGCTGATGAAATGTTTGGTGCCGTTGATGATGAAGTCGTCGCCGTCCGCGCGTGCACGAGTTTTCATGCTGCGCAGATCGGAACCGACATCGGGTTCGGACATGGCGAGGCAGTCGGATTTTTGGCCGCGGATCGCGGGCAATAAATAACGCTCGCGCTGTTCGCCCTCACAGGCGAGCAGGATATTCGACGGCCGCGCGACACAGGTCCAGTGCAGAGCGTAGTTGGCACGACCGAGTTCTTTTTCGTAGAGCAGCCAAGTGAGGGTATCGAGTCCGGCACCGCCGACGTCTGCAGGCATGTTGGCGGCGTAAAGACCGGCTGCAATCGCCTTGCGCTTGATGTCGTCACGCAGCTCTGGTCGCAGTCGACCGGTGGTCTCGATTTCGGCTTCGTGCGGATAGAGCTCGTTGACCACGAACTCGTTGGTGGTCTGCACGATCAGCCGCTGTTCTTCGGTAAGGGAAAAATTCATGGCTCTGGCCAGTTCGCCCATTCGCGAAGCTGTGGCATGATTGTGTCACATAACCATAAGCCCGACGACAGGCAAGTCCAAATGCCGCTGCAGATCAGTCGAGAGGTCTTCATCACCTGCGCAGTGACCGGTTCCGGTGGCACGCAGGACCGTTCCCACCATGTGCCGCGCTCACCGCGCGATATCGCGGCGAGTGCCATCGCCTCGGCCAAAGCCGGCGCGGCCATCGTGCACTGCCACGTGCGCGATCCCGTCAGCGGCAAGGCGAGTCGCGACCCGCAGCTCTATCGCGAAGTGGTCGATCGCACACGCGACTCCGCCACCGATGTCGTCATCAACCTGACCGCAGGCATGGGCGGCGATCTGGTGTTTGGTCCACCCGAGGCGCCGCTGCCCCTCAATCCAGTCGGCACCGACATGGGCAGCGCAGAAGATCGCATGCGACCCATCGCCGATTGTCTGCCCGAGATCTGCACGCTCGATTGCGGCACCATGAATTTTGCCGAAGCCGACTACGTCATGACCAATACGCCAGGGATGCTGCGCGCAATGGGCGGCATGATGACCGCGCTCGGCGTACGTCCGGAGATCGAAGCGTTTGATACGGGGCACCTCTGGTTTGCCAAGCGTTTGGTCGAAGAGGGTGTGCTCAAAAGTCCGGCCTTGGTGCAGCTCTGCATGGGTGTGCCGTGGGGTGCACCCAACGATCTCAATACGCTGATGGCCATGGTCAACAACGTGCCGGCCGACTGGATATGGTCCGCGTTCAGTCTGGGTCGCGACCAAATGCCCTATGTCGCTGCGGCGGTGCTTGCGGGCGGCAATGTTCGGGTTGGGCTCGAAGATAATCTTTGGCTCGACAAAGGCGTCCTTGCGCGCAACGAACAATTGGTCGAACGCGCCGTCGGCATCATCGAGCGCATGGGCGCACGAGTACTGACGCCTGAAGAGGCGCGTCGCAAACTCGGGCTCGTCAAGCGCGCGCCGGTGGCCCACGCATGATTCATCAGGCCGCAGTGACGCGCCGCGCGGCAGTGATTGGTGGCGGTGTCATCGGCGGTGGTTGGTTCGCGCGTTTCCTGCTGAACGGCTGGGACGTCCATGTTTTCGATCCTGACCCCGAGGCGGAGCGCAAGATCGCCGAGGTGCTCGCCAATGCGCGCCGTTCGCTACCGAGTCTCTATGACGTAGCGATGCCGACTGCGGGCAAAGTTCGGTTCTGCCCCACGGTGGAAGCGGCCGTGGCGGATGCCGAGTGGATACAAGAGTCGGTTCCCGAGCGACTCGAGCTCAAGCATCGAGTGATGACGCAGATCCAGGCAGCGATGCCGCGTGGCGCCTTGATCGGTTCGTCGACCTCGGGTTTCAAGCCCTCCGAACTCGGCGCGGGTGTGCCGCACCCGGAGAGCGTGCTCGTCGTCCATCCCTTCAATCCCGTGTATCTGCTACCGGTGGTCGAAGTGGTACCGCACGCGAGCGTCAGCGAAGAATCGATTACCCATGCGCTCGAGACGCTGCGCTCGATCGGCATGATGCCGCTGCGTCTGCGGCGCGAAATCGATGCTCACGTGGCCGATCGCTTTCTCGAAGCGGTTTGGCGTGAAGCGCTGTGGCTGGTCAAAGACGATATCGCCACCACCCAAGAAATCGACGACGTCATTCGTTTCGGGTTCGGCATCCGTTGGGCGCAGATGGGTCTTTTCGAGACCTATCGGATAGCGGGTGGCGAGGCCGGCATGGCACATTTTTTGGCGCAGTTCGGGCCTTGTCTGCAATGGCCTTGGACCAAGCTCATGGATGTGCCTGAGCTCGACGACGCACTAGTCAAAAAAATCTCCGATCAGTCGGATGCGCAGTCGGGCATGCGCAGCATCCGCGAACTCGAGCGGATCCGTGACGATAACCTCGTTTCGATGATGCGCGCACTCAAGGGTCGCAACTGGGCCTCGGGTCGCACGCTGCGCGAGCATGATGAACGGCTGCGCCGCGATGAGACACCGCCCGATTGGTCGCAGCCCGTCGTGACAGTCTCGCGCCCGGTGCCCATCGACTGGACCGATTACAACGGGCACATGAACGAGGCCAGATATCTCGATCTTTTCAGTAGTGCTGCGGACCGGTTCATGGAGCTCATCGGTTGCGATGTCACCTACGTGGCTGCGGGCAGCAGCTACTTCACCGCCGAATCGCATCTGCAGCACATTGCCGAGGTGCGCGCCGGTGAATGCGTGCGGGTGGTGACGCAGTTGCTCGCGGGCAGTGGCAAAAAACTTCATCTCTTCCATCGGCTATTCGCGGCAGACAAGGCCGCAGCGGAAGGTCGCTTGCTTGCGACCGGCGAACAATTTTTGCTCCATGTATCGCTCGAGACGCGAAGGTCATCGGTACCGAGTGAAGCGCTGCAAGAGCGATTGCGCGACATCGAATCCAAACATGCTGCGCTACCGCGGCCGGGGAGATTGCACTGTGGCCAACGAGACTGATCGCCGCGAGCCCCCAGTCGACTGGCCGGTATTCGCGATCACTGCACTGACGCTGCTCGGCGTGTGCTTTTTGGTGTTCGCGGCGCCCGATCGGGCCGGTGCCTATATCAACGGGCTCTACGATTCACTGACGCGTAACCTCGGT